>JGI24698J34947_10001360_pt1 | contig 12855 bp, 18 predicted proteins | sample TergutMp193P3_FD_34947 | JGI IMG/M metagenome (IMG submission 34947)
GACTCACATAACACAACACGAACGCACTTTTATTCCCAAAACTCCTTACACTCCGCTGTTTGCTACGCCGCTAAATAGCCAAAGACGAGAGTCAAAATTGCAGGATGCAATTTTGACTGAAAAATGAAATCATTAACCAATGGACTGGTTTGTACGGGATTTTGACCACCCGGCATACTTTGAGATATACGCCTGCAAAGAACGTGAGGCGGCGCAGGAAGGCCCCGCCATGGCCGCATATCTGGACGTGAAGCCCGGGAGCCTTGTTCTGGACATACCATGCGGTTGGGGCAGGCTGCATCCATATTGGCAGGCTTGCGGATGGAATCACGTCGGCGGGGATTTAAGCCCCAGAAACCTGGCGATTCACGCAAAAGCGCATCCGAGCTATCTGGTCCGCTTAGACTTTCGCCGTTTGCCCTTCAGGGATTCTATAGCCGACGCGGTTATGTGCGCCTTCACCAGCTGGGGATACTTTTTGGATGAAACGGAAAATCTGAAACAGTTACAGGAGTACGCCCGTGTTCTGAAACCAGGCGCTCCGCTGTTGCTTGACCTGGCGGGCCGACACCACCTGGAAAAATCGCTGTCGCTGGTAGAAGGCTTTTGGTGCGATATTAAAGACGGTAATTTCAAAGAGCGCGCCCGCTGGACGCATGACAAAAAAAGAATACTCACGGACAGAATTAAAAATGGTCATCGCTTCCGCCACAACATCTGGATACCTACAGATAGCGAAATCGGCGCGATGCTGGCTAATGCCGGTTTTGAAATTGACAGGAGCTGGGGCGGCCTGAACTTTGAACCGTGGCATAAAATGGCGGAAAGATGGATTTATCGGGCTGTTTGTGTAAAATATAGCGCTTCCCCTGAATAATCGCAAGCGCTCCAAGCACAGACGCCACTTTAATGCCGCATGTTGCTTCTCAAAGTTGAACCGCTCTAGACGCCAAAATCTTAAAAAAAACGCTTGCAATTACAAAAAAACGTGGGAAACTATTTTTTCCGCCTGTGGGTCACCATCGGCAAAAAATATTGAAAATTGAGGAAAATTGAGTTTGAGAAGAAACGGAGCGAAACAAAAATAGTCGCAATCCAAGCCTTCTCGCTCTCCCGAACCCTGGGAATATAATCGTTCCCCGGAAATGGAGGTCAAATGGCAACTGCCAAATCAGGCGATAAGCCGGCTAAATCCCCCAAGGACGACGCGGCCAAATCAGGCGCCTCTAAATCTCAAGCGGTCAAGTCCGCTAAACCTGAAGCGTCCGGGCCCGCCGGTTCCGCTACCCCGGCGAGCGTTGAAAAAGCGCCGCCGCCACGAATAAAAGACCGCTACCACGACGTGGCGGTACCAAAACTCAAAGAAGAGTTCGGCTACACCAGCATCATGCAGGTACCCAGGCTCGAAAAAATTGTCATCAACATGGGCGTAGGCGACGCCATTCAAAACATCAAGATTTTGGACGGCGCGGTTGACGAGCTTACAGCCATCGCGGGCCAGAAGGCCGTAATCAGAAAGGCCAAAAAAAGCGTAGCCCAATTCAAACTGCGGGCCGGTATGCCCATAGCCTGCATGGTCACTCTTCGAGGCCCCAGGATGTGGGAGTTCTTTGACCGTCTGGTAACGCTCGCTCTGCCCCGCGTCCGGGATTTTCGGGGCACTCCGCCCAAATCTTTTGACGGACGCGGCAATTATACATTGGGCTTACGCGATCAGCTGATTTTTCACGAAATTGATTATTCAAGGGTCGAGAAAATCAAGGGAATGAATGTAACCTTCGTCACCACCGCCAGGAATGACGCCGAGGCCCGTTCACTCCTCACCCATCTCGGCATGCCGTTCCGCAAGTAGTTTGGAGAATTTATGGCGCGAAAAGCAAAAATTTACAAGGATAGCCAAAAGCCAAAATTCACGGTTCGTCACCGCAACCGCTGTCAACTGTGCGGAAGGCCCAGAGGCTACATGCGAAAATTCCAGCTTTGCCGACTTTGCTTCCGTAAGCACGCCCTCGCCGGCGAGCTGCCGGGCGTCCAGAAGTCAAGCTGGTGAATGGAGGCGCATAATGTTCACTGATCCTATAGCTGATTATCTTACCCGTATCCGCAATGGCATCATGGCGGGCCATGACGCGGTGGTGATTCCGGCCTCAAACTTAAAGGCGCGTCTGTCCGGCATCTTAAAACAAGAGGGCTACATACACAGTTTCAAGCCCGTCGAGCATGACGGACGCAAATACCTGGTGCTGGGTCTTAAATATGTTAAAGACCGCGAAAACGTGATCCATGGCCTCAGGCGTATTTCTACGCCCGGTCTGCGCGTCTATGCGGGTGTTAAAGATATTCCCGAAGTCAACGGGGGCTTGGGGATAGCAATCCTGTCCACGCCAAAGGGCCTGCTGACGGGCAAAGACGCCAAAAAGCAAAACGTTGGCGGCGAAATCATCGCCCATGTATGGTAGGGCGCCAGTTTTAATTCATTTTTTACCAAGGATAACAACATGTCTCGCATAGGAAAAAAGCCCGTGACGCTGCCGAAAGGCGTAAAGGTCACCGTCAACGGGGCCGAGGCCGTCATTGAGGGCGCAAAGGGCAAACTCACCTGCCCTATCCCAAAAGGGATCAGCCTTGATATTAAGGCCGATTCCATCTCCCTGGCCCGGGCCAGCGACGAGCCTCAAAACCGCGCCTTTCACGGTTTGACCAGGGCGCTCCTGCAAAACGCCATCACAGGCGTCACCGATGGCTGGAAGAAGGAACTGGATATAGTAGGCGTCGGCTACAAGGCCGCTATTGAAGGCGCGGCGCTCCGTCTTGATCTGGGGTACAGCCACCCAATCATATTTGACCCCCCAAAGGGCGTTCAGGTGGCGGTAGAAAAAAATACCCACATAACGGTTACCGGGATTGACAGGCAGTTGGTTGGCCAGGCGGCTGCCGACATCCGCAGGTTCCGCAAACCAGAGCCTTACAAGGGCAAGGGCGTCAAATACACCGGCGAGATAGTGCGCCGCAAAGCCGGCAAGACCGGTAAATAAAGGGGGGAGCATGTCAAGGGATATTAAGCTTCGCCGTCAAAAAGCCAAGGCTCGCATCCGGGGCCGCGTTTCAGGCACGCAGGAGAGGCCGCGCCTCACTATTTACAAGAGCCTCAAGCGTATCTACGTCCAGGCGGTTGATGATACAAAAGGCGTTACGATAGCCAGCGCCTCAAGCCTTGAAAAAGAGCTTCGCGAAAGGCTGAAGAGCGGCGCTAATACAGAAGCCGCAAAAGCCGTTGGCGCGTCAATAGCCGCCAGGCTCAAGGAAAAGGGCATTACATCAGTGGTCTTTGACCGCAACGGAAATCTTTATCATGGCCGCGTCAAGGCGCTGGCTGACAGCGCCCGCGAAGCCGGGCTCTTGTTCTGAGGTCAGGTAACAATGGCAAATACACACACAGAACACAGGCAATCATCCTCTGAACCGGAAAAACAGCAGAGCGAATTCAAGGATCAGGTCATCTACGTTGGCCGCGTCACCAAGGTTGTCAAGGGCGGCAAGAATTTTTCTTTCAGCGCTCTTGTTGTCGTCGGCGACGGCAAGGGCAAGGTTGGATTCGGCCTCGGCAAAGCCCTCGAAGTGCCTTCGGCCATCAAGAAGGGGATCGAAAGCGCAAAGCGCAACATGATCCGCGTCCCCGTCAACCCCAATGGGACGCTGCCCCATCAGATAACAGGGCGCTTTGGTTCAGGGTCTGTTTTAATGAAACCGGCCCCCGAAGGCACGGGCATCATCGCGGGTGCGGCTGTCCGCGCCATAATGGAAGCCGTTGGCGTCACCAATGTTCTCACCAAGAACTTAGGCTCCTCCAACCCGCACAATGTGGTTCGCGCAACCTTTGAGGGCTTCAAAAACTTAATGGATCCGTACACGGTATTTACCAATCGCGGATTAGATCAAGCGGAGGCCTAGATGTCACAAACATCGCAGTTAATAGGCAAACAGGTAATACTAAAGCTAAAGCGCTCCACAATCTGCACGGTTCCTAAGCATCGCGCCTTTATCCAGACCCTCGGCCTGAAAAAGGTCGGCGATACGCGCGAGTGCGAGTACACGCCAAACGTGCATGGCATGGTAAAGCGCATTCCTTACCTCATTGAAGTTACGGTGAAGGGATAGAGTTATGAAACTCAATGAATTAAAACCAGCCGAAGGCGCCGTTAAACCCCGCAAGCGCGTTGGGCGCGGGCCTGGTTCCGGCATGGGCAAAACCGCCTCCAGGGGTGAAAACGGACAGAAGTCCCGCCGGGGCTACAGCAGGCAGAGGGGCTTCGAGGGCGGTCAGATGCCGCTCCACAGAAGGCTCCCCAAGCGCGGCTTTACAAATATTTTTGCACCGCCAACCAAAGAGATAGCCCTGTCGGTTATCTCCAATAATTTTAAGGACGGCGAAACCGTCAGCCTTGAATCCCTGAGGGAAAAAAAGCTGATAAGCGCCAGGATTGAGCGCGTTGTGGTACTCGCCTCCGGCGAGCTTACCCGCAAGGTGACGGTGAATGTTGACCGCGTGACCAAGGGCGCGCGGGAGGCCATCCTGGCAAAGGGCGGCGCAATTCAGGAACCAGTTGCTACTAATAAAAATCCCTAAGGCGGCTCTGAATGGAATGGCTCCGGCAAACCTTTTCTAATCCCGAGCTGCGCAAGCGGCTGTTTTTCACCATTGTCATGCTGGCTATATTCCGCCTTGGCGTGCATGTTTCAGTGCCAGGCGTCAACGTCGAGGTATTGCAGTCCGCCCTCAGAAACAGCGCCGCCGGAAACTTTGCGGGCATAATTGATCTGTTTTCAGGCGGCGGCTTTAAAAAATTCTCAATTTTTGCCCTTGGCATTACGCCCTATATTACTGCCAGTATTGTTTTTCAGTTGATGGGGGCCGTGATTCCCCAGCTGGAACAACTGCAAAAAAAGGAAGGCGAGGCCGGAAGGCAAAAAATCAACCAGTGGACTCGCTATCTCACCGTGCTTTTATCCTTCATCCAGGGCTTTGGCATAGCTACCTTAGCCCAAAATATCCAGGTTGGAGTCGTTGACAACCCCGGCATGGCCTTTAAGCTGATGTGCGCCTTCACACTGGCCACGGGTACTGTTTTCATCATGTGGATAGGCGAACAAATCTCCGAGAGGGGCGTTGGCAACGGCATTTCGCTGATGATTTTTGCAGGCATTATCGCTGGTCTGCCCAATGGCGTGAATACCATAACCACGCTGTTTATAGAATCGCTCAAGGGCGTTAATCAAACCCCTCCGGGTCTGTACTTCCTGCTGATAGCGGTAATGATTGCCGTGCTGCTTGCCGTTGTAACTATGGAAAATTCCTATAGGCGTATTCCGATACACTACGCCAGACGCGTTGATTCATCCCGCATGGCAAGCCAGCGCAGCTCTTATTTGCCGTTAAAGGTCAATACGGGCGGCGTGATGCCGGTCATTTTCGCCAGCTCCGTCATTTATTTTCCGGCCACCATAGCCCAGTTTGCCCAGTGGGAATGGCTTGCTAAAATATCCAGCTACATAAATTACGATTCTCACTTTTGGGTTTATACGCCTGTATTTGTAGGCGTGGTTGTTTTCTTCGCCTTTTTCTACACAAGCATAGTGTTCAATCCAGACGAGACCGCAGAAAACATGAAGCGCAGCGGCGGATACATACCGGGCATCAGGCCGGGCAAAGAGACCAGCGTTTATATGGACGGCATTCTTTCTAAACTGACATTTGTAGGCGCTCTGTACTTGGCCGTAGTTTCCATTGTCCCCCTGATACTCATGAAAAACGTTCAGGGTATGTCCAACATTTACTACGGCGGCACTTCACTGTTGATAGTCGTTGGCGTGGCTATGGACACGGTTTCTCAAATCAACAGCTATCAGGCTATGCGCCGACTGGATGGAGGATTCCTGGAAAAAGGCAGGATTCGCGGCGGCAGAGGCGGCAGAGGGCCTGTGGTCAGGGTGAATTGATGAATATCAAAGAAAAATTTGCTTTGACATATATTTCAAATATTGATATTCTAAGAGATTCTGTTTCTACGGGAACAGATATTTGCAATGCCGTTTCCAAATTTATCGAGGATTGCGCTTGAGCAAAGAAGAAGCCATTGAGCTGGAAGCCACGGTGGTGGAATCGTTGCCTAATGCTGTTTTTCGCGTGGAATTGGAAAACAAGCACCAAATTTTAGCTCACATCTCCGGAAAAATGCGGAAGAATTTTATCCGCATCCTGCCGGGCGATAGGGTACTCGTGGAAGTGACTCCATACGATTTATCCCGTGGGCGAATAATCTATCGCTTTAAGTGAGATTTTCAATTTTCTGAGGTGGCAAATGAAAGTACGGCCCTCCATCAAAAAAATGTGCGAACACTGCAAGATTGTCCGGCGCGAAGGCGTCGCAAGGGTAATCTGCAAAAAAAATCCCAAACACAAACAGCGTCAAGGCTAAGGAGACGGCATGGCACGCATAGCAGGTATTGATCTGCCCGCCGCAAAGCGCGTTGAGATCGCCCTCACATACATTTTTGGCGTTGGGCGGCCTAAAGCCCACAGTATTCTTGACCGCGCCAAGGTGGAATATGGCACAAAGGTCCGCGATCTGACTGAAGACGAAGTTGGCCGCATCCGCAAGGTTATAACATCCGAAGAGATAGTGGAAGGCGATCTTCGCAAAAACATCAGCCTTGACGTCAAGCGCCTGATGGACATCAGCTGTTATCGCGGCATACGTCACCGCAAGGGCCTGCCCACCCGCGGACAGCGCACGCACACCAACGCGCGCACACGCAGGGGCAAGCGCAGGGCTATTGCTGGCAAAAAGAAATAGGATGAGGTAGGTTATGGCTAAAACACAGTCCAAGACCGCCGGGAAAAAGGTGGTCAAGAAAAAAGAAAAGAGAAACGTCATCCATGGCATCGCCCATGTACACGCTTCTTTTAATAACACGATCATTTCGATTTCCGACCCCATGGGAAATATGCTCAGTTGGGCCTCCAGCGGCAATCAGAACTTCAGGGGCACTCGCAAAGGCACTCCCTACGCGGCGCAAATTGCCGCCAGCGTAGCGGCTGAGGCCGCAAAGGAGCAAGGCCTCCGCTCTGTTGACATCAGGGTAAAAGGCCCGGGCGCAGGGCGCGAGTCCGCCATACGGGCGCTAAACGCCTGCGGGATTCAAGTTACCAGTATCCGCGACGTAACCCCTATTCCCCATAACGGCTGCCGTCCCCCAAAACGGCGCAGGGTATAAGAGAGGAGCACCCATGGCCAGATATCTTGAAGCCGCCTGCCGTCTCTGTCGGCGCGAAGGCATGAAGCTATACCTGAAAGGCGACCGCTGTTACAAGGAAAAATGTTCCTTTGAAACCCGCAAGGGCAAAATCCCGGGCCAGCACGGCGCGGGCAAGCTCAAAAAACCCACCGGCTACGCCCTCCAGCTTCGCGAGAAGCAAAAGGTCAAGCGCATTTATGGCGTTTTGGAAAAGCAATTCCGCCTTTACTTTGAAAAGGCCGAAAAAAAGCGCGGCGTCACCGGTCACAACCTGTTGGCTATGCTTGAAAGCCGCCTGGATAATGTTGTGTACCGTCTGGGCTTTGCCTCCAGCCGCCGCACGGCGCGCCAAATGGTTATGCATGGACATATCCTCATTGACGGCAAAAGGGTGGATATACCTTCCTACCTCACCAAGACAGGGCAGTGCGTTGAACTAGGCGCAAAAGCGCGTGAAATAGAATCCGTAAAATCTTCCGTTGAAACCGCCGCAGGGCGGGGGATTCCCAAGTGGCTTACATTCGACGCCGGCGCGTTCAAGGGGCAGGTTATAGCGGTTCCCGCAAGAGAGGACGTAACCCTTGACGTCAATGAGCAGCTTATAGTTGAACTCTACAGCAAGTAAGGGGTAATGAATGCTGATTATTAGTGATTTCCAGCGTCCGCGCTTCGCGGAGCTGACTGCCACGACAAGGACAAACTCCTTTGGGGAATTTGTCGCCTATCCGTTTGAACGCGGTTTTGCCACAACCGTTGGACATTCGCTGAGGCGCGTCTTGTTAAGCAGCATAAATGGCGCCGCCGTAACAAACGTCCGCATTAAAGGCGCGCAGCATGAATTTACCACCTTGCCCGGAGTTCTGGAGGACATCACCCACATTCTGTTAAACATCAAGGAAGTTCCTTTTAAATTGCACGCCAACTCGCCGCAATTGGTCACGCTTTCATTCAAGGGCGAAGGCGCTGTAACGTCAAAGGACATCAGGTGTAATCAAAATGTTGAAGTAATCAACTCCGACGTTCACATAGCCACCCTTGGCGAAGACGGCGAGTTGGAGATGGAAATCCAGATAAGCCCCGGGCGCGGCTTTGTGACCGCCGACCACAACATGGACGAAAGGCTTGCAACGGGATTTATTCCCCTGGATTCAAACCACAGCCCCATCACTAGAGTAAACTACACCGTTGAGTCCGCCCGGGTTGGTCAGAGCACCGAGTTTGAAAAGCTGGTGCTGCAGGTATGGACGAACGGCACGGTTGACCCCCAGGACGCCGTGAGCGACGCCTCCCTGATACTAAGGGAGCACTTTTTGATCTTTGCCCGTCAGGACGAAGACCTCCTTGACCTGGAAGGCGGCTCGATAGGTTTCTCAAGCGAAAGCGTCAACGCGCTATTGGGCAAGTCTGTAGAGGAGTTGGAACTCTCTGTAAGGGCCAATAATTGTCTGCGAAACGCGGGTATTACTTCAATTGGCGAGTTAATCCAAAAAACAGAGGCCGAGTTGATGAAGACAAAGAACTTTGGCAAAAAGTCGCTCCAGGAGATCAAGGACGAGTTAACCCGCCTCCAACTGTCCCTTGGTATGCGTCTGGATCAGGAGTTTTAATCATTTTTTTCGACTTTAGATGGAGTAATCTATGCGTCACAATGTTTCCGGCAAGCGCTTTGGCCGCACCACTAATCAGCGCAAGGCGCTGATGAAAAACCTGGCTGCAGCGCTGCTTCAGAGCGAGCGGATTCAAACCACGCTGGTTAAAGCCAAAGAGCTTCGCAAGTTTGTAGAGCCTTTTATCACGCTAGCCAAGTCTGATACGGTAGCCAACAGGCGTTTGGCAATGGCTCGCTTAGGCAACAAGGCCGTTGTAGCCAAAATCTTTACCCCGGAATTTCGCGCCCGCTTCAGCGAGCGGGCCGGAGGCTACACGCGCATACTAAAGGCCGGCCACAGGCTTGGCGATGCGGCGGATTTAGCCCTGATAGAGCTGGTTGACTATACCCTGCCGCCGCCCAAAGAGGTTGTTCCCGAGGCTGAATAGCAGCTGAATAGCAATTACGGCCAAAGAGTTCCCATCATCCTGGGGTACGCGCCTGTTTCGCGGACGTGGGGGAGCTTGCATATCCAGGCCACGGCGCGCTCCAGTCCAAGGCCAAAGCCCCCGTGGGGTACAGAGCCGTAGCGGCGGACGTCCAAATACCACTTGTAGTCCTTTTCGTCCAGGCCTTCCTTGTTGATTTGCTCTAACAGGTATTGAAGGCTGGAGGCGCGCTCGCCGCCCCCTATTATTTCGCCGTAGCCTTCGGGCGCCAGTAAATCAGCGCCTAAGGCCAGCCTTGGATCGTCCGGGTCAGGCTCCATATAAAAGGCCTTAAACTCCTTTGGAAAGCGATGCACCCAGCAGGGGCGGTCGAGGGAATTCATCAAAATGGTTTCATCGTCGTTGCCAAAATCCTCACCCCATTTTATGTCGCTTCCAAGGTTTTTTAGGCGCTCTACGCTTTCCGAGTAGGTCATCTTCAGATATTCGTTATTAAGGGCGTTTTTCAGCGGAGTAACGTCCCTTTCCAATATCTTCAGCTCTTCTTGTTTGGACTCTAAAACGCGCCGGAGGATGAATTTCATCATTCGCTCGCCAAGGGCCATTACGTCATCCAGGCGGGCAAAGGCCACTTCCGGCTCAACCATCCAAAATTCAGTAAGGTGCCTGCGGGTTTTGCTTTTTTCCGCCCTGAATGTGGGGCCAAAGCAATATACCTTGCCAAAGGCGGCTATAGCCGGCTCTAAATAGAGCTGACCGGATTGGCTGAGGTATGCCATGCCTTCGTCAAAATAGGGCGTCCCAAACAGCGTTGAAGCCCCTTCGCAGGCCGAAGGCGTTAGTATCGGACTGTCAATGAGCGTAAAATTTTCACCGTCAAAGAAGTCGCGGATTGCTTTAGCTATGGAATGTCGTATGCGGAGTATGGCCCACTGTCTCTTTGAGCGCAGCCAAAGATGGCGGTGCTCCATCAGGAAGGCCGTGCCGTGTTCTTTTGGAGTTATGGGATAATCGGCGCTTCCGGCAATCAGTGAAAGGGATTTCACCAGGATTTCTGGAGCGCCCGTCTTTGGATGGGTCTGAACAACGCCTGTCAGCTCAATTACGCATTCCTGGGTTAAATTTCCAGCCAGTTCATAACTCTCAGCATCGGCGTCTGTATTAGTAATGACGCATTGCGCGAAGCCTGTGCCATCGCGCAGCTCAATAAAGCGGGTTTTACTCGCACGGGCGTGCCTGACCCAGCCGCGCGCCCGCACGGTTTCTCCGATATGTTTTTTCAGACAGCAAACGTCAACAAACGAATGAACCACAAAAACTCCTTTTTGTTTCCGGGTCGGTTCAGCTTTTAGAAGCAACTTGCAGAGTCAAAGCAACGCCTGCGCCTTCAGTGAAGTTTACAGCATTTCTGTAGCTCACTACACTATCCGCCGCGACCTGAACGCTTTGTAACAACTCAACTTTTTTCAAAGTTAGGTTAACCTGATACAAAATCGCGGTAAGCAATTATGGTAAAGTTCCATGGAACCGGCGCGTTACGCGGTCAATTTATCCCTGTTGAAATGACGTTGTTCATGGCCATGATGTAGCGCAAGACCCTTTCCAGTTTTTGCCTGATAATATCCTGGAACTGCAGCTGTTGAATTACGTCAAAAATCCTGTCCTGTAATTCCTGGGCGGTCTTGTCAAGTTCACCCAGTCCATCAAAGCCCTTTAAACCGTCAATGGCGACTTCCTGCTTAAAGCGCCCAATGCCTGTGAATATCGCGTCTGTGCTGGACAGCATGGATTCGATACGCTCAATGACTTTAGACATTTCTTGTTCTGTATGATTAATGACGCTTTCAATTTGAGGGACTACCTTTTCGTCTGGTTTAGAGTCGGCCAGGGCTATCAGATTGCGCAATCCCTCATCAAGTTTAAGCTCAATGTCCTGGTCGTCCACAAAGACATGGGCTAATGTCTGGTCCAGAGCTTCGTTTTGGCTTATGCGAAGCAGTGATTCAGGCTCAAGCACCAAAATCACTTTTCCGTTCATGAGCAGAATTTCCTTGACCCACGTTCCGTCCCGCCCCTCAAGCAAGGGGCTTACATTCATCTGGTGTTCTTCGTTGGCCGTGATTACGGATTCCACCTGATCAACCAGCACTCCGATACGGGAGCCTTCATGGGTGAGTATTATAATGCTGTCTGCTTTGTGGGTTTCCTTTTTGGGCAGCCTCATTATGGTTCTGAGGCTTACAATCGGCAAAACCTGCCCGCGCAGGTCAAGCAAACCCTCTACGCACTTGGGCGTGTGGGGCATTTGGTTTAATTCGCAGTAGGGGGTGATTTCGGCTACCTGAGACAGGGAGATTGCGTAAGAGCGGTCATTTATTAAAAAGGACATGTATTGGGACAGAGTACCGCCCGCGCCCAGGTTTTGGGCCGTGCTCTGAGTACCAATCACGGAGCTCATGACGCCTCCTGCACCGCTAGAGTAATCAATTCAGCCGGATCAAGTATTAACACCACGCCGCCATCGCCTAAAATGCTGGCGCCGCTTATGCCAGGGAGACTGGCCAGATATGGGGCCAGAGGCTTGATGACCATTTCCTGTCTCTTGACAAAGGCGTCAACTATCAAACCCATGCGGCGTCCGCCCGCAGATACGATGACCACAGGCAAGCTCCCGCTCCCGGTTGGCGGAACTGCGCCCTCCTGGTCCTGGAGGTTCAGCAGGTCGCTTAAACGCGAGATGCCAAGCACCTCGCCGCGAAGATTAAGGGCTTTCCTGCGCGTCAGGTAGGAGAGTTCCGCCTGGGTTACCAATAGCGTCTCCTCAACAGACGTGCCTGGCAGGGCAAAGACCTGCTCCTTTGATTTCATCAGCAGGGCGTCAATGATTGCCAGTGTAAGGGGCAGTCTGAGCGTGAAAATTGACCCTTTGCCAACCGCGCTTTGCACCTGGACGCTGCCATTCAGGCGGCGGACGTTAGACCTAACCACGTCCATTCCCACGCCACGACCGGATATATCTGTCACCTTGGCGGCGGTGCTGAAACCAGGGGCAAAAATAAAGTTTATTGCGTCTTCGTTTGATATTTGTTCGGCCCGATCCTGGGTCAGCATGCCTTTTTCAACGGCTTTTTGTTTGATGATTACAGGGTCTATCCCCTTGCCGTCGTCTTCAATTTCGACTATTACGCTATCTCCCTCGTGGCGGGCGCGCAAAACAACGACGCCGGTTTCGGGCTTGCCCGCGTTTACGCGGACTTCCGGGCTTTCGATACCGTGATCCGCCGAGTTGCGGATTAAGTGTATCAGCGGGTCGCCCAGCTCTTCTATGAGACTCTTGTCAATTTCGGTGTCTTCCCCAACCATTTGGAGTTCCATCTTTTTGCCGCTGGCCTTGGCTAAATCCCTCAACATGCGGGGGAACTTGCTGAAAACCGTCTTAACGGGCACCATGCGGATGCTCATGATGGAAGCTTGTATCTCTTTGGAAACCTGATCCAGCGTAACGCTGGCCCGGCGCAGATC
>JGI24698J34947_10001361_pt1 | contig 12847 bp, 1 predicted proteins | sample TergutMp193P3_FD_34947 | JGI IMG/M metagenome (IMG submission 34947)
GAACCGCCCTCCATTACGCTCACGGGACCGTATGTCAATCAGGGCGTCGGAGACGGCAACATTGACATTATGCCCAACGGCGGCCGGCTTAACTGGGGCATGGCCGGCGAAGGAGAACCCTTCTCTTCATCGACATTCCCGCGCAAGATGGACTCGGGCAGTTCTATTAACGGTACCATCAGCCACCGATCATACGGCATGCCGCCCCACATACCCGGAAGCGAGTGGCAGCCGGGGATTCGTATATGGCGCGTTGTTGAGGAACTGTCGGGTATTGATGATCAATATAGGGAATACCTCCCCGGCGTTGTGCCGCCCGAGTCGGAAATTGGGTGGACACCCTTTAACCGTGGCGCGAATCCTAACGACGACAACTACCTGAGCAGGCTGGGTGTGGACAGCTATATGTTTGGCATTAAGGTTCCCGGCTTTGAGGGCGCGTGGTTCGGTTTACAGATACGGGCGCAAAGCCAGGACGGGCGTTCCTCGTTCTACTATCCCGGCGGCTTCTATTCGGGCGACAGGGCGACGCCGGAAAATAGCTATGTGCTGTTCTACCTCAAGACAGCGGGCGCTTTCCCGACGGTCAGCCTGTACGAAAACATGGAAAACCTGAGCGACTTTGACAGCTCAGCCACACCAAAATACTACAAATTGTACACTGATAATACGAACTATAATCCGGACGATTACGAGTGCACGATAGACGGTGTAAAAGTAAACACTATTGTAGACGAGGTTGACGCTTATAAAAACGGCGACTTTATCCTGCGGTATAGAACGGCGCATCAGGATGATATTCTCAGCGCGGAAGTGTATTGGGAAAGCAGCAACAATACGAGGGGACGCTTTATCTGGGACCCCGCTACCGATGTGACAGGGACCGACGCTAACAACCATATCTCAAAGAAATACAGCCAGTGGGGTACGGAGTCTCCCCTCGGCCGCGCCAACGCCAACGATCCCGAAGACAAGACGCGCAACTTTGTCTTTAGCTACAGGCCCGGGGCAAGGGTGAACAACAACGCCCACGCGGCGGTAAGAGGCAGAACAACAGTACAACTGTACACCGGCAGCGAAGTCTGGGAATCAGTTAAACAATCCGGTTCATGGGCGGACACTGCCGAGGGCTGGACTGATATGACTGATGGTTTACCGGAAGGCACGTACAAGATTGAGGTATACGCCCGCGGCTCGTATTTCTCCGGCAGGGTAAATTACCCGCCGTACAAAAATACCGTGCGCCTGGACACAGGGCGTCCCACCGTGAGAATCACTGACATAAAAGGCGCGTTCTCAAGGAACTTGAACGCTGATCCCCCCACGGCAATTGTCAACGGGGTAATTGAACCCGAGGTGAGTATTGCCGATTCGCGTCCCCAGGACTCCGGCTTGCGCATGGCGGCTGGTACTACCGCCTCTCCCTATGGGAATACCTATGAACAGCGGTGGGTGCTGGTTAATGACAATAACAGAACCGCGGTACGCAATTTATTCACTAGCTCAAGGACATACTGGCCGCCTGTTGGCGCGCTCGCTAATGCGTTAAACTTGAACAGCGTACAAACTGTTAAACACGGCGTGGTTGTTAGCGGCGTGTTAAGGTTCAAAACCTCACCCATATATAGTAGTGAGACTGCTACGAGTGGGACAGGAAAGGGACCGGGCGACGCTCTGGTTGACGGAACCTACTGGCTGTTTGTATTTGCCCGCGACGAGGCGTATAACGTGGGATGGAGCGAAACGGAAATTGTAATAAACAAAAACAGCGACTATCCCGTGATTACGGCTTTGGGTGAAATTAACGCCGACGTAACAACGCCGAATAAAACCGATACTGCGCCCACCCCGACTGGGACGCCTGTCGTGCGCTTTGAAAACGGCAACTCCTACCGCAACTGGTTAACTCCGGGTTCCAACATACGTTTGCAGTTAAGCGACGACGACATGCTTAAATTAGCTGGCAACGCGCCCACTGTAAAAATAGTCGCGGCAAAAGCGGCAACGGGCAACACTGGCGACGGCATAGAAGCCCTCGCTGAAACCACTTACGAAGCCAGCGTTAACGCTTCCAATATATTCGGGACGGTGAATACAAAAGCGACGCCCATAACCATACAACAAAGCGCGCTGGTATCAGCAATAAAAGACACCACGCAAACGTCGTATAACACCTGGGGTCTGTTCGCTCCCAAGGGCAGCGCGAGTGAGTATACCGACACCCTGCCCGACGGCGTTTACCGCCTGCGGATTCACGTCGGCGACAACCCCCCCGACAAACTGAAAATGACTAACGATTTTGGGGCGGTCGACGCCACTGATCCTGAAGAGGCGAACAAGGACATTGATATCTGGTTGTTTGTTGACACGACAATACCGGACATTACCGGAGTCAAGTCGGTAACCGCCGCGGGGACTGTTGGGACTGAAGGCTGGATAGACCCCACGGATGGAATTTCCAACGGTACTCATGGAGTGCGGATAACGGGAATGGTGGCTGACGCCAACGGCCCGATATCGGTCAAGACTTTTACCATAACGAATGAGGCGGGAGGCACCGCTCCTACACAATACTGGGTTACCCTCAGTGAGGTAGCATTCACCCGCATTACTACCGTTCAGACCGCTCCGGATCCGGCAACCCCATACCCTGAGCGTATGTTCTACGCCAACTTTGTCGCGCCGGTGCATATCACTCCCAATATATCGACAACCGGATTTAATGTTACCCTGGAGTTGCAGGATCGCTTTGGCAGAAGCCGCGTCATTACCCAAAAGTACCAGATGGACACGGAACCGCCCAAAGTAAACATAACACCCATTGAGGACTTTGAGCGCAAGGATAATGATCGTGTAAAGATAACCACCGCCGGTGATATTTCCACTACTTATCAGGAGCATTTGGTAAACGGCGTCGTGAGCTTTAGAATCAACGCGACCGACAACCGCTCGATCAAAGATGTACGCTATTGGCTGATCCCGTGGACAGGATCAGGCCCCACTTGGGGAGAGCCAACCTTTAGCGGCTGGGATGAGTCGGGATATAAATCTTCACTCAACAATGATTTCAGCAGTTCAAGTACCATATTTATTGATACGGCTACCTTAAACGACAATACCCCGTATAGCCTCTTTGTAATGGCGGAAGACTCCGCGTCGCTTAAGAGCCAATCCATCACAGGGACAAGTCCAAATCATCGTTTCCAAACGGTTTTTGTACGGCAGAATGAGGACGCCCCCTATTTTGAAAAGACCGGCAGTTTCGCCCTTGGCGGCGGAGCCGAAGTGGTTGACAAGAGCGGGATGACCCTCAGCCTGACCGTCACCGATGACGACGGTTTCTATCAAGACACCGGCATCAGACCCGGTATGTTTAAGATATGGTTCAGCCCCGATTCCTCCGATGATTTAAGCGAGGATCTCGGCTCCCTTAACGCCACTACCGGCGCCTGGACTGCGGGCGCTCAATTTGCCACTCATTTCGGCACTGCTTATACGCCGGCAATTGATCATGCGGGCGTGACCATTTTCGCGCAGAACTCAAAGACCGTTACCCTGAACTTCGACTTAAGCAGGGTTACGGACGCCTCACACCCCTCGGGTTTCTACACCGGGTTACAAACCGACGGCCCTAAGCACTTTATTATTGAGGCGGAGGACAGCCATCAGAGTAAATATTATAACAATAGCGGCACATGGACTACTCCGGCGCCCGACACCACGACCTACAGGCGGGTATGGCGGCAGTATGTTTCAATGGTTGCGGACACCAACGACCCGATAGTAACAATCACCGCTCCCGCGGATTCCAGCGATCCCGCTATCGTACCGGTTTTCGGATCCACCACCAGTACCTTCGACGTGACAGGCTCCCTGTTTGACCTTTTCCTGAAACGGATACCTATGACGACTGTGGGCGATTATTACTTCACCCTCAAGCTGGACGGCAATGACGTCCTTTCCAGCGGCGCTCCTGAATTCAAGCTGGGAGCCACGACGGGCGGTTTTATAACCAGCCTGGTTACCACTGGTTCGGATAACACAACGGTTTACTTTACCATACCGTCATCGACTTTTACCGGGTGGATTAACTACAGCAGTCTGTCGCACGGGCGGCATAACCTGATGTTTACCGCCGAGGACAGGAGCAACAAGAAGGGCAGCGCGACCATCAGCTTTATCAGGGACATCAAGCCGCCCGAATGGCGGTTTGCCTCCGGCTTTAACGACAACAAGACGGAGATACCCACTATTAACAACCGCACGTGGTGGAACGCGACGACGAACCCCGCCGATTACACCGCCAAGCGGGGTACGACTCTGCCGACGGTCTCTTATGAGGCGGATACCACCGACGTTCCCTCCATCACCGGAACCTTCTCCGATGATTTCGCCAACATTGACACCGCTAAGTTCAAAGTCAAGTTTGACAACGGCACTGAGATTACCATTCCCAGCACGCAAATAACCGGAACAGGCAAGAACGTCAACTGGGAAGTCTTCCTGACCCAGAACGGCACCAATGTTGTCACCACGTTGAACAGCATCCTCACCGACGGCGTACATACCATCCAGATAAGTATTAGCGACGACGTGGGCAATGAAACTACTACGGAAGATTACAATAGAATGTACGGTTTCCGGCTTATCTCGGAAACGCCGAAATCGAAGTTTACCGAACTTAGAAGGGGCAATAACACTCCCCCTGCCGCGTTTGAGAACATTGCCACCGTGCAAAACGTATTTGGCGACCGCGCCACTACTTCCAACAACACCAATGCCGTAACCAACGTTGTCTTTACCATACGCGGCGAAGCTGAGGGCAAAAATCTGGCGGCTTTCGCGGCAAACACGGGTAGACCCGTGGAGTTGATTATACGTTACACCGATACGGTCGCCGGTAAAGCGTTCACCGATCACAAGTTTACGCCGCCGTCCGGCACATGGACGTATACGCTCCTTGGCGGAACCAACGCTCCACCGACCGGCACAGGCAAAGAAGAGATAACGGAAAAGTATACCTGGGAATTTGCGGTTCCGCGCTCGGCAATTCTCAACGCCGGCCACGCGACCGGAGACCCGGATCCCCTCGCTGTCGGCGAAAAAATGCGGGCGGGCAACTACGAGATTGTCGCCGTCGCCTATGACCGCTCTACACCTAACGCCAGGTATTCGGAAGAAACCGCGCAGAACGTGTGGAAGTTTGTCATCGATTCCACACCGCCGGAATTCAGTTTCCAGGTGATGTGGTTCGATACCACCGGCACAAGCCCGGCGGTAGGCGATAACACGACCACTCCCCCCGCCGCGTGGGCGGAAGGGGCTAATGTAAACACCCGCAACGTCATTACAGACCCGGCGAACCCGAGCATAAAAGGGCGCGTTACCGATAACAACGAACTGTTAAACGTGGAATTGCAGATAAGCAAGTGGAACTATACCGCGACGAACCAAACGGCGAACCAGCCGGCAACCAACGGCGCCTGGCAGTTGTACGACGGAGCCAACTGGACGAACTGGACAGCCACCCTCGCCGCGAACGACACCTATTGGATTACGTTAACCCCACCTATAAACGACCTAAGCTCATGGCCGGTAGATTGGGCTTTAACCGGGTTTGAAGACGGTTATTACCGCGTCCGCCTGCGCGCGCGCGACGCTTCCATCTCGTCCGGCGGAACCACGGGCTGGGGAACCGACAATAACGGCAACCCCGCCTATTCTCACTTTATGTTCTTCTTCCTTGACCGCGAACCGCCGGAAGTTACGCCTGACGAGAGCGATACCGGCTTCTTCTCTTCGCAGACCACTCCCGCTATGCCGTTCGGGGTAAATGTGAGCGATCTCAACAGGATTGAATCGATCGTGGCTACATTCACCGCGGATGGTACCACCCCCCCCGCGAATATGCCCGGTCCCGCGATTCTTGCGCCCAACATTACCACTCTGCGCTACGGCGCCATGCTGCGGACTGTTACGGCAACCATTACCGACCCCTATAATGGGACTTCGATAACCAGTTATTTACCCGACGGCTCCTATAAAGTCAACTTTGTCGTGACCGATTTGGCGGGCAGAACAACAACCAAAAACCGCACCATCAAGATAGATAACCAGCCGCCCATCGTGGCGATAACCGAACCGCGCGAGGCGGCAACCGGCGGCGAAGACTTCACCGTGATTGGATCAACGAGCGATCTGGGAGACAACGGCAGCGCGAGCGGCGTTTCCCCCGGCAACGCCAACGCGGGTATATGGTACCACATCGGCTACGGTACGCAGCCTGCTGCCTCACTGGCAGCAATACCCGCGCTCCCCGCACTCCCGACCCCCACCCAAAGAAAGGCGCGTTCGGACGCGATAAAGGCGTGGGTACTGAATACCGGCAGCACTATCACCGCTGATAACGGCGCGTCAAGCAATGCCAACTTTAACACCGCGTCAAGGGGCGGAACAGCCACTGCCATCAGAAACAGTTTGTGGTTCAGATATACCACCGCGATAGCGGGGACCGGCACGAATACCGACTATATCGTGCCCACCGGATTTGAGGCGATAACATCGGCTCAGGCGGAGAATCTGCTGAACTGGTACCTGAACGCGAACAGTACGACGGTGAACGTGGTGAGCAGTTACTCTATCGGCAGTGTGAGCATCAGGGGTCTCACGTACAACACAAGCTCCGCGCGGCGTTTGGCGCTGCCGAGCGATGATCCGTCGGGACGCAGCACCCACAGCCTGCCCATAGTAGTGCGCGTGGCTGATAACGCGGGCAACGTTTCCTATGAACTCTACGATATCAGGCTTGACCCCTACGGCGACAACCCCAAAACGGTCATCAACAACACCCAGGACAGGTTCATGGGCGAGAGTCAAGCGCGCGGCGGCCAGATTCAGATAAACGGCATTGCCAAGGATAATATCGGCGTACGCAGGGTTATTTACCGCGTCAAGGCGGATAATGTGCGGAACACCGCCGCCGGCAACGCTCCGGCTGATACCGCTATTATCACCATACCCAACAAGACCCAGATTGCCACGACAAGCTGGGACCTGCCTAGCCCCAGCCCAACCACTTTCTTCGGCGGCGGTCAAACCGACCACACTGGTGCAGCCTTAAGCAAAACCGGCTGGTATGACGCCACCGTTGAATCGCCGGGGTCTACAACTTCGGCGTGGAACTTTATGCTCAACGAAAGCGGTGAAATAAGAGACGCCATTGCCGCCAGAGGCTTTAATCACTCGGGCGGGACGGGAAACGACATGATCCGCGTATGGATAGAGGTGATGGTCTTTGACCAGACCCTCGCGGGCCTTAACAACCTGATGAGCCTGGGCGACACGATTGTCAACGGTGGTACTACTGTTCCTATTGACGCGGCGAGACCGCGCCCGTACATCAGGGAATTCTACTTTACCGCGACCGCGCCGGAAATAACCGACAAACAGATCAGCGCGTTGGGCAGGGACACTTTTGGTCCCCCGGCGATCACGGGTACTTTTGTACCTTACACTTCTCAGTTGGCGGAGAATAATGTTCGGAGCGGGAAGTTTGCCATTCGGGCGAAGCTCGACAGCAAGACACACATCGGCATGATTCGGGTTCGCCTGCTCGACGAACCGGTACCAGGGGATAACGAATGGAAAACCCTGGTTAGCGGGAGTACCATGACCCTCCCGGCGGGCGTTACCCTGAGAGACGGGACTGATACCGCCACCTTTATCGCCAGCGCCTCCAACCCCCAGGCAGCTACCCTGTACTATCAATTTGAAACGGCAGCCTCTGCCGCCTTCGACTTTCAATCGGTACGCAGCGGAGCGTGGGCACAGTCCGGCGGCACGTACAGAATAGTAGTCGAAGTTACGGATACGGGCGAGGGCGGCCCCGCCGCTTCGGACAGCTATATCTTTGAGGTGGGCATTGATAACTTTGTGCCGCTGGCGGATGAGGTTAAAAATATTACCAACAAAAAGGTAGCGGGATCAAACGTTACTTTCCAGGGCAGGGCGTTTGACTTTATCAAGTCGGCAGGCAGCGACGCGACTCCGGCGTTCAAGGGAATACAGGAAGTGCGCGTGTGGTTTACCAACCGCACCGGCAACAGCTACATCAATATGGACACGGGAGCGTCAATAGCGACAGGCAGCGTTACCCAGGCGAGCATGAATGTGTATTCAGGCCGCAAGGCGACGGATATTGGGTGGGACGGCGACAGCGTAGGAAGCATTGGCGTTCAATCTCCCGGCAGTAGCGGCGCTTTCTCATACCCGAACCAGATTAACTATTTCAAGAGCCTCACCGCGTCGCAGGGACCCGGCATAACCTGGGCGCCCAACATCAACGATGGTTCGGATATTTCCTGGATGTTTACGCAGGATACCACGAAATTCGCTGACGGCTGGATAAAACTGCACTATATCGTTATCGACAAGGCAGGTAACGCCAGCTACTATGCTCAGGACATGATCGTCATGAACAAGGTTCCGATGATCAACAAAATAACGCTGTACACCAACAATATTGGCTCCGGCGCGGTGTTTACCACCCACGAAGGCGCCGAAGCGTTCAGCGAATATGTACTACCCTTTGGCAACGACGGTAAAACCGTTCCTTATGAGGATGGTTATTTGAACTCGGGCTTTATCTCCAAAAACAGAGTCATCGGCTTTGGCATTGATACCGAATTTCCCGGCGGCGGCAACCCGAACTTCACTTATACGGCGCGCTTTGTCGAGCGGTATAGGGTGCCGCTGTCCAGCGCCAACCTGACGGTAATGGCGAACAGAAGCGGTAATCTGAGCTACGTAGACGACGCCGGGGGCAACGCTTCCGAGGCAATAACCGAATTTGAAAACCTCTACACCATACCCGGGGGGATGAGCCGTAACCTCAACGCGGACGGATGGCGCTTATTGGGCGTACAGCGGGCAACGCCCGTTGACGGCGCGCACTTTGTCTTCCTGGCAGCGGCCGCCGATCTCACCGGGATGAATGAGCCGAATGTTTTCGTGTATGCCTACAAGTATGTAGGAGGGACAGGAGGGTCATCAGCAGGGGTAGTTAAAACCCTATCGAACCTGGATCTGGCAAGCGCCATACACATAGCCCCTGCTCAGCTTAACTTTGCCAGCGGTACCGACTATTTTAACAACACCNNGACCACCATAAGNGAAGCGCAGGCGAAAACTTCCAACAACGCGACCGCTCCCCCTCCCGGCGCGAACGACGCGCAAAGAGATGCCGCTTCTCAAGGCACGGCGTTCTTCCTGATAAAAGTCACGGACACGGTTGATCATAATGAAGACCGCGCTGGAAGCGGCATCACCGAGAAGGATATGCTCTTTGACGCCGTTGTCATCGGGATGAAAGTGTTTGTCGGCGACCGGCGCTCGCCCTACGCGCGCTTATACGATCTGAACCCCTACATGGAAAAAGCCGTAGTGGGCGCCAATAACGGAGTGCCTAACCAAAAGGCGACCCGCGAAGACGCCGTAGACCCCATTGAAATCGGCAAGAACGTCAGGCGGGGCAGTCTGTACAACCTGGGAACCGAGCGCGACCCGATCAAATCGGGCTACATAGACCCGCGCGCCAACAGTACCGCCCTGAACCCCTTGATAAACTACCCCAGTGATCCGATCAATCCCTATGCCAGGGACGTAAACGGAAACTGGGAGTCAACTTCACTGAGTGGACGCGCTGACGGGTTTGTCGCCAACGACACCGTAGCCGGGGGACCCGCCCACGATAAGGTCAGCGGCACCGTCATCCTGCGCGGCCTTGCCTGGGACGACCAGCTTATTAACACCATTAGTATCAAGATAGGTGGCGACGACTTAAAGACTATTTTGACATTGAGATATGTGCAGTTATCCGACATGAGCATCGTTACCAATCCCTCTGCGCTGGAGTTACAGACTGGTGCAGTTGTCAGAAAGTTGATGCCCGAGAGCGGTGTGGAAGCATGGACAACTGAAACTATTCACTGGCAGACCGGACACACGGTAGAGTGGGCGTATCTGTGGAACACCGAAAAAGAGCCAGCAGGTACGCCGGCAAGAATCCGAGGCGGGCCGGTGCCGGATACCGATGTCAGCGTTGTTGTTACTGACCTCAACGGCAGCCTTTCCAACTCCGAGGTCTTGACGGACACTCCCGCGGTAACCGCAGGCCCCAATGGTACCCAAATTCTCCCCAATTTCCGCAACAAGATAACCGTTGACATCGCGCCTTATATCACCGGCTTCAAACGCGACGAAGACCGTTTTCTCACCACGCGCTCACGGCAGGGCTGGTACAGCTTCTACCGGGGCGAGGATAAAATCAAGGTCGTCGGTTACAACCTGGGCAACAATCCAACCACGACGGTAGTAAACCTGAACTCCGCCAATGACGCCCTCGGCGTCGGCGGTACGGCCTTGGGCGGACGGGCTTTTGCGACGAATGACCCTGTCCTGAACCACAATCTACCCAACGAAGGCCACACCTTCACCATGAACAGCGACGCGAGCTCAGGCAGAATAGATGTTTATGTCGGAGGAACAGCGGTGACGAGCCGCGCGTGGAACCACCAAAGCACTCACACGAACAAATCGTGGAACAAGGAAACCGGCGTTACCGGTTCTGACCTGTGGATCAACAAACCCCACGCCCACATCTGGCGTACAGCGCAAGACCTCGGCGCGCCGGCAACGCTCTTTGGCAACAATACCGCGGACGGCGGCAGCATCAACGCGGACAGTCCCAGTATGGGGCTTGAGTACGCTCCGGGAACGGCAATGGCCAATCAGGGACGCCTCCACGGCTCGTGGGGTATCATGAGTAACTTTGGCGTTTACTACGGGATAAACGCCAACGCCGCCAGAACAACCTTGTTGACCGCCAATGACCCGCTCTTGCTCACCGATTTTGACTACTACCCCTCTAACGTTAGTCCCAACAGGAATAGAACGATGATATCCGTATATGAGTGGGACGGTCAGCCTCAGGTCGCCATTAACAGTAATATGCAGACTCGGGCTCATGTGACCGGAGATATAAGCGCCACCGGAGGCGGACGCTTAACGCCTACGATGACTGGTCAGTCCACCACAAAATGGGGCAGCCCGCGGGTTCGTATGGTCGCGCCGCATACCAGCGACGCTGACGCGACGGTAGTCAAGATATATACATCAATGTACGATAGGATGAACGAAAGCCTGTACTTTGTCGCGCGGGGCGTTGAAAATTATAGCAGTAGTGACCCCCCTACCAGCACTCAAGATAACCAGACACAGGTATATGTTGACGGCACTTCAGCCGGGTCGGGCGGGACCTATGCGGCGAGCGCCGGTGAGTGGAACGCCATTGATTATACCGGCAGCGGCGCAAACGCGCGCCCGATAATCGCCTACTACGATGGAACCAATGACACGCTCCGCCTTGCCTATGGCAACGGCCAAAACGGCGGCACATGGACGCGGCGTTATGTGTTTGGCAGCGGTACCAATAACACTACTCTTGATACGAGTAACGCTCTGGCCAAGGGTTCCGGCAAGTATGTCAGCATGAGGGTAGTGGGCGACGATATCCACCTGGCGTTCTACAATAGCACCTACAATACCGTAGTGTATGCCGTGGGAACCCGCACCGGAGCATTTACCGCCTATACCGTTGACAATGTGATCAAAGGCGGCATCTGGACGGACATTGCCGTTGACGCGGACGGCAACCCGTGGATAACCTACGGCGACCTTGGACGCATCGGCCCCGACGGCGACAACTCCGCCGGCAACTACGACGGCGTGCGTATCGCGTACAAGACCTCCGGCGCCGGCGCGTTCACCAGGGCATTGAACGACCCGATTGACGCCGCCCGATCCATAACCGGCTGGGAAGCTGTCACCATGCCCGCGGATTACAAAATCCCCGGCGACCGCCTCAACATTGAAGCCTGGCCGCCCGCCATCCGCGCGGGACAAACCGGCACGGTCAGCGGAGTCGGCGGCGGCTGGAACGCCGCGGTAGGCTACCTCGGCACTGACGCCAGCAGCGTCCGCCAATTCCGCGTCGGCTACTTCTACAAACCCGCCGCCACAGTAGTAACCCGCTTCCAAACCACCGGCAACTAGAAGTAACACGCCGCGCAAACCCAAACGCCCCGCCCCCCGCGGGGCGTTTGCTTTGCGCGGGGGGGTGGGGCGCGCCATTTTTGGGCTTGACAAAATACAGGTAATTTCCTATAATATTAAATCCTGATTTTAAGGGAAAGAATGCAAATTGGGCAGAAATTTTAAGTGGTTTTTAGCCACTGCGGGGGTGGGGTTAATACCCCTTCTGGCGAGGGTTGCTGTATATCTGTCCTTAAACGAAAAAGGCGTGTTCCAGCCGATAACAATTTCCGATATTGTGGTATGGGGTCTAATTGTCAATATCTGTATTTGGAGCGAAAAAGACAACTTTATTAAAGATAACCCCAACCTAAGCACTTTTATAACGGGTGCTTCGGTTGTTTTAATAGTTGTTTATGGATTTCTGTTGGGGTTTGCGTTACTTCATGAAAACGGCGCTTACAACAAGGACGGTGCCCTGCTAATAAATCTATATTTTTTATTACTTGCGGGCTATATTTTGGATGGTTGGACTTTTCTTATGGGCATTCTGCTTATATTCTTTTGTCGCGAAAGGCCGCAAGATAAAAATAAAACCAAAGGAGAGCAATGATGGCAAATGTAATTTTTTTGGTGGTGTTTTTTGGTGGTCTGGTTATTATGCTCATCCTCCTGTTTGTAAACGTGTCCCGCGCACGGGGCAGCCGGCCTTTCAGGATGGGTCTGGCTTCCCTGAACAATTCCGCACCCGCATCGG
>JGI24698J34947_10001362_pt1 | contig 12844 bp, 5 predicted proteins | sample TergutMp193P3_FD_34947 | JGI IMG/M metagenome (IMG submission 34947)
CCGGCGGCTCCGCCCGCGCCGCCCAAACAGGGAGAACTGTTTTAATCCCTATTTACAAACAGCGACATAAATTCCGCGCGGTTGTTTACTTCGAATTTTTGATAAATTTTACTGATGTGCAGTTTGGCGGTGCCCGCGGCAATGTACAGGCGCTTTCCGATTTCCTTGTTGCTGACCCCTTCCTTTATCAGCAGCCGCGCGACGTCAATTTCCCGCTGGGAAAGCCCGCGCTCCCTGAAAATATCTTCGAAGGCGGATGCCGCGGGAACAGATCGCCGCCGCGGCAGGGGGCGCTGTTTGGGATATATCAGCCTGAAAGCCAGCAGCATAAACAACACGGCGGCGATGACGATGAACAGCACGCGGTATTCCGTATCGTCGGGCACAAACGGATCGAATACCGGGGCAAGGAAAGAGAACCCAACGCTCAAAAAAATCGCCATCGCCATTCCGTAAAACCAAAAGCCCTTGGCATAGTACTCCACAACGGCGGCGGTGAAGGCGACCCATACCGTATAATGGGCGATAGTCAGCAGTGTGCTCAGAATGACGTTGAACCGCGGATTTTCCTCAAATAGCGGCAGGCAGGACATCAATATAAACAGGACGACAGCCACCGGCGTAAACCAGCGGATGAAGCGGCCTATTGAACGCCCCGCCAGAAAGCCCATAATGGGAACCACCGCCGCCGCCGTCAAATAATGGGGATGGTAGATCGCCTTGTCGGTATCCAGATACAGCGGAAGCATCCGCATATCCAGCACTCCGTTCAGAATGGTAAACACCGACGCAAGGCTGATCAGCCGGAGGATCACAAACCAGTCGGTTTTGGCGGCGGATTCGGCGGGGTTGTTCCGCATCAGCCATACGCTCGCCGCCGCCGCCGTTCCCAGTATTATCATGCACCACTTGATACCATTAAAAACAAACGCGACGCCTTTAAGCGGCTCCTCGGCGGCAATGCCCGCTTCCAAAAACGGGACGGAATAATAGCGGGCAAGAACGGAGCCGAGCAGGACCGCGCCCATAACCAGCGAGCAAACTCCGCCGGTCAGGTTGGTTTGCGCGTTCGGCCGCAGCCAGCTCAAATAGAACAGCCCGTAGCACATGGTCGTTATCATTCCCTCGTTAACGGCCATAATGCCCCGGATCGTCGCGGAGAGGAGCCATACCTGGACGCCCCAAGAGCGGAAAATCAATTCAACGGCGATTAACAGGGCGATAAAACCCATGCCCAACACCGGCGGTTTGTTTTTTCCGCCGGGCGTGGGCAGAAACAGCGGGCATAGAACCGCGCCCAGAACGGCGCCCGCGAAGAAAAAGGCATATACGGCGTCCATAACCCCGGCGGATTCAGGCGGCAAAAAGTGGGCGAGGGTAAAATTGATATGGATACACAGCAAAATGCCGAAAAGAGACAGTGAAGACGCAAGCCGTGCGAGCGGCGATACCAGATTTCGCTTCATCACCCCTCATTTTATCACATTCTGGGTAAAATATACCTTTCGGCATACCAAATTTCCATCTTTTTTCGCAAAATATACCTTTTGGCATACATACAAAACCATTCCCCCGCGATAAAATTTCGGTATGCGTACATCTAACAACATATCATTACAGTACCCGGTAGTGCTGGTACACGGGATTATCGCCCATGACCGGGCAAGCAGTATCAAATTCTGGGGGCGGATACCCGAAACCCTCGCGGGCAGAGGGGTAAAAGTCTTTTTGGGCAACACCGACGCGTGGGGCAGCTATGATACCAATGCGTTACTCCTGAAAAAGACCATAGAAAATATCGTATCGCAGACCAAAACGGAGAGGGTAAACATTATCGCGCATTCCAAAGGGGGCATCGATTCGCGTTACCTTATCTGGAAGCATGGTTTCGGCGATAAAATAGCGAGTCTGACGACCATCTGCACGCCGCATCACGGCTCGGAGATTGCCGATCTCATTTATAATAAAAAAATCACCCGGAAAAAGATTGCCCGGAAAGTATTATCGGCTTTTGGCGAATTATACGGCGACGCAAGCCCCAATTTATGCAAATTAATTTACCAATTAACAACGGCAAAAATGAGGGAATTTAACGAAAAAATAACCATGGATAATAATGTTTTTTATCAAAGTTGGTATACAACCATAGAGGATGCCGCCGATATAAAAATATTTCCCTATTCCTACACCTATATACATAAAATCAGCGGGAACAATGACGGCCTGGTCAGCGAATACTCGGCAAAATGGGGGGATAACATAACTAAAATAGCAGGCGGCATATCTCATGTGGATATACTTGATGTTCAGGCCAAAGAAATTTCCGGTATACATATCCCCGATATATATGTTAAAATGGTTGAAGGGTTAAGCGAACGCCGTTTTTGACAAAATGTTCCCCCATTGGGGGGAATGAGCAGGGTAACACTAAGGGGGCTTTCCATGAAAAAATTTTTCTTTTTAGTAGTGGTAATAGCGCTTGTCGGTATGTCTGTTTCCGCGCAGGAGGCGGAACAGGCGCCGGAACAAACACAGGCACAGGAACCAGAAAGCTGGCCTATCGAGCTTTTTTTGACCTTTATTAATGCCGGCGTAGGGCTGCATTTTCCATTAGCGGTAGAAGGCTCCGTTGAACTGATTAGACTGGGGTTTGAAGAAAATAAAATGGGCTTTGTCGTTTCATTAAGCCCGTTTTATTTTTTTGGCTGGGTTGGCGGGCGGATGGAAAATGTGAATACGAAGAGTTTGCGGGGTAGTTATAATGATGACATAGGGGGCGGGGGCGGTTTAGAGGACGCAAAATTCGCGGCCGCCGCGGATTGGGGCGCCAGCTTTATCAACCCGACCATACACTGGAATGCGGCGCTTTTTCTTTTTCCCGACAGCGATAAGTTTTTTCTGGGTCCGTTTATGGACTTTAATTGGCTGTTTATGAATCCTCTATCGGGGACGGTTGATGTCGAGAGATTCAGATTTTCGGCGGGTCTGCAGGCCGGAAGGCGCGCGGGGGACAGGATACGGTACAATGCTTTTTCCGTTGAGTTGGGCTACCTCCTTGATGGTAACCATATGCCCCCTCAAGCCGGTAATATCCAGATCGGCCCCAACGACCACAAGTTTTCCATAAAGATGAAGTTCGGCAGGTAATGAACGCGGAGAAATTTGAATTNTCCGCGCCTCCGTGTTACTGGTTATCGCTTACTTCATAGATGTANGNTGCGGTAAGCCAGTTGCGGTGCGATGCCAGGGAAACGGGATCATAGGGTTTGCCGTAGGGATCGGCGGGTATCCATTCAAGGTTATCGGCAATAACGGTCTGCGTTTCCGGTTGTTTAAGCCACGCGATTGTTTTCCCCATCTTCTTCTGTTCTTCCGGTGAGCCGAGGGGAACGGCCCAGAGTAATGACGCCTGCAGGCGGTTGCTGTTGGGTTCGGGGAAGGGATCGGCTGTCAGAATAGACTTGCGGAAATTGGGGTAACGGCGAATTGCGCTTAACGGAGCGTAAACCCACGCCGTCTCGCTGCTCATAAGCCGGTAAAACACATCCTGCCAGTTATAGGTTTCGGCGCCCTCGGGNAAAATGTTGGCGGCGAACAGGTCGTTTTCATTGGTACGCGCCATCCATGCCCCCACCGACGCNGGATCTTTTCCGGGGATAAGCAGCGTGCCGTTTCCGCCGGAATAAACCCGGGCCGCCGTCAGTACCGGATCGGTATTCTTGCGGAAAATCATCCACGGATCCGCCGCCAGTACGATGGCTCCCTCGTATTCCAAATTGTATGACAAACGGTAATACGCCGTTATATTTTCCTCGTTTTGCCGCGGTTTGATCGCGATCAGTATCCCCGCCTCCTCGGGGATTGCGTCCCCATCCCATACACGTATTTCATTGCGGGGTTCGGGCGGTTCGCCTTCGCGCAGAACCCTCACCCAGTGATTCTCCAGCCCTCTTTCAACATACCAAATGNGGGGAGGGCTTTCCTTCCCGCGCAAAAACCCGCGAAAAAAATAAATCCCGGCGATTGCCAGCAGAAGGCAGAGTACCAGTCCTTCGATTGAGAAAAAAATTCTTTTCAGGATAGATAAGTTCATGTTAAGCCTCCATTAAAAAAGGTTGTCCTTCAGGACAGCGCCTTCGTACCATTTTTCGGTCATGTAACCGACCAAAATACTTTTGCTGATGTCCCTGCCGCGTAAGGAATTGGCGGCAAGCGCGGGCGCCCAGGCGGTTGATGTCCCAGTGGGAACGCCGCTGCAGATAAATTCATCAGCTAACGGCAATGTTTGAACGGGAACGGTCATTACTTCCCATGCGCCGGTAAAGCTGTCGTCCCGGTATGTTCCGTCCGGCGGCGCCGCGGGGTTGGTAAAGTCCGTCCGCCATGCAACCCGGATCGCGTTTCTGGTTTCGGCGAAAGACGCGTGGTAGTAGGAAATATAGGGCACATTGCGCAAGCCTTCCCTGCGGACGTTGAGCATGAGTTTTGTTCCCGCCGAAAGATAGGTGTCTACCCGCGCCGTCTTGATGTTGTTTTTGTCNGGCGCCATGTTGTCCCCAATTCCGGCCGGGGGGATCAACGCATAGTAGAGGCCGCCGTTTTGAACGTCGTAATACGCCAGGTGAACGTTATTATCCTGATCTACCGCCATATCCACGTGCGTACCGGCAAACGCGGCAACTTCCATGGCGTTATCCTGCCACTGCGCGGTAGTGGTCGTCACTATACTGGAAGTGATGTTGGCAGTGCTGTTGGGAGCGGGAGCCGTTGTCGTCGTTGGCGCGCCGCTGCCGTACGAGAGCCACAGCTTTTGATTAACCCGGTCGTACCACGCGATAACGGGACGTCCGTTTGACAGTCCGCCGACCGCGGTATACATACCGCTTGCTTTGCCGGTAGTGTTAGTCGCTACTATTTGCCCCTTCGGCGACGTGGCGATATTATCCTGGAAAAGATCCCCGCCAAACCCCCTCCCTTGCGACGTTATGCCGGTGGTGAGATCCCCAATCACCCCGTAATTGAAAATTACCGGNTTCTCGGCGCTGTTGCCGTCATAGTAGCTCATGAATATCCGNGTCGCGTAATCGGCGCTGGCGCGCTGCGGGTTGCCGTTATTATCAACAGGGCGGGTATGTTGAGTGGCAATGCGGGGGATCCTGACGCGGTTAGCGTCCGATACGCCGCTGGGGTTTTCTATGCGCACCATGATTCGTTTGCGCAGGCCGGCGACGCCGTTAACCGACGTTGTCGTCCCCCGGGCGTAGAAGGTAAACGCGGACTGCGCAAAGGCGGTCATGTTGGTGCCCGCGGCGTACCAGTCGCCGTATGCGTCAAAGGCGACGGTGGTATTGAGGTAGCGGTTGTTGTAGGTTTCAACATCGGTAGTGGGGTTCTCGTTGTTTTTCATCACCCTGAAACGCCCGTTATACGCTGAGTAAGTGGCGAAACTCAAATAGCGGTTGGCGTTGGCGTCCATGCGCATAAAGGGGTTGATGGTGACATAGTCGTGCTTGTGCAGATAGCCGGTTCTCCACACGTACAGGCGGCGGTCATCGTTGAGCGTGTTGTTGTTCAGGCCGTTGTGCTCCTGATTGTAGAGCGCGCCGTTGTCATTGCGGTTGTTGAGCGACGCGACCGCGTTGTTTTCCGTACCGACGATAACCGTCAGCGGCCCCGAGGCCATGGTATTTTCATTGGTTTGGCTGTCGGCGGTATTGTCGTTGTCAATAATCACCGTGAGCCGGTTTTTGCTGTTGACGGTAACGCGGTTGGCGCTAATGGCGCCTGTCCCCACCGTTACCGCCGGTTTGACCGCGGCGCTTTCCGCGAGGTTAAAGCCGTTAATCGTAATGGCGTCGCCTTCGCGCACCGGGTAGCCGCCCTGCGCCGAGCGGTTAAACGCCGACGGGTTGACGCTGTACGCGCCGCTGAGCGGGGTGACTATTTCGGTAATATAGGGAACGATATTAACGCTTAAAGTTACCGGATCGCTTTCCATGCCGGCGGCGTCATGGGCGGTAAAGGTAACGGGAATGTTGTCGCCGACTACGCCGGTAATGGCGGCGGTATCCCACGCGAAATTCCAGTTGCACACATGGCCGTAATCCAGGGTCAGGGACGGGTACTCCGTTTCAAAACCCCATTCGACCGCGTCGCCGGAGCGCATGGCGGCAATGGTATTCGCGCCGTTTGCCGGTACCAGCGCATTGCCATCCCACGCGGCGATGTCAAACGGATTCCCGCTGTTGTAACCCGGAATGAGCGCCGTTATTCTGGCAATCCGCCCGTTATCCGCGGCCTTGCCCTTAAATATCACCATGCCGCTGACGCTCGGCCGGTATCCGTCCGCTGCGACTGCGTGATCCGCGTATTGCACATAACCCTTCTGCGCGACAATATTTTTGGCATACGCGCTGACCGGCGCCGGCACCCTGTCGGCGTTATTCGCCATGAGCGGAATATCACGGCGGCTGCCGGAGGCGGCTTCCCGCAGGACGAATTCCCGCCCAAAATCGGCAACTTTTATGGACGGCGGGCGGGTATCGCTGTTGTCAAAATCAACATTGATTAAAATCGCGTGGGCAAGCTGCCGCGTTTCATCAAGGGGAAGACCCGGAACGGTNGCGTCGTAAACCTTGATGATAAAACGNTTGTCGCGNTTGAGGATCATGTTGCCGCCNGAATCATATTGTTTGTTCGCGGAATCGGGCATATTGGCAAAGTTGTTAAACGTAATTTCAACCTCATCGCCTGTCCCGATGTGGTGAGTGGTAAAACTGCCGCTCATTGCGGTGCCGTCGCCGGCGCCGTAGTCGTAGGCGGCGGCCTTGCCCTCGCCGGCAATGCTGGAGTCGGCGCGGCCGGAAGCGACAAAGGTAGTGCCGATGTTTCGGTTAGGCGCTCCGTACCGCATCCAGTCGGTATTGCCGTCATCAATAATGGTGTACACGGTTCCCCTGACCAGATCGCTGGGCTTTACCTCTTTTCGGGCGCTCTCATCAACATAAAANACCCGGTAGTATTTCCAGGTGTTGCCAAACAGGGTGTTCAATTTTACGCTCAAACGGCTGTTGCGCACCCTGAAATGGGTGTTTATCTCATGGGAAACCGGTTCGCCCGGCTTACCGTGAACAACGGCGGTAACGGTTTGGGGGGTGCGCATATATTCATCTTTTTCGATGCTGCCGCTGCCGTTTATGTCCGTCCCCAGGTTGAATTCCCGTATCATGGGACGGTTGTTCCCTACGTATATATCTTTCTGATAATGCGTCGCGTTCCCCGCCTGATCCATGACAACGTAATGCACCGTCATTGGACCGTCCGGGAACAGTGTGGTATTCAGGCGCGCCTGCCAAATTTTATCAACCCGTCCATCCCACATCTCCGCGAACGTTCCGTCCTTGTCGGTATCGGTCGTTGCGCCTAACTCCTGATTGTCGATGACCATCGCGTGGGGCGATTCCCATACCTCGCCGATATTGCCGCCCTTGTTAACGTGCGCCAGTACCGGGAAGCTGGCAAAATTCGCGACGTTGGGTTCGTATCCCGGATTTCCCCGGCTCATATCCCTTACGTTGGGACAGTGTGTCATGGGAGGAATGGTTTTCCATAATGAATCAACATCGCCGGGACTCTTGCCGCGCGAATTATAGAAGGTTCCGTCCTTCTCAAAATAGACCAGCATTCTTTCCAGCGCCTGAATGGAACCGGATTGGCTGTCATAATCCTTTGCCGTGCCCATCACATAAAAATTGCCCGTGGCGGCGTCGTACGATGTGGATATTTCAGTGGTGGGATAAAAATTATCCACCATCAGGGTATAGGTTCCGTTGGTGTTGTAGGGGCCGGGCGATCGGTTGTTGTCGTACGCCTGCAGGTCAAGGGTGAAGTATCCGGTCTTGCCGTAACCCAATCCCTGAATGGCGGTGGAATTGATGTTAAAGATGAGCGTGTATTCAAAGCATTGGGAATCCCAGTCGCCCGCTATGCTGGTTGTGCTGTTTGCCTTTATTCCCTTTGCCGTACCGAGAATAGCGGCGCCGTTGTATTGGATCATCGTGCCGCGTTCGTATCTTTTTCCGCCGGCGCTGCCGTCGTCGATCTCCGCCCAGTTGGCAACCGTACCGGGATCGGTAATGTAATACCGCCAGCCCTTCTGCCACTGATGCGCGTCTTCTTCAGGAGGCGCCGTTACCGCCCATCCGTTGTTGAGATTCCCCTGCACGACCAAACCGTCTTTGACTATCTCGTTAAACGAAGAGGAGCCGCTCGCCCTCGCCTTGATGGAAGAGATACCCCCCTCATCCTTAACGGCGGCGCTTATCTGAAAGTTTCCCGACACGCGGATACCGTCCGCGTATTCCCTGTCCGAGTTTCCCGGTTTGCTGATCACGGGAACGCTGATCGTGGGTACGCCTGAGTCAAAATTTATCTGTATGGTTACCGGTGAGCCGGTTAAATCCGGCATCACATGGGAGGGGTCTTTGGTGTCAACCGCGCGGACTTCGATCCGCACATGACGAAGCCGTCCCGCGGGCGGGTTGAGCTTTCCGTCGCCGTTGATAGTGTAGTGCCAGTTTACCATCGTGTCGGTATTGCCCATTATTTTTGCTTTTACCCAGCCGTCGTTTTGATCGATTACCCAGCTATCCTCAGNGTTTTTGTAGTAGGTCGGGAAATTAACCGGATCGTTGTTCATTTTTGCGGGCGTTATTCTGATTTCCACGCGGTGAATCCAGTTATTGTCGTTCGCCGTTCCCGATATTCTGACCTCGCCGCCAACCATGGCGTTTTCGGCGGGAGAGACAATGTGAGCCTGCGGTATATCCATATCGGGATCGACAAAAATTTTGTACTGGACTATGCGGATATTCTGCGCTCTATCAACCACTTTGACATACAGGGGCAGATAAAACCGGTTTGCGTTAGCTGCAATAGTATCCAGCCCCGGGCTGCTCTTTTCGATAAAATCGGGGTTAAACTGATACGCGTTCAGGTTTTCGCCAAAATTCCAGTAGTACAGGCCGCCGCTCCAGGGGAACTGCGGGTTATCCGTATCCAGCCGCGTATCGGTCCAGCTTGCGGCGTTGTATATCATTTCACGCGCGCTGTCGTTGGGCGCGGCGTCATCGTTCAGTTTGCCCAGATGATAGAAAATTTTGTAAATACCGTTCTTGTCATCGGAAGTCCCGCCGATTTTGGGCTGCCCGGTAACCCATGTTCCCGACCGGTACATTGCGTATTTGCCGTTACTGAGGTTTCCTTCGGCCCATTTAACGCCCGCTGAGGGCGCGTTGAAAAGCGCCGCAGGCGCCGTTTGGTCAAAAGTAAAATTNCGCACCTCTGCCGAAGATTGTCCTGAGGCGCCCATGGCAGTTATAACCAGAGTGTTAGGGCCTTCNCTAAAAACGGATTCCGGTATGTTGATGACATAGTTGTGAATTTTTTTAACATTTGCGCTTTCAACCATAATGTTATCATACAGNAGATTCCCGTTCAGCCTTACGCCGAGTTTGCTTACGGCAAGGACGCCGGTAATCTGCCCNTCAATGGACAGGCCGCTATTTACCATTTCCGGCCAGGGATCGGGGGATGTTATGCTTAATTGGGGAATGCCCCGCTCCAGCATAAAGGCGAGGTTGTTCTCAAAACCGGCGCCGCCGTCTTTATCCGCGAGAACATCGGTATTGTCGTAACCGTTACCGTGCGAATCTTTGACGCGGAAGCTCAGGCGGTAATAACCGTCGTCCAACCCTTCCGGCAGGGGAATTTGCCATGCCGCCGTCGTGCTGTCCTTAATTTCATCAATAATAGCTACCCATTTCCAAACGCCGGAAGTCAAAGCGCCGGCGCCTTCCAGCCTGTACCAATACCCATTGTTGCCGGAAGAAAACACCGGCGAATAATTATCGGTAAAGTTACCAATGAGCTTGCCGCCGGCATCCACAATGGTATTATAAGCGCTGATATCGGCAATCTTTGCCGGCAATCCGGGTATGGAAGCGTTATTTTTGTTAATATCATTAACAACCGCTATTTCTTCATCGCTGAGGTAAATTTTTCTGCCGGGGACAATAAGGCTGATATTCGGGCCGTTAGAATCTTTGGAGAAGGTCAGCGATCGGGCGGTGGTCTGGGGTATCTTGTCTTCAAAAGCGATCTCGAAGGTGTGCAGCCCGTCGTCCAGATTGTTGAAGATTCTCGCGAGGGGGACGCGCCAGCGCAGTTCCCCATTCCAGCCGCCGCCCACCGTTTTCCAGACGGCAAAATCATTCCCTGCCGGTTCGCCGTTTATCAAAGTGGGTATCGCGGCGGGGACGGTAAACCGCGCGGTTTTATGCGCCTCGCCGTCGATTTTCACGGTAATGTAGGCGAGGTTATGCTCGATTAAATCGCCGTAGGCGGACTCAAGTTTTTGATACGACGCTTCCTTACGGGGAAGGATAAAGGGATCGCTGGCGTCGTTGTTATCCCGGTTGATGAAATTGCCCGCCTGATCGGTAAGGGACACCGCAATCGCCGGCCAGGTAAGGTCTATCGTAAACTGCCGCCATTCGCTGTACCCCCAAATCTGCCCGATATCAACGGCGCGTACCTGTATATATTTGGTTTGCGTTTCCGCCCCCAGCGCGTTTTTGTGCTGACTGTCCATGGTATGATTCTGATCAAACGGATGACCGGCATAATCGCACGCGATTCTGTGCAGGGACAGGTTGTTGATCTGAATGGAAGCGGCGTCCCCTTCAAGCCGCGCCGGAATGGGATGCCACGCCGCAAAAGGGTCTTCATAGCCGCTGGTGTAACGATACGATACGGAATCGGCGGTTAATCCGTCGTCATCGGTAACGTTGATCGCAATGTTGTATTTATCGCTGAAAAAATCGCCGCCGTCCGCATTGATGTTTTTGATCTTTACATCGGGTTTGTCGGTGTCCTGATCCACATTGAGGAGTATTTTTGTATAGGCGATATTATCCGCGTTATCCATCGCGGCGATATAAAACCAGAGAAGGTATTGATCCGATGTTTCGTTCCATTTATGGGTTTGAAGGGTAAGGGTATACGCGCCGTCTGAACCGGTAACGCCGATATGGGAATGTGAACTGCCGGAATCAAAAAAAACCGCTTCGGGGTGATGGTAAAGATATTCGCCTATATTGTTAATATTATTATCAATAATATCATTATCATTTTTGAAGATATATTTGAATTTCATGTACCCGTTTTCTTCGTCCACCGCTTTACCCCGGCTGTCCGTGGAACTGACGCCGATCCGCACGGTTCCGTTGACCGTCCACCTGCGGCAGGGGATGTTGTTAACGGAAATGGTATCCTGGCTAAAAAAAGGATCGACCCCGGTTACAACGGCTGTCGGCGGCTGGCGGTCAATGTAAACGCTCAGGGGGTACATTGCGTCGAGGCCGGANTAATCGCGGGCGGTAATGGTAAAGCTGAAGTTCCCGTCCGCAAAGATGACGCAAGAAAAAGCATGGACGGGAACCTCAGTCTCATTATCAACCATAATCGCATTGGCGCCTTCGGTTAGTGCATAATAGGTTTTACCCAGCTCTACCTTAAAACTTGCCGGAACCCCGGCGCCTGTTTCGCTGCCGATCCATCGGCGCAAGACTACCTGTTTGTTGTTTTTGCCGNTAACTTCAAAAACCATTTCCGCGACATCCTGCTCCGGNTCGCGGACTTTGGCGACGGCNTCAATAAAAAAATCCTCGCGGAAAAAATCAATTGATTGGCTGGTCTTGCCGGGAGAGGGGCTTATCAGCCTAATCTCCGGCGGAGACTGCGCCTGAGTTGGTTTGTACAGCGACACGGTAAAATATTCCGGCTGATTGGAATAGGAATCCCTCGGCCATTCCGTGAAGCAGCCGTTGATATCCGCAGCCTGAATCTTGAGGCAGTATTCGCCCACGGGCAGTTCTGTATCCGTGTGTTCCCGATCCCGCAGGTAATAACGAAAAGAGCCGCCCCTTTCCCCCGTTTCGCTTTCAACCATACCTTCGTCGGCGTAAACCCATCCGCCGCCCGGATCATGCGCGTAATAGAGGACATTTTCCCAGCCCGCGTTTTGCCGGTATTCCGCCGGTTCGGCTTCACCGCTCNTCCAGAATTTAATCCGCGGGTAACCTCGGGCAATTCCCGCCATGTCTTCATAAGTGCCCATCAGATAACTGTTGGTGAGCACTTCGGGGTAACGGTTTTCCAGCAATACCCGCGGATCGGTTGAATCGACTACCGGCCGGGGAATCTGCATACGCACTACCGGCGGCCCGTTTTTAATGGTGAAAATCAATTCGGGGGTGACGGTTTTTTTGCCCGAAGTATCCGTCGCGCTCACCACCGCCCGCAGAATCCCATCGTCCATGGCGGTTGAATCAATATCATAGGTATAGCAGCCGGCGGCTTTGTTCCAGTATGCGCCGTGTTCCTGATCATAGATGGTTACCGTAACGGTTTTAATGCCGGNATCGTCGGTTGCTTCGATATAAAGGGTNTTTATCCCCGAGATATAGCCACCCGGAACGGCCGCATCGGCAAGCTCAGTCATTATCCTGATCACCGGCGGCGAAACGTCAATGGCAGACCCCAGGCCGATGGGATTCTTGCAGGCGCTCATCATGCCCGCACAAAGGATAATAAACCGGAAAACAATTTTTACCAACGTTTTCATATTTTTAATATATGAGATAAAAAATAGATGTGAAGGAAATTAGGTATTGTTGTTCGCGGTTATCTATTGAAAATTAAAAATATCTACAAACTCTCTTTCATCTCTTTAACGTATTGATAGACGTGCGGGGCGGCTTCAGCGCCATATTCCGCGATAATC
>JGI24698J34947_10001363_pt1 | contig 12837 bp, 9 predicted proteins | sample TergutMp193P3_FD_34947 | JGI IMG/M metagenome (IMG submission 34947)
CTGTGAGGCGTTANCCAGCCTGGCAAAGGGGAGCTCTATCCGCTTCATTGGCGGGCACCCGATGGCGGGCGTAGAGCGTTCTGGCTTCTCAAATTCTTTCGCGGAGCTATTTTCCGGCGCCACGATGATCCTGTGCGAAGACGCTTCCACTGACAGTTCCGCTTTGGAAGAGCTCCGTTCGTTTTTTTTGTCGATTGGTTTTGGCAGCATTAAGATCACGAGCGCAAGAGAACACGATGAAATCATCGCGTATACCTCGCAGCTTGCGCACATTGTGTCCAGCGCCTATATCAAGAGCGACACCATGAAAAAGCGCTACGGCTTTTCGGCAGGAAGTTTTAAAGATCTGACAAGGGTCGCGAGGCTGAACGAGGATATGTGGGCAAAGCTCTTTTTCGAGAACAGGGAAAATTTATTGAAAGAGGCCGACGCATTTATTGAGCATATGCGCGGGTACAGGAACGCACTTGCTTCGCGGGATTATGACGCGATGAGGGAGCTGCTCAGAAGCGGTACTGAGCGCAAAACGATGGACGATGCGGAGGAGGAAATATGGCTCAAACAGTTGAGGTAAATACCCGCTTTGGAAAGTATAGCGTCATCATCGGCAGCGGCCTGGATTACGGGAAACTTGCCCTCCAGGTAAAAAAGCCCTGTAAAATTGTAATCGTCAGCGATGACAATGTATTTCCCCTGTACGGGGATGCCGTGATCGGGAGTTTTCGTGAAAGCGGTTATCAGACCGGCTCTTATGTCCTGAAAAACGGCGAAGGTTCCAAGAACCTTGACACAGTCGCGGAGCTGCTTGCTTTTCTCGCGAATGAGAAAGTGACAAGGGGTGATATGCTTGTCGCCCTTGGCGGCGGTGTTGTCGGCGACATTACCGGTTTTGTCTCGGCGATTTATCTGCGCGGCATTGATTATATCCAGGCGCCTACGACGATCCTGGCGGCTGTGGATTCGTCGGTGGGCGGCAAGACCGGCGTTGACCTCAGTGCCGGGAAGAATCTTGTCGGCGCTTTTCACCAGCCCGTTATCGTGTTATGCGACACTAAAATTTTTGCCGCCCTGCCAAAAGCCATCTATGCCAACGGGATGGCTGAGGTCATAAAGCATGGGATGATCGCCGATAAGGAGATGCTGGTTTCACTTAATGATCTTTCGTTAGATGAAATTTGCCGCCGGAATGTGGCGATCAAGGCCAACCTGGTTGAACAGGACGAATTCGATACAGGGGTACGCAGGCTGCTGAACTTCGGGCATACAGTGGGCCATGCCGTTGAAGCGGTGAGTAATTATCGCGTCTCGCACGGATGCGCTGTCGCAATTGGGATGACGGTAATCACAAGGGCAGGGGAGAAAAGCGCCCTGACCGATTCGGCGTGCCTGTGTGATTTGAAAAAAGCCCTGGAATGTTACGGCCTTCCCACCCGCTGCGATTTTTCCGCAAGGGATCTGGCCGATGCGGCCCTGCACGACAAAAAGCGTTTGGGGGGGACTATTACGCTTGTCATACCAAAAAAGACCGGACAGGCGGAACTCTGCGACATTCCCGTCGATCAACTGGAAGACTTCATTGCGAAAGGATTGAACGAATAATTGTGGATATGACCATCATGCCGTCACGCCTGTCAGGCACGTTAAACGCTATCACGTCCAAATCGTTCGCGCACCGCCTTCTGATTTGCGCGGCCCTTGCGGACAGGCCGACCCGCATAGGCCTGAACGGGTTGTCAGATGATATCAACTCGACGATTCGCTGCCTTGAAGCGATGGGCTGCAGGATCGAAGCCCAGGATGGCGCCCTGGGGGTAGAGCCGCTGGGGAAACCGCGCCCGCCTTCAGTTGTCCTTGACTGCGGCGAAAGCGGATCCACTGCGCGTTTCCTCTTGCCGCTGGCTGCGCGCCTTTTTGACAGCTTTACGCTTAACGGTTCGGGAAGGCTTCCCGGCAGGCCCTTCTCCCCGTTATGCAAGGCTCTTGCGGATGCCGGGTGTTCCTTTGACAGCGATACCCTGCCGCTGACCGGTACGGGAAAAATGCGCCCGGGTGATTTCCCAATTGAAGGCGATATTTCATCCCAGTTTATTTCCGGCCTTTTGTTCGCGCTTCCCCTGCTCGACAGTGACAGCAGCGTCGCCCTCACAACACCGCTTCAATCCACGGCGTATGTGGATATGACCATTGAGGTTCTTGCCCTGTTCGGGATAGAAATAGAAAGGCGCGAGTGGGGTTTTCGCGTAAAGGGAAACCAGACCTACATTTCGCCGGGGGAAGCCCAGGCGGAAGGCGACTGGTCAAACGCGGCGTTTTTTTTCTGCATGGGGGCTCTGGGCGGGGAAGTTTCATTGCAGGGGCTTACGCCGCAATCCACACAGGGCGACAGGGAGGTGATGGATATACTCAGGCGCTTTGGTGCAAATACCAATACCAGCGAATCCGGCTGTACGGTAACGGCAGAACCGTTATGCGCCATTAATATTGACGCGTCGCAGATTCCGGACCTGGTCCCAGCTTTGGCCGTCGTCGCCTCAGTTGCCGTCGGCGAGACGAAGATATTCAACGCCCAGCGCCTTCGGATCAAGGAAAGCGACAGGATTAAAAGCACCTTTGATCTGCTTTCCCGGCTTGGGGCGGATGTCAGGATAACCGGGGACGGCCTTGCGATCCGCGGGAAAGAAAGACTGCGCGGCGGTACAGTTGACGGCGCAGGCGATCACAGGATCGTCATGGCTGCGGCAACGGCGGCTTGCGTTTGCGAGAACCCCGTTGTCATCAGGGGTTGTGAGGCTGTTAATAAATCGTACCCCTCGTTTTTTGAGGATTACAGGGCGATGGGAGGCGTTGCCAATGTCGTCTAGCCTGGGAAACAAACTCAAGGTGCAGCTCTTTGGGCAGTCCCATTCCCGCGCCGTGGGCGTTGTCATGGATGGTTTGCCTGCGGGGGAAAAAATCGACATGCAGCGTGTTGGCGAGTTCTTGCAGCGGCGCGCAGGCGGGAAAGCCTGGTCCACGCGGCGCACCGAGCCTGACGTGCCCAACATTGTCGGCGGGCTTGTTGACGACGTGACCTGCGGTGCCCCGCTCTGTGCGCTGTTTGAAAACACAAACACGGCTAGCGCCGATTATGAAGAACTCCGCGCCGTCCCGCGCCCATCCCATGCGGATTACACCGCGTTTGTAAAACACTCCGCACACAATGACATGAACGGGGGAGGGCATTTCTCGGCCCGTCTTACCCTGCCGCTGTGCTTCGCGGGCGCGGTGTGCCTTCAGTTGCTGGAACGCAAGAGTGTTGCGATTGACGCGCACATCCACTCCATAGGGGACATTGTTGACGAGCCTTTCAATGCGTTATGTGCAAATGACGCACCCGTTGGCCGGGATTTTCCCGTGTTAAGTTCAGCCGTCGGGGAAAAGATGATAGGCGCCATAGAGGCGGCGGCAGCCGATGGTGATTCGCTGGGGGGCGTTGTCGAGTGCGGTGTTTGGGGGCTTCCCGTGGGCCTTGGCGAGCCAATATTTGACAACCTTGAAAGCTGCCTCTCGTATGCGTTATTCGCCATTCCAGCCGTAAAGGGCGTAGAATTCGGCGCGGGGTTCCAGTACGCGAAAATGAGAGGCAGTCAATCTAATGACCCCTTCTACATGGACAACGGCAAGGTCAGGACGAAGACCAACAATTCAGGCGGAATCCTGGGCGGCATTTCCAGCGGAATGCCCGTGATTTTCAGGGCGGCCTTCAAACCGACTCCTTCCATTTCCAAAGCGCAAAGATCCGTCAACCTTCTTACGGGGGAGGACGTGACATTGAGTATAAAAGGGAGGCATGACCCCTGTGTTGTTCCCCGCGCGGTACCCTGTGTTATCGCTGCGGCGGCAATTGTCATGCTGGATTTTATTTTAGGAGGTTAGCGCAATGTCGCAATCAAAACAGCTCGAGGAATTGAGGGCCCGCATCGACAGAGCCGACGACGAACTCGTCAGTATTTTTTCCGAGCGGCTCAAGATCGCCGAGGAAGTCGCAAAAATAAAGGGGGCGGAAAATTTGCCCATCGTCGATACCGCAAGGGAGCGTGATGTCATAAGCCGCCTGACAAAAGAAAAAGACGATGTCATGGCTGGAAACATCAAGATCTTATACACCACGATTTTTGATCTTTCCCGTTCCCATCAGGCAAAGCTGCTTCACGCCTCATCCGAGGTCGGGGCGGAAATATCCTCGGCCCTGCAAAACACGCCGCAGCTTTTCCCGAAGAGCGCCGTGGTCGCGTGCCAGGGTACGGAAGGCGCCAATTCGACGGTGGCATGCGAAAAAATCTTCGAACGGCCTTCAATTATGTATTTCAATACCTTTGACGGCGTGTTCAACGCGGTGGACAAGAACCTCTGCCAATACGGTATTCTTCCCATTGAGAACAGCCTTCACGGCTCTGTCACCGGCATTTATGAACTTATGAGCAAGTACAGGTTTTTTATTGTGCAGGGCGTGAAGCTGAAGATCAATCACGTCCTCCTCGCAAAGCCGGGAGTTAAGCTTTCGGATATCAAAAAAATCTATTCCCACGAGCAGGCGCTGGCGCAATGCAGTGATTTTCTGAAGAACCTGAAAGCCGCCATAGAGCCCTGCGAGAATACTGCCACGGCGGCGAAAATGATAAAGGAAAGTGAAGCAAACGACGCGGCGGCTATTTCTTCAATACAATGCGCGGAGCTGTACAACCTGAACGTGCTGAGTGAGGATGTACAGAACAGCGACAACAACTATACAAGGTTCATCTGCATTTCCAAGCGGCTGGAAATATACCCTGGCGCGAGAAAGGTCAGCCTGATGATAACGACGCCGCACCGTCCCGGCTCGCTGTACCAGCTTATAGCAAAGTTTGCATCCCTCGGCATCAACCTTACAAAACTGGAGTCGCGTCCCATGCCGGACAAAGATTTTGAGTTCATGTTCTATTTTGATTTGGAAGTTTCGGTTTACGACGAGGCTGTCTTCAACCTGTTCTCCCAATTGGAAGGTGGAAACAATAAATTCATGTTCCTGGGCTGTTATACGGAATTATGAAGTACGGGCTAATCGGGAAGACACTGTCCCACAGCTACTCGAAGATCATCCACGGTTTTTTCGGAAACCATGAATATGAGCTGCTTGAGCTTCCGCCTGACAGTGTCGAAGATTTTTTGCGTAAGGCCGATTTTCTTGGGATTAATGTCACCATACCCTATAAGGAAACGGTGATGCCCTGGTGCCTGCCGGATGAGCACGCAAAGAAGATTGGCAGCGTCAATACCATCGTCAATAAAAACGGGACGCTCTATGGGTATAACACCGACTATTTTGGCTTTTCCTATATGGCTTTCCTGGCCGGAATTTCGTTTAACGGAAAGAAAGTGGTCATTCTGGGGAGCGGCGGCACATCGAAAACTGCAGTCAGCGTTATACGCGACTGTGGGGCAAGGGAGGTTGTCGTCATATCAAGGAATGGTGAGGATAATTACGGCAACATAGGAAGGTACGCCGACTGCGACGTACTCGTTAATACGACGCCTGTGGGTATGTTTCCTGACAATGGAAAATCCCCGCTCTCGCTGGATTGCTTCGCAAAACTTTCCGCCGTGATCGACGTTGTCTACAATCCCATGCGGACGAAGCTCATCCTCGAAGCAAAAAAACTTGGTATCCGTACCGCAAACGGGCTTTTCATGCTGACCGCCCAGGCGCTGAGGGCGCATAATCTGTTTTTTGGCATTGAGGCAGATAAACGGGAGGACCTCATGGGCATTGAGGAAGCCCTCTCCAAAACTGAAAAGCATTTTTCGAACATTGTCCTCATCGGTATGCCAGGGTGTGGAAAGACGACAATAGGCAGGGAGCTAGCTAATGCTTATGGAAAGGACTTTGTGGATACCGACGGGTTGATAGAAACGCGGACAGGCAGGAAGATACCCGACATCATTACCGAGGACGGCGAAAAGCGTTTTCGCGAACTTGAGGGCGCGGTGATCGCGGAAGTGGCCGCGAAGACAAACCAGGTAATTGCCACAGGCGGCGGCAGTGTGCTCGCGGAGGAAAACCGCGATGCCCTTGCGCAAAACGGTATCGTTGTCTTTCTTGAGCGCCCCCTTGACAGGCTTGCGACCGACGGCCGCCCCCTTTCCGTGGACCTGGAAGAGCTCTATCAACGACGGCTGCCGCTTTACGAAAGCTTTTGTCAGTATAAAATAGCCCTTGACGATGATCTCGCCGACAATGTACATAAGATATGCGAAACGCTAAAATAAGTTAAGCTCCTATAATACTCGCACAGAGAGGCACTGAGGTATAACGAAAGAAGAGCATCTCACGGAGGCACAGCGGCACAGAGATAATAAAACCTGTTAATAGAATAAGAAAGGGCTTGACAAGATAATAAAAATAATAAAAGGATTTATTATATTGGAAGAAAATTATGGACTATAAACTGTATCTTAAACCAACAATTTTATTTCCTGTTTTTCTTGGAATAATTATAGGCTTGGTGTTATTTATTACTGGCGCATTGGATGATTCCCCCGGATTATCCGCTATTGGGCTTATACTTGGAACCGGGGTAATATTTGTTGGAGTCAATAATATGAGAAAGATAAATAAAAACATCAAGATAAATGCTATTATACCCCTTTTTTACGGAATACCGGGTTTTATTGGCGTTGTTGTCCTGTTTTTTGATAATGAATTTAAGGATTTCCCGCAATTTTTATTCATTGGGCTTTCTTTATGTAGTGTGTTAATTGTTATAGGAATGATAGTCCTGGAAAAACAGTATGATAACACTATGGTTCCTGCTACAAAATTCAAATTGGTGAGATTCATTAAATTAATTTTCAATATTGTTTATTTAATAGGCGCTATTTGTGTTTTATCTTTATCAATAGTTATTGTTTTCGGATCAGAAGAGCTTCCTAACCCTGATGCAATGGTATCAATGAAAATTTCAGCATTTATTTGGCTTATTTTTGGAACGTTACCCATGATTTTATCTTGCATAGCGGTTTATTTTTTTAACAATATAAAAAAGAGTAAGCATAAAATTAGGAATACTATTTTGATATTTATACCCGGTTTCATATGTCTTTGCTTTTTTTTGTTAATAATGTTTGCCGGGATAATTCATAATCCTGTATTGTCTATTCCCGCCAAATAGCGTATTATCAACCCATGGGAAAATCAAAATCAATGGAAACAGGGGACTCATCAAACGGAAAGCTTGCTTCCAGGGGCATAAAAGCCTACCAAAAAACCATGGGGAAACATCAGGAAGAAAATTACCCGTCGGAAGGGAATTTCCCGAAGGAAAAGAACGAAGACGGGTTCATCAAAACAAAACAGGGTGTTGAAAAGAATGAGGAAGCGATAGGGCTTCCGGTTTCAAAATTCAGGCGGGCAGCCATGTTCATGGTGCTCATCGGGAGTGATGAAGCGTCAAAAATTCTTTCCAGGCTGGAGCCGGAACAGGTGGAGGCCATATCGAAAGAGATTGTTGCGATTAAGGGGATAAGCCCTGAAGAAGCCGATGCCGTGCTGAAGGAATTCCGTTCACTTCTTTCTTCCCCCTACGGCTATTCCGGCTCTTCATTGGGGGGCATGGAAGAAGCCAGGCGGATCCTCTACTCCGCATTCGGCCCTGAGAAGGGCGAGGAAATGCTCGCAAAAGCGGTTCCGGTTGCTGCGGAAAACCCCTTTGATTTTCTTAAAGATTTTTCCGGGGAACAAATCGCAATGCTTTTCAAAGACGAAAGTCCCGCAGCCTGCGCCATGGTTTTTTCCCGGCTGCCCTCAGCGCTGACCGCTGAGGCCCTGGCCAAAACAACGCCGGAACGGAAACTGGAAATTGTCAAGCGCATTGCACGGCTGAATGAAACATCCCCCGAAGTAATCGAAAGGACAGCCGCCGCCATAAGGGAGAAGGCCAGGCATTTGGGTCGGCAGGATTCCGGGACGGAGATTGACGGGAAGAATGTCCTTGCGGCGATTCTGAAACATTCAGATGTGGCCTTTGGCGGCAGGCTCCTTGATGATCTGGAAGCAAGCGATCCTTCACTGGGCAAGGAGCTGAAGGAGCGCATTTATACCCTTGAAGACGTGTGCAACGCGGCGGACAGGCCAATACAGGAGAAACTCAGGGATATGGACGACCGCGATATCGCTTTGCTTATCAGGGGCAAGTCCGATGCGTTCACCCAGAAGATCCTTGGAAATGTTACCAGGGCAAGGGCCCAACTGGTCATGGATGAGTCTGAAATCATGGGGCCCGTGGCAAGGGTAGAAACCGAGGCCGCGGCCAGGGAATTCCTTGCATGGTTCCGACTGAACCGGGAAGAAGGCCGCATAATGCTGCTTTCGGACGAGGACGTGTTTGTATGAATAACGAATTGCATACAGGAAAGGTAACCGACAGCGGTTTTGAAATTCTCCGGGTGATGGATCTGCCTGAGTTAGACGCAACTGGCATATGGGCCAGGCATCAAAAAAGCGGTGCTGAAGTTTTTCATGTCCTGAATGATGACAATGAAAACCTTTTTGCATTTGTTTTCGCCACGCCTCCAAAAGACTCTACCGGGGCGGCGCACATCCTTGAACATTCGGTTCTCTGTGGTTCCGTCTCGTATCCGCTGAAAGACGCTTTTCTGGTACTCGCCCAGGGAAGCCTTCAGACTTTTCTCAACGCCTGGACATCTCCGGACAAAACCATGTACCCGGCCAGTTCCGTGAATGAGCACGATTACTTCAACCTTATGTCCGTGTACGGGGACGCGGTTTTCAGTCCCCTTCTTTCCGAGTGGTCCTTCATGCAGGAAGGGCATCACCTTTTCTTTGCGCCTGACGGAAAGCTGAATGTAAGCGGGGTTGTCTACAATGAGATGAAGGGAGCCTACTCGTCCCTTGACGCATATGCGGCTCTCTGGTCTGTAAAGGCGGTAGTTCCTGGTACCCCCTATGAATTTGAGTCCGGGGGCGATCCCGAATGTATTCCTGATCTTGACTGGGATGGTCTCAAAGAGTTTCACCGCGTGTGGTATTCACCTGCAAATTGCCGCATCTTCCTCGCGGGGAATATTCCCACGGAAAAGCAGCTCGCCTTTCTGAATGAAAAATTCTTTTCGTCGTTGCCGGCCGGTAAGAAAAATGACCCTATTGAGCGGGCTGAACGCTGGAATGGCCCGAGGTCCTACAGAATTCCCTGTCCCGCCGGGGCCGAGCAGAAACCCACAGTGCTGCTTTCCTGGCTTTGCGGTGACGCGGCAGACTATGATGAGACCCTGGCCCTCGCCGTGTTAAACGATATTCTTCTTGACCACGACGGTTCACCCCTCACAAGGGCGCTCGTTGATTCAGGCCTTGGTGAAGACCTTTCCCCGGTTTCCGGCCTTGAAGGGGATATCCGGGAAACGATCTTCTGTGCCGGCATTCGTGGGCTTCGCGGCATTCACGAAAATGCGGACGAAGCCCCGGAACAAAGCTCGGCGCAAACCTCGGCGTATGCCGTTGAAGAAGCGGCAAAAGGGGTTTCGGATCTTATCCTTGAGGTACTTGAGCGTCTTGCGCGTGACGGCATTCCGAAGGAAGAAATAGAAGCCGCTCTTTTGGGTATGGATTTTTCCCATAGGGAAATTCGCCGTTCAGGCGGGCCGTTTTCCCTGGTCTGGATGCGCCGTTCGCTCAGGGCATGGCTCCATGGCGGAAAGCCCTGGGACAGCCTTCTCTTTGCCCCGCACTTTGCAGAACTAAAGCGCCGCATTGCAGAAGACGGGCGTTTCTTTGAGAAAATGATACGCCGCTACCTTCTTGATAATCCCCACCGGGCCTTTATCATAATAGAGCCCCAGAAAGATTTTCTGGAAGAAAAGGAAGCCGCCCTGGCGCGGCATCTTGCGGAGATTGAGGGATCCCTTGGAAGCGATGAGAAAGAAGCCATTAAGCGAAAGGCGGAGGAACTTGTCCGCATCCAGGAAAAGGAAGACAGCCCCGAAGCACTGGCCGCCATTCCGCATCTTTCGCGTAACGACCTTTCGCCGGAAATAGAAACTGTCAAAAGGGAATACGCCGATGCTTCAGGCGTTCCTTTGCTGATTCATCCCATTTTTACTAACGGGATTAGTTATATTGACCTGGCTTTTCCCCTTGATGTTTTTTCCCCGGAAGATTATCTGTGGTTTCCGTTTTTTTCCAGGGCTTTGGTTTCGATGGGGCTTCCGGGTATGGACTATGGGGAAGTATCAACCCTCATGGCACGTATCACTGGAGGGTTTAGCACAATGCTTCACTCCGGCTCTCTCACGCCCGGTTCCGCCAGGACAGCGGCTCTCCCCACGGGAACCCTGGATGTCGCGGGCCGTGACTGGATCATCTTCCGCCTGAAAGCCCTGGATGAAAAAGCCGGCCCTGCCCTGGATTTGACTCTAAGGCTCATCACGGAAGCCGATTTTTCTGACCTGAAGCGGCTTAAGGATTTGGCGCTGGAAATGAAAAACGATCTTGACTCGGGCCTGGCACCCTCTGGGCATCTTCACGCTTCGGGCCTCTCCAGCCGCCTCTTTTCGCGGACTCATGCTCTGGACGAACTGTGGAACGGCCTGGATCAGATTGCCTTTGCCCATAAACTGGCAGAGTTCGATGTTTCGGAAGTAAGCTCAAAACTCAAAGCCCTTCAAACGAAATTGGGCGCCGCCGGGGTGCTGGCCAATCTTACGGGTAACGCGGGGGCGGANAAGGAAATAGGGAAGTGTTTCGGCTCTTTCGNGGTTCCAAAATCCCGAAACCCGGCGTCAGGNGAAATGGAAAACTTCCTTGCGCTTTCNGAATTCAAGCCGCTTTCGGGCAAGGCTGAAGTTTTCGCTTCACCTTCCCTTCAGGTTGGTTTTGCCGCCATTACTCTCAGGGCCGTTCCTTACGGCTCTCCCCTCCAGGCTGCGGAGCTCGTATTGTCACACCAGCTTTCCACCGGCGCACTCTGGGAAGAGATACGCATGAAGGGCGGCGCATACGGGGCTTTTGCAATGCCCAATCACCTGGAAGGCGCCTTTTCTTTTTCAACCTACCGCGATCCAAACCCCTTAAGATCCCTGGAGGCGTTCTCGTCGATAATTAACGAAGCGTCCCGGCGCAAGGACAATTGCCATCAGAAGGATAACCTTGAGAAGGCGGTGATTGGCACCTACTCAAGGGAAACGCGTCCCCGCACCCCTATGGAAAAAGGCTTGGTCGATTTTCTCCGCTTTATCTGCGGTATTGAGGATTGGCACCGTTCACGGCGTATCAAGGGTGTCATCAACGTAAGCGAGGAACAAATCGAAGCCGCCATGCAGCGGCTTGCGGATCAAACCGGACAAACAAATCCTGTGATTATCGCGGGGAAAACCGAGGCCGAAAAGGCGGCAGCCCGCATGGGTGTTGAAGTCCGTACCCTGCCGGTTTAAACCCTCCTTCTGTTTCAAATTTCCCCTTGACATATATATTACAATACCATAAAATATGGTGCTAGAGTACCATAAAATATGGTATTACAATACCATAAAACTATATGAGGCAAAAAATGGTTTTTATACAAAGATTGCTNGAAAATTTTCTGGCNGCGACGATTGAGACAAGGCCCCTGGTATATCTGAACGGGATGAGGCAATGCGGAAAATCGACGCTTGTTCAGAATTTGTCAGTTGAAAATGAGTTGAATTACATTACTTTCGATAATCCTGCCAGCCTGTTTTTTGCCAGAAATGATCCCGCAGGTTTTATTGAAAAGCTGCCTCCGTATAAACTCAACGTAATAGACGAAGTCCAGCTTGCCCCGGAGTTGTTTCGCTATTTCAAAATGGCCGTTGACAGGAAGCGGTTTGCCGGGAAGGATCGTGCCCTGTATGTACTGACCGGTTCGGCGAATATATTTGCCCTGCCAAAACTGGCCGACGCGCTTGTCGGGAGGATGTCAATTCTTACCCTGTATCCCTTCTCCGCTTCGGAAGTAAAAGGAACAGGGATAAACCTGATAGGGAAACTGTGGAATGATGAACCGAATCCCGTGAANTACAGCCGAGCCAGAATTGTTGATATAATAACAGCCGCAACTTTTCCCGAGATAGCTTTAAACAGGAGAAAAGATCGATATTTGTGGTTTAACGATTACATTACCACCATACTCCAGAGGGATGTGCGCGCTCTTGCCGATATAAAGAATCCCGATAACGTATACCAGTTGCTCGTCTCATTCGCGCAGAGGGCAGGCGGCCTTCTGAACAATGCCAATATAATGAAGGAAACCGGTCTTGACGCAAAGACATACGAAAAATACAAGGCGGTCTGTAACAGTACTTTTCTGATATACGAATTGCCATCCTGGTCAAAGCCGAACAAGCTGGACAAGAGGTTTGTGAAACAAAAGAAACTGTATTTTACGGATACTGTCCTGCTCTGTTATCTTTTGCAAAGGGATATAGATGAAATATTCAGGAATGACATGACGACCATGGGGCGCATTTTTGAGAACTTTATTGCCGGTGAAATAATGAAAGCGGTAAAATCGCTTGGCTCGTTCAGCGTGTCACACTTCAATCCGGTGCAGGATCAGGGCAGGGAGGTGGATTTCATCGTTGAAAGCCCGAAAGGGGAAGCCATTGGTATAGAGGTAAAGCTGACCGGAACAATCGACAGGAAAGATTGGGCAAATATGGGCGTTTTACAGGAAACCCTCGGGAAGAGGTTAAAAAAGGGTATCATAATTTATACAGGCACCGAACTCATGCAAATCGCCAGAAACATCTGGGCCGTTCCGGTAAATTATTTGTGGGAAAATTGAGTGA
>JGI24698J34947_10001364_pt1 | contig 12835 bp, 14 predicted proteins | sample TergutMp193P3_FD_34947 | JGI IMG/M metagenome (IMG submission 34947)
AACACAGTTCGTGTCGCCTATCACGCCAACGGCATCGCGGTATACGGCGGCGGCAACCACACCATACAGGATAACGCGGTCTATGATACCGTGGCTTACGGTGGGGGAATCAATATAAGTTCCCGTTTTAACCCCACGGAGTTTTACGGGACAACAACCGTTACGGGCAATGTGCTCGTAAGAACCGGTTCCGCCGCTTCCACATCAGAGCGGAGAACCAACCACGGCGCAATCTGGCTTGTCGCCTGGGAGAAGGATGTTTCCGGGGTGATATTCTCCGGCAACAGGCTTATTGACAGTACCTTTGACGGAATCACCATAGACGGGAACGGGTCGAGTATATTTTCAGGTATTGTGTTTCAGGATAATTCGATTGAAAACGCCAATGGTTACGGAATCCGCGTTTACAGCGGGGCGAGGGGAAGCGCTTCATTTACGAAAATGGCCGTTTCGGGCGCGTCACGCAGAACGCTGGACAATCCCGGTGATTTCATTGTCAATGGAGTCAGGAATTAAGGGAAGCCCCAGCTTTATTATGCCGGGGCCTCCATCCCCGTGTTTTTTACGCCAGTATATAAGTCCCCATGTTAAACGTTGTTTTTCCTTTTTCTTCTTTTTTGGAATTGTCGGCAAGATCTTTAACGCTATGTCCCGTCAGTTCCTCCATTTTGGCAGGATCGCCCATGAAGCCGTTTCCGCTTTTCACTTTTGAGGCGAGAGCGGCCTTTACCTTGTCGGAAACCAGCACCGAACCGTTATATGACAGGGAGGCGATACACTCGACGTCTTCGGCTGTCACGTCATCGTCAAAGAGAAGCCCGCCGTTTACCTGGAGCGTTAACTTTTCGCCTTTTTCCACCAGCGCCGCAAGCTGGCTGTGAGAGAACTGCTGGGAACCGTTTATTTCGACAAACCTTCCCTCGAAAATAAAGTATTTTTCGGCCTTGCCTTTTTCCCTGAAGATCTTCACAGCAGAAAAAGGCAGGCAGGCCTTGCCCCTAACGATGATGGACTCAACCTCCGATAGAACCGGGATGTCCTTTTCTTCCATCAGGAAATTCCCTTCCACATAAACCTTATTCCCGTAGAGGGGAAGTTCGGCGGCGTTGATCTTGCCGGTAACCTCATGGCCGTCGGGAACCAGTGTCCGGTCAGGGCAGTTAAAGAGCGCCCCGAAAGTTTCGTTTAACCCCTCATATGTGAACAGTTTCGCGGAGCTAAAAACAAGACCCATCTCTTTCGCCTTTTCCATTGCCTTTTTTTCCAGCGCGGTGATACGGCCTGAAACCCAGATGTGCTTCGCCTTTGCGCCGGCTGATGCCGACGACAGAAGGCTTTCAAGTTTATGATCCCCCAGAACCACCTGGGCGTCATCGGGGTACGGCTTTTTTTCCCCGGAGACCTTAATCAAGGAAGACAGGCTGGTTGACTCGGGGTAGTAAATTGTGCCTAACGCGATTACGCCTTCCGCTTCGGCGATGGCCTTCACCCCATCGGGCCTGACAATGAGGTCATCCTTCGCGATGACAAAGAGGCCTTTGAGATCGGCGCTGCCGTCAATCACGGTTTTGTCAAGTAGAATTATTTCGCCCTTGATATCGCAGACCCTGAGGTCCCCGCTATTGATGACGGCGGATTTGGCGGCAAGGAGGGCGTTTATCTCCTTTGATACAATGGCGGCGCCGCAGTTTATCTTTACCATGTCATAGCTGTCCAGCATCCCCTGCTTGTCTTCAAGAAGACACGCCAGGGCGCAGTTCACCGTAAGGGCTCTTTTTTCTTCGTTCATACTATTTTCCTCCAAAATTATTGGTATCACTTAAGCCAACCGGCTTAAGTGAGTTGTTTCCGTAAATACTGAAGCGCCGTCCGCAGCCTTGTCCGCACCGTTGCCGCCGGAATCTTCATCACTTCGCCTATCTCCGTCGCGTTCATATTCCCAAAGTACTTCAATGCCACCGGAACGCGCAGCGGCTCCGGAAGTTCGCCTAACAAATTATACAGCGCCATATTTCCCGCGGGATCGCCCTGCCGCGGATCGGCAAATTCAACATCGCCGTTTTCCGTGGATAGGCTTGAAAACCGGCTTTCGCGGCGCTTGATGTCGATCACGGCGTTGCGTGCCGCGGCGTAAAGCCAGGCCTTCATTGCCGGTTCCGGCATGGCCTCAAGGTCGAGTTTGTTGGCAAACGCCCGTGTAAAGGCCGCCGACACCCCATCTTTGGCGGCTTCTTCGTCACGGGAGAAGTAGATCATCGCCTTCTCGATTGATCCCCGGTATCTCCTGTACGCCTCTTCGATGTCCAAATTCAACTCCTATATATAATACGTTTGAGGGGTGCAAAGTGTTTGCATCTTCCGGAAATTTTACCACGAACCACACATACCATCACGAACAGAAGAAGAACTCTCGCGGAAGCGCTGAGAGCGCTGAGAGCTTAAAGTGATCAGATTACCCTTTTAAGACGGCTTCTTTTTTCAGAACCCGATTTATCTTTTTCAAAACCGGAGTTTTGAGCTTGATAACTGGAGTTTTGAATTTGATAACTCCTATACAGTTTTGTAATTACATAATCTTGCTAATAATCAAACCCATCTATTAATACTTATATAGTACATTGATAAAAATGTCAACAACTTTTTTCATTTTTTTCGCAAAAAATTACTGTCCCAAAAGACTGACCCAAAAAATAAATTATTATTTAGTTATTGACAAAATTACTAGTAACTAGTTATATTGTTAGTATGACCATGAATAATAAAGAGAGACAGGCTACTTACAAAAAGCGAATGAATGAAGCCGGCTACAAACAAATGCAGGTCTGGGTGCCAAAAAACTCAGAAGGGAAAGGCGTAAAGCTGGAAAGAAAACTATTCATTAAACGAATTGAGGCATTAACGGCCGGGTGGAGCAAATCAAGGCTAAACAGGCTGATCAGGGAAGTGCTCAAACATATATCGGATAAAATTAACAAGGAGGAAATATAGGTAAGGATTAACCAGGGAGGGGGCATTTTACAAGGGGGAAAACCAAATGAACCAAAAAAAGATGACCGCAAAAGAACTGGCCCTGGTGCTAAATATCAATGAAAAAACCATCAAAAAACTGGCAAATTCGGGGCAAATACCATGTTTTTGCATAAAAAAGAGGGTGTATTTCAACTTTTGGGAAATCGTAATGCACCTAAAAAAAATAGAAGAAAAGACAACCCTGAAGGGGGAAGAATTATACCCCATCAACGCAATAACCGCTTAAGGGGGCTCAGAATGGTCTCCCTGGAAGAAGCCATTACAAGGGTTTATGGACAGCAGCTTGACTACCTATACCTTAGAGCCATAGCAGCAAACGAATGCCCGACCGCGCTGAAAGCGCTGAGGGTCATAGACTATGAATTAACAGCACTTAAAAAACCAAAAGGGTATAACCTGATAAAAAGGGAAAACAAAAAATTAAGATTTGTATATTACGTGCGCTATTGGCACAATGGCAGGATGATTAGCTCTAAATGGTGCACGCATACAAATTCATACGAAGAGGCATGCGAATACGCCGAAAAAAACAGGGAACCACTCATCAGGAGATACCTGGAAAAGAACGAAGGGGAAGTAGAGAAGTTTTTCCGCAGTTTTTACAAGAAGAACAGCCCTATTTACCAGAGGGAAAACAAAAGGACCGTCGAGTTATGCGAAATAAAAAGAAAGCTGTACGAGGCGGTAATAGAAAACGATTTTATACCGTTCCTAAAAGCCCGTTCAATAGACACCTTCGACAAAATAACCGTGCCGGTCCTCGATGACTTCCAGGACGAGATCTTGGCAAAAGGAATAAAGTCGAGAACCGCAAACGACCAAATGTCGGCATTGGGCAGGGTTTTTAAATACCTTGTGAGAAAGGGGAGGATAATAGACAACCCATACTTACTAGTAACAAAAATACCGATTAGGCCCGAAGAAAAAAGCACGCATGGGTGCTACGAAATAGACATAATAAAGGGCATCTTTGACAGAGACTGGGAAAACAAAACCAACTATCTATTAAACTTGATAATATACACGACCGACATGAGGCCGTGCGAGATAAGGAGCTTCGGGAAAAACCAAATAATAGACATATCCGGGTGCAGGTTCATCGACATTAAAAAAAGCAAAACAGAAAGCGGAATAAGGCTTGTGCCCCTGCACGACAGGGTATACCAGGAAATCATGAATTATGCAACTGAAAAAGGCATAGGGGACGAAACCCCGATATTGCGGGGAATGTTTGGATACCAATGCATGAAGGCAGCCAGGGAACTTGGAAAAATGCTATTGAAGAGCGAAAAAATCCAGAAAGAAGAAAAAATCACATTTTATTCAGGCCGGCATTTCTGGAAGACCCTGATGAACGCCGGGGGCCTTGGGGAGGACGTGGAGGAAATATTCATGGGGCACAAGGTCAGCAGCAACGTGGCAAAGCTGTATAACCACAAGGACAAGCAGGGAAAAGAATTGATGGTAAAAAAAGCTAAAAAAGTATTTGCCATCCTGGATCGGTATATTTTTGAGGATAAAAACATTGGATAGGACAGAAGCGTTATGTGTTAAAAAGTAAAATATTTTACCAAAACCCATTGACCGTTACCGGGTAACGATGATATAATAAAGGCATAGGAGAACGAATCATGGCTATGAGCAATGCGGAAAGGCAGAGGAAATTCAGGGCAGAAATGAAGAAAAAAAGACGTTACAGGAAGGAAATCTGGACAGACGCCATGGGGTTTATTGCTGCCCCAGGAACCCACATAACACTGAAGGAGCTTGAAAAGGAACTCGGGAACATATTGAAAGACTATGATGACACCTTAAAAGAGACTATCTATGCAGAAATAGTTGAACACACAAAGCTGATTGAAAAACGGTTCAGACCAGTTTTAAGATTGGTTAAAGCCAATGAAACGTTACCGGATAACGCTTAAGAACGACATGCCAGGCGGAGCTCGAGGGCATGCCTGTGATCTTCCGGGATAGTACTTCCGGACCTTCCGCACGCCTCCACCACCGCTCCCGCGGCAACAACAATCCCCGCAGGACCCAGAACGGGGGGATGGGGGACAGGTCCCCCATGCTCGTGATCCTCTTACGGAACAAAGCAATCGCCGAGAGGGGCAGATCCGCAAGCCTCCAAAAAACGCAGAGCCGACACTTCATTTCCCCACCCTCTTAAAAAAGCGGACTCCCAACGCGAGTAATGGAAATCCCCCGGAAGCCCGCATGGCGGCGGTCGGAAAGACTGATAAGTAAGAAGGATAAAATATCTGCCAGGGAAAGAAAAAAAGCAAAAAAAAAGACCTGGGGGGGAACCCAGGCCTTTTACAGCGATCCAAACGAAATAATTATAACTTAAAGAAGCCCATATTTTTGCTTTATGGCATTCATCTTGCCGACACGATCCATAAATTCCATGTCGGAGATATTCTCGGAGGATATCAGGTCGTCAAGCTCGCTGGAATAGGCGTTTCTTATGTCAGGTGACATGGAGTAAATGGCCTTTGCCTCATTGACCTCTTTCAAGTCACCGTGGAGTATTTTCTCAAAGCCGCAAACGGGGCAGGAAGCGTCCGACGAGACGAAACCATGGCCGCAAACAGGGCAATTTACCGTCACGACAGGCGGCGGCCGCGAGGCCTCGCGGTAAAGAGCGACATACCTCGGCTCAAAAATCACGGTGAAAAGGTAGCAAGAAAGGCTTTTGGGCTCCCTTCGGAGGCAAAATGAATAAACCCAGGAAACGTAGTCGAGGCCAAGGGAGTTTTCGGACAAAAAAAGCAGGAGACGTGGGTAAAACGAGGAGTCAAAAATCAGGCCTTTGTCGAGGCCGGCAAAATGGGACTTGAGACTGTCGATGTTTTCCCCGGAAAAAGCTGCTGCTTCTTCTTCAGGGGGAGGCTTTTCAAAATTCTGCGGGATCGGATCAGCAGCAGCTAATGTATTTATAGAATTTGTATTGATCACTAAGCTGTTTTCTTCACCACTAGGTGGTGAAGTTTCTTTCACCATTAAACCGTCCAGTGGTGAAGTTTCTTTCACCATTAAACCGTCCAGTGGTGAAGTTTCTTTCACCATTAAGTCTTCTTCTGGTGGTGAAGATTTCTTCACTACTAAATGAGACTTGGCAAGTTCGGGAGGTAATTCTTGATCAGCGCGATATGGCAAAGATATATACCGTCTGTAAATTTTCTTGGAATTTGGAAAATATTCAAGGTAAATACTAATATGACCGGCGTCGCGGAGCCGACCGATCCATTCTATGATGGTGCGCTCGCTGGTATCGTAAAGATTCGCGAAGTACTCGTTGCGGGCCCAGCAGTAGCCCTTTTTTTTCGCCAGGGCGGTGATCTCGCCGTAAAGCAGCCTTGCGCCCTGGGGGACGCTCTTGTCATACCTCACGGTAGCGGGGATGACGGCGTAAAAACCGACATCCTCGGCACCCGATTTTTCATTGATAGGTTTTGCCATAAGTGTTGCCTGCCAAATAGGGTATGTTCAGGAAACCATCGCGGCCTTCGCCAGGGCCATCGCGGTGTTTACCGGCACGGCGTTGCCGATCTGCTTCGTCTGTTCCGTGGTGTTCCCCTTCAAGATATAGTCGTCCGGGAAGCCCTGCGCCTTCTTAAGCTCGTGGTTTTTCAGCATACGGAAACGGATGTCCAGGAGAACGCCGGGTTCTATGAGGCAATGCTCCGCCTTCGTAACGACGGTGGACAGCGGCTCGTCCACGGAACGTACCCTGCTGCTCGCGCCGTTGGAGTAGTGGCCGATGTTGAAAACAAAAGGCTCAAGCAACGCGAAGCGGTCTTTGGTTGTAATGGTTTTCACTGGCTCACTGACCGGATACGGCTTGCTGGTTCCGTGGTATTCCACCAGCAGGGGTTCAACTATTCCCCCCGCGCCGCGTGATGTTATCGTGTTCAATGGGTCATCTATTGACCGTGCCTGATTGCCACGGAAAAACCCCTCGTTCGGTAAAATGAACGGCTCGACAAGGCCGTACCGGTTCGATGTGTCCACGGTCGGCAATGGACGCTCTATCCCGTGGTTGCGGTTCTCCCCGTCCTGCTGTCCCTCGTGGTCTCCCTGGTAGCGTGTTATGAATGGCTGCACAATGCTGATTGCTCCCGCTCCCGCCACCGTTGGGATTGGCTGATCCACGGGCCGCGCCGCCGCGCCTGATTGCTGGCCGAGGAGCATTGCGACGGGCTCTATTAAGGCATGATGATTTGCCCGTGTGGTTACGGTAGGCAACGGCCTGTCCAGCGATCTTGCCGTGCCAGTGCCGTACAGAACCGCCAGGAACGGTTGTGCGTAGTCCTTCCAGTACTTCTCTATCCCCGCCGCTATGCGCCTAATTGTGGCGTCAGCAAGGGGCTTCTTGCGGTCGAAAATGCTGGTTCCGGGGATAGACCAATCAATGATGTCCCGTGCCGGTCGCCACGGCTGGTATCCCATCAGGTTGTTTCCGTCCCCGTCCATGTGGGTAATCTGCGGCCACATGATGCGCTTCTTTCCCCGGACGGCCTGTATAAAAAGCCGCCGCCGCGTGGTGGGATCTCCGTAGTCCGCAGCGCAGAGGATTTTCCAGTCCACGGTATAGCCGAGGCTCCGGAGCGAGGATATGAACGCATTGAAGATTGTCCCTTTTTGGTTCTGGATTGGACGGCCCGTGCTGTCAAGCGGACCCCACGAGAGAAACTCCGGGACGTTCTCAATTATCACCCTCTTAACATAAAGCTCCGAAAGCCATTTGAGGATCAGCCAGGCGGAGGCCCTGCCCTGGTCGCTACGTGGCCGCCCGCCACGGGCAACGCTGTGGTGTGTGCATTCCGGGGAGGCCCAAAGAAGGTCAAGCTTGCCGCTTTTTATTTCCTTCGTGGGGTCTATGCGTTCAACGGACTCGCAGAGGTGATCCGCGCTCGGGTGGTTGGCGGCATGGGTCTCTATGGCACGTTCCCAATGGTTTATCGCCAGGAGGTTAACCTTCATCCCCATTTCCTGGGCAGCCTGCATGATGCCGGTGGATTCCCCTCCGGCACCGCAGAACATGTCAACGACGTTATAGGGTTTCTTCAATTAATAATATCCTTTTGATAAAACAAGAAAATTAATTCTTAAAAATAAATTCAACATCCCCGCCCTTGAGCGAGAAGGCAGCCTCGAATTCCTTCCCCGCCTTGTTCTTGCACTTCTTGACCTTGGTCTTCTGGCCAATCAAGAGGTTTCCGATTTGTTTGTAGCTCTTTTCCGTGTTTTCAATAAGGTCCTTTGAAACCAACTGGTAATAAAATTACCGGCGGCCATGGGGTGAATACTTGGCGGAGCGTTAGGGTATACCCGGATGCGGCATAGTCTGCAATTATTTCATTTATCTGGTCGATGAGAATTAAGCCCCTGCGCTGTATCCTGTTGTTATTGTATTTTATGTACGGCATAGCTAATCCTTAATTAAAAGCCAATTCATTTTTTGCCATGGAACTCATTTTCATTTTCTTGATCTTGGCGTAGATTATCGCAGGCCGCGCCCAGGGCCAGGCAAACTTGACCCAATTAGGATCGCGCCTGCCTGTGCCGTCGCTGTAAAGCATTGCCATGGGCATAAAACCCGCCTCCACGCAATCCCAAAGGCGGTCTTCGGCCAATTCGAACGTATCATCTGGATAACCGACAAGGACATATGCGCGTAAAGGGTGGCATAGCTTGAACCCTGCCGCCATAAGCATTTTGCCCGCCTCGTATAGCGGCTCGCGGTCGTTCGGGGTATCATACGCAAAAAACATTTCGATCGCGGTCGTTCGGGGTATCATACGCAAAAAACATTTCGACAGGGTTAAGTTTTACCAATTCTTCAACGTGCCACGGCTTGAGCCTAACTGCATCCAGCCCTCCGGTAAAAAACGGTCGTTTACCTTGCCGGGCAAGCATGGCAAACACGGAACGGATATGGCTTTCAGAGCAGGCAAGCAAGTTGTCGTCGAGGACATTCCAGCCGTCAGTGATTGGCAGCTCCCGGATACCGCCTTCCCGTTTTGGGACGGAGCAGAACCAGCATGAATTGTTGCATCCCCGGCTCGTGATGACATAGCCTTTTTTGAGGTACATCCCTGGGATAAAACCTTCCCCCCTCTGCCCGATAGCAGGCCCGCCTATTTCAACGGGGGCAACATGCCGCCAGGCTTTTTCAAGAAGCTCGGCTTCGGGAATATCCCATGTAAACGCCACGGAAATATGGACCCTGTCCACCTCAATGCCGGAAGAGAACATGGAAGGATAACCGATATAGGCAAGCTCGTCAGTCGGAGTGGCGCTGGTCTTGCGGGGAAAAACCCGGATTATTTTCATTTAGCCTTAAAAATAAATTCCACCTCGCCGCCCTTGAGCGAGAAGGCAGCCTCGAATTCCTTCCCCGCCTTGCTCCTGCACTTCTTGACCTTGGTCTTCTGTCCGATTAAAAGGAGCTGGGCGTCGTTGGTTGACACCGTGGCGCCAGCTATGGTTTTCCAGATCACAAATGTGCACTTTGGATCTTCCTTGTAGCCGGAGCAGCCGTAGCCCAGCTTGGTCTCGTACACCGGCCGCCCGCAGAGGGGGCAGGAACCCAGGGAGGGCCTCTGGAAGGTGGCATTGCCCGCGCCCGACTTGACGCATAACGAGACATACCCGGCGATTTCCCCCTCGAACGCCTCCGGGTCCCGTGCCAGGCGCTCCTCCCAGTCAGTGGTGTTGGAAACGTCGGCAAGCTTTTTGAGCTGGTCGTTTTTGGAAAGCATGTCCAGGAGGAAGCGGCCGCGCTCCGTGGCGTAAAGCCTCTTTTTCTCCTCCCTGACATATTCAGATGCAAAGAGCTTCTTGATGATGTCCGCCCTGGTGGCAGGCGTCCCGAGGCCCGCCAATTTCACCTCGCCTTCCCCCCTTGGGTGCTCCATGAAGGCAAGAAGGGTGTCGAGGGAATATTCCTTTTTTGGCCGGGTCTTCTTTTTCTGGACATACAAATAATGAATAAAGCAGTTATTTACATCAAAGTTATAGACCTCAATTATATCGTCCTCGTCATCATCCTCATCAACTAAGGATGGATATTTTTTTTGTGATTGCCTCCAGCCTTCATGTATGACATCCCGAATCCTGGAAACAAAAACATAGTCGCCGACATGGAAGCGCAAGGACTTCTCGGTATAAATGAAGTCGGGCATGCAGACCGTGAAGAAAGACTCAAGTACGATGTTGTAGACGTTGCGCTCCTTCTCGCTTGCGCCTGACGGCAGTTCCTTGAGGGGGATGAGGGCATGGTGGTCCTCAAGCTGGGCTGAGTTGAAAATATGCTTGTTGCCCACGTTGATGAGGGAAGGGTCGCAAAAAGAGGAAAGGGGGGAATTGTCTTTCAGTAGCTCGAATTTCTCCCGGAAGAGGTCCACGTTGCTGTCGCCCATCACCCTGGAGGGCGTCCTGGGGTAAGACAGGCACTTATGGGTCTCATAGAGGGCCTGCGCGATATTAAGGGTCTCATCCGGTTTATACCCGTATCTTTTATATGCCTTCTTTTGGAGCCCCGTGATATTAAGGAGTTTTTCAGGCCTTTGTTTTTTCTCCTTCTCATCGACATCGACGGAATCCGTGGGCTTGTCCTTGCAGAATTCCAAGGCAGAATTTAAGTATTCCCCGTCTTCCTCAAAGAAAGTTGTTTCCCCGGTCTTGGGGTTTTCAAGGAGCCCGGATACAGGAATGGTCTGGCCTTTTGTCTGGATATCTGCCTGGAGCTCCCTGTAGGGCACGGCGACAAAGTCCCTGACCTCCCTGTTGCGCTCCCCGATGGCCGAGAGCACGGCCGTCTGGACGCGCCCAACGGACCAGGGGGGCGGCGGGTTGCCGATGCTCGCGAGGCGCGAGATGTTCATCCCCACAAGCCAGTCGGCACGCTGCCGGGCAAAGGCCTGGCGGGAGAGGCCGTCGAACTCGGCGAGGGGCCTCGCGTCCTGTATGCCCTTGCGTATAACGTCCGGGGTGAGCGCCTCCGAGACCCAGAACCGCCTGAAGCCAACGGTGTTGTGAACGGGGGCCATGAGCAGGGCGATTCGCGCGATGAGCTCGCCCTCCCTGCCGGCGTCGGTGGCAACAAGGGCATCGCCGCCATTATTCCTGAGGAGGTCCAGAACCAGTTTTGCCTGCTCCGCCGTGCCTGGGCTCATCCGGTACCTGAAGGCCTCCGGGATGATGGGCAGCGTCTCAAGCGACCATTTCTTGAATTTAGGGTCGTAATCTTCCGGATCCAAAAGCTCGAACAGGTGGCCGACGCAGTAGGTGACGGTATAACCGTTGCCCTCAAAAAAGCCCTTCCGGGGGCTGGCGCCCAATGCCGCGGCAAAGTCCCTTGCCACGGACGGCTTCTCGCAGAGAATAAACATAGCGTGCTCCTACAAAACGGGGTAAGGCCTAGACGGCCGGGATGGAATCACAAAAGAGGGAATCGACACGAAGCTCTTTTTTGGTGAACAGCTCACGCTGGGAAAGCTCAAGGTCGACGCGCCTTTTTGCGGCGTTGAAATAATGGGCGTCAATTTCCGACGCCGTGGAATCGAGGCCCAGCCTGTGGCATGCAATGACGGAGGAACCGGACCCCATGTGGGTGTCGAGGACCTTCCAGCCGGGCTTGGCGTATTTACGCAAGATTTGGACATAGAGCTCCACGGGCTTCTGGTGCGGGTGTATTTTCTTCGAGCCCGTTTCCTAGCCCACTTGCATACCGTCCCAGAGGACGGAGAATATATGAAGCGGCTTACGGATTGAGGTAAAGGCGATTTCAGCCTGGGAATAAAAATCAAGGTCCAGGAAAAATCGTTTGTCCCATATTATGAGGTGGTTGGTGGGGCCAAGAAATTCAACGAAATAGTTGTAGCCGAAAATGACCTGATCGTGGGAGACGCGACGCAATTCATCAAAATATTCCTTTGTAGGGATAGTGTCGTTTCTGTATGAAGTCTCGGAAAAAACATTGGCGGTTCTTTTGGGGTACCTGTTTTTCTGCCAAGTCTTCCCTGTCCCGAAAGGAGGGTCGCAGACGGCGAGGTCGAAGTGCCCGTCCGGGTACCTTGCCATCGTCCCCATGCAGTCCTCGTTAAAAAGCTCGACCATAAATTCCACCCAACAAAAAAGATTCATGCCGTGACAACGAAAAAGCGCGATGCCAGGTTGCGAAGGCCGATGTAGTTCAGCTTTCCCTTCTGCATGAGAAAAAGGTATAGGCGCAGGTAAAAATCATCGCCATATTGATAGGCCCCTCCGGCATGCTCGTTGAGGTGCCCTATTGCCCTTTTGAGCTTGTCCACACGTGAGGCGTGGGCGGTAAAAAGCACGGACACCTTTTTGGAGAGGGCCGGGAGGGCAGCCTCCCCTGGGACGTTACGGATACAGGTCACGGCACGGTGGTTTGGGTAGGTGTAATAGAGGAACACGACGGAGCCTTCCGGGTATGCCAGGAGAGTCTCCCTTGTCTCCTTTATGTACAATTTCCGGGAAAAAAGCCCGTCCGCGTAAAGGGAATAGAAAGAGGATTCGTCGGGGATGGTAATGACGAGCTCGCCGGGTAAACCAAAATCTGCCATATACCAATGGGAAAAACAAAAAAGCCGCCCCAGGGCAGGGACGGCTTAGTCGGAAGTTTGTTTCAGGAAACTTTCTGCTTCCGGGACAATCAGGAACAAGAACCCCTGCAAGGGGCTAATTCGAAGGGGGCTCCCATGTTATAAGGACATAGCCACCGCCGCCTCCGCCGCCGCCGGGAGAGCCAGAGCCACTGCCTCCGCCGCCG
>JGI24698J34947_10001365_pt1 | contig 12835 bp, 11 predicted proteins | sample TergutMp193P3_FD_34947 | JGI IMG/M metagenome (IMG submission 34947)
GCCAGAATAAACGCCGGATCGTTGACCATCGCCCGCGCAATGGCGACCCGCTGCTGCTGCCCGCCGGAAAGCTGGGAGGGAAAGTGATCCATCCGTGTGTCCAGCCCCACTTCGCGCAGGGCGATCATTGCCCGCTCTTTGCGCGATTGAGATGTATGCTTCGTCTCATTTTTTTCACGGCGGCGGTAGAACAGGGGAAGCTCGACATTTTCCAGCGCGGTGGTTCGCGCCAGTAAATTGAAGGATTGAAACACAAAGCCGATTTTCCGGTTTCTGATGTAGGCAAAGGTATCCGAATCGGAAGTGGAGGTCTCAATGCCGTCAAGGGTGTAGGTTCCCGCGCTGGGCTGGTCAAGACAGCCGAGAATGTTCATCAAGGTTGATTTACCGGAACCCGAGGGACCCATAACGGAAACAAACTCACCCGCTTCGGCGGAAAAATCAACGCCGCGCAGGGCGCGTACCACGACAACATCGTCTGATGGTACAGCATCTTTATCTTTGGATGGCGAGCCCTTCCTGCTTTCCATCCGGTATTCCCGCTTGATACCCCGCAATTCTATGACCGGCACTAAATTTTCTCCCGCAAAATCACCTGTTTTCCTTCAATATCCTCCCTTGAACGAATCTCGGTAAATGAGCCGCTGGAAATGCCGGTACGTACCTGCATCACGTCGAGTTTGCCGTCATCGCCGATATACCACAAGTTACGCATAACGATGACGGGAGGCGTATTACGGCCCTGTTCTCCCCCCTGCCTTGAGCCGCGCTGTCTGCCGCCTCCGCCCATCATACGCATTCCGCCGCCACCGCCGCCCATCATCAGGCTGGTTATCCCGGCATTTGCGCCTTGATTTGTATTTTGCGCCGATGTCTGCGCCTGTGCCTGCGCCCGCGCTTCCTGCGCCGCTTTCCGCTGTTCATCGTTCATGTTTGCAAGACCCGCGTTAAACACCATATCGGCAATTTTCTCTTCACTGAGAGTCGTCGGCTGGTAGCGCAAAGCCGCATTGGAAACCATCAGCACATCTTCACTGCGCTCAACGATAAAATCCACCGCGCAGGTCATTCCCGGAAGCAGGACGCCGTCCAGATTTTCAACTTTGACAATCACCGTATAGGAAACAACGTTACTCGACACTGTGGGAACCATGCGCAGGGTTTCAACCTCACCGGAAAAACTCCGTCCCGGCAGGCTTTCCAGCGTAAAGCGCACCGGCTGTCCCTTGTGTATGGAAGCCACGTCAAGTTCGCCAACGCTCGCTTCAATCTGCATCTCCCGCAGATTTTCCGCTAAAGTAAAAATATTCGATGAATTACTGCTGGAACTGTCCACCACCGTGTCGCCAATATTGATCCGCCGATCAAGCACAATACCGTCAATGGGCGATGTTATATAGGCGTATTGATTTATTTCAGTTTCGATAGTCCGTAAATTCGCCTCGGCAACGGCAAGGTCAGCCGCCTGACCATCCAAACTGGTCTTGCCGGTTTTCAGTTCATATTCGGAAATCAACTCTTTTTCCGCAAGGGCCTGCTGGTTGCGGTAGTTGATCTGCTGTAATTCATAATTGGCACGCGCCTTGACAACCGTGGCGTACTGCTGATCCCGCTTGAGCTTGAGCATATCAGTATTGAGTTCCGCAAGCACATCCCCCTTTTGAACCGGATCATTGTAATCAACATAGATCTTCTCAACCTTGCCGCTCATCTGGGGCAGCACCTTGACGGTGGCGACCGGGTTGATCGTGCCGGAAGACGAGACGCTGCGTTCCAGCGTTCCCCGGCGTATATTGGTAAATTCGTAGGCTGCGGCGGCTTTTTTACCGGAACAGGCGGAGCCCAAAATGGCGGCGGATAAAATGGCGGTAAAAACCAGCAATGAAAACAAAATCTTGCGCATGTATATAGATTAACAAATTTAGCGTAAAAAAGGTAACGGGTTTATAATATACTACTGGACAAAACGTAAAAAACATGGCAAATTTAGCTCAAATTATAATTTATGGAGAGGATTATGGCTGAATTAAAAGGTTCAAAAACCGAAAAAAACTTACAGGCGGCTTTCGCTGGGGAATCCCAGGCGCATACCAAGTACCAGTACTTTGCTTCCAAGGCGGAAAAAGAAGGTTATCAGCAGATTGGGGCTTTGTTCCGGGAAACTGCGCTTAACGAAAAAGAACACGCAAAAATCTGGTTCAAGCTGCTTCACGGCAATGATGTGCCTGATACCAAAACAAATCTTAAAGACGCCGCCGCCGGCGAAAATTACGAATGGACTGATATGTACGCCGGTTTTGCCAAAATCGCGAAGGAAGAGGGGTTCAGCGACATTGCCGCCCTGTTCGAAGCAGTGGCAAAAATCGAAAAAGAACATGAAGAACGCTACCGCAAACTGCTTGCCAATATCGAAGGCAACCTGGTATTCTCCCGCGATGGCGATCAGATATGGCATTGCGGTAACTGCGGCCACATCGTTGTCGGCAAAAAAGCCCCGGAACTCTGCCCGGTTTGCAAACACCCCAAAGCGTATTTCCAAATTCGCGCGGCAAATTATTAGTACCGCTCGGCGTCTTATGGAGGCGAACATTACCCGGCAGCAGGCATGGGATCTGCTGAACCAGTACAACAAAGACCCCTTTCACCTGCAGCACGCGCTGACGGTGGAAGGGGTAATGCGCTGGTTTGCCGGGGATCAGGGTCTTGCCGGAGAGGAAGATTTTTGGGGAACTGTCGGTCTGTTACACGACATTGATTTTGAACAGTTCCCCGATCAACACTGCATGAAAGCGCCGGAATTGCTGCGGGCAGGAGGAGTGAGCGAAGAACTGATTCACGCCGTATGCTCCCACGGCTACGGCCTTACCAGCGTAGACGCCAAACCTGAACACCTTATGGAAAAAATTCTCTATGCCGCCGATGAACTTACCGGTCTGATTTGGGCTGTTGCGATTATACGGCCGTCAAAAAGCGTCATGGACATGGAAGTAAAATCCGTAAAAAAGAAATACAAAACCCCGGCCTTTGCCGCCGGCTGTTCCCGCGAAGTTATAGAGAAAGGAGCGGCAATGCTGGGCTGGGAACTTGACGCCCTTATTCAAAAGACAATACTTGCCATGCGTTCCTGTGAAGCCGAAGTCAACGCCGCTGTAGCGGCTCTGAAATAGGAGGAAACCATGCGTTCATTGGTTACGATTCAAAAGGTAAAGTCGATTAGCGCCATTCCCGATTCGGATTTTCTTGAACTTGCCCATGTAATGGGATGGCAGTGCGTTGCCAAAAAAGGAGAGTTTAAGGCGGGCGACCTGGGCGTATATTACGAGGTTGACAGCTTCCTCCCGCTGGACGACCGCTATGAATTTTTGCGCAATTCTTCATACCGCGAAAATGTTGATAACGGCAAAGGCTTTCGTATCCGTACGATCAAAATGCGCGGCCAGCTTTCGCAGGGATTGCTGCTGCCGCTGGAAAAATTCCCCGAACTGGAAGGCTGCGGCGAGGGCGCTGATGTCACCGACAAACTCAATGTAAAGAAATGGTACATTCCCGAAACCGCAGCGGCAGGCGGAACCATTATCGGAGAGCGCCCCTACGGAATTCCCGCCTCCGATGAAATCCGCATACAGTCCGCCCTTGAACTGCTCGACCAACTCAAAGGCAAGCCGTACTACATCACCACAAAAATGGACGGCACTTCCGGGATTGTATATTATATTGATGGAAAGATCGGCTGTTGCAGCAGAAACAAAGAAATTAAAGATGAGGAAACCGCGTTATACTGGGCCCCGGTTTACACCTACGGCCTTAAAGAAAAACTTGCCAGCCTCGGTAAAAATCTGGTTTTAACCGGTGAGATATGCGGCCCCGGCATACAGAAAAACAAACTGCGGTTAGCCGCTCTTGAATGGTATATCTTTGATGTAAAAGACTGGGACGCGGGAAAATATCTCCCCTACGACGAAGCCGTCAAACTATGCGCCGAATTACGCGTCCCCATTGTCCCCCTTGAAGAACGCGGCGAACAATTTGACTATTCCCTGGAAACCCTCCTTGAAAAGGCAAAGGGCAAATACCCCAGCGGCCTTGACAAAGAAGGCATCGTCGTGCGCGACGCCCTTGCCCCTAAAGTTGTTTCGTTTAAGGTACTCAATAACGACGCGCTGCTTAAAGAGAAGGATTAGCCCCCAAACCCCTTCACCCAATCCGCAACCTGTCGTCCCACCTCGTCGCCGCTTTTAGCAGGTTCCTTAAAGTCCGCCTCGGCAACTATGTCATTTCCGGCAAGCCCAGCCTTGAATTTTTCCAGCGCGTTCCCCTTGCCCCCGCCGTGGCAGACAAAAAGGGCGATCTTTTTGCCGGTAATGCCGGCCTCGGAAAGAAAGGTCAGTATCGGCGGCGCAGGTGAACCTGCCCAAACCGGCGCGCCAATGACGATAAGCTCATACGCCGATGGATCAAACGTATACGGCTTAAGCGGCGGCTTTTTGCGCCGGAACACCATGCCGCCACCCCAAAACAATTTGCCAATCATGCTGCGTTTTTTTTCATCCTGCGTATACAGCCGGATCAAATCCGCGCCCAGTTTGTCCTTAATCTCCCGCGCTACAATGGCGCAATTCCCATCGAGGGTATAATATACTACCGCTGTTTTCATGCTTACTCCTTGTACAACATTATACCTCAATAATCGCGCAAAATGCAAACGCGGATGTTCAGAGTATGATAAACCGCGCTATAAATACAAAGTTGTAATTTTATATTTAAGTTTTAACTCTATTATGTGTTGAACTCCTCTGCGATGGAGTTCGTCACTCAAAAAATCCCGTTAGCCAGGTTGAAAGCCAGGGAGTATAAGTTACCAGCAGCACTACGGCAAATTGAATCAGCAGGAAGGGCAGCACATTGCGGCATATTTGCGCGAAGGGTTTTTCAAAGCGGTAGCTGGAAAGGAAAAGGTTCAGCCCGACAGGGGGGGTAAGAAAACCTACTTCAAGATTTATGATAAAGATAATTCCCAGATGTACCGGATCGATACCGTAGGCGTGACCCAGCGGAACAATAAGGGGAAGGATGACCAGAATCGCCGAGAATATATCCATCAGACAGCCCGTTACCAACAGGGCCAGATTCAACAGCAGCAGAAAAACAAATTTTGATTTAATGGCGCTCTGCATCCAAAGGGTAAAATTCTCAGGCATACGGGAATCGATAATGGCATAGGAAAGGGCTTTTGCCATTGCCAGAATTGCCAGCACTCCGCCGATTATTTTCGCCGCCTTCAAAAAAACTTTGGGGATGTCAGTAACGGCAATGTCTTTGTTGATAAAAACTTCTACAATCACCACATAGATAATTGATATGGCGCTTGCCTCCACCAGCGTCAGCCGTCCGGTAAAATATCCAAAGATCAATATGATCGGCAGCAGAATTTCAAAAAACGAATCTTTGAGAGACGCGAATGCGTGCGCGGGGTTAAACTTTTCAGCCGGTATTTTTATCTTTACCGAGGTAATAATGCCGGTTATAATCATCGCCAGTACCAAAATTATTCCCGGAATAAGCGCCCCTATAAAAAAATGAACAATACTGTGAGTGGCAGGAACATTCATAAAATGCAGTATGGTATTGCTCGTGGTAGCTACCAGTATGATGGGAAGACTGGGGGGGAACATCAAGCCGATGCAGCCGACCGAAGTAAGCAATCCAATGGAAAATCGTTCCGTATATTTATTCTCGGTAAGAATCGTGTGGAGTATGCCGCCCAGGGCCAGTATCGTTACCCCCGAAGCCCCGGTAAACGAGGTAAAAAAGGCGCAGATAATAACCGTAGCGATGATCATGCCCCCGGGCAGCCAACTGAAAAATGCCCTGAATGTGCGGACAAGCCGCTCCCCTGCCTTGCTCTCCGAAAGGAAAAAACCGGTCAGGGTAAAGAGGGGAATGGCGATAATATCCACATCGGTCAACGCGGAAAAAATTTGAATGGGGGCCGCCTCCGGTTCCCGCCCCCCTGCCTGCAGCATGATCATGGCAATGCCGCCGATGGCTGCAAAAATGGGCATTCCGGTAAACGCCGCCAGGATCAGAAACAGTATCGCCGGAAGGCGGATAAGCCATGCCGTATCGTACAGGGTATTTACCCAGGAGAAAAACGGCTCGGGCGGTTCAAAACCCCAGCATAGCTTTGCAATGGCGGGAAGCGCCGCAATCGTTCCCAGTCCAATCGCCGCAAGGGAAAGAATCCTGCTTCGTCCCGAATTAAGTTTGAGTAAAAACCGAACTACCATCACCGCATAACCCAGAGGCATGGTAATGGCAAAGATACGATCCGGCACGGGGCCGATCATCCTTCCCATGAGGCCGTACTTAATAAAAGAAATACAGTTCCATACGAGGATGCTTAAAACAAAAACAGAGATCAGGGCGCTGGCAAATTCAAAAACCCGTTTTATCCGGTCATTTTTGATATATTGGACGGCGGTAATTGAGATATGCTCCCCGGATTTTGAGGTAAGCATCGCCGCAAAAAAACCAGCCACCAGGAAAAGATGCGTTAGGAGCAATTTTGATGCTGGAATGGCCATTCTGAACTGACGCAATACCAGCTCGGCAAAAGGTATGAGCGCAAGGAGTGACAGGGAGACAAAGCAGATACCTTTTTCCAGCCAGGACATCCTGAATATCCCGTATGTTCGCACGCCCATTTGATTATTGCCCGCTTCTTGCCTTTTCAAGTGTCGCATTGATCCGCTGATACAGTTCGCGATCAAACGCCGTTCCAAGCAGTGAGGGCATGGCCTTGTACAATTCCGTACGCCACTGTTCTTCCTGCGCGGGGGTTGGTTTGTTTGCGATAAGCCCGTCCCTGCTCATCATCGTTACGGCGCTCGCCACCGTTCTTGGCATTAAGGAATCAAATTCATCGGCTACACGCTGGGTAACCCTTATCAGATCCCGCTGACGGTCAGGACTTATTTTGTTCCAGGTAACACGGTTGACGACAATGGCTCCCAAAAAAGGAGCAAGCGGCATATCAAGCATATGCTTGAGCGTTTTATGCAGCCCCAGCGGAGCGACCGCCGCCGGGGTTTGATAAAAAGCGTTAATCATATTGTTTGCCAGACGTGGCCCAATATCCGTCATATCCGTTTCTACCAGATGAAAACCCATAGTCTTGAAAGCCATGTTCAGGTCTCCCGAATCGGGGTTAGTCGCTATCCGATGCCGGCGCAGATCATCCGGTACAAACACCGGGTCTTTTGAGAACATATTAACCCAGCCGCCCTTTGACCAGGCAACCACGGTAAAATTGGTTCTATTCGCCTGGGCTTCCAGATATGGCTTTGCCTCTTTTAAGACCAGTTCCAGTTCCGCGTCATCCTTGATCATAAACGGAACGCTCAATGTCATGATTGCCGGACAGATCCCGGCAAGGCCAAATGATGAAAAAAGCGCCGCCTGAATGTTGTCCGCGGAAAGGGAGGAAAGGACTTTCGCGTCGCCGCCCTCCACCCCGTCATGGAGAATGCGCACCCGCACTTCGTTATTGGTAACACGCGCCCACTCGGCGGCAATGCGGTCCAGACACCTGCCCCAGTCGGAATTTCTCGGCATGGGCGACGCAAGCCTTACCTCAAGGGCTTCACCCTGAGACCTGCCGCCCCGTTGGGCAAATATCGAACTGGGCGTGAAAAAAAGGCACACAATGACCAACGTGAACATCACGCTTCTTTTCATGCTATTCTCCTTTACTACCACCAATCCTATAATATCACTAATTCAGAGGAATGGGAAGAAAAGAAAAATAATTATACGCGTTATCAAGCAGCCAACGGGCCTTCCGCTGATTGATAATGGTAACCAGCCGGGTTGAGGGATCGGCGTCCGCATCGATGGCAATGGCCTTTTCCAGGTAATCCTTGAAGGTTTCGTAGTCCTGGGCGGAAATGCACAGCGACTGGGCGTAGGAGATATACGCCCCTGCGGAATTCCCGCCGGTTTTTTCCAGCGCCCGCTGAAAATGGAATTTTGCTCGTTCCTTGTCTCCGCCCAGCAATTCGGGCAGCGAAGCATAAAACAGTATGAGAAACTCATCCAACGCCGCCCCGCCAAAATCGGGATCAAGCTCGTAGGCACGGTGAATCATCACGCTCCATTCGGGTATCCGAGCGTTCAGCTCAAAATCAAGCACATCAATCGAATAGGCAGCCATCCCGCCGGCAACAGCCCAATACAACAGACCGACGTCCGCCTTTTTGCACTTTTTCAGGAGGGGCTGCAACGCCCCCGGCGCGTTCCCTTCCTGTGCGGCGGCGCGCTTAAAGCCCCGGTACTTCGCCTCCAGCGCATCGTAGAGAATTTCGCTTCCCCGCAGGTACAGCCGCTTAGCCCGCGCCAACTCCGCATCCCGTTCCTGCCATTCCGCCAGGGGGAGCATTTCGGCAGGCCCCTGAACAAAGGCATTGGCGTACATGACAAAAAGCGAACCGGTAGTAAACATCAGCCCCTGATGTTTTGGGGCGGAATCCAGAAGCGCCTCGTACATTTTGATGGCGAAGGGAAGGGCATCCCCTACCAGCTCCGGGTCTGAATCCCCGGTAAAAACCGTCGAATTGCCGCCGCTGGTCAGGGCATTTGCCACCAGGGTATTGACGGAGCAGTTCAGGCAAACCAACGCCGCCAGGGGCAAAAGCATGGCGCACAGGATTTTATTTTTCATAGGCGCTCCTTTGCATATCGGTTGCTTTTGCAAAACTGGCGTTTTACAGAAGCCTGGGCTATACAAACAAATAATTCCATACAAAGACGGGCGTCATCAAAGGCGCGATGCGCCGCTTCAGCCCTGATGTCCAAAAAGGCGGCAACGGCCTGTAGGTTGTAATGTTTTCTGCCGGGGAAAAACCGGCGGGCCAGGGGCAGGGTATCGGCGACACGGTTGGGGAGGGCGGGAAACGCCACATACCCGTCATCGCACAGCCGGGAAAGGTTTCTGTTGACAAAGCCGCAGTCAAAGGGGGCGTTATGCGCCACTATAATGCTGTCTTCGGCAAAGCGCAAAAAGGCGGGCAGCACTTCCTGTATGGGCGGCTGTCCGGCAAGCATTTCATCGGTGATATTATTCACCTTGCCCGCCCCTGCCGGCATGGGAATCCCCGGATCGGAAAGTTGCGAATAACGGTCGATGATTCCCTGCCCGTTAAAACGAACAGCCCCTATCTCGACAATGCTGTCACGTCTGTTGTCAAGCCCGGTAGTTTCAATGTCAAAGGCGGTAAAAACCTCCCCTTCCTCAAAAGCCGCCAAAGCCCAATCGAATGATTCCAATCACCTACTCTCCCATCGCCCACTGGTCTTGCTAAAGCAAGCCCGCATTTGTTGCATACAGCGGCTATTTGTGGGGCTCTCGCTGTGCTGCCTTTTCATTTAACACAGCTTCACGCTGTGCTTTTTCTAAGCGCCAATCACCCCGCGAATATCCTTTTTAATTGCGTCTAACTTGCGGGCGGCTTCGGCTTTTGCGGCTGTAAGCCCGCCTGAGCCGACATCGGCGCAGCATGACGCGTAGAATTTAATCTTTGGCTCGGTTCCGCTGGGACGGGCGCTGACCACGGTTCCGTCCGACAGGTAGAATTGCAGCACATCGCTGGGGACCATGCCTTCAGCGCCTTTTTCCAAATCGCGTACTTTGGAGATGGCGATGCCGCCCAGAGCCGCCGGCGGGCTGGAGCGGTACTTGTCCATGATCCCCTTCATGATCGCCGGACCTTCCGGCCCCTGGAAGTATTTTGAGATTCCCATTTCCTGCCAGTAACCGCAGCTTTGATACAGTTCGTCAAGCCGGTCGAGCAGGCTCTTGCCCTTGCTCCGCCAGTACAGGGTCATCTCGGCGGTGATGGCTGCCGCTGAAACGCCGTCCTTATCGCGGACTTCGGTTTCTACGAGGTAGCCGTAACTTTCCTCAGTGCCGAACACAAAGGTTTTCGCCCCGTCCTCACCATTTTCCCACTTGCGCATAATGTCGGCAATCCACTTGAAACCGGTCAGACATTCAAAACATTCAACCCCGTACATTTGAGCCACGCGCTTTTGCATTCCCGTGGTAACAATAGAGTTAACCATTGCGGCGTTTGCCGGCAGCTTCCCCTGCTCTTTAAGCGAAAGGAAGATATAATCCGCCATCAGTACGCCCATCTGATTCCCCGTAACTAATGTATAGGTGTTTTGTTTATTGGGAACAGCGATACCAAAACGGTCGGCGTCGGGATCGGTCGCCATGACCACATCGGCGTTTTCCTTGGTTCCCAGTTTTATTGCCATATCCAAGGCGGCGGCTTCTTCCGGGTTGGGGAAAGATACCGTGGGGAAATTCCCATCGCCTTCCCGCTGTTCCGGCACGGTGATCACCTTCAACCCCAGAGCGCCTAACACCTTTTCTACGTGCATCGCCCCGGTTCCGTGCAGGGGCGTATACACGATCTTCACCTCACCGGCCTTTGCCTTGATAAGATCAGGCCGGAACAGCCGCGACTTTACCATTGCCTGGTACGGTTCATCAACTTCTTTATCAATAATTTTTAGAAGTCCTTTGTCCAGCGCTTCCTGGCGGGAAATTTCTTTAATAGTTTTAACATTATTTACTTCATCAATGATGCCTGTATCATGGGGGGGGATGACCTGTGAGCCGTCATTCCAGTACGCCTTGTAGCCGTTGTACTGTGACGGGTTATGGCTCGCCGTTACCACAATGCCGGTATCGCAGCCCAAATGCCGTATGGCAAAGGACAACTCCGGCGTAGGCCGCAGACCTGAAAAAAGCCAGGTCTTAATGCCGTTTGCGCCAAAGATCAGCGCGGCGGCCTCGGCAAATTCCGCCGAATAATGGCGGCTGTCAAAGGCAATAACCGCGGACAGTTTGCCGTCCGCCGCCTTTGCGGGGAATGCCTTGATAAGGTAGGTTGCCAGCCCCTGCGTTGCGCTCTTGACCACCAGGGTATTCATGCGGTTGTAGCCGCCCCCAATTACCCCCCGCAGACCCCCGGTCCCGAATTCCAGGTCACGGTAGAAACGATCTTCAAGTTCCTTCCATACATCAGGGGAATTTTTGCCTGAGGCTCCGTCCTCGGACGCCTCGGCAACCAGTTTTTCCACCTCGGCGCGGAAGCCGATGTCACGTTCTCTGGCAATATAATCTTTTGCCCGTTCGATAATTTGATTCTTTTCCATATTTATTCATACCATAGAATGTTAAAATTGTCCAATATATCCGGCGCTCTTGCTCATTATCCCCCATCACGGTAAGATAGAACACTATGGAGGGTCTATGACTATACTGGAAATGCTCGGGCAAAGCGGGATTTTAACCCTGTTCGGCATAGGGGTTGTATTCGCGTTTCTGATAATTATGGTTATTGTTATATCGCAGGCGGGAAAGATATTCCGCGCCGCCGATTCAGACAAGCCAGCAGCCGACAAGCCGGTTTACGGGAGCAGTCCCGTGACTTCAAATAGCGCCCCCGTAATCGCCGCCATTACCGTCGCGGTCGGCGAATACCGGAAATCAAATAAACAGGGGTAATCATGCTTAACAACAAAAAAGATCCGGTATTTATCACCAAGGTATGCCTGCTCATCGTGCTGGGCGCATTTGTGGCTTCCTTTGCAAGTTCCGCTTTCAGCCCCCGCGCGCAGGCACAGTCCGCTGCGACCACGGTCGCTGGTTCGGAAGAGTCGCCGTCGTGGAAAAATCCCGACGGTAAAATCCCCAACAGCGATGACATACCCAGAATCTCACTCGGGACTTTTTTACACAATATCGCCGAAACCACGGGAATTTACGCTTTTTTCTTCGACGCAATGGATAAACCTACCACCATCATTGATGAGGCTACGGGAGAATATAAAAAAACCAAAATCGTCGGCTGGATGGAACTGCTGATGGTGGCGGTGGGCTTCCTCATTGTGTACCTGGGGGCGGTGAAAAATTTTGAGCCCCTGCTTTTGATACCCATCGGCTTTGGAACGATCTTCGTCAACATCCCCTTTGCGGGAATGGGCGACGCCCCCCACGGTTTTCTGCACGTGATTTATGAAAGCGGGGTTGGCAATGAATTCTTCCCATTGATTATTTTTATCGGCATCGGGGCGATGACCGACTTCGGCCCATTGATCGCCAACCCCAAAACCGCCCTGCTCGGCGCGGCGGCGCAATTCGGCGTATTTGCGACAATGATCCTGGTCAGCCTATCCAACTACCTGCCGGGGGTAGACTTTAACATGAAAGAAAACTGCGCCGTGTCGATCATCGGCGGCGCGGACGGCCCCACGACAATCTACATCGCCACCAAACTTGCCCCCCACATTATGGCGACGGTGGCGGTGGCGGCGTATTCCTACATGGCGCTTGTCCCCCTAATCCAGCCGCCGATCATGAAGGCGCTTACCACCCAAAAGGAGCGGCTTATCAGAATGAAGCAACTCCGCCCCGTTTCTCAAAAGGAAAAAGCGGCGTTCCCCTTAATCGCGTTTGTACTGGCGATACTGATCATCCCGCCGGCGGCTCCCCTTATCGGCTGCCTTATGTTCGGCAACTTTATGCGGGAAATCGGCGTGGTAAAGCGGCTCTCGGACACCGCCCAAAACGCCCTGATGAACGTCGTCTCCATGTTCCTCTCCCTGGGCGTAGGCAGCCAGATGACACCCGAAAAATTCCTCAACCCCTCATCCCTTATCATTGTGCTGATGGGTCTGCTTGCCTTCTGCATAGCGACCGGCTCGGGCGTTTTAATGGCGAAGTTTATGAACCTGTTCCTCAAAGAGAAGATCAACCCCCTCATCG
>JGI24698J34947_10001366_pt1 | contig 12833 bp, 14 predicted proteins | sample TergutMp193P3_FD_34947 | JGI IMG/M metagenome (IMG submission 34947)
ACATTCCATCATTCCCGCTCCGGTTTTTTCCCGAAGCCGTTTTACATCCGCAGCGCTTATGTCAGCCATGCTTATTCTCCTTCGTAAATTTTGTCTTCATCAACCTGAATGGAATCTTCTTTTTCAGGTTCAGCTTCTTCGGGGACTTCTTCCTTGGGGGGCTCCTCCGTAATCTCGCTGGAATATTTTTCGATGTCGATTTCCGTGTCGTCTTCCTTGAGGGACACGTCGGACAGGAGGTCTTCCATATCCTCGTCCTCGTCGCCCAGGGTTTCGATAATTTTAAGGCCGACCTCGTTATCGGCTTCGATGACCGCATTGGCGATGATCGAGGTGAACAGGGTGATCGCCCGAATCGCGTCGTCGTTGCCGGGAATGGGGTAGTCGATACCTTCGGGGTTGCAGTTGGTGTCTACCACCGCGACAATGGGAATGCCCTGGCGCTGCGCTTCCGCGACGGCAATGCCCTCCATGCGGGTGTCGATGATGAACAGAATACCCGGCAGTTCCTTCATTTCTTTGATGCCGCCGAGGTTCTTTTGAAGCTTCGCCCGCTCTTTGCCGAGCGCCGCCACTTCTTTTTTGGTGAGGTTTTCGAACGTCCCGTCGACTTCCATTTTTTCCAGCTTTTTCAGCCGGAGCAGCGATTTTTTAATCGTGACGAAGTTGGTGAGCATTCCGCCGAGCCAGCGGTTGTTCACATAGTACATTCCGCAGCGCTCCGCTTCTTTTTGAATGGCCTGCTGCGCCTGTTTTTTGGTGCCGACAAACAGCACCGTTTTGCCCGACGCGACCGTTCTGCGAACCGCTTCATAGGCGTCTTTGATCGCCTGAATGGTTTTTTGCAGATCGATGATGTGAATGCCGTTCCGTTCCGCGAAGATGTATTTTTTCATTCGCGGATCCCAGCGCTTCACCTGATGTCCGAAATGCACTCCTGATTCCAGGAGACTCTTCATGGTGACTACTGCCAAATTTTCCTCCTCATACACCGGCAAAATCCTAAGGAACGATAGTTCCCGGAACGATAGTTCCCGGAACGATAGTTCCCGGAACCATAGTTCCCAAATTGCCACCCTTCCCTAAGTCTCGCCATCATAAAGATGACGGAAAATAGAGCGCCATTACCGGCGCCCGTACGGAAACCCGTTATCCCTGAGCATAGCATAAAAATCGTACAATGGCAACCCCGCCACGCCGCTGGGGGAGCCGTTTACCGCTTCAATCAGGCAGGCGCCCAGCCCCTGCAGTTGGTAAGCCCCGGCGGCCCCCTCCCATTCGCCGGTGTCAAGATACCACTCAATTTCGGCGCCGGCAAGGGGGGCAAAGGCGACTTCGCTCGTTTTTGAGCGGCAATTGGCGGTTTTTAGCCGCCCGTTGTACAGGGCCATGGCGGTGATGACCTCATGCCGCCGCCCCGCCAGCCGTTCCAGCATCCGCCGAGCGCCGTCCCGATCCGCCGGTTTGCCGAAAATTTCGTTTTCCAGCACGACGATGGTGTCCGCGGCGAAAACCCACGGCGGGGGATCGCCGGTTCGCGGGCGTTCGGCGACGGCGAGGGCTTTTCGCCGCGCGATTTCTTCCGCCGCCTGCCGGGGATTCAGCCCCGCCGGCGGCGTTTCGTCGATCATCGCCGGTACGCGGGTAAAGGGCAGTCCCATCAGCCGAAAAAAGTCCTGCCGCCGCGGGCTCGCCGAGGCGAGAATTATGGGTTCCATAGGGCTAGTGTAGCATTGTTTGCGGTTGCCGCTCTAGGCGCAACCTATTTATGCGATCTGATCAATGGCTTAGAATTTTCTTGAAAAACTTACATTTTAAGCGTATTATTTAATTGATTATTCCTTGAAAGGTTATGATATAAGGGAAGAAAAGGGTAGTGCCTTAGCGTTGTTGAGACGTAGATTAACATTGTCGCTAAGGGAGTTAAATACGATGCTTTATGTCGTATAAAAATTAGGAGGATATGTATGAAAAATATTACAAATTCAGACATTGAACAATATTATACAGATGTTTTAAATAGGCTAAAACCTTACACAAAATTTCATTTTGAAATTATAAAAATTATACTTTCGGAAATGGATAAACATCTTGAAACGACCATTGTTAATGGATCGTCCAAGTATTGTTGTTTTGGAGGCGATCATATTGCGGAAAAAAGCGGGTTAATCGGATCAATAGTTTATGAAATTCTCAATGATTTTGTCAGAGATGGATTGCTTTGGGTGTCTAATAGAAATAATGAAACGATAGTGTACACATTGACCGATAGAGGTGTCAATTGTTTTGATAAAATATTTGCTAGGAGAGATTTTAATGGCTGAAAGCGGACAGGTTTACAAACAATAAAATCTTTTGTTATCAAGTCACGCAAAGACGCCTAACACCCAAACCCTCTAGCGTAGGTACAAAGTTGCCTACGCTGGAGGTAGCATGGCTTCATTTCCTGTTCTTCCCGGTTATTATTTCGCCAACAATTTCATACTTGTGTTTTTTACTAAACGAATCGCGCATTGCTTTTATCAGCGGGAAATTGCAGACGTTTTCCAGTGATTTAACCATTTTATGTATGTCTTGTTTTGTAATTATTTTTTGGGAACTATATTTTATATTGGGAATAAACATATTTAAGAGCATACAATCGCTTTTAATTTTTGCGAATAAATTATCTATTTTCATTGCGGCTTCCTGTAAAATGTCCAAATCATGTATTTTTTCGACCGTTTTGCCATTATTAATAATGAAACTTTTCAGGAGTTTTTCAACGGCTTGCGTAGCGTGAAAACAAATAATATCATACATGAGATCTTCGGGATATTTTGGTTTAGTGTACAGTGTGTCAACGGTCATAATGTCTTTTTCGGCTTTATTACATAACATATCAGCGGGTTCAGTAACAAGCGATTTATTCATATAGTAACTTTCCCTTGTTTATGATGGTATTTTCGACGCTATTTGGATTTGTAGTATCATAAAATTGTTTCTCTGTGTACACCAATACATCGGCAGGTATAATTTTATTGTCAAATAAACTCAACGCGATTTTTAAATTGATGTCAGTTCTCGATCTGACAAGTTTATTCCCAATAATAACGCACAGGTCAATGTCGCTTTTTTTGGTTGGCTTTCCGTAGGCGTAGGAGCCAAAAAGGTATATTTTCTTTATTGTCCCCGGTTTTACGCTGTCAAGGATAAGCGAGCGTATGAAAGGAATTTTGTCGGCAAAGGGGGGGGTGGCGCGTTTTTGGGCCGTCGGCGCTTTGGGGCTGTTTTTCTGCTCCATAAAACCAGTATAGGGTATTTTTCCGGCTTGTACAATAACGCCTTGCCTTTTCCCCCGCGCGGGTGTATAATGAACACATGACGTTTCTGATTATTTTGGGTATTGCTATAATGGGCGGCGTCGCTTTTTTGGCGATTTCGAAGAAGTCTGAGTTTAAGATAAGGGTTGCGGCTCTGGGCGCCCTCGCCGTGATGATCGCTACGGTGATTGTCTGCATTGTTCTCTACTTCAAAGCGGCGGCGACTCCCAAACAGCTCCTTTTGCCGGATATGCTGCCTTCCGATATGCCGCCGCCGACATCCAACGCTAATTCGGGAACCATGATAATGCTGATTGTTTTCCTGGTCGCGCTGTTTGTGACCGTATTTTTCCTGTCTCTGCGGGAACAAAAGCGGTCCGAGGGCAAAGAGGAGCCGCCGCCCAGCAGCGACTGGTAGTTAAGCCGCCGCTATGCGGCCAAACAGGGCGGTCAGGCGGCGGATTTCCTGCGCGAGGGCGGCTTTTGCCGCGCCGGACGGCATACGCCAGAGCCAGTTGCCGCCGAGGGTTGAGGGGGTGTTCATGCGGGCGCGGTCGTCGAGGCCGAGGTAGTCCTGCATGGGAATGATGGCGGTGTGGGCGACGCTGGCGAGGGCGCAGCGAATGAGCGCCCAATGGCCTTCCTTGCGGCTGTTTAATCCTAAAAATTCAAGCGCGTTTTTTACGTTCTCAGGGGGGGCGGATTTGAACCAGCCCACGGCGGTGGAGTTGTCGTGGGTGCCGGTGTAGACGACGCAGTCGCGCCCGTAGGTGTAGGGCATATAGCCGCCCGCCGGCTCGCGCGAGTCAAAGGCAAACTGGAGCACCTTCATGCCCGCGTAGCCGGAAGCCTTGAGCAGCGCCCGGACTTCCTCGGTGAGAAAGCCGAGGTCTTCGGCGATGATGGCGGCGTCGGGCAGTTCGCGGTTGACCGCCTCAATAAAGGCGAGGCCCGGCCCTTTGACCCATTCGCCGCCTGAGGCGTCCGCGGCGTGGGCGTCTATCGAAAAAAAGCTTTCAAAGCCGCGAAAGTGATCGATTCTGACAATGTCGTATAACGAGAGGTTGAAGCGCAGTCGGGCGATCCACCACGCGAAGCCGGTTTCGGCGATTTTGTCCCACCGGTAGAGGGGGTTTCCCCAAAGCTGGCCGTCGCCGGTAAAAGAGTCGGGCGGGCAGCCGGCGACCCGCAGGGGGCGGCGTTCTTCGTCGAGCAAAAAAAGTTCGCTGTTCGCCCATGTGTCGGCGCTGTCGGCGGCGACGTAAATCGGCATATCGCCGATAATGGCGACGCCCAGGCCGCGCGCGTAATTTTTGATTTCCCGCCATTGGGTGTAGGCGATATACTGTACAAATGAATAGTAGCGTATTTCCTCGGCGAGCGCGCGCCGCGCTTTTTGCATGGCGGCGGCGTCGCGCAGTTTGAGCGGCTCGTCCCATTCAAGCCATGAGCGGCCCCGGTTTTTCTTTTTAATCGCCATGAACAGGCTGTAGTCGTCAAGCCAGAAGCTGTTTTGCGCGCAAAATTCGTCAAATTGCGCGTGACGCGCTTGCGCATTTTGACGCGCTTGCGCGTCAAACCTCGCCCACGCCGCGCGGAGCAGGGGTTCGCGCCTGCGGTACAGGGCGGCGTAGTCAACGGCGCCGGCTTTTGCGCCCCAGCGTACGGCGCCGGCCTCTTGCGGTAAAAGGAGTTTTTGTTCAATCAGGGCGTCAAGATCGATATAATACGCGGAAATGGCGAAGGCGGAAAAACTCTGGTAGGGGCTGTCCCCCCAGCCGGTCGGGCCCAGGGGGAGTATCTGCCAGTACCGCTGGCCGCCGTCTTTCAGAAAGCGCAGCCATTCGCGGGCCGCTTCGCCCAGCGCGCCGATGCCGTAAGGGGAGGGGAGGCTGCTGACCGCCAGCAGAATCCCCGCCGCGCGCTCAGTCATGAGAATTGCGGCGCAGGAGGTTCAGCGCGAGTTCGACTTCGGCGATACTGAGTTTCAGGCGGGAGGCTATTTTTTGGGGGGAGGCGCCCTGCGCCGCCATTTCGGCGATTTGCACCTTGATTTTGGGTTTTTTGGCGCCGCGTTTTCGGGAGGGCGGAGTTGGCTCTGAATCTTTATCACCACGGAGTAACACGGAGTTTTTAGTATCTGTATCTTCTTTTTCTTTTTTCTCTCCGTGTAACTCCGTGTACTCCGTGGTTTTTTCCAGTGGAATTAATTCCAATTGCGGTCCGCGGGAGTCCAGCGCGGCGCGGATGCCGCGGCCCAGATTGGCGTACATCGCCTCGCCGTCGCGGCTGCGCTGCAGCTCCCGCATATACACTGAAATGCGCCGGTCGGTATCCTCAATAATCTTTTTAAGCGTTTTTATCCGTTCTTCAACTAACAGCGAATCCCTGTCCGAGGCGGCGTCAATTTCGGCTATCAGGCGGTAGACTTCCGCGCGGTAATCGGCAAGCAGTTCGCGCGCGGCGGTTTTCCGCGCTATGTACCAGCGGAAAAAGAAAAAACTGAAAACAACGGCGCATAAACTGGCTGCGGACAGGATAAAAGGTATATTCATGGTTAAAGGCTTATATCAATATTTTTGCCCAGGCGGGGATCGCTGATAATGGGGCCGTGATCTTCATCTTGATCGGAAGTTTGTTCCCGGGCCTCTTTCTTTTTTCCCTCGTCTGATTCCTTCCCTCCCCGTGAGGAAGGGCGGTCCCTGATTTTATCGGCTCCGTCGTCGCCAGTGTTCTGCGCTTCGTTTACCGACTGAATATGCTCCTCCGTTTTTCGCTGCAGCTGTTCGCCCAGTATCGTCTGGTGCAGGGCCAGGCCTTCGCGCTGGGCGTTCTGCGTTTTAGCCACCTTGTCCATCTGGGAAAAAAGGGTTTGCAGATCAATTGGTTGTATGGCCATCTGGTCCCTTCTTTGCCGCTTCGTCAGGCTCCTCGTATTTGGTAACCTTGATAAGGCCGTTTTCCAGAACGAAAGTCGCCGCCTTGTATTCGGTGCGCACGTCGTCCCGAATATCGCGTATGACAACCTTTACCCCCGGATACACCTTTGCCGAAGCCGATACCCTGCCGCGGATTTTCAAACTGGCGAGGAGCGCCTGAATTTCCTGTGTTTTTTCCGCGTTTTTCTGCTGCGCCTCTATCAGGACATTTTTTTGATCCATCATCTCCTGCAGGGCGGCCTCCTTGTCGTCGGGGAGGGTCTTCTTTTGTTTCTTGAGGTTTACCAGGGACAGTATATTGCGATTCAATTCTTCAAGCTGTTTCTCGATGTTGGTTTTTTCTTCCTGGAGTTTTTCCAGTTCTTCCTTGCTCTTGGGATCGAAGCCCACTTCGCAGATCGTTTCCGTTCCGCTGGAGGGGTTGCCCAGGGTCTTGGCGTTGATCTCTTCGCCGGCGCGAAGCTTGCCCCCCATGATGGCGGCGCGCTTTCCCTGGCAGACGATTCGATTTTGCGCGTCCACGTAGGAGTTGATGATACCGTCGGAAACAATCACCATGTCGCCGGCTCTGATGTTGGCGTTCTCGATAAACCGCGCCCAGAGCGATTTTCCGGCGTATATGTGGCCGCCGCCCTTTCCGTTGACGCCCTGGTTGATGATGATGTCGCCCTCGGCGTCCAGTTCCGCCTTCGCCACCGTTCCGTGAATTTCAATGTTGCCCGACGCCTTGATTGAGAAGCCGTCGTCGACGTTTCCTGAAACGATGACGGTGCCGAGGAAGACCACATTTCCTGTTTTGAGGTTTACGTCGCCGTTAACCGTAAAGACCGGCTCGACGTTGACCAGGCCGGCTATTACCAGCGCCTGCCCGTTGATGTCGGCAAGGATCGTGTCGCCCTCGTCGTTGACGTGGGTGTTGTTGCCCACCGGCAGACCGATGTCTTTGCCGTTGGACGCGGGAAGCCATTTTCCCATAACGGTTGATCCGGGCTCGCCTTTTTCCGCGGGTATCTTTTTCGCGAGGGGCTGGTTCTCCGTCACGTTCTGAATGATGTTCAGCTCTTTGAAGTCAATCTTGCCGTTGCTGCCCTCTTTGAGCCGCACCTTGCTTTGATCGGTTTCAAAATAATACTCGATATAGGCGTCTTTGCCGTCTCTGGCTTTGGTTCCATCGGCTATCAGGATTTTATCGTTGTATACCGGCTTGTCGATGAACTCCCGCAGGAGGTCTTCCTTGACGCCGTGGACGACCTTGTTCGCCTTAAAGGCGCTGATATACGCTTCAAAGGAAATGTCGGCGCCGCCTTCGCCGGGCGGCGTAACGACCATAAAGGCCTGCATCTCGCCGTCGGAAATTTCGGTTCTGACGACGCTGTCGTTGTACGAATGGCGCTCGAAGGTGCCGACTTTGACGTATTCGCCCGCCGCCTCGCGGACGATTTTAACCACGTGCGCCTGGTTAACCTCAAGCGCCTTGCGGTCATTGAGGGTCTGAATAGCGTACACTTCCGAGGCTCTCCGGCCGTTGCCCGAGGGCGCGGTGGCCTTGAGCATCGCCTCTCCTTCGGTGGTAAAGTGAACAAATACTTCGCCGTCGCGGTCTTCCACCACGGGGCCCTGATCGGCCAATTCTTCTTCCAGCAGTCCCATTCCCTGCTGTTTTTTGTCAATGACAACTTTCTGATAGACTTGTATGAGCCATTCTTTTTTCCCCATTCCCATCATTCCGGGGGATCCCCTTTCCACGATTTCGTATTCAAGGTGGCGGATTGAAGTATCGAGAAGGGCGGCCGCGTCGGCCAAAGCGGCTTCCAGCGTAGGGCCGGAAACCTCGATGCTCTGCACAGCCCGATCCTGTTCCAGGCGCTCCGTGAGGATTTCCTGCAACTGGGCAAATTCTACCATTAACGCTCCTCAGTTATTCTTATATGCTGTAATTATCGGCAGGGACGATTGAAAAACTACACAATACCTTTGCGAATATTGGTCAGTTTTGACCGCAGATGCAGAATTGCCTTGGTATGGAGCTGGGAAACGCGCGATTCGGTAACCTCCAGCACCCTGCCTATGTCTTTTAAGGTCAAGTCTTCGTAATAATACAGTATCAGTATCTTTTTTTCCTTGTCGGGAAGCTCGTTAATGGCGGCGATTATCACCTGGCGCATGACCTCTTTTTCGACCATGACGTCGGGATTGAGGCTTGAGGGCGATTCGATGGAGTCCACGATGGAGACGCGGTCTTTTTCATCGCCGGAAAACCACACGTCATTGAGGCTTAAGATCGAGGTGCCGGAGATTTTCTGTATGGTTTTAAGGTATTCGTCCTCGTTCATGCCCAGCGCTCCGGCGATTTCCTGATCGGAGGCGGTGCGCCCCAACTGGGCTTCCAGCGAGCTGATGGCGGATTCGATTTCGCGGGTTTTTTGCCGGACGGAGCGGGGGACCCAGTCAATCTGGCGGAGCTCGTCGAAAATCGCCCCGCGTATGCGGGTTACGGCGTAGGTTTTGAATTTAACGTTTTTATCGGGGTCGTATTTGTCGATGGCGTCGATCAGCCCGAAAACGCCAAAGCCCACCAGGTCGTCAAATTCGACATTGCTGGGCATTCCCATGGCGACTTTTCCGGCGACATACTTTACCAGCGGGGCGTACTGCTTGATAAACGCCTCGCGGAGGGCGGGGTTCCGCGTTTTGCGGTATTCCAGCCAGCGTTCTTCTTCTGTCTTATCTTCGGGAATGGCATTCGCCATACGCTACCCTCATTTTTTATCCTTCTCCAGCACCGTTCTCAGGCCGGCGGCAATTTCCTTGGCGTCAAAGTCGCCTTCCAGCTTCATGGGCTTGTTCCGGCTGACCTTCCGTTCCGGGGCGGGTTCGTCATAACTCGCGGAACCGCCCGCTCCCGCTCCCGCCTCGGGGAAGAACGAGAACGAATCCATGTCGGCGTCCGATTCTTCCGCCTCGCCGTCGCCGCCGCCGCCGTCCAGGCCGCCCGGCACGAACGCGCTGAAGTCCATGGAAAACTCGCCCGCCTCGCCCTCTCCATCTTCCTCAGCCTCGCCCTCGCCCTCGTCATCAAGGCCGACATCGCTGAACGCGGAGGAGAATCCTCCCTTCTCGGCGGAGAATTCCTCCACATCGGAGCTGAATTCCCCCGCCTCCCCTTTTTCAGTATAGCCTGTTGTGGAGATTTGGTCTATATCCTGGCCGTCCCCTATGTCCGTATTTTTGGGGGTAAACAGCTCGTTAAAATCGCCCACGTCGTCCGACGCCCCGTTCTGTTCCGGCAGGGCGGCGTTTTTCGCGTCGCCCACGGTGATATTGACCCGCGATCCGGCGGTTCCGGTGGAGAAAAGATGGGTCGCTATGTCTACCGTTTCGGTGGATAACAGTTCGGGGATAAAGGTATTGATGAGCGCCCACGCCGCGGTTCCCAGGCCAAAGAACAGGGCGGCGAAGATTACCGCGCGGAGCAGCGCGATGGGCAGGTTGGTTTGGCCCAATATCAGGCTGAGCGCGAGGGCCAGCGCGAAGGCCGTGCCCGCGGCAATACCGCTCCATTTTATATTAAACATTCTCTGCCCCCCCTCTTTATGAACGGTTAAATATTCTTCTGAATATCGCGCCGATGCCGGCAGGCTCGACGAGTTTGCTCTTGTCCATTCGCTCTACCAGATGCTGGACGCACAGGCTTGCCTTGGACTTGGGATCGACGATCACAAACGGCTTTTGCTGGCGCACCGCGTTGGGCACGGCCGGATCGTCGTAGATAAAGCCCAGGTAGTCTACCTTGAGGTTAAGAAACTGGCCGGCAATATTGGTCATTCTTTCGGCGACGCTTTTCGCCTCCGCCGCCCCCCTCGCGCGGTTAACCACCAGTTTCAGCCCGATATTGAGGCCGTCGTACTCCATGGCGATTATCTTGATTATACCATAGGCGTCGGTTATCGCCGTAGGCTCCGGCGTGGTTATGATAATCGCGTCATCGGCGGCGGCGATAAAGTCCAGGACATTGCTGGAAACTCCGGCGCTGGTGTCTATGATAATAATATCCGCAAATGAGAGGGTGTCAAGCTCGCTGATAAAATCGTGGCGCTCCTGATCGCCCATATTGGCTATCTGGGAAAAGCCCGACGCCCCCGCCACGATTGAAATGCCGTATTCGGTCTCCACCAGAATTTCGTGAATGGTTTTCTGCTTTTTAATCACATGGTAGAGGTTGTATTTGGGGATCATGTTGAGCATGACGTTGACGTTGGCAAGCCCGAGGTCTGCGTCCATGACGACGACTTTTTTGCCCATTCGCGCGAAGGAAAGGGCCATGTTTACCGAAAGGTTGGTTTTGCCGACGCCGCCCTTGCCGGAAGTGACGGTGATGATGCGGGTTTTTCGCTCGCCCCGGTCGTCATAACCCGGCTGTCTTTTTTCCGCCGAGTCCGGCGCGTTCTTTTTGTGGCGCATTATTTCACGCAGTTTTTCAGCCTGATCTTCCATTGCCTAACCCCATTGAAATTGATCCGCCTCCGCGGCGGGAAAACGTTTTTCGACTTCTTCCCGATCAACACGAAATTCGTCCAGATTAATCAAAAACCGGACGACGCTTGCTTTTTTAATATCTTTGGGAACGCTTTGCCCGTCGGTTATATATGATATCGGCTTTCCCCGCTCCGCCAGCGCGGATATAATATTGCCCACGTGCCTGGTCTCGTCGAGCTTGGTCAGCGCGACCGCCTGATAGTTAAACGGCTCAAACTGCTGTAATATATGCTCCATGTCGCTGGTTTTGACGCTCGCGGACATTACCAGATGTATTTCCGCCCTCGAGCCGCACGCGTCGAGCAGTTCCTTCATCTCGCCAAGCTTTACCGAATCGCGGGGGCTTCTGCCGATGGTGTCGACGAGGATAAGGTCGGTTTCTTCGCGGTACAGATCGATCTCCCTGCGCAGGTCGCGGTTGTTGTCGATGTACGAGACGGGGATTTCCATAATTTCGCCAAAATTTTCTATCTGTTCCTTCGCGCCGATCCTGAACGCGTCGATGGTGATCATGCGCACGGAAAGCGGGCGGTGGCCTGAATTTTCAATGCCGTAAATCGCCGCCAGCTTGGCGATGGTGGTGGTTTTGCCGACGCCCGTCGGGCCGATCAGTACCATGATTCGCCCGCCGCGCGGTTTTTCGGGCGCCGAGTATATTTTAATGCTTTCGCCGATCCATACGACAATCCGGTCCTGCATGGCGTTAAAATCTTCCAGCGTATCCAGAGACAGCTCTTTGCGCGCCCTCTCCATGATAGACGCGATATAGCGCTCGGAAAAATCATTCTGCCGCAGCATTTGACAGACGCGCGCCAGATGGGGGTGGTCGGCTTTAGAGGCTCCGGTGTCGATTTTTTCCTGTATCGCGTTTAACTTGTCGAGTATAAGCCGCTGGTTGTTTTCCTCCTCGCTCTGTACCTGCCGGAAAACCTGTTCGGGGTCTTTGCCGGCGGCGGCCAGCACCCGCTTTTTTGCCTCGATAAAATCAAGGGTGGAATCGTCTCTTGAACCGCCGGCTTGGTCGGCTCTGACGGCGGGCTGGGGGAACACCAGCTGTTCGCCGGCGGGAATCGGGACGTAGGCTTCGGTTCCGGTTTGCAGTTCCGGCGCAAGCGCCCCAAGCGGCGCGCCCGCGCCAGGCGCCCCCTGCCAGCCCAGGCCGCGCTGGGGGGGAAGGCAGAATTCAAGCTCCACTCCCTCGCGGGAAAAAAGCCCCAATAGGCCGGAGTGGCGGAATGTTTTTTCTCTGAGAATGGTAAATCGAATGCCGTAGGTGTTTACAATTTTTTGGAGGCAGTCTCCCTTGCTCACGCCCCGCATCGAGTATGTCTGCATCGAGCTACTCCCCGCCTTCTGAAAGCGCGCTTTCTTTGGAATCCAGCCGGATCACGCCGACCGCTTCGGGCGCTATGTCAGGCGTAATTTCGGGAACGGAAATAACCGCCAAATCGGGAAGCTCGCGGTCGGTTGAATTGCGCACCAGGAAGCGCGCCTGTTCGGAGCAGAGTATGACCGGCAGAATGCCCCTGCTCTTGACCGCCGCTGCCGCCTTGCTGACGGCCTTGATCCACATCGCCTGAGTCGGCGGGTCGAGCGCGCAGACCACGCCGGACGGCGTCTCGTACTTGCTCTCGATTATCTTCTGCTCCAGTTCCGGCGCGATGGTCAGCACCCGCAGATGGTGGTCTTGATCGGCGTACTGGTGGCATATCTGGCTGCCCAGCGCCTGGCGCGCCTTTTCGATAAGGAACCAGACGTTTTTGGAGAGCGGCGCGTATTCGGCGACGGCCTCCAGTATGGTGACCATGTTGCGGATAGAGACCCTTTCGCGTAACAGGCCGTGGAGTATCTTTTGAATTTTTATCACGGGCATTCCCAGATCGGGGCGCAGCACTTCGTCCACCACCGCGGGGTATTCCTTGCGCAGGGTGTCGAGTATCGCCTGGGTGTCCTGCATTCCCAGAATTTCGGCGGAGTGCCGCCTGATGATTTCGGTTAAATGGGTGGCGATGATCGAGGGGGGGTCTACCACGGTGTAGCCGGCGCGTTCGGCGTC
>JGI24698J34947_10001367_pt1 | contig 12831 bp, 10 predicted proteins | sample TergutMp193P3_FD_34947 | JGI IMG/M metagenome (IMG submission 34947)
ATGATCATGGCGGGGCTTGAGTTTACCGGCAAAGCGCCGTTCCGCGACATTTACATTCACGGGCTGGTGCGGGACAAGCAGGGGCGCAAGATGAGCAAGAGCCTGGGCAACGGGCTTGATCCCCTGGAACTCGTTGATGAGTTTGGCGCGGACGCGCTTAAATTCACGCTGGCGTTTATGTGCGCCCAGGGCCAGGATATTCTGCTTGACAAAGATTCTTTTAAGATGGGATCGAAGTTTGCCAACAAGGTCTGGAACGCCAGCCGCTATATACTGATGAATCTGGATGGCCGGACGTTAATCGAAATGCCGGAATTGATTCCCGTTGACAAGTGGATTTACTCGCGGCTGAACAGCGCGGCGCGGGCTATGGAAGCGGCTTTTCTCTCGTACCGTTTCAATGACGCGGCGCAGGCGGCCTATGAATATTTCTGGAATGATTTCTGCGATTGGTATGTGGAGGCGACAAAACTCTCGGTAAAGGGCGATAGTGTCGATGAGGCTGAAAAAGACCGCGCCGCGACCGTACTGCTCGATGTTTTGCGCGAATCGTTATGGCTGCTGCACCCGCTGCTGCCCTTTGTTACCGAAGAAATCTACGGCAAGCTGCCCAATGTAGCGGACGGCGAACTCTTAATCACGGCGCCGTATCCGCAGTACAATGAGCAGCGCAATGATCCGGCTGAGGAAAAACGCTTTGCCTTTTTGCAGGAACTGGTACGCATGATACGCACCCTCCGCAGCGAGTGCACTATCAGCCCGGATAAAAAATTGCGGGCCAGCGTCAGCCTGGCGCAAGAGCGCGAGCAGGCGTTCAGGGAAAACGAGCGGCTTGTTACGCGGCTTGCCGGTATAGGCGAAATGGAAATTGTTCCCGCAGGGGGCAGCGGCGCGGCGCGTCCGGCTGGTTCCATCGCCCTGGTGGGCAATGGTTTTGAAGTTTTTGTTTTTGTCGCTGACGCGGTTGATACCGCGGCGTTGAAGCGGAAATTCAGCAAGGACTTGGAGCGCGATCAAAAATATGTTCAGACCCTGCGGCTAAAGCTGGCAAACGAGCAGTTTCTGAAAAACGCGCCGCCCGAACTCGCGGCAGCCGAGCGCTTAAAACTCGAAGAAGCCCTGAAACGGACTGGCACGCTCGAATCCTATTTACGGGATTTGTAAAAGGGAGAGGCTATGACCACCGAAGAAATGCTTCACCTAAAAGGGATACACATGGCGCCGTACATACAGCTTGCCACCGCGCTTATCGGAAAAACCCGGCGCGGCGGCGGAAATATGTTCAGGCATCAATTGGATACCATGTCTATACTTATAGACTACGGGTACATCAATTCGGTATTGCTCAAGGCTTCCATAATCCATGATGTTGTTGAGGATATACCCGATTTCAACCATAACCTGATTTTTTCTATCGACTACGAAAGCCACGCGGTCTATGATCTGGTGATGGAAGTGACCCGGATGCCCGATGAAACCAAACCCGAATTTTTAACGCGGATTTTTGAATCCGGCTCCCTCCACGCCAAAATACTGAAAGTCGCTGACCGTATATCCAACATGATAAGCCTGGGCTTTGTCCTTAACATGGATTTTGTCAGCCGGTATATTGATGAAACCGTACAATACATAATTCCCATCGCGGAGCTGGTGGATAAATCCATGCTGATGGAATTGCAGACGCTGGTTGAATCCAGGCGGAAATATCTTTCTGATTTTGCCCAAAAATGAGCGATCCGCTCAATTGCCATAAATTGAGAAAAAGTATATACTAAAAAGCGTAATAAACTCCAATGGAGTTTAATAATATTTTTGGAGGAAGAAATATGAAAAAGGTAATGTGTGTTGTTGCCCTTATTGCGGTTGGCGGCATTCTTTTTACGGGATGTCAGAAGAAATCAAGCGGCTTGACCCTTAAAACGGGCGTTCTGCAGGTAGGCATGGAAATCGGCTATCCGCCCATGGAGTATCTGTCGGATGACGGAAAAACCCCTATCGGCTTTGACGTGAGCATGGCACATGCCCTTGCGGACAGACTCGGCCTTGAACTGGAACTGGTTGATACGGCCTGGGACGGAATTTTTGCCGGCGTGGATACCGACAAGTACGATTGTATTATCTCATCGGTAACAATCAATGAACCGAGGCAGGCCGCGCACAATTTCAGCAAGCCGTATATACAGAACACCCTGGCTATCGTGCTGCGTAAGGATTCAACCCTGAATATCAGTTCGCCGGAGGACCTTGCCGGTTTGAATGTCGCGTATCAGGAAGAGACGACTTCTGATTTTTTCATGTCCGAGCTGGCCGAAGGGGGCATGCAATTTACCCCGCGCGAGTATGACAAGGTTATGTACTGCTTTGACGAAATGGCGCTTGGCCGGGTTGATGTCATTGTAACCGATCTGCTGGTCGCGTACGAGTATATAGCCCGTGCGAGGCCCTTCCTGCAAATTGTGTGGCAGGGCGGCGAGGAAGAATTCGGTATCTGCCTGAAGAAAGGAAACGATGCCCTGACCGAAGCCCTCAATGCGGCGCTGGACGAACTTTTTGAAGACGGGACAATGCAGCAAATTTCCGATGAGATTTTTGGAATGGACCTTGTTTCCGCAGTACGGCAGTAAGGCAGGCGATAAGGTAGGCAGTAAGCTAGGATGGATACTTTACAAACAATAATTCGCTCATGGATGCCGCAGCTTCTGAAAGGCTCTGTGGTTACCGTTAGTTTGACGGTAGCCGCAGTGTGCGCGGGACTCATTTTGAGCCTTTTTCTTGCGCTGGGGAAAATGTCAAAAAATCCCCTGCTCAATAAGCCGTGCAGCGCGTATATTTTCTTCTTCCGGGGAACCCCCCTGCTGATGCAGCTCTATTTTGTTTACTATGCCCTGCCAAAAATTGCCCCTTTTCTGAGGATCAACAACCGCTTTCTCGCGGCGTTTATCGCGTATGCGCTGAATTGCGCGGCCTACTGCGCGGAAATAATTCGCGCGGCGATTCAAAGCATCGACAAGGGACAGTTCGAGGCTTCCCGCGCCCTGGGCTTGAGTTACGCGCAAACCATGCGCCTGGTGATAGTGCCTCAGTCCATCAGGCGGCTGATACCGCCGGTGGGCAATGAATTCATCATGATGCTGAAAGACGCTTCGCTGGTTTCCATGATTGCGTTAGTTGACATTACCAAGGCAACCAGAAACATAGAAGGCTCGACGAGATCCGCCCTGGTGTATATTCCGGCGATGGTGCTCTACCTTATCATCACCGCTGTCTTCACATTTCTTTTCAATAAACTCGAAAAGAAATATTCGGTTTACGAGTAGGGCGCCCTATGACAATGGTCAAGACTGTCGGGGTTTACAAAACTTTTCACGGCACCGGCGGCAGGGGGCCGCTTGAGGTTTTAAAAAACGTGTCCCTTGCCGTTGAGCAAAAGGAAGTGGTCTGCATTATCGGGCCTTCCGGCGCGGGAAAATCAACCTACCTGCGAACATTGAACCGGCTGGAAACCATTGACGAGGGCCAAATCTACATTGAGGATAAACTCCTCTTTGACTGCCACCATGGGGTAAACAGCGTAAGAATGCACAGCGACGAGCGGAACAAGGCTCTGCTTGAAGTGGGAATGGTGTTTCAGCGTTTTAATCTTTTTCCCCACAAGACGGCGCTTGAAAACGTGATGCTGGCTCCGGTGAATGTCCGCAAAATCAGCCATGACGAAGCGCGGGAAAAATCCATACAGATACTTGAGCGGGTGGGGCTGGGGGATAAAATTAACGTATTCCCCGCCCAGCTTTCCGGGGGCCAGCAGCAGCGCGTCGCAATCGCGCGGGCGCTGGCAATGGAGCCGCGGATCATGCTGTTTGACGAGCCAACATCATCGCTTGATCCGGAACTTGTCGGCGAGGTTCTTGCCGTAATGAAGCAGCTTGCCCAGGCCGGAATGACGATGATCGTGGTGTCGCACGAAATGGGCTTTGCCCGCGAAGTGGCGGATAAGGTTTTGTTCATGTACGAGGGCGCGATTTTGGAGGAAGGGACTCCCGAAGTAATGTTCAATAATCCGGCAAACGACCGCACCCGGCAATTTTTGCAGAGCGTGTTGTAGCCTGCGTGTTTACGCTAAGGCGTGTTCACGCTCCGCCCGGACAAGTCCAGCGCGAATACTTTGCTTCTTCTCTGCTGATCGTAGAGCCGGAGTTTCCGCTCAGGCAGGCTGTCTACTGTAGCTTCTTTAAAGCCCATGCTCTCAAACCAGTCCTGGGTTTGGGTGGTTAATACAAAGACCCGCTTCATCCCGCTTTTCCGGGCTTTTTCTATCAGGTAGCCTACAATACGCCGCCCCAGGGCAAGTTCCGCGTACAGCGGGTCGGTGGCGATTGCCGCGATTTCTCCCTGGCCTTCGCCCCAGTCATGCAGCGCGCCGCAGGCGTGTATTGAGCCGTCTATTTCAAACACCGCGTAGTCGTCTTTCCGTTCCTGAATCTGCTCAGGCTCGCGCCGGACAAGTATCCCTGTCCGCATGAGCGGTTCCATAAGCCGCAGTATGTCCGGCATATCCCGCGAGCGGAGCGCCCGTATCGATTCGTATTCATCGGCATAGACCATGGTTCCCACGCCGAGGTTGGAGAACAACTCTTTAAGAACCGCGCCTTCTTCCCTGCCGTCGATGATGTGCACGCGGTCAACACCGGCGCGGCTTGCCCGCACGGCGAGCCTGAGTTCCCGCAGGCAGAGTTTCATATCATCGTTAGCTGCAATTTCTCCGTTAGCCGCAATAAAGGCTTCCGCTTCCGCAAGGGTAAGGCGAATCAGGCTTCCGTCAGGACGGGTTTCCACTCCGGCGGGAATGGAAGCGGCCCCGCCGCGCAGCCTTCCGCGTGCGGATACGATGAATAATTTTATCGCACCCAGTGCCGCTGCGGTTGCCAGGGCGATTTCATCGCTCGGCACGTTGTAGGGCTTGCCTGCGGGACTCCAGCCTATGCACGGCAGTATGGGAACCATGCCCATGTTGAGCGTCCGGCTTAATGAAGAAGCGAAAATTTTATCTACGCTGCCGGTGTGTTCCATATCAACGCCGTTCACGACGCCCATGCCCCGCGCCCGCACAAAGTTTCCGATAACGGCATCAATGCGGCTGGCTGAGAGGCAGGTCATAAACTTTGTCGCCACATGAAACGCCGCCATTTCCACAAAGGGCATGGCCTGTGCGCTGGTAATCCTCGCCGGTGCGCGAAAATCGCCCGTCTCAGCCCATTCCGCGCTAATATTCTGCGTACTCAAAATCGAATCTATATGTTCCTTGGCCCCCGTCACGATAAGCACCTTAAAGCCGGTCTGCGCCAGCAGCGCCATATCCTTCATCAAATAGGGGAATGCCGGATCTGCCGTTACGGGAAAATCAACTTTAAACACCATAGTTGAGCCTTCAAAACGGCTCTGATAGTGAAACGCCTCGCGTATCAATTCAACCTGTGAATCGCTGTTCATGGATGAATTGTATCACAAGACGCGCACAGGCGCAATGAACAGGGGGGAAGCTGAGGAAACAGCCTCCGTGCAGCTAAAGCAATTAACAGCGTACAGGGAAAACTGAGCTATATAAAATTATTTCAGTATGAATACCAAAAATACTCCATTTTGATGATTTTTTCATTTTTATTGAACTTATAATAAATATCTTGACGTAAAAATCGAATAGTGTAATACTATCTGCATGGGCAAGACGATAGTGCATGAAGACAGTAATTACCTTTTCCCGATGCCAGAACTAGATAAGCACCTATTAACAATAAAAGAAGCAAGCGTTTGGGCTACCGATCATTTTGATAAGAATGTAACTACTTCTAATATTTCATATCTGATACAGTATGGCAGAATAAAGAAAATTGATAAAAATGGCGCAATATATGTATCTCTTAATGATTTAAAAAATTATTATAAATCTTATAATGGAAATCGGGAATTAACATACAAAGAAAAGCTAGGTAATAATATAAATTGGGCGCTTTCATTTGATCAATACAAAGAAGCAGAGACCACAAAACATGTACATAGGCTACACCCATATAAAGGTAAATTTATCCCGCAATTGGTAGAATATTTTATTGATAACCATACAGATTCTTTTAAAAAAGAAGCCTGCTTTAATAAAGGAGATATAATACTTGATCCGTTTTCAGGGAGCGGTACTACTATGGTACAGGCAAATGAATGCGGAATGCATGCTATAGGCATAGATGTCTCTGCATTTAATGCCTTAATCGGAAATTGTAAAATTACTGATTATAATATTTCTGATATCGAATCAGAAATATCGCATATTACGAAACTACTTGAAATTTTCGTTGAAAAATCAAATATTAATATATTTGAAGAAAATTTGTTAAATGAATTATCTGTATTTAATGACAAATATTTTCCTGTACCTGAATATAAATATAGATTATATCAAAAAGAAATAAATGAATGCGAATATGGTACAGAAAAGGAAAATTTGTTTTTACCTATATATAAAAATCTTGTTAAAAAATATAACATTAAATTACATCAAGAGAAAAATGATAATTTTCTTGATAAATGGTATTCAAAACAGATTCGGCTGGAAATTGATTATGTCTATTCTGAAATTGTAAAAATAAAAAACCAAAAAATAAAAAACCTGTTATTTATAATATTAAGCAGGACAATCCGTAGCTGTCGCGCAACTACTCATTCAGACTTGGCAACATTAAAAGAGCCGATAACCGCGACATATTATTGCAGCAAGCATGGTAAAATATGCAAACCGTTGTTCTCTATATTAAAATGGTGGAAATCATATTCAAAAGATACGATAAAACGGATTTATGAATTTTCTCAATTACGATCCGATACATATCAGTTATGTTTGACCGGGGATAGCCGGACAATTGATATTTTCAAGGAAGCTAACAATATAAATCCTGCTTTTGGGAAATTACTTAAAACGCAGAAAATAAATGGAATTTTTTCATCACCGCCTTATGTGGGCATGATAGATTATCATGAGCAACACGCCTATGCATATGATCTATTAGGATTTTCCCGACACGACGAATTAGAGATTGGGCCATTATATAAAGGACAAGGAGCAGCAGCAAAAGAGAGCTATATTGATGGCATTTCAACAGTATTAAAGAATTGTAAAAAGTATTTTACGCCAAATTACAATGTGTTTTTAGTTGCAAATGATAAATATGGCATGTACCCTAAGATTGCGGAAAAAGCAGGAATGATAATAGTTAATCAATTTGACCGGCCTGTATTAAATCGCACAGAGCGGGATAAAGGCGCATATTCAGAGGCTATTTTTCATTTAAAAGAAAAGGATTAAAATATGGATAAAGAACAAAAGAATATAATCACCCAAACAATAAAAGAGTGTCTTCGTAATAAATTTCAGAATTATGAACCTGAAACAACATCAATGCCTTTTCATTTCCGTTTGCTGGGAAAAGATAGAATGGCTTTATATTCATTTATTCATTCAATAAATACAAATTTTGGAACAGCGATATTTGAACCAGTAGCACAAAAGCTTGCATTACCAAGATTTTCTACTGTTGAAACGCAACAAAAAGCAAAGACAATTATATATTCAGACGCACAGCATGAAATACAACGTATTATTGATTCATTGGAAACTGCCAGTAGCAAACCGGCGAAGCTTGAGGAAATAGAACGAATTCGAAAACTCTGCCAATCTGGTGAACCAATAAATGTTAAATTAACAAAAATAGATTTAAAACTAATTTCTCACGATGGTAAAATGTTTTTTACTGATATTAAATCACCGAAACCGAATTCAGGAGAATTTCGCGGTTTCAAAAGGACATTATTAGATTGGATTGCATCTGAATTGGCAGTAAATCCTAATGCGAATATTGAAACATTTCTTTCTATGCCATACAACCCGTATGAGCCAGCAAAATATAAGCGATGGACAATGCGCGGGATGATAGATTTGGAATATGAATTAAAAGTTGCTGATGAATTTTGGGATTTTTTAGGCGGTGAAGGCACATATGCTGAATTGTTGGATTGTTTTGAAAAAGCAGGGATTGAATTAAGAGAAGAAATTGATAAATATTTTGAAAAATTTAGGAACATTCTGTAATAAAGGCATAGTGAAAATATATGCTGAAACAGGCGACATTAACGAGGTTAAACTATGAGCGGTTTGTTTGAGAGATTAGCACGGGCAGTTGAAACCGCAGAGCCGGTAGGCAAAGAAACCGCGCTGGAAATTTTGAATATCAATAATGCGGATTTTCCCATGCTTCTTGGTTTTGCGAATAAACTCCGTATCAAAACGCAGGGCGAAAAAATTCATCTCTGCACCGTAGTGAACGCAAAAAGCGGCGCGTGCGAAAAAGATTGCGCGTTTTGCGCGCAATCGGGGCATCACAATGCGGCAATCGACGTGTATCCAATGAAAGACGGGGAAACAATCGCGAAAATCCACGAAAGTGTTCCAAAAGGCGCTCATTGTTTTGGCGTTGTCACCGCAGGCGGAAAACTTGATCCGGATGATATTGATATGTTAGCCGACACTATTGCCAAAAACAAAACAGGTGCCGCATGGAGCGCTTCGCTGGGCGTAATTTCGGACGAACAGTTGCTAAAGTTAAAGAATGCGGGAATGTCAAGGTATCATCACAATATTGAAACGGCACAGAGTTTTTATCCCCGGATTTGTTCAACCCAGTCGCATGATTTGCGTGTTGACATGGCAAAACGGGTAAAGAAAGCGGGGCTTTCCCTGTGCTGCGGCGGAATTATGGGCGTTGGCGAGACTAAGGAACAGCGGGTTGAACTGGCTTTTGAGTTAAATGAAATAGGCAGCGATATTATTCCGCTGAATTTTCTGGTGGCAATTAAAGGCACCAAACTGGAAAATATGCCCCCAATGAAACCGCTTGATATTTTGAAAACAGTCGCAATGTTCAGGTTCGTAAATCCAAAAACCGAAATTAAAGTTGCAGGCGGGCGTATACATCTGCGGGATTTGCAGACCATGCTGTTTTTTGCCGGCGCAAATTCGCTTATCACCGGCGGGCTTCTTACCACTGCCAATTGCGAAACAGACGATGATCGGCGCATGCTTGCCGATTTGGAAATGGAAATTGCGTAAACAGGGTTAGCATCTGCCAAACGCCGCGTATCTCCAACCAAACGCCGCCTATCCATCCCGTAGCGTAAGAATCATCGCTGAAAGCGGGTAAAACTCGTTTAAGGCGGCACGGTTCAGGCCAGGGCGGGCGCGTTTCAGCGCTTTGGCCATCGAAAAAACCTTATTTTACCTTAAAAATTTCTTCAAATTTTTTTAATTTTTCTAAAACCTACTTGACATATAGGAAAAGTATGCATTATATTCAATACATACTAAACACATATGTATTATAGGCATATGGAAATTTTGAGGAGGACGATATGAAAAGCTTAAAGATTTTTGGGTTGGCGGCGGCGCTGCTGTCAACGATTGGCGCGGGCGGACTGCGGGCGCAGGAACTCAAATTTGACGGCTATGTGAACAGCGGTTTGGGGGTGATAAACACCGATAGCGAGAATTCGGGGGCCGTTCTGAAAGCCTTTGGCGCTGATTCCGAGCTAAACGGTTATCGGCTTCAGGTGAACGGCTCCTATCAAAACGAAGCCGGAAACGCCGGCGCCAAATTCCGCTTCCAGTCGCAGAGTTCGCTGGCAAATGGGTATTTTTCCCTGCCCTATGCTTACGGCTGGGTAAAATTCGTAAATGACATTTTTTACGCGGCGGGCGGCATTGTAAACGACGGCACTTGGGCAACCGGCGACTGGTGGTTATTTTCCGAACGTATAGACTGGGGCCTGGGAGCGCTGCTCAAAGCGACGCCGATTAAGGGACTGGACCTTGGTCTTGGCGCATACGTCGTAAACGTGCAGAGCGGCGGCAATAATAATGTTCTTGGCACCGGCTCTATCAAATTTGAGGATGTCCGTCCCAAGTTCGGCGATGTCAAATATACCTATAGCGGCGCGTATACCCTGCCGGATGTTTTCCGCCTGGCCGCTACTTTCCGCTGGAAAAACAAGGCCGGATATGATGATGCTTCAGCGCTGGTCGGCTATCAGGGCAGGGATGAAACCAGCCGCTTATTCGGGGAATTCCGCTTTTTGGGCCTTAAAGCCCTTACAGCGGTTGCGGCAGCCTCCTTTGACAAGATCGAGGATTTTGATAACAACGGAAACATCATCATTTCTGAAACTTTTGCGTACAAAATCGAAGACTTGAACATCGGACTCAATGCGGCGCAGTTTTTGTATAGCCGGAAAAATGCCGCTAAACCTGACAAGGACCCCGGCCTGCTCTTTAACCTATGGGGAACTTACGCCATTGGCAACATTGTACCACGGCTGGATTTGGCGTATTTTCTCGGCGGCCAGAGCACTGTGGGGGCCGGAAATAATACATGGCACCGGAGAGGCTTTGTCAATAAGACAGGCACTAAAGACGTAGAAGACGATTATTCGGTATTCAGCATCAGGCCATCGGTCAAGTTTAACCTGGACAGCAGGACCTTTGTTGAGATTGGCGATGTGATCAATTTAGACTCCGCCAACTTTAACGGCTATAGAAAAGACGGACGGGCGGTCGTTCTAACACATGACGACCCAACTAAAATTTTACTCGGTGATATAGATGGCCGCCTGAGTAATGTTGTCTACATTGATTTCAAGCTGACTTTCTAACGCAAAATTGACGGACTAAAAGCGCGGCTGATGAACTGGCCGCGCTTAACATCGTCAGCTTAGAAAAAAAGTGTTACGCATATGCGTATACTTAATGATTTTTAACCACGGAGCACTGCTGTCCTAACGGACAGCTTAGAGTTTCACGGAGAAATAGGCAAGATGCATATTAAAAACTCCGTGTTCCTCCGTGTACTCTGTGGTTTTTTATTTTTAAGTATACGCGCATGTGTGCCGGGCAGGGCTTTCACCTAATCACCAGCACCACTTCTTTTGAAGCGCCCATGTGATGCGCGTCTCCGGCATAGGTAATGACTGCCCGGTAAACGCCGCGTTCTGCGGGAGGCCCAGTCAGCGGGAAACCGCGCATGGTTGACGCTGCGTGATAATACGCAACGCCCGGTTCAATAGCGTTGTCAACGGAAAAAACAACCGCTTTTGGGTTTCCGTCATAAACATATTCCTGCCTTTCCTCGGCGCTTATGATGACAAGGGCTTTCTGAATGTGGTATTCCACAGTAATGTCTTTCCCGGCCCGGTAACCGTTACCGGCAGGCCGCCGTATGCGTACATAGTAAACGCCCACTTCGGCAGGCGCATGGGATGAGCCGTTCCTGTTCGCATGGAGGTCCGCTTCGGTGCGGAAGTAGGTGATAAGCGGAGGCGGCGCTCCCTTTTTTGAGGCTATCGCTTCGATGGGCTGTCCCCTGCCATTGTACAGGGTATGCTGATAAGTCGCCGATGTGATGATGGGCGGATCTTCCAGCGCCTGCTTTGATGTACACGCGGAAAATGCTGCGGCAAATGCCGTGGCAAATGTTGCGGCAAGCGCTGTGACACAAGCCAAAGCCGCCGCTATGAACACTCGTTTCATACGCTATTATGCCTGGTTTCAGCGGTTTTAGTACATGGGTAATTATTGACCCAGTTTTGGAAATTTGTAGTTTTTTCCTTAATTTAAGGGAAAATTCCCTCAAATTTAAGAAAAAAATATTTTGGATACCGCTTGACATTTTTTAATCTAAAACATAGTATTTATATAGGTTTAGTAGGAATTCATAGAATTCCTCAATTTCACTTCATCAGGAGGATATAATGATGAAAACAAAGAATTCTGGTTTATGGCATGGAATCACCCTGACTGCGCTGCTTATAGCGGCAGTTATGGCGGTATTGGCATCCTGCGATACTACAACTTCAGCCACCGGCTCCGAGGTTGTTAAAACGGACGAAATATATGAAGGGCCTATCTATATTTCAAATACCGGATCGGCTACGGTTAGCGTGATTGACGGCAAAACCCAAACGGTCACGAGAACCATAGACCTGAGCGAAGAGGTAGAGGGTAATGCCGCCCAAAGCCACTTTATCTCCGTTACCCATGACGGCAGGTATCTGTGGGTCGGGGAACGGCAGGGTTCCGCAGATGGGAGAACCCTGGTGGTTGATTTGGAAGACGGTGATAAGGTTGTGAATAATTTTAATCACGGGGCGCATATTGGGCAGCACCTTTCCCACGATGGCAAGTGGCTTTTTGCCGTATCGGGCGGCAAAGGGGAGAATGGGGAGGAAGCAGGGGTCAATTACAGCAATTCCATCCTCATTTATGATGCCGTGAACCGAGACTACTTGGGCAAAATCGATCACGGCTCAGCGCCCCACGTACTGGAAACATCACTCGATAGCAAGACCCTGTGGACGACCAATGCCGGCGGCGGGAAAGTCATCGCGTACGATATTACCGCGCTTCCCGGCACCATCCCCCAGACACCCTCCCAGGAAATTGATATTTTGGGGCAATTGCAGGAAAAGTACCCAACGCAATTCACCGCCAACAGCGTTACCCTGCACGCGCTGGCCGTACACCCCTTGGGCAGGCACCTGATTGTCGGGAGTTTTGACGGCGGCCTTACAACGGGCGGCGGAGACGTTATTGTTGATATTGAAGAAGGGGAAATTATCGCCAGAATTCCCGGCAGGCCGCATAACTATGATATTTCCCCGAATAAAAAGTATCTGCTTTCCGGGGAGTCCAATAATCCGGACTGCGAAGAATCCGAGTACCTGAGCAACCATCAACATACC
>JGI24698J34947_10001368_pt1 | contig 12822 bp, 9 predicted proteins | sample TergutMp193P3_FD_34947 | JGI IMG/M metagenome (IMG submission 34947)
TGGTAGTTGTTTGCGTCGGCGTGGTAGTTGTCTGGGCGGGTCTGGCAGTTGCAGTCGGCGTAGACGTCGACGGGGCGGGCTGATTCGCGGCCCTTCCTGTCGGCGGCGCACTGGGGACAGCGGCGGTGGTTGGCTGGGTTACGCTGATAACGCTTCCTGTGCCCCTTCCTGCCTCGCTGGCCTGGGATATGGCGCTTTCCGCCGGGGTAACAAGGCCCGGTACGCCTCCGGGATTTCTTACCAGGTCAACCGCGTCAATCGAAGATGGCTGCTGTTCGATGATGGCGATGGTGGGTTCATAGGAAGGTGGGGGAACAATGGCAATGGTTTCCGGATTGGGATTACCTGTTGTTATTGTCTCGAAAGGAAGGTTGCTGTTCCTTGGGGTAAATACCAATATGGCGGCGCCAATGGTCAATACCAAAAATACCCCTACGGAAATTGCCACTAAAAGTAACTTCTTTTTTTCCATCTTTATACCCTGTTGTCTCCCTGGCAGGAAAGAATCTCGTCGATCCGTTTTTCCAGTTTATCCCTGTGAAAATGCTCCCTGAAACCGAAAAACCCGGAATTCTCCACGTTGTATATATCGGTATTTTCCCTAAAATATTGAGAGTCGAATCTTCTCTGGCTCCGGAAACGCTTTAAAAGGGAAATCCAGGGCAGGCGATCCCTTTTTCTGGCCCTTANAAGCCTNACAAGGAAAGGGGCTTTCACAATAATCACGGCATCCAGGGCGTTAAATGCCGATGAGCGATGCAGCAGGGCCGCGTGTATGACACATATTTGCCCCTTTTGGGAGTTGATCCAGGCAAGGGTCTCCCGGTTCACCCCCGGATGAACGATATCTTCCAGGGTGGCCAATTCCTTCGGTTTGCCAAAAACCTTATCCCCAAGGCGTTTGCGGTCAATGAGGCCGCCAGGCCCCAGGATGTCCCCGCCAAAACGTGCAAGGATACGTTCCTTTTCCGCTTCTATGATCCCGTGCCCCAGTTTGTCAATATCCAGAACCGGGAGGAGGCGCTGTTCCAGAAGAAGCGCTATGTGATTTTTCCCCGCNCAGTAAGTCCCGGTAAGGCCAATAAGCTTCTTATTGTTTATCATACGTTAATTATGCCCTTCCATGCACATAGCTTATAGATTCCCGGTTTTATTCCGAATATAATAGAGTATGCTCAAGGGGACAGATTTATATTCAATATTAGTATTATACGCAAACAAAATCAATTCTCCCTTTATCACGGTTCCTTCTTTTTTGGATTTCCTTGAAAATCTTTCAAAGAAACAGCCGGGGGAAGACTCGGTCTGGTATTCATGGATTAAAGATCGGGCAATGAAATTCTGGTCCGAAATATCCAATCTGACAGGAAGCGGCAAATGTGAGCTTATTGTAAGGGGCGAAGTCAACCAGATATATATGCCATTTTTTTACCTGGAATTGATTGATAAAGCATATAGGGAAGTTGATGAAACCAAGGATCTGCCATTTTTCAATGAGGAATCCTTGAAGATAGCTTTGCCGGAAACTGAGGTTATGACCCTGGCATCAGAATACGATTTGCTTTACCATCTGGAAGGCTCAGATAATTCCACCGCTAAAATTCTNAAGATAATTTTCCCCGATGACTTTGGTTTTGCCCTGGTTCTTGCCGATATGCTCCCAAAAAGGCTATCGGAAATGTCCCTTAACAAAATGCGAAATTACCTTCTCCGGTATGGAAATAAAGACTACGCCTATAATAAGCTTACTGCCCAGCTCCAGGGCAGGGAAGTATACCTTAAGGAAGTGCTCGATAAACTTGTTGACCAGCCCCTTGTTCTTTATTCGGATATAGAAGCGGGAGGGGAACTTTTTTATGTTTTNTGGGCCCATTTCAGCGCGTTGGTAAAGTCCGACATAAAAAAGAAAAGAGAGCGTCTTCCTATGGACATTGCGGCGTTTCAGTCGGTTTATATCATAGAGGCGGTGACCAAACATTCNAAGGCNCTGGCAGCAAAACAGCGGGAAACAGAGACGGCTTTCAAAAATCTTGAAAGCCATCTGAATAAAGCGCCNTTCATTTACTCAATGACTGAAATCCTCAAATTTAACAATCCAAAAGGGGAGCCTCTTTTGGGCAAGTATACGCATGGGGAACTTGAAACCTGGCTAAAGAATAAAACCACTGAAAGAGTGGATGACAAAATGCCGCAGCTTATGGTCATGCCTGGTCCCACCAAGAACGATCAGTATTTCATTTCCAAGGAAAAAATTCCTTCTCTTTGCGCCAGGTATCTCGCGGACGCTCGCTTGAAGGTTAGGGATTCCGTGACGAAACATTGGTCTAAATTGGTTATAGAATACGAAAAAGAGCCCGCCATGGAAAGCGACACTGATTATGAAAAGCTGTTATTGAAATATGTGGAAAGCCAATGTCATGATCTTCTTGATATGGTGAAGAACCCAAAAGTTATTTTGGTTTACCAGGAAATGGAGCTGGACGGGAACGCTGTGCCTTTTTCGGCAAGGGTCTTTGAGCAGGGGCGTCTGCTTCCGTACTCGGTTTTGCTAAAGATCCCCCGCAAGGAACTTTTGCGTGATATAAAGCTTGGCCTTCCTTTTTGGTATTCCATTCCTATTTTAAGCGCCATAATCAGTTTTTTCAAGAACTTGGGAAAAAAGAGACAAAATACCCGCGACGATGACAACGCCGAGCCGGAAGCCCAGCAGGAAAGGCAATCCGTGGATATCAGGACTGCAGCTAAAGCCCTTGAAGCATCCATTCTCCCGCAGGGTTACGCGCTGGAAGATTATCTTGAAAAACTGGAAGAACGCTGGAGCAAGCTCATTGACCCCAGGGCACGGAAAAACCTTATTGAGGATGTTGATAACCTGGTCCGCGACTATATGCGCAGGACATTGAGGGTTCAAAAGCATTTTAGGCCGTCACGGGAAACACTCAACCAAATGGCCACCGAGATCGCCANGCGCAATCAGGCCCTTTCCGGCCTTANCGACAGGGACTCTTTAATCCTGTATATGGAATTGCAGATGGTGAAATTTTTGGAAAATTACAGGTAGGGATAAACCTTAATTTATCGGACAGTTCCCTTATTTGTCTTACCGAAATAATCATGATGTAAAAACGGCAAGGCGGCGCGGCACAGTGGCTGAGAAAACCCTGGGGAGCCTGCTTCCGGAGCCCTCTGACCACTGAAATCATCAAGCATTGATTAACCTAGAAGGTTAAGCGTTTCAGTGGTCAGATCGTTTCTCACTTCAGGACAGCCCTACGGGCTGCCTCCTTTACAGGTCTCCTGCAGCAGGGAGCTCCAGGGATGTTTTCTCAGCCACTGTGTCGCCCCGCCAGCTAGCATTTTACCGAAATTATTGCGATAAATATGGGAACTGCCCGGCATATTAAGGTTTTCCTGAGATAAAGGTCTCCATTTCACCCGGCGAAGCCGGCCAAAAATCCTTTGCTTAATGTTTTTACTGCGAAATATGATAAATTTTTCACTTCCCCACATAAAAACACTAATATGTCGGGCAGTTGGCATACTTAAATCGAAATACTACTGTGAATGGGTGGGCAATTGCCGCTGAGAAAACCTCTTTGGGCTCTCCGGCGGAGAAGACGAGCAGAATAGGTAAAACCCTAACGGGGAAAGAAGGCCTGACTACTTAAGTACTAAGCTGTCAGGGTTAATCCGCGCTTGATGACTTAAGTAGTCAGGCGGCTTCGCAGCCAGGTTCCCCAAACGTTTTCTCAGCGGCAATTGCCCACCCGTTGGCAGGTTTTATTCGGGCTGTTTAATGTGACAAACTCACTGACGAATTAGAGTTTCTTGAAAGCCTCAGCGAATGGATTATACATTGTCCCATCATCATCGCGTGAATTGCCCCGCGATTCATGTTGCGAATTGATCCGCGAGGGTTTTGGCGCGTTATCCGGCTGGCGGGAAACTGCCTTGACTAGAGGCTTTGGTTTGGCGGGGTGGTTTTCCTTCCGTTTGTTTTCACGCGGCTGGCTTTCGGCCTGTATCGGTTTCTGCTGGCTTTTCCGGCTGAGGCTGATACGCCGTCTCTCCCTGTCCAGGCCTATTATGCGAAATTCCAGCACGTCGCCTACCTTGACAATATCCATGGGGTCTTTTACGAAGTGATCGCTCAGTTCCGAAATGTGTACCAGGGCCGTCTCTTTTATTCCAAGGTCCACGAACGCGCCGAAGTCCACGACGTTCTTTATCTTGCCTGTAACCGTCATGCCCTCGTTAAGGTCTTCAAAGGTGATCACGCCCTTCTGCATGATGGGTTTGGGGTAGCCGTCGCGTGGATCACGGTTTGGCTTTTTCAGTTCTTCGATGATATCGTTGATGGTGGTTTCGCCTACCTTGTACTGTTCCCTGATCCGCGCACGTGTTTCGGCTGAAAGGTTTCCTGTGGCGGTGACTGTGCCGCCTTGCAGCTCTTCCCGAATGTGCCTGGCAACGGCGTAATTTTCAGGGTGAACCCAGGTATTGTCAAGGATTTCGCCGCTTTCGGGGATTTTGAGAAAACCAGCGGCCTGTTCATAACTTTTCGGGCCCATGCCGGGAACCGTGATGAGTTCTTCCCTGCTTCCGATTTTCCCCTTCTCCTCGCGGTATTTGACAATCTTCCGGGCAAGGGAGCTGTTAATACCCGAAACGTATTTGAGAAGCGAAGAGCTGGCGGTATTCAGGTTGACCCCCACGTTATTCACTACCGAGGAAACTACCTCATCCAGGGTTTCAGAAAGTTTTTTTTGATTTACGTCGTGCTGGTAAAGGCCAACGCCGATTGACTTTGGATCGATCTTGACCAGTTCCGCCAGGGGGTCCTGCAGACGGCGGCCTATGGAGATTGCGCCCCTGATGGTGAGGTCAAGTTCCGGGAATTCCTCCCTTGCGATATCGCTTGCTGAGTATACCGAGGCACCGTCTTCGTCTACCACGGTGTAAAGAACTTCCAGGGCGTTATCTGCAATTACCGCCGCAACAATTTCTTGCACCTCACGGCTCCCTGTCCCGTTCCCCACGGCTATGAGCTGTACGTCGTATTTCTTCACCCCTTCAAGGATTAGTTTTTTCGCTTCCTCAACCTTGTGGTTGTACATGACAACGCTGCCGAGGAATTTACCGGTATCGTCAAGGAAGGCGCACTTTGTTCCGGTACGTATGCCAGGGTCTATTCCCAACACCCTTGTCCCTTTTATGGGCTGCTGCATCAATAAATTTTTCAAATTTTGGCTGAACACGGAGATGCCGTGATCGTCGGCTGTGTCGCTTTGATCCCCCCTGATTTCCCGGATGACCGCCGGGGAGAGGAGACGTTTGAGGCCGTCCTCAATCGCGGTCCTGTGATATTCGTTGCGTATAACGTATTTCCCCTGAAGCATCTGCGTCGCGGTGTTTTCGTCAATATCGATCGTGCTCTCCAGAACTCCCTCCCGCTCCCCCCGGTTTATCGCCAGGATGCGGTGGGGTTTTATCTGGGAGAGGGGCTCGGTGTAGTCCCAGTACATCTGGTAGGTGGAGATCTTCTTTGCCTCTTCGTCGCCCTTGCCCGGTTTTCCGGAGCCCTTGACGATGATCTTCCCGTCGGCGAGGTAAAAGCCTTTCACCGCTGCCCGGTTCGCGCTTTCCTGGTTTACCTCTTCGGCGATGATGTCCATGGCCCCCTGCAGGGCGTCTTCAACCGTGGGCACCGCCAGCTCCGGGTGTTCGGCTATACGGGGATCACCTTCGGGAACGATAAACTCAGCCGCCTTCGCGACCAGGGCCAGGGCCTCCAGCCCTTTCATGGCCTCTGCCAGGGGGCCAAGGCCCTTCTCGACGGCGAGCATGGCCCGCGTCTTTTTCTTTCGCTTGTAGGGAGCGTAAATGTCATCAAGCTCGGCGAGGGTTGCCGCCCTGGTTATGTTCTCGTACAAAGCCTCCGTAAGTTTCCCCTGCCCGAAAATCAGGCGTATGATTTCAATGCGCCGGGTCTCAAGGTTCATGCCGCTTTTAAAAAGGTGATCGATATCCCTGACCTGTACCTCGTCTAGGCTTCCGGTTTGCTCTTTTCTGTAACGGGCGATAAAGGGCACGGTGCTCCCGTCTGTAAGAAGGCCCACCACTGAAGAAACCTGTTTCATGTTGATACTGAGCCCGTCGGCAATGCGCTTCATGAGATCAACTTCGTTGACTGTGAGTTGTTCGATAAATTCCGCGTTCAATTCCATATAGCGAGGGTAATCAAATTTGGGATTTTTGGCTACCGCAGAATACGCATGGCATTAAGCACCGCCAGAAGCGATACCCCGACATCGGCAAAAACAGCCTCCCACATGGAGGCGATGCCAAAAGCGCTGAGCATCAGGAACACGGCTTTTACGCCTAACGCGAAAATTATGTTCTGCCACACAATACGCTTTGTAATAAGTGCAATGTCCATCGCTTCGACAAGCTTCGACGGTTCGTCGGTCATCAACACTACATCGGCGGCTTCGATGGCGGCATCGGAACCGAGGCCTCCCATCGCGATGCCGATATCGGCGCGCGCCAGCACCGGTGCGTCGTTGATGCCGTCCCCTATAAAGGCGAGTTTTCCCTTCGCCTGTTTTTGCCCTGAGAGCATTTCCACCTTCTCCACTTTTTCGTGGGGCAGAAGCCCGCCGTACACTTCGTCCAGGCCAAGCTCTTCGGCAATCGCGCCCGCAATCCGGGGATCGTCCCCCGTAAGCATCACCGTTTTTTTGACACCCTTCGCTTTTAGGGCGGATATGGCATTGCGGCTGTCGCCCTTAATCTCATCGGAAATGACGATGCAGCCGGCGAATACGCCGTCAACCGCGACATATACTTTTGTGCCGGTATCATTTGCTTCCGTATATGGTATACCGTTAGCCGCCATGAGTTTGTGGTTTCCGGCAAGGACTTCCTTCCCTGCCGCTTTGACGCTGATGCCGCGGCCTGGAATTTCGTTGTAGCCCGAAAGCCCTGTCTTGTCGATCTCCCTGTCATACGCTTTGAGTACAGAGAGAGCGATGGGGTGATTCGAGAACGATTCAGCTTTGGCTGCGTACTCAAGCAGTACTTTTTCACTGAAGCCTTCCGCTGGCCGTAATTTTGTTACATTGAATACCCCTTTGGTCAGCGTGCCTGTCTTGTCAAATACAACAATGTCCAGGTGATTCAGGGCTTCAAGGAAATTGCCGCCCTTGACAAGCACACCCCTTTTGGACGCGCTGCCGATACCGCCGAAGAATCCCAGCGGGATGGATACCACAAGGGCACAGGGACAGGAGATTACGAGGAAAATCAAACCACGGTTAACCCAATCCGCCCATAAACCGCCGAATAACAGCGGAGGGATGACGGCAATCAGCGCCGCAAAAACGACAACGGCAGGCGTGTAATACCGGGAGAACGCGGTGATGAAATTTTCTGTGGGGGCTTTCTTGCTCCCCGCGTTTTCCACGAGGTCAATTATTTTCGCGACCGTGGATTCCCCGAACGTTTTTGAGACTTTGATTGTCAACAGCCCGTTTTGGTTTATGCAGCCGGAAAGGACAGTATCGCCTGGTTTCGCCGAACGGGGAACCGATTCGCCTGTCAGCGCCGCTGTGTCAAGCATTGACGCTCCCTCGACAATCACGCCGTCAAGCGGGATTTTCTCACCGGGTTTGACAATGATGGTTTCGCCAACGGAAACCGTGTCAGGCTGCACTTTCAGTATCTCACCGTTTCGTTTGACGTTGGCAAAGTCAGGGCGTATGTCCATAAGGGCGGTAATGGATGCTTTGGAACTGCGTACAGCCAGCCCCTGAAAGTATTCCCCAATTTGGTAGAACAGCATCACCGCCACGGCTTCGGGGTACTCGCCAATAATGAACGCCCCTATTGTGGCTACGCTCATCAGGAAGTTCTCGTCAAAGACCTTGCCTCGGGCAATGTTTTTAAGTGCCCGCAAAATTATATCGCCGCCTAGTATCAGATAAGCCAAAACAAACACCACAGCCGATACATAACTGCTCACGGCAAATAGGTTTGAAATTAGCAGTCCTATAGCAAATACCGTCCCCCCGGCTATCAGCCTGAATAATTCCGTTTTATTGTCTTTTTCCCGGCCCTGGTTACGTGCCGTGCCATCCCGTTCCACTACGGCGACACCCGGCTCAAAGCCGTGGACGAGTTCCTGGATACGCTCCTTGACATGGCTCAAATGCCCGTCACGCACATCCACCTGCAGCGTGCCGCTCATAAAATTAACTGCGGCAAACGACACGCAATCCAGTTTTTTAACCGCGCATTCAATTTTCGCCGCGCAGTTCGCGCAATCAAGCCCCTGTAACGCATATGTCCTTTTCATTTTCCATCTCCCTGGTCCACAAACAATTGCTCAATCGTTCAACTATTATACAAAAAAACGCCCATGCTACTCGTGAATATGCTCAAACCCCTTTTCAAAGATGTCCTTCACATGGCTGTCGGCAAGGGAATAGTAGACTTCCTTGCCCCGTTTGGCATACTTGACGAGGTTGGCAAGGCGCAGTGCCCTCAACTGGTGTGAGATAGCCGATTTTGTCATGTCAAGCAGCACGGCTATGTCGCAGACACACATCTCCTTGCGGGAGAGCGTCCAGAGTATGCGGACGCGGGTGCTGTCGGCGAACATCTTGTAGAGGTCGGCGAGGTCGTAAAAGTCTTCCTCTTTCGGCATGGTTTTGCGTACCTTTTTGACAACTTCCTCGTGAATGACATCACAATCGCATACCGGCGTTTTCTGCCTCAACTACAATCTCCAATAGTTGAGCAATTGTTCAACTAATATAACCATATCCCATCTTTTTGGACTTGTCAAGGGAATTTTTGTTAATGTGTAAATTTTTACGGCGCCAGCGTCGAACGGCTCCGCTTGAGGGCGCCGCCGGGGTGCTTTTCGTTTATTTTCAGTATTGATTCTTCCAGGCGGCGTTCCTTGTCTTTTTCCTGGCTAAAAAGGTCCCCCTGGTGAAGGGAATTGCTTTTGTTCAAATTTATGAGCCCGGCGCCAATGAGACGTATGCCCCGATTCTTCTGATACTTTCTGTGGAACAGATCCAGCACGTGCCTGTAAAAATCATTCAGGGTGAGGACCGTTTCCTGAAAGGTTTCCCTGAAAGTATCTGTGGAAAAGTCGCTGTAACGAATTTTTAGGGATATTGTTGCGCTTTCGACCTGGCCGGAAAGGAGCCTGAATATCAGGGTTTCGCAAATGTCAAGCAGGGCCGACTCAATGACAAATTCATCGTAAAGGTCGTACGCGAAGGTACGCTCGGCGCTCATTGAATGGGAGCCGTGTTCCCTGTCAAAGTTTTCGGCTGGCTCCCCCCGGACAGCGCGATAGAGGAAAGTCCCATGGGCATTCCCGAACATTGACATGAGGGTCCTGGCGGACAGGCGGTATATATCATCGCAGGTTTTAAGGCCGTGCTTTCTAAAGACCTCCTGGGTTTTTTCCCCGGCGCCCCAGATTTTTCCTACCGGGAGCGGGCGCATGAATTTTTCTTCTTCCCCAGGGGTTATGATAAAAAGGCCGTCGGGTTTGGACATTCCCGATGCGATTTTTGCAATGTATTTATTGGCAGCTATCCCGACAGAAACGGTAAGCCCGGTTCTTTCCCTGATCCTTTCTTTTAGCCTCCTCGCCGTATCCTCCGGGGGCCCGAAGAGTCTTTCAGTGCCTGTGATGTCCAGAAAGGCCTCGTCAATTGAGAGCTGTTCCACATTCGGGGAAAAATCCCTGAAAATCGCCATAATCTCGGCGGACTTTTCATGGTAACGGTCCATTCGGCCCCGGACGAATATTCCCTCCGGGCAGAGCTTATACGCCTGGGCCGTGGGCATGGCCGAATGGATGCCGTATTTCCTGGCCTCATAGGAAGCTGCGCTTACGACGCTGCGCCGGTCTTCGGGAAGCCCGCCAACAATGACAGGCTTTCCCCGGTACTCCGGATGGTCGAGTTGTTCAACCGAAGCATAAAAGGCATCAAGGTCCGCGTGAATAAAGCAAGTCATGGTATCACTTTATTTATAGTCTGATGATAAAGAATTATATGCTATACAAATGTTAAGTGTCAAGGACGATATATATGTGATACAAATTATACGTGGAAATTTGTGAAGTTGAAGAGATCCTGAAAGGTACTCAATATGAATCATTTATCGGCACCTTTCAAAAAGTGATGTTAAAAGGTTTTGTCTACCCCACACTTTTTAAAATAGGCAATGAAGATTTAGGTTATTTTGCCCTAAAAATAAGGGATATAAAAGAAACAAATGTTAAAGATTCAATTAACTGCATAAAAACTGCAAAAGATGTTGAAAACTTTGTCAACGTTAATACCGGAGTTATCGAAAATGACAACTATATTATAGCCATATCGGAATGGTTGAACGGAAAACAGCCGATAGATGATAACAGGAATAAATTGCCCTTGTTTTTCTCTAAACTGGCAACATTCAATAAAAACAATATTGTCGGCGGCCCTTTTAAACCAATGTACCTTGATACGAAGTATTTTGACAGTGCCAATGAGTTAGTCGATTGGGAAATAAATTATCACAAAAATTTCTTCTTTAAAAACATGGATATAAAAGGAATTACAGAAATATTGAAAACTCTGAAATGTGGAATTACCTGTATCATAAATGAGGACATGAATTGCGGTAATTTATTTATCACCGATGAAGAAAAGTATAAAGTCATTGATACAGAATGGATTATCAGGGGTATAAACCTGTATCAATTTCAATGGATCAATTATTTTGGTTTTGATGAAAAAGCCTGGTATAATATAACGGAAGAAGCCAAAGGTTGTTACGAGGCTTATTTTGGCACGCTTGGGATAAGCAGTGCGGAGGCGAATGAGCAAATAAGGGCCATAGAGCTATTAAGCGTATTGCGGACGAATACCTTTTTAAAGGATTTCAAAAAAGACAATGATGGGGAAATTGGGAGGCGGATTGAAATTGTGATGGGGAAGGAGAGGTTTATATAAAGACCGACGGCGGGAATTATAGCCTTTTTTCCACATTTTCATATTTCATTATTTGTGATAGAAAAATAAAACAGGAGGAACTAATATGGAAAAGATCATTGGCTGGGGTATTATTGGAATAGGCCGGATCGGATTTGAGTTTGCCGAGTCCCTGAGGTTCGTGCCGGGAACAAGGGTAGCCGCTGTCGGTTCCCGCTCGCTGGAGCGCGCAAAAACGCTCACCGATAAATACGGCGGAAAACCTTACGGCAGTTACCAGGAGATGGTTGAAGACCCGGATGTGGATATGGTATATGTTGCGACTCCCCATCCCGCACATGAGGAGTGCGTGATCATGTCGGCTAACGCAGGCAAAGGCGTTTTATGCGAAAAGCCTTTCACGGTTACCTATGCATCCGCGCAGCGGATGATCGACGCGGCGAAAAAGAACAATGTATTTCTTATGGAGGGCCTGTGGGCCCGTTTCTTCCCCATATGGCAGAAAGCGTTTGAGTTAATCAATTCAGGCGCGATTGGCGAAATCCGCGTTATTGAGTCCGCCATGAGCTGGGGACACCAGGTTGCCTTACCCGAGAACCGCCTCTATGCCCCGGAGCTGGCCGGCGGAAGCATTCTGGACGCGGGCGCGTATCCATTATCCGCCGCTTTTTCCATCATGAAAGGGAAGCTCCCATCGGAAATCAAGGGAGTTTACCATCTCTGTGAAACAGGCGTAGATGATGATGCCGCCATATTATTCCGCTATGAAAACCCTGACGTACTGGCGCTGTTACGGTGCGGTTTGCGCAGCCAGGGCTACGATACCCGCATTATTGGCAGTACAGGCACGATCATTGTGGAGCAGCACGACCATCCCCTCAGACTTATTCATAAGCACCACCAGTATGGCGTTACTTACCCCAGGCAGGACGAAATTATCGAAATACCTTTCAAGCCTTTTGGCTTCCAGTATGAGGCCCAGGCCGTGGTTGATTGCTTCCGCCAGGGAAAAAAGGAATGCGAGATTGCCCCCTGGAAGCAAACCCTTGATATGGCCAAAATCTCGGAAGACCTCAGGCACGAAGCGGGAGTGTGGTATCCGTTTGAAGAAAAAAAAGCTTAACGACAAAAGGATGGGATTATTATGCCAATGATCAATTTACAGGTTTCCGGTACCCTGACTCCCAATGAGAAGGATGCTGTCGTAGAAGGGCTGGGACAGCTAATCAGCCTGATGAAGGGGCGCAGCGAGAAATACCTCATGGTAGGCATCAAGGACGGTTATGCGCACTATCTTGCCGGTAAAAAACTGGAACGCGCCGCGTTTATGGATCTGCGGCTTTTGGGGCGGGAAAGCGAAGTATACCAGGAAGCGTTCGTAGTTGCGGCACAGGCGATGCTAAGCAAGATGTTGGATATTCCAATCGGGAATATCTATACCAATATCCTGGAGCTGCCGCATTGGGGTGCAAGGGGCATATACGAAACAGCCGATAATTTCTAATGGAAATCGCTGTTACGAGTCAAGGTATAAAAAAAAGGCCCGACCACTTACCGGCCACTGTAAGTGGCCCGGTAAATGGCCAGGCGCCTTCCCGAGACGGCTTTGTGATAGAAATTAACGCAGAAGCTGGAGGACCGTCTGACCTTTCTGGTTGGCCTGGGCCAGCATCGCGGTTCCTGACTGTACGAGAATCTGGTTCTTGGTGTATTCAACAGTCTCGTTAGCCATGTTGGAATCGCGGATTCTGGATTCCGAAGCTTGCAGATTTTCAGCCCCGACATCGAGGCCGCGGACAGCGTGTTCCAGGCGGTT
>JGI24698J34947_10001369_pt1 | contig 12809 bp, 7 predicted proteins | sample TergutMp193P3_FD_34947 | JGI IMG/M metagenome (IMG submission 34947)
GGTTTTGAAGCGGAAAGCAGCGCTGTATGCTGGCCTTGTCTTTTTTTTGCCAGACATAATTGAATCATGTAACAACGCTAATATTTAGGGGAAGCGCTATAGCCATTTCGGGAATAAATTTGGTACCATGCTCCCAACACAACTTTCTAAATCAAAACTGCGCTCTTCAATTTTGGTTTAGAAATGGAATGAGATGGAGGTTTCGCTCAACAGCATCGTTTCCGGTATATGCGAAAGTTTCCGTTGCTTTATCCATGTCACAAAATCAACAACTTCGCCGAGGCAAGCCGCCGGAAGAGTTTCTATTTCCTGCAATAAAACAGTGCGGTCGGTCATTTTCTTTTTCCCGCTGGCCTCTCCTGGATTGTTAAGCCAGCGGGAAACGGTCTTGGCGGCTATCTCACATTATTTTGGATAAACCTTTCCCTTACCGCCACATAACCAGCATGTTTTTTTAACGGTTTTCTTTCCATTGCAATCTCCGCATTTTGCACTCGAATCCTTACCCTTCTTCGCGTCCCATACATGTACTTTTCCACTTCCACCGCATTTGTCGCATGTTGCATCTGCCTTACCTTTCCCATTGCATTCGGCGCACTTCATAGGCTTGTAAGTAAAGCTCACCAGAGAAGCGTTTTCCCGCGCGGCAGTGGCCGCGGTGAAGATTCCTACGGCAATCAATGCCGCCGTCAAACCAAGTAGTAATTTTTTCATGGGTAACCCCTATTCTTTGACAGGACAATTCCTGTATAGACAATATAATATTTCAGAAAAAAAAAAAAACAATATCTTGCGAAAGGCCGTTAATGCTGAATTGTTAGGGGTAAAATAAGCATTGGCGCTGGTTTTAGATAAATATAATCTTATACCTTAATCTCAAACCGCCCCGCCAAATCCAGATAGCGCGCACGGACGTTTTGAATCACCTCAGGGGGCAGCGCTGGCGGAGGGGGGTGTTTGTTCCAGTCCGCAATCGCCGCCAGGTAGTCCCTTAGATATTGCTTATCAAGGCTGGGCGGGTTTTTGCCGGGTTCGTATTTTTCCATAGGCCAGTACCTGCTGGAATCAGGCGTTAATACCTCGTCAATCAGTATCAGGCTGCCGTCATCAAGTTGGCCGAATTCAAACTTGGTATCGGCCAATATGATGTTTCGCTCCGCGGCCAGTTGACGTCCCCGCTTATAGAGGGCCAGGCTCAGTTCCCGCAGACGCTCGGATAGTTCAACCCCCACGATTTTTGTCATTTGTTCAAAGCTGATATTTTCATCGTGGCCTTCCTCGGCCTTTGTGGAGGGTGTGAATATAGGCTCGGGCAGTTCAAACGCCATGCCAAGGCCGGGTGGGAGAGCAATGCCGCAGACAGTTCCCTGTTTTTCGTACTCTTTTAGTCCGCTGCCGGCCAGATAGCCCCGCACTATACATTCAATTGGCGCCACATTAGCCTTTTTGACCAAAACCGAGCGCCCATCCAACTGATCAGCGTATTTTTGCAGCTCCGCAGGATAATCACTCACATTTGTCGCCAACAGATGATTTGGCAGTATGTCCTTCGTGGCGTCAAACCAAAAGTTAGCCACCTGGGTTAATATCCTGCCCTTGTCCGGGATAGGCTCATTCATCACCACGTCAAAGGCGCTGACTCTGTCTGAGGCGACAATCAGCAACGCGCCGCCCAGGTCATAGACGTCCCTGACCTTGCCGCGCCGTACGTTTTTGATGGGAAGGCTGGATGATTTCAGGGCGTTGGTTTGGTTCATAACGTCACTCCTAGTTAATTTCAGGCAGCCTGGTAGGCGTTGGGGCTGACCAGTGAAGCCTTTTTGGCAACAAATTATAGCGGTTTTGTACGCCAACCCAGCGGGATAGCACAGATTCGCCTACAAAGCCATCTTTAGTATCAACCGGCAAATGGTATTTTTCCACAAGGATTCTCAATTCGGCGGTCGTAATGCCCAAAATGCGCGGAAGCTCATCCAGCAGATAGGCCGTCTCGTATTCGGGGCGCGTGAGAGTGCGGTAGTCAAAGGTTTCTTTTAGCACGGCGAGCGTTGTGGCCTTGTCCAATTCAAGGGCGGCGTCCAGGTGGGGGTAGGGGTCGCCCCCCAGCAGACACTTGGCCTGGGCCGCGCCAATATGGGCCATCGGGTGCATGGGGTTGGATCGCAGCAGGTTTTGAAAAGTTTTCAGGGCCTCCCTTGGCCTTTCTATGTAAATCAACGCCTCGCCGTGTCTGATGAAAGCCTCCGGTTCACCTGGCTCTAAACGCGTCCATCGTTCTGTAATGCCCACGCACTCCTCAATAAGGCCCAGTTCCCGCAGCAGGGCGGACAGTCGCCTGATGGCGTTGATATTGCCCGAATTCAACAGAAGTATTCTCTCCAGCAGCTCGGCGGCCCTGGCGGGTTCGTTATTGGATTCCAGTCTTTGCGCCCAATCAAACAGGATTTGCGCCTGAGCCTCTATAGAGTGGTTGAGCGTGGTGCGCCTCTCGTCTGTGGGGTGCAATATTTGGGTTTGAACCCACAAGTGCAGGGAGGGGTCTCTGCCGTCGGGCCTGGCCAAATCCTCTTCAATGGCGTGAATAATCAGCTTTAAGCCCCGCTCCCACAGCCCTGGCAGCGGCAGCTTCAGGTGTGTGGAAAGCTCCCTTCTCAAAGGCTGTATCGGGTCGTTTGAGCGCCCCAAATGCAGCTTTAAGCGCAGGAACCTGGGGTCATCGGGCGATTCTTGAGTTAAAGCCACCCGCAGAGCCATCTCCCCCGTGTCGGGGTCAAAGCCGTCCAGTAGCAGAAATTCAAGAGCAGTACGCATAGAGTTAATAATATAGCCGTTTGGTTATTGTCATAACTAAAGACATTCGTTATCGGCTCTTCATACAACAGGAAATTGTCAACACGTCACACCAACTCCCCCTCCCATTCCTTGAGTATCAGCATAGCTAAATGCGCGGGGTTGTCCCCGCTGGCGGGGAGCGTTACCGAACCATCGGGAGAAAACACGGCGTTTTTGCGCATTTGCACCCAAGCCATTAATTTTGCCGGATCAACGGGCGTTTGCTGGCTGAGCTTAAATTTAATTTTCCCATTGATGTAACAGCACTCGCTTATAGCCAATCGCTGCGCTTGTATTTTTACGCCCATGATTTGGAAGAAGCGCTCTGTTTCTTCATCATCAGGGGGCGCTGGGCCAAAGCGGTCTTCCAGCTCCAGGCGGTACATCTCTAATTCGCGCTCCGTGCGAATACGCGACAGGCGCTTGTAGGCGACGACGCGCTCTGAGGATTGATCCAGCCACTGCCTGGAAAGACGCGCCGCGCCAAGGTCCAGCTTGACATCAAACGTGCCGCTGGGTTCGCCCTTTAACTCTTGTAATGTTTCTTCCAGCAGCTTTACGTAAAGCTCAAAGCCGATTTCGTTTATGTGGCCTGACTGCTCGCCGCCGAGCAAGTTGCCCGCGCCGCGTAGTTCTAAATCCAGCGCGGCTATGCGAAACCCTGAGCCTAATTCGGAAAAATCTTCCAGGGCCTGTAATCTTTTACGGGCGTCTTCGGTGATTTCGCCCTTACCGGGGATGAGCAGGTAAGCGTAAGCCGGGACGTCGCTCCGCCCCACGCGGCCCCGCAGTTGATATAGCTGGGAGAGGCCAAACATATCGGCGCGATGTACTATCAAAGTATTGGCGTTGGGTACGTCCAGGCCGTTTTCCACGATGGTTGTAGCTATCAGCGCGTCAAGGCGGCCTTCCATGAAGCTCAGCATTACTTGTTCCAGGGCTTCGTCCGACAGTTGGGCGTGGCCCACGCCCACCCTGGCGTCAGGCGCTAATTCCCGTACGCGCTCGGCTATGCTCAGGATTGAATCCACGCGGTTGTGGATTATATAAACCTGCCCGTTCCGGCGCATTTCAAACTGAATGGCCGAGGCCACGAGTTCATCAGACCAGGGGGCCACAACGGTTTCGATGGCCAGACGGTTTTTGGGCGGGGTTTCGATGAGGCTGATTTCCCGCAGCCCCGTCAGCGACAAATGCAGCGTGCGCGGTATGGGCGTGGCGCTCATGGCCAAAACGTCAACGCTGGCCCTGAATTTTTTTAGCTTTTCTTTGTGGGATACGCCAAAGCGCTGTTCTTCGTCTATCACCACCAAGCCGAGGTCGGCAAAATTAACCTGGGAGCCAAGCAACTGGTGGGTGCCAATCACTATCTCGACCTTGCCATCCGCAATATCGCGCAGGATGAGCTTTATTTTTGCCGCGTCAACGAAGCGGTTGAGCATTTCTATGCGTATGGGAAAACCGGCGAAGCGGTCCTTAAATGTGCGGTAGTGCTGAAAACACAGCACGGTGGTAGGACACAGCACGGCCACCTGCTTGCCGTCAAGGGCCGCCTTGGCGCAAGCGCGCATAGCCACCTCTGTTTTGCCGAAGCCGACGTCGCCGCACACGAGGCGATCCATGGGCTTAGCCGATTCCAGGTCGGCCTTTATGGCCTCAGACGCCTCCAGTTGATCCTGCGTTGGTTCATAGGGGAAGCCCGCCTCAAATTCGGCCATCTCAGGGCCGTCCGCGCTAAAGGCGAAGCCCTTTTCCAGTTTTCGTTTAGCATATAGCTTCAGCAGTTCTTCAGCCATATCCCTTATGGCCTTCTTGGCCCTGCGCTTCACCTTAGACCAGGACGCCCCGCCCAGCTTGTCCAGCGGGGGCTGTATCTTGTCTGTGGTCACGTAGCGCTGTATGAGGTCGGCGCGCTCCAGTGAAACATTGAGCCTGCCGCCATCGGCGTACCTAAGCTGTATCACGTCCTGTTCTTCGCCGCCAACGGTAAGGCTGCCAAAGCCTAAAAACTCGCCTATACCGTGGTCTAAGTGAACCACTCTGTCGCCTGGTTTTAAGTCCCGCAAGTCGGAGAGAAAGGCGCTCACGCGGCTCTTTTGGGGCTTAGAGGGCGGGAGCGCCCGCCGTCCAAAGACCTCGCGCTCGGTGAGCACAAGCGTTTTTGCCGCTTTTAGATAGACTCCGCTGGAAAGGCTCAAGGCCAGGGCGCGACAGCCCGGGTCTGTTCCGTAAGAGAGGGGCAGTTCAAAATCCCGGAATATTTCCGTAAAGCGGTCGCGCATACCGCTGGTGCTGCCCGCCAAAAAGATACGGTGTTCGGTAAGCGCCAGATGCTGGAGATATTCGGCCAGCTCGCCCAGGCGCCCCTGAAATTCCCGGGCTGGCTGCGCCGCAAGGGGGGCCAGCGCCTCGGACTGCCATTCCGTGAGGAGCAGCGTGGCGCGGCTGGCGTCGCTTTGATTAAACCTGTCTTCAAAATTGGGGCATACTACGCCGCCGCGCCGCATTCTGGCTATGCCTTCGTCAATCCGCTGACGCTCCTTTTCAAGTATTGCCTCTTCCCAGCCAGTATCAAGGCGAACCCGGAAGCATGGGGGAAGCCAATGGCTCAACTGGCCCTTTGGATAGTCCAGCATGGGATAAAAGAGTTCTTCCCCTGGAAAAGAGCCTATGGAAGTCAGCCTGGCCTTGCGAAAGGCCAGGTCGTCGTCCGGCTCTATGGTCAGGCCGCTTCTTGATATTACAGCCTCCAATAGCGATTCGGGTGAGCGCGGCCCTTCAAAGCGGGGGTACAGAAAAACAGATTCTACGGCTTCGCCAGTGCGCCTTTGCGTGTCCGGGTCAAAGGGGGAAACGCGCTCCAATTCATCGCCAAAACATTCAAGGCGCAATGGGTTGTCTAAGTGATCCGGCCATAGGTCAACAACCATGCCCCTCGCGCTGAATTCGCCGGGCTGATTTATAAGGTCAACGCGCCTGTAGCCAAGCTCCACAAGGGTTTCCAGCAGCAATTCCCTCGGCAGCTCAAGGCCCCTGGTTAAAACCAGACGCCGCTTTTCAAACCAGGCGGGATGAGGGATTTTTTCCAGTGCCGTTAATGGCCCGGTTACCAAGACGTTAACCCGGCGCTCCAGCAGGCCGATCAGCGCCGCCAGGCGGTCTTTTAACACCATGCCCGCCGGGCTTGACTCCCCGCCAGCGTATTGCGCCATTCCTGGAAAATACGCCACTGCGCTCATTGAAGCGTCAGGCGCGTCAGGCAGGACGGCCCTCAGGTCTGAGGCGAGAGTTTGGGCGTCGGCTTCACTGGGAGTATCTATCCAGAGCGTCTGCCGCCTTCCCTGAACAGACGACCAATTGGCCAGGAGCAGCGCCAGGCCGCTGGGTATCATCCAGCGGACAGATTTCTGCGGACGCCCCCCATAGAGAGCGCCCAGCAAGTCCCGCAGCGCGGTTGAATCGTGAGATTCCATTGAAATTTAACGCAGTTGAATTGGTCTAACGCCTCTTAGTCTCTCCCGCCAGCACGGCGGACGACTGTTCATTGCCGCAGGCGTCCGCCGCTTTTACCATGATGCGATCGCCGCGCGTAAGCTCTCTGGGTATCAGGACGTTAAAGTGTTCTTCTCTCTGGTCAAAGATATCGTCTTCGGGCAGCACGTTCAGCCACGTCTCGCCGTCAACGCTGATTGCGGCTTCTTTTATGACCGAGCTTTCGTCTTTGGCCGTGAAGCGGACGCGGAGGCCATCGCCTTCCATAATGGCGGATGTTTCAGGTATATTTGGCGGCGTGTGGTCAATTACAAAAGAATTTGTGCGCCAGGCGCTGGTCAATGCGGCGTTAAAGGGCTGGGACGGCGCGTCTGTGGCGATTACCTCCAGACGGTAGCGACCATCTGGAACCGGCATTGTGTCAAAGGTAAAAAACCTTTCCCGCCACTTGTTTTCCAGTTCAATGGCTGAACCACTTTCGGGTATCAGAGATATACGAAAACTGAGCTGGTCGTTGTTTGGATCGCTGACGCGGAATATAAAAGCCTGAGAGGCTCGCCTGTAGCTGCGCTTTTCTGCGCCCCCCCAGCCAAGGGCGGGGATCAGTTTTTGTGTTTCCAAGGGAATACGCTCGATGCCAACGTCTTCCGGCGGTGATTGGCGCGAGATTACAACGCCGGAGGGCATCACGTCAATATTTTCCCATACTGGCGCCAGGTTGCGGTTGGCGTAATGGGCGCTTATGCCTTCCACTATTGGCGTGCCGCCGCCCCGATTTGAAGTGAGTTTGATTCTGAATTGGGCAAAGCGCGTTGGCTTCATTTGCAAGCGCTCCCCGGAGCGCAGAGGCGGGCTCCATGGACTCCAGCCGCTATCCGGCGTTTCGGTCGTCCCTGCCCTGAACTGGACTTCCGCGTTTGTACCCTGGGGTATCTCGGCCTCAAGGTATAAACGGCCCCAATCAGCTATTGGATTAGCCCGCAAGGGGGGGCTGTCCAGCGTGCCCTCTGTTGCGGATAGCTCTGATAGCAAATGGATTTCAGCCGGGTTTGACGCAACGGCAATCATGTCTGAGCCGACAGGCAAAAACGACGTCACCTGAGCCGCGCCAAGGTCCTGGATTACTGAAAACGGGTCGGCCTCCCTGGCCCTTTCAGAGAGGGGGATGGCAAAAATGCGGCTGCGATTGCCCGTGCCGACCAACAACTGGTCTTTCCAGGCAGTCATGGAAAAAACCTGGCTTTGACTGCTGGTCCAGAGAACGTGCGGTATGCGATCCCTGTCCAATCTTAAAACCGTTGAGCAAACAGAGGCATTGCTAGCCACCAGGTACCCTTCGCGGTTTTCAAGCCGCCCGGCGCTCATTTTTTCAGCCAGGCCCTGGTTTGCCCCAATGTATAATTGCCCGTCATGCAGCGTCAACGCCCTTATTTCTTCAAATCCCGTAGCCGCCAGCACTTCAACTTGTTCGCCCACTTGAGTAAACCTGACGACTAACCCATGGCCATGCGTGCCCAAAAGCCAAACGCCGGGGCTTTCCTGGATAATTGTTGTAAATGCCGTTTCTTCCGGTATGGACGCCAGTCTCCTGGCGCTTGAATTTTCACGCGCCAAATATAGGGTAGCGCCTCTTTCGCCGCCCCCCGCGATTAGAACATCGGTCCCGTTAGAAGCCAGCGACCAGATCACCCTGGCGTCAACCTCGCCAAATGACTTTGATTCGCCGTCAATCCTTACGCGGTGCAATTTGCCATCGGCGCTGGTGGCGGCAATCAAATCATTGCCAAGGCGCGTCATGGCAAAAATCATCCCTCCCTTTAACTGGGTGAGAGGTCTTACCTGTCCGTTTGAGTAGCGGAATATTTTTCCCTCTGTTCCGGCGGAAAGATAAGCGCCGCCTTGCCCATCAGAAACAGCGCACCAAACCGCGCCCTCGGGGAGCTGCGCGGCCCTTCTGGCGTTAGGCGCCAGGCGCAGACGACCGTCTGAACTGATACGGACGCCTTTTACGTCAGCCCCAAGCCAATCGTTAAAGGTTGAAAAGGTTGCCGCGGCCTGCTGGGCTGTAGCGTTGACGCAAGCGCAAAGGGCTATCGCGGCGGTGATGATTAAACGGTTGATTGTCATCTGGGTTAGCCTGATTAAAAGAACATGGTTTATGTCACAGAAAAAAGTCAATTGCAAACTACTCAATTTCGATCTCAAGCGTTAAAAGCCCCTGAACCTCGCGCTCCAGGGGCAGCGCCGCGCGGCCAAGCACCCGGCGTTGCAGCCTGCTGCCGGAAACGTCCCCGTCAGATAGTAAAAGACTGCCTATTGAAGGCGGGATGCCTTCGATTCTGTTACCCCTTAAACCAGCCCCGTCCTGGGCCTGCGTCAAAAAGGCGTAAGCGTAGTTGTTTTTCAATGTCCCGTTCAGCAGCATGACCATTTCCGATAGGGAGGCGGTGCGTATCCTCTGCCAGTCAGGGTCGCTCCTCAATATGGAAAGACCATCGCCCACTTGCAGCGTTGCCTTGCCCGGCTTTGCCGAAAGGGGAACGGGTACGTTCAATGTAGCTGTTTCCCTGACGCCCTGGATGTTTTGCAGCGTAACCAGTACGGGCAGTATCTGACCCCGCTTAACCCTTGCGTTGAGGGGCCTCACGCCCGCTATCGCCGTGAGGTCAAGCCTTTCCTCGCCCTTTATGTTTACCGAAATGCCCTCAATCACAGGGCGCTCAAAGGGGTTCAGGAAAATCGCCTGAATCATGCCCCCCAGGTACATAGGCAGACGGCTTGAATTCAGGTCGGCGGACATATTTTCAATGGCGATAGGCTGTTGATTGGCAATTTTAATGTTGCCCTGAAGGCTTAAGCTCTGTATGCCTGTTTCGCGCATATTGGAAAGTATGGTCTGCGTCAATGCCGAATAGACCAGCAATGGCGTGATTACCGGATGGTCAATGACGTCAAAGCTGAAGTTCAGGTTTCTTTTGCCCCCAAGGTTTATACCTATGCGCAAGGGGATGAGCTTTGGCGTAGCGCCAATAATCCCTGCAACGCCCGAAGGGCGGTCAAGGCGCAGGGCGCCGATAGGGGCGACCATCTGCGATATTTTTTGACTGTTCATGTAACTGGCAAGATGCGTTGAAACCGAAGCCGACCAAAGGGGAAGGTCACAGGCCCCCAAGTTGAGCAGTTGATGCCCGAATAGCATCACTCTATTGCCAGATACGTGGGTGATTGTACCCGTAGCGGCTATATTCATGTCCCCCTGCATCAGCGTGATAGCCGCCATGCCCCCCGGCTCTATGGGGCTTGGAACCCCGCTGGCGCCTTCCATGGCCATCGCTCCGGCAAAGCGCACGGACAGGCCCTCCCAACAGGACATTGCTTCCTGACCAAACTCCGCCCCATACAATAGCAGCGGCAGAATCTGGCCGCCCATGGATTGCTCTGGCATATGCATTATTTCTGACAGAGGAACCATTTCGCCCAGTTGGGCTGACCTGATGACCCTTGTTGGGTTAAGCCGGGGCGGTATCAGGGGTGTGCGGGCGGAAGCGGCGTCAGGAACATCCTGCAACTGGTCAAACATCTCCTGAATGGGCGTTACGCCCCCAATGGGTTCTTTTTCCCATTGGAAGCCAACAGAGAGGGCGCCAATGAGCTTTCCGTCCACATAGCAGGGGGAGCCGCTCATGCCGGACATGATACCCGTTTCCGCGAGGGGGCCGCCGCTGGCCTTTATAAGTATCATGTTGCGCCCTGGCGAATGGTTTTTTTGAACCCCCAGCACTTCAAAGTCAAAGCGCTCTATTTTGCCGCCCTTAAACACAGTCCGGCCATATCCCTTCATGCCAATCTGTATTTCTGACAAGGGCATGATTGCCGGCGCTGACTGACTGTGCAGAGGAACCGCCAGAAACAGCGCCAAAGTAGCGCGCGCGAGAAAATTCATGGGTTGACCATCCATTTATCCATATTCAAGGCTATCAGGGTACAGGCGCAAAAAAACGCTACATATTCCTTATTCCATGATGCCGGTGAAGGGATTAGGGTTCCCGATTGGTATAAAATACTACTTTCACGCAAACCTGTTTACCGCATTCCGCGATTCTGACGCAAAAAGTAGTTTTGGACGCTCGGCCTTATTACTATGCATTACTCCGCGTTTTCCGGCGTCTGTTTCGGCGTCTGTTCCGCCTCTTCCGCAGGGGGCTGGCCGGGGGCGGACTCTGTTTGCGCGGATATGGGCGCGCTGGGCGCTGGGGCTTTATCCAGCACGGATCGTCCGTGTTGTATTATCAGGACTTCGATAGCCAGGCAAGTCACCATGAAGCCGCCGGCGAGCCAGTACGTGAGCTTGGAGAGAATAGGCGCCGCGCCCCTGGCGCCAAAGGCGGAATTTGCGCCTCCGCCGCCGAACACCGAACCCATGCCGCCTCCCTTTGCCCCGGGCTGAAGCAGGATTCCGCCAATCAACAACAGGCTGACCAATACGTGAATAGTGTAGAGAAGGGCGCTCATGAAAACTCCGAACCGACTATTTTATCAGGATATTCATTATGGCCAACACTGAATTACAACACGCTTCCCGTTTCATGCCATTGCTGAATATCCGCTTCCTTTACGCCCAGTCTCAAAAGGTGTTCGGTGGCCATCTTCAGGCTTTGGCCCTCATCGCGGCAGATGAGCAGACGCCGCTTCCAGGCGTCCACGGCGCGTGAGCGCATGTTTGTTTCGCCCTGGGCCATTCGCTTTTCAAGGACAAATCCAAGGTTGTTAGCGGCTTTGCGGTGATAGGGGGAAAGAGACAGGGCGCGCTCATAAGCGCTGGCGGCTTCTTTTAGAAAGCCCTCAACTTCGTACGCAACCCCTTGAGCGTTCCAAACGTCAGGGTCGTCCGGGGCTATGTCCATGGCTTGCTTGACCATGGCGACTTGTTCCGGCGTTTGCCTTGTCAGCCGGTAGCGCTCTGAGAGGCCCAGAAAAGCGCTGTATTCGCCAGGATCAACGTCCAGGGCGCGATGGAAATATTCTTCGGCTTCTTCTATCCTGCTTGCCTCAATCAAAACGTAACCCAGCTGCACCATGACTTCGGCGGCATCGGGGTCCCGCTTCAAGGCTTCCTTATAACAGCGCTGGGCTTCATCCAGCCTTTCCCCTTCCCTGGCCATGTCGCCGAGGGCTACCCAGGGGCCGGGGTTTGAGGGATCAGTCTCTGAGGCCAGTATGAAGTACGACGTAGCGCCCTCTGAATCGCCCAAATCCATCTTGCACACGCCAATGGTTGAAAACGCCTGCGCCTGAATTTCGGCTTCCGCCGAAAGCAAGAGCAAGCGGTGCATTTCGGCCTGGGCCAATTCCATGTATCCTTGCTCGGCAAATAGCTCCGAGAGTATAAAATAGCTTGCCGGTTCGCCTGTTTTCAAGCTGCGGGCACGATTAATACAACGCATACCCAATTCAATTTCGCCCTGCTTGATGGCCAATTCGCCAAGGCTGTGCCAGCCCCAGAAATAGCGGCTGTTTTCCTCAACGGCGGCGGCGTAGTTGTTTTCGGCGGAATTTGTATCACCCAGTTCTTCGCAGGCGATGCCCAAAAGGCGGAGTGTGCGCGGGGCGTGGGGTTTGAGGCTCAACGCCTTCAGCAGCCACCCTCTGGCTTCGGCGGGCTGGTCCCTGCGGAGATGGAGCAACCCCATCAACTCCAACGCGCGGTGATCCTGCCCGTCCCTTTCCATGGCCTGCTGTAACGCCCGCTCGGCTGCGTCAAGGCGCTGCTGGAGTATCCTGACATAGCCGAGGTTGCGGCGATGAGCGGCTTCATCAGGGTTTTCATCGCGCAGCGATTCAAGCTCGTTGTGCAGCCTTTCCAGCGTTTCTGGTTTAGCGCCGCCATCGCCTTCGATGATGATTCGCTCAAACCAGGCGCTGCCATCGTTCCTGTGCTTTTCCAGCCATGGCTCAAGCAAGGCAAGGGCGTCCGCGTATCTGCAACGTACGTTAAAGGCGTTTGCAAGCGTGAGCATCTCCTCTCGCCCGCCTTGAGCGACCTTTTCCTGCATTTCAGAAATGAATGGATCAAGAACCCTTAACCAAGAGCGATGTAGCATTTGGAACCCCGTAGTGTTGCTTGTGAAATATTGCGCCTTGCGCTCAGGACTTGCTTGCGGAGCCTGAATCAGAGCAGTTCTGGCTTGTGACGCATGCATAACGGCGGGCAAAGCCCACACGCAAGCGTCACGCGGCCAGGTTAGCAACTCCGTTGCCGGGGGCATCAAAGATTTGCAAGTAAATCCTGGTCTGGAGCGTTCAAACTTCCCGAAACCGAACCGCTCCAGAGCAGTTTAACTCAGTTCAAGTTTATACTCCAGCCCGCAAAAAGCCTGTGACTATTTTGCTAGAGGCTGTGGACATGAGTTAAGCAATTAGTTTTGTCCAATGTAGTATTGAGCGTATGCGGACAGCGGCGAGGAAAGAATCAGTGTTTTTGGCAT
>JGI24698J34947_10001370_pt1 | contig 12805 bp, 10 predicted proteins | sample TergutMp193P3_FD_34947 | JGI IMG/M metagenome (IMG submission 34947)
ACGCCCTTGCCTTTTTTTTAATTTTCCTCAAGTCTGCGCCCTGCATGGCTCAACAGACGGGCGGCATGGACTTTCCCGTAATAACCGCGATGACCCCAAACGATACGGGTTTCAGGCAGTTTATTACCGATGTTCAGGGCAACAGAAGGCGGCTTTCAGGGGTACGCCCACGTCCTCAGGACGCGGTGGAAAATCTAACGATTTACCGATACACCGCCCGTCAAGGGGACGACATTTTTTCCCTTGCCGCGCGCTGCAATATACCGTACTCCGCGCTTGCAAGCCTGAACAGGCTCAATAACCCGACAGCTCTTGAAGTCGGAAGCACTCTTCTACTGCCGTCCTGCCCCGGAATTTTTATCCCTGAGGATGTTCAGTCGGATTTGGAAAAAATAATTGGGGCTTCAAGGTCTAATACTGAGGGAGCTGTTCAATTGAGGATCGGCATTGCAGGAAAAACCCAAACTTTTCTATTTTTTCCCGGCGCGGATTTTTCGCCTACGGAAAGGACGTTTTTTCTGCACTCTGGTTTCCGCTTTCCGCTTCGCTCTTATCGCGTAACAAGTCCCTTCGGCGTCAGGGAGGACCCGATATACGGCAATATGTCGATGCATCGGGGGATCGACCTTGCCGCGGCGGAGGGGACGGAGGTCTTTGCAGCCGCAGACGGAACTGTAACCGCAATCGGCAACGATCCTGTTTACGGGATTTATATCATCATCACACATAGCAACAGATGGACAAGTCTTTACGGTCATCTGCAAACAGCCTATACGGTCTTGCACTCCGAGGTAAAATCAGGTAGTCTGATAGGAAGGGTAGGTTCTACAGGCCAATCAACGGGTCCGCATCTTCATTTTGAATTGCGGCAGGACGGAAGGGCGTTAGACCCGGCAGGGAGACTCCGCCCCTGATACGGCGGAAAAAAATTATATGGATGGAGTATGTTAAAAGCCATAATTTTTTTGGCAATTTGCCTGCTATTACCCGGTATCCAATTACACTCGGAATCTTTTCGCACAACTGTGGAAGGCAGTTTTGAAGTAACTCCCGAAAGAGCGACGGAAAACGCCATTTCTTTAGGGATAAACAGCTCTGTCCTTATCAATCTTGGCGAAGAAGCGCGGTTTTTAAGAGGCATCGAAATTGAAATTACCGCTCCTCAAGGCTGGCTTCAGCATCGGGGATCGCTTGTAATGATGATGTACAACAACTTAAGCCCTCATACGCCCTCAGGCGTTGCCGATATAGACGGCTCCCGTGTCGCCTTTGAAGCTTTGCCTTCAAGATTGAGGATTGTCTACCATATTCCCGTCCGCAACCGCCACAACCTTAGAACAACTACCGCCGTGACAGTCATCTCCAACGTCGTCCAGCCTGCAGCTTTCCCTGTTTTATTCAGGCTGATGGCTGTAGAAAAAGGGCTTACAGAGGAATTTGAACAACTGAAATTCAACGTTGTCGCCCGTCCAATTTTAAGCGACGAAGGCGCGGTAAGGCTGATTCCCCGTTTTCCGCCCCAGCTAAGAAACAGACCTTTTACAGTCCTTATAGATGACAATGTAATAAACAATATTTCCGAACAGGTTGTCCTGCGCGAAGGCGAGCACCACCTTGTCGTTCGTTCGGACGAATACCGCACCGAAAGCCGCCGTTTTGTAGTAGAAAGGGCGAAAGTCCTCGATTTAACAATAGAACTGCAAGACCCAACGCCAATCATCATTTTTGAGGGTCCCCAAAACGCGGCAATTTTCCTTAACAACGCCCCAATCAGAAACCGCGAACCCGTCACAATAGAGCCGGGCCAGCACGAGGTAAAGTTCCAAATTGGCGACTATACCGTAACAAGAACTCTAAACATCCAACGCGGAAAAACCTACCGCATAGGTCTCGATATGGACCTTAATATACAGGAAGAAGACTGAAAGATTCCCTTAATGAAAAGGGGGCTTGCTTCCGATACTCAAAATGTCGGGATTATAGTTCCCCTCCCAAATCACTATAGTTCCGATATGCCTCAAGGGCATGGAGTTGTCCGAAACACAAATCGGGCAACTCTTTTTATTTTAATAACAATCCAATATAATACCGCTATGCGAGAAAAACAAAAGAGCGAAGATGAAGAGCAAATCAAGCTGAAACCTATTGCCGGTATCCGCCCCGGCGTGTATCTTACGGCTCTTTATTCGTTAATTCTGCTAATTATCCTCTTTTTTCTGCTGGTTTTTCCGGGCTTAAGAAATCCCGGGGCAATGTTAATGGTAAAAACAGAGCCTCAAGGAGCCGCCGTAAGGATAGACGGCGTTTACATGGGCGTTTCAGGGAGTAAAATCTTTGTGCCGAAGGGCGCACGCACCATAGAAGCCGTCCTTCCCGGTTTTGAAAGCGAAAGCGCAGTTCATCAAATATCAGGCCGCGTTTTCGGCTCGCTCTTTTTCCCCACGATCTATAAAACAACATTTACGCTGAAAACCGCCGATCCAGCCGCCGCCTTCGCGCTTTCAGCCGCCGATTTTGCCGCGTGGAGTTTCGCAGGAGAGCCAACCTCAATATGGCAGATACCTTTGAGTCTTTCCGAAGGCGCGTACCGCATAGGGTCTGAAAGTGATCCGTCTATGCAGGAAATTTTGCTAGCCGCGTCCCGTTTTACAGCCACACGCGCCGGTTTACGCGACCTTGTCCGCGCAAAAGCCCTACTCGATAACAACGGCGGCTCTCCTTCCCCGTCAGGGCTTTTAGGCTCGGTTTCTGATATTCTTGCCTTTCTATCGGAAAATCCCGGAAGCGCAGAATGGCTTTCCAACATTTTGCCCTCAGAATCATCCGCCATAGTTGAGGCTTCCGCATGGTACAAAAATGAAACGCCGACCACCCTTTCGCCGTCTAATGTAAATTTTCCCTTCCCGTCACGGCTGGCGTTAGCAGGTCTTACATTTACAAACATTAACAATTTTATGATAAGCGAAAACCCTGTCCCTAGCTCGATATTTGAAACCTTCCTCAATGAAAACCCTGAATGGAAGGAACATAAAACCGACTATTACCCCGATCAATTATCCGTCTATCCGTCGGAAACATACGGCAGAGAAACAATTACCGGAGTTTCATGGTTTGCCGCCGAAGCGTTTTGCAAGTGGCTGACAGCTCGGCTCCCTTCTTCAATGGCAGGCATGGAAGTAAGACTGCCAACGGAAACCGAGTGGGAATTTGCCGAATTAAACGGCGTTATAAAAATGGGCAACTCAGGCTGGGAATGGTGCGCCGACCCATTTGCCCCCCTTCAGTTTATTACCGCTCCGTCTTGGGCAGTACAGACCGTCGGCTCCCCGGAACGTTCTTTGCGCGGAAGACCGTCTGCCTCTTCCACAGAAAATCGGGCTTCCCTGCCCCCTGATTTTTCATCGCCTTTTGTAACATTCCGTCCGGTTATCGCGCAAAGAGGCAACTAAAAAAATGAGCGAAGGCGTAAAAATAATCGCGCAAAACCGCAAAGCGCGGCACGATTATTCGGTAGACGAAAGCTATGAATGCGGAATCGAACTTTTGGGGACAGAGGTAAAATCGTTCCGAGACGGAAAAATCTCGTTTCCCGACGCTTGGGCGGAAGTTATAAACGGCGAAATCTGGCTGCGCTCGCTTGTGGTGGCGGAAAACCCGTTTTCATCGATTTTTAACCACGAACCCGAAAGAAGAAAACGCCTTCTTTTACACAAAGACGAAATCAAAAGGATACATCGGAAAGTCGAGGAAAAGGGCTACACCCTCATTCCGTTGTCATTTTATTTTAAAAAAGGACGGGTAAAAGTCGAATTGGGGTTGTGCAAGGGTAAAAAAGCCTACGACAAACGCGCAGGAATCCGCGAAAAAGACCTAAAACGCGATATTGAGAGAGAATTCAGGCATAGAATGGGCTAACGGGACTTGTATTCTATTAGTTCCAGCATAAAAAGGAAGGCGAAAACGAGAAAACCGGCGCAAAGAGCCCCGATTTTTAGACTTTTATCGGAAATAACCTCAGGTTCTTGCGCAATATAGACATTTCCCACGAAAGACGGGGTGTTTTTTATGTTTCCAAGCCCGACAATCCTTATAAAACGCTCGTCTTCCTGACCGTATCCCATTTGACGGGCATGAACCAGCAGAGTGTCATAATCATACAGCAGGTTATTTTGCGTCCTTTCCAATTCCTCATTTATAATCCCCAAATTCTTGACATTATCCAGTTGACGGTCCCTTTCGGACAAAAGATAGTTGTATGCGGAAATGCCCTTTGGACCGCCCAAAAATGAGAAAAGCGTATAAATCGCAATGGCAGTCCAAACCCCTATTAGGTATTTGAGGATTCTCATAGTTCGATTTACGGTTGTTTATATATGAATCTTTAAGCATTGACAATAATTGCCCCTATGGGATAACATATATATTGAGATAAACTACTGAAAACAGGTAATTGTACCGATAATTGACCATAAAGTGTTAATTTGGGGAGCGGTTCATGGCAAGTAACAGAAAACCTTCGATTTACTCCGATCGCGGCGGTATCGGTTCTGCGGAAGATTTGGATGAGTATGGGGTATGGGTAAAGAGCGAGCCTCAGGATTTGTCCGCAGACAGCCTTAGTCTTAAAACCGATGATATATCATCCGACCTTGAAGAAGATTCAAGCGATGATTCTTTAAACTTTGACGATGCCGTATTGGATATCAGTTCGGGAAAAACTACTCCGACCGTCGATATCGAATTTCCGGACGACAATATCGAAATTGACAGCGTGAACGAAGATTTTTCCATGAACGCCGATTTCGATGACTTAAGTCTTGATAACGAAAAGCTTAGCGCTGCAGACGAAAACATAGAAATTGAGGACACAAATTTTGATGAGTTCGAAGCTCCTTCTGGCGAAGCGGGCGCGGCAGGCGAAGAGCCTTTTAATGAGGATTTGGATTTAGGCGGCGGCGATGATTTAGCCAACAATGATTTAAACGTTAGCGCCGGCAATGATTTCGATGCAGAAGCGTTTGATGTCCCGACTGTAAAAGCCATCGAAAACAATCTTGACAACATACAGGACGATCTTGACGAAGTCGCAGAAAAAAAAGACGGCGATCTGTCAACGCACCTGTTAAAGAAAATAGCAAGCGAACTTTCATCCATCAGAGGCGAACTTTCCGAACTGAAAAAAGAATTTTCTTTGGTTCGCACCCCGTCCGCAGACGGTGAAAAACCAGCCGGCTTTTTCTCGGAAGAGGACGATGAAACCATCGCTCTTACAGGCGATGAACTTGACAATATTCTCGTCAACACAGACGAAGCCGGTCAGGAAACAGAAACAAGCGCTGAACCTCAACCTGAAGACTCACCTGCGGCAAGCGAAGGTTTTTCACTTGGCGATGACGAAGAGGACGAAGCAATTGCTCTTACGGGCGATGAACTTGACAACATTCTTAACTCGGCGGATTTTACAGAAGAGTCGGGAACCAATGAAACGCCTGAAAACGAATTCCTCACTGATGAAGAACCGTCAACTGAAGAACCAGCCGTTGAAGAACCGGCTGTTGAAGAAGAAACCGCAGAATCAGAGGAAACTGAAAAAGCGTCAGCAGAGGACGATTTTAGCGACTTTAACACTGATTTTGACGCAGACGACAGCGCAGGTATTGTAAGCGGCGCGGAAGAAACTCCTGAAGAAAGCGCGCCTGAAGAAACCGCGTCCGAAGAAATCGCTTTAAGCGATGATGTGTTCGGCGATGTTGATCTAACAGCTGATGATTTAGATTTAGGCGACGATGCTTTTACTGACATAGCTTCTGATGAAACTGCCGGAACTGAAACCGCCGAAACCGCTTCTACGGACGCGCCTGCCGAAGAGATTTCTTTGGATGATGATATTTTTGCAGAAACCCCTTCAGAAGAAGCCGGCGATAGTGAACCCATTGATATAGACATTGACGGTCTTGGAATCGATCTTGATTCAGACGCAGTTACCGATGCTTCAACAGAGAGCGAAAGCCCTGACGCAAGCGATGATACACATATCGATATTGACGAAGCAAAAGACCACGAAGAACTGGTACAATTAAGAAATGAAGGAGTCACTCCCGTTACTTTTGCTCCGGAAAACAGCTCCTATCTTGAAGATGACGGCGAGCATTCCGATATCGATCTTTCAGACGCTGTAATTGACGAACCTCAGTTATCCGCCGACAACATTGAAGATAATTTGGAAGAACCTTCCATAAATGAAGACGATTTCGACTTTGACTCTCTCAGCGATATTACTATTGATGATGCCGACATTCAGACGGATACGACGGCAGAAGAAAAGCCGACAGCATTTGAACAAGAACTGGATGATATCGATATAGACATACCGGCAGATACGCCGCCGCCTGAGGAAACAACAGAGCAAGCGCAGGAACAGGAAGACGACGCTCTTTCGTTTGACGCAGATTCTGCTGATCTTTCGCTTGACGACTTTGGCGATCTTGGCGATGTTGCTGAAGAAGCGCCCCAAGAAAAAGAAACTGCTCCCGAAAGCGTTCAAACAGAAACCGAAGAAGAACCGGTTTCATTAAGCGACGATCTTGGCGAAGGTCTTTCACTTGATGACGACTTTGGCGATTTTGATACCGCTGCAGCGGAAGCAGAGCCGCAGGAAGAGGAAGCTCCTCCGGCACCAAAGGCCGCCGCCCCTGCGCCGCAGCCTGCTCCGGCTCCGTCTGCTGCTCCGCAAGCGACAGCTTCCGCAGGCGTACAGATCGCGGGAAAAAACGGTTTCCAGATTCCTTCGGAATTAAAGTCGGAACTAAGAAATATCCTTAGCTACATGGATCAGCTTCTTGAGTCCCTGCCCGAAGAAAAAATCGAAGAATTCGCAAAATCAGAATACTTCGATTCCTACAAGAAACTCTTTAAGGATTTGGGGCTGGTATAAACACAGAAACTATCGGCGCACAGCTTCATTCACGCTACAATCCGCAGGCTGAAGCTGCGCGCTATATAGACTCGCTTAATTTAAAAGAAACAATAGAATTTTTTATTTTAATCGAACCCGGTCTTGGCTACATTATTCCCGTATTACAGGAAAGATTTAAAACAAGCAAAATAATCGCGCTTCATGTCAACGCTGATTTACCGCAGTCAAAAATCCCTGAGTTGCACAGCGTAGAAAAAGCGGAAGTGCAAAAATTTCTGGAAACAGAAATCCCGGAAATTGATGCGGAACGTATCCGCATAATTGAATGGCGTCCTTCCATGAATTATTACAAAGAAAGTTATGTGAAACTCCTTTCCGCGGCGGTAGAATTTATCAAACGCGCGGACGCAGAAAACAGGACAGCCGCCGTTTTCGGAAAAAGATGGGTCAGAAATTTTTTCAAAAATCTTAATTTATTAAATCAGACTCTCCTTTACAAACAAACTGACATTCCAGTTATTGTAACAGGCTCAGGTCCCAGCCTTGAACAAGCCGTTCCCGTTATTAAAGAAACGCAAGACAACTGCCTTATTATCGCCGCGTCCTCTTCAGTAACGGCGCTGTCTTGCGGCGGCGTAACGCCGGATATAATAATCGCGACAGACGGCGGTAATTGGGCACTGCGTCACATTTACCCCAATTACAGAAACGCCGCGCATTCGCCCATTCCGCTTGCCGTCAACCTTACAGCCGCGCTTCCTTCCCAATGCGCCGCCACGCCACAGCTAATTATTAATGACGGCAGTTTTTGGCAAAGCATCGTTCTTCATGAACTTGGTCTGCCGTCGGTTATTATTCCGCAAAAAGGAACGGTAACAGCCGCCGCGTTAGAGCTGGCTCTTATTCTTTCGCAGACCAATATCTACCTTGCAGGAATGGACCTTTCTGTCAGTGACATAAGAACGCACGCAAGACCGTATTCTTTTGACAGCCTGCTTTCCGACCGCGCCTGTCGGTTTACGCCTTTTTATTCGGAAAGTTTTACACGTTCAACTCTGTTACGCGAAGGCGGCAGTATGGGCATATACCGCTCATGGTTTAAAAATCAGATCGAAACATGGCCAAAAAGAATATTCTCGATCACTGACAGTGAAATTTTTAAAAACGGGATTCCTTCGGGGGAGGCAGTTGCAAAAAAACGCGATAACTTTAATACTGTCTGCGTTGAAGGAGAGCCTTCTATTTTTTGCAAAAGAGGCGCAAGCGCTCTGCTTGCCGCAATTAAAAAGCAAAATTACTCAGGAATTTTGAAAAAGGAACTTACGCCCCTGCTTTTTCCGGGCGAAAATAAAGTAACGGAAAAGGAACTTGAAATGGCAATCAAAGAAACCGCCGTAAAAGAGGCTTTGTGAACAGTACGTTAAGAGATAATTTGTTCGCTCTTTCTGCAAAAGACGAAAAGCTTTTTTCGCGGCTTGCCGGAATAAAGCCGTCAAATCGTTACGCTTTTCAAGAATCTCGTTCAGGTGAAATTGTTCCTGCTTTTTTGCAGAACGGAGAAGCGCAGCCTCTTCACTCAATGGTTGACCCGAAACGCGAGGCGCAAAGGCTTATAGAGACAATGCCGCAGGATACCGGCTTTTTAATTTTTCTGGGACTGGGCGGCGGCTTTGTTCCGCAAACAGCTCTTGAACAAACAGACGCGCGAATTATTGTAATTGAATACTGCCTTGACAATATCGTGGAACTTTTTTCTTCTGTAAATTATGCAAAACTGTTATTAAATGATCGTCTAACTCTTTTAGTTGACCCAACAGGCGAGGAAATAAAAAACTTTATTCTTGAACATTACCTGCCGGCTCTGCGCGGCGGCATTAAGGTGATACCTTTAAGAACCAGAATAGAACAGGACAGGGAAAAGTTTGAAGAAGCGACGCTCTTTATACAGGAAGCGATTGAAAATGTTTCAGGCGATTATTCCGTTCAGGCTCACTTTGGAATGAGGATGTTTTCCAACATTATCCGCAATGTTAATGCCGCCGCGCAAAACAGCGAAAATTTTTTCGCGGAAAAAAAATCCCGACCGATACGCGAAACTGCCATTGTCGCGGCAGGTCCTTCCCTCGATTTACAATTACCATCTATTGCCGAATTAAAAGCGAAAGGGACTTTTCTCATAAGTTCGGACACTGCCCTTCCCGTTCTTTTACATAACAGCATCGAACCTGACGCTGTAGTTTCAATCGACTGCCAGCATATAAGCTATTATCACTTTGTAGGCTGTAATTTGCGTAACATTCCCCTCGTTCTTGACATCGCAAGCCCTCCCCTGCTATCCAGCTTTGCGTCTCCCGTCTTTTTTTCAGGCGGACATCCGTTAGCGCGTTACATTTGCGCCCATTGGAAACCGTTCACGCAGTTAGACACATCAGGCGGAAACGTAACATACGCCTGCCTTTCCCTTGCAGAAATTATTGGCGCAGATCACATAACGCTCTTTGGCGCGGATTTTTCATACATACGCAGTCAGACTTACTCAAGAGGAACCTACATCTACCCCTATTTCTACAAAAAACAAAACCGCTTCTCCCCTGCGGAATCTCAATTTTCTACATTTCTCTACCGCAGTCCCTTTCTGCCACCGGAAAACGAAAAAATAAAAAACTATTACGAAACTTCGTCCCTTCGTTTTTACAGGAAAAAACTGGAAGAAAAAGTTTCGATGATGACAGCGTCCGTTTCCTGCGCGCAAGGAGAAGGCGCTCCTATAAATTTAAAAAAATCCCAGACACAAATCCCACCGTGCGATATTTTTTCGGAAAAAGCATCTGTCAGCGGCGCGGTTTTCCTTGAACAGTATCGAAACAACATCGCCGCTCTGCCCGCCGCAAAAAGGGCAGGAGGCTACATGGAAAATTTAAACGAAAATGAAAGACAGGTTTTTATTACATTGCTTCCATACGCGGCGGCGTTAAAAAAACGAAACATGGAACTAAAACGAGAGGACTTAATCGAGGAAACAAAACGCCGCAGTGTTGAAGAAATCGAACGGACTCTTACAACGCCTGTTACCGCTTGAGCTGGGTAAGGAAAATATTTTCCGCGTTTCTTATCAGGGAAAGCGCCCTCGCAAAAACAGGTTTAAAACCTCTTGGGTCTTCCAGAAGCAATTCCGCAGTAATGTTGGCGACTCTTCCGCTTGAAGAGATAGAAACCTTTGCGACTTTGGAATGCCTGTTTGTATAATTTGCCGCATTCATCGCGTTCTCCAGAGGAGTCGAGCCGAGATTAAAGCCCATGTAGATTTGAAAAAACTGAAGGTCGTTTTCATCTATAATGATAAAGTAATTATCCCCTGATGCTTTGAACTGTATATCGCCGTCAACATCAACCACAGGCACATATCCTTCCTGACGCAGATACTCAATATAAATGCCCTGCAAGTCAGTTTTTCTCCATGTCTGCTGTCTTTGCTGTACAGCCTGAGGCTGAGATGTTTGAGTTGGCTGAGTTGGTTGAACAGCTTGAGGTTGTTCTGTTTGCCATGATTGATCCGCATATTCTTGCGCAAATGCGGAAGAAACAAAGAAAATACCCAAAATTAATACGGTTAGCATTATTTTGTTAAATTTATTCATACAAGACTCCTCAAAAAGACAGTATATCACATTTGGGGTTTTGTCAATGGGATTTATTTCCGCCAAACGCAAACGCGGCGTATCCCACAAACGAATCGGGGACTTTGCCGTCTTCCTGCACGTCCGCAGAGGTCGCGTACTCCAAAAGGCGCGCCGTTCCCAATCCTTCGGCTTCTGCAAAACCCATCGCGCCAAGTACCGCGCCTGCCGAACACGCTGAAGAATCGCGCTCGGCACGGCGCAGAACCTCGACGCTGTCCCCGGCTTCCACCGCTTTTATGAAAGAGGCGTCGTTTACTTCGCGCACCCAGCGCAGGGCTTCACTGCCCGTCCCCTTAGGCGAAAAGCCGTAGTTTGCTCCGTAGTGAGTCAAATCGGTGGAAGCGAGGACGTTTACTTTACGGTTCAATTTTGCCGCTGTTTCAGAAATGAATTTTCCTGCTTCAAAGGACGAAATGTGCGCAGGGAGCCTAAGCCACAACAGTTCCGACTTAGGAAAGAAAAAACGCGCCATAGGCAAAAGCACTTCGATAGTGTTGTCGCGGTAACGGTCCTGTGCGCCGTCAAGTTCTTTGCACAGTTCTTGGCGCAGTTTTAAATCTATCGGCATTGGACCGAATGGGGTCATTGCCGCGTCCTCCATTGCGAAAAGAGGCGGAGAGCCTGAGGCTAAGTGTCCGCCGAGAACTACTACGGTTTCGATGTCCCGTTGTAGAGCGCTGACCGCGCGAGCCGCAGTACGGCCTGAGTAGTACCAGCCGGCATGGGGGGAAATCGCCGCGCGTGAAAAACCGCCGTCATTAAAATCGGATAAAAACTCGGAAACAACGGCGGAATCACGGGGAAACCAGCCTGCAGGCAGTGAATATTCTCTTATTTGCATATAAATACCGCCGATAATTATACCATAATATATGAAAAAGCAGTCAAAAAGCAGTCAAGGCAATGGTTCGATTTTTGGAGCATTTGTTGCCGCATTATGTATTGTCATTTATCTTTTCGCTTTAGTTCAGGCAGTGTTCCGTCTCTATATTAGTATCGAACAGCGCAAGGCAACGGCTGAACAGGAATTTTCGCGGATTGTAAATACCGCTATGTCCGCCGCACAGCAGGGATTTATGGATGAGCGGTTTATCGAAACCATGAACAAAGCGCTTGCCGCATCCAAAAGTATTGAAGCGCTGATAATTTCAGGACCCGACGGCGAATATGCTTTTGAAAAACAGGAAGGATACGCCGTAAAATGGGTTAATAATTCGCCAAGATTTATAAACAGATTGAGTTTTTCAAATCAGCCTTATTACAAAGCTCTTGCGATCCTGCGCAATGTAAATATCAATGCTAAAGCGAGCGCTTTTGATTATGCCGAGTTTTCAAAGATTCTCAAAGAAACCTTGCTATTGATTCTGATTGGGTTTGCCCTTGCCTTCTTTACAATGCTGCTGCAGACGCTAATCGGAAAAACAGCCGCGAAAAAAGAGCCTGTTTACGCGCCATCACACACGCCATCGCCGGCGCACGCGCCGTCATACGATTCCGCAGGAGAGACAGGTTATGCAAATACAGGGGACTGGGAAACGGAAACAGGTCCCAAGGGACTTTATTCCCCACGAAGCGGAATTGGCTGGGAAGAATACACAAAAGACCGACTTGATTCAGAATTGCACCGCTGTTCTTCAACAGAAAAAGATTTAACGTTTTTATTTATGGAATTCACCGATTTAACAAACGACGTTATGTTCAGGCAGGCGGCGGAAGAAGCCGCGTCTTTCTTTAAATCAAGAGATTTGCTTTTTGAACACGGCAAGAAAGGCATTGCGGCAATTCTTCCTGGCGTCGATCTTGAAACAGGAATAGCGCGCGCGGAAAAATTTTATCAGCGCATTATAGAAAAATTCCCCCCAAGTCCCGGCTCAGGTTCCCTTTGTATCGGACTGTCCTCGCGTTCAGGCAGACTGCTAAACGCCGACAGGCTTTTGCTTGAATCAAAAGAGGCACTAAAAAAAGCAAGAACCGATCCGGGAACATCAATTATCGCGTTTAAGAGCGACCTTGAAAAATACCGTACGTTTATTCGCAATCAGGATTAATAGTTTACAGATCGACAATACTTTGTAGTATCAACCCAAATTTTACTTCCTTCGGGCTTCTTCCCATGTGTAGGTGGTTTTGCCGTCTTTATCCATTTGCCATACGTCTATTATTTCCCTTTCTTTGAGAAATACGGTTTCCTCTTTGTCGGGTTGTTTCA
>JGI24698J34947_10001372_pt1 | contig 12799 bp, 11 predicted proteins | sample TergutMp193P3_FD_34947 | JGI IMG/M metagenome (IMG submission 34947)
CACCCGCCAGTCCGACTGCCGGAGGTAGCCGTCCATTGTGCTGTCAATGTCCAGCATGAGCTTCTTGACATCCCTCATGGCCTCGTGGCGGGCCCTGTATAGGATGTACGCCTTTGCCACTTCCGTTTCCTTCGCCTCGATGAGGGCCGTCTCCACAAGGTCCTGTATTTCCTCGATTGCCGGAATTGAGTTCCGGTGCCTTCCGGACATCATTTCCTTTATTAGGGTTTCCACCCTGGAACTGATGGCCTGGACCCTGGAGTCCTTTTCCTCCTGGCTTCCCTTGAAACCCGTGGCGGCAAACGCCTTTTTTACGGCATTGGATATTTTTGTCCGATCGTAGACTTCTATTTCACCGGATCTCTTTACCACGTTCTTAATCAAGCAATTCTCCTTCCACGCCGGGCGGCAATCCGTCAACCGTCTTGATTTCCCGGACGAAATCGTCCAGATTCTCAAAGTGACGGTAAACCGCCGCGAATCGTATATAGGCTACCTTGTCCATGATCGCCAGCTTCTCCAGTACCAAATCGCCGATTGTGGCCGTGTCAATCTCATGGCTCACTTTCCCCCTCATGGCCGCCATGTCCTCAACCTCGTTGACAATGCTCTCGATACCCATCTGGGAAACCGGCCTTTTTTCGAGGGCCCGGCTGACGCCCCTCTCGATCTTGGCCCTGTCGAAAGGTTCCCGGCGTCCGCCCTTTTTAATCACCATGAACTGTTTGTCTTCGGTCCTCTCATAGCTGGTAAACCTGTAACCGCACTGTGAACACTCCCGCCGCCGGCGTATGGCATCGCCATTGGCCAGTGTCCTTGATTCGATAACTTTGTCATCAGAACTGCCGCAATGGGGGCAACGCACAGTAGTGTTACCTCGGTAAAAGTGTCCATATATAGCGCCATATATATAGCGTCGGTATTTATTGATAGATAGTATATCACGCTATATCTTGAGTAACAATAGGTCTATCGGTAAAATCCGGTAAAAAAATAACTTTTTTTTATATTTTTTCCCTGTTTTCGAGAATTTATCTCCAAAATATTCATAAAAGAATTTTTCCCACAAACTTCACGAACATAGTTCGTGACACGAACTCATTTCTATGGAACGTACACGAACAAAAGAGAAAAATCAAGGTAAAAGTTCGTCGTGTTTGTGTGGTTCCTGGTAAAATTCCCGGAAAATGATTATTACTGAAAAACATCTCTTTTATGTTGTTTTTTGGCCCCAAGCCTGTTAAGCTTAGATAATGAAGATAGGGATAGACACCTTTGCCTGTGACAGCGGCAAATCGGCAATAGGCGCCTATTTAATGAATATACTTAAAAGAATCCCCCCTTCGGGGGAATACTTTGAGCTTTTGGGTTGGGACTACGATCGCTTTGCCTATAGCGAGGCGGCGCCGAATATGGAGTTTATCTCCCGTTGCTCCGTCAGGGGCAGCGCAGCCAATTTCCTTTGGCATATCGGCTGGTATCCCAAATTGGCGCAGGGCCGGGGTTGGGACGCCTGTTTTTTCCCGGCTGCCCACAGGATGCTCCCCGTAAAATCCCCTTGCCGTACCATTGGGGTTGTCCACGATATGACCCCATGGTGGGAACGTAAAAACGATAAACAGTTAAAGGCTTTTGTGCGTATGCTTCTGCCTAGCGCTTTGAGACGGCTTGACCTGATCATCGCGGTTTCCTCCTGGGTAAAGCAGGAATTAATGGACATTACCGGGATCAAGGGAAACAGAATCGAGGTTGTGCCCAACGGAATAGACACACAGGCCTTTTTCCCCCGCCCCAGGGGGGAAGAGAGCGTGGTACTGATTCAGCCCTTCAGCTTCCGGCGGCCTTACGTGCTTTACGCCTCCCGTCTTGAACACCCCCTGAAGAACCATGTTAAACTTATCGAAGCATTTGGCATTTACAAGGAGAGGACCAAATTCCCCCACAGACTGGTGCTTGCCGGGGGGGACAGCCGGGGCGCCGACAAGGTAAAGGCCGCGGCGATCGTTTCTCCCTACAAAAATGACATATTCTTCACGGGGCATTTTCCGACGACTAGCCTTCCGGAGCTATACGCCGGGGCCGACATTGTGGTGATCCCCTCCATGTATGAGGGGTTTGGGATGGGGGTTTTGGAAGCAATGGCCAGCGGGGTTCCCGTGGCTTGCGCCAGGGCCGGCTCCCTTCCGGAAACGGCTGAACACGCGGCCCTCTACTTTGATCCCGCCAACGCCGAGGACATCGCGGACAGGATGGTCACCCTGACAACAAGCCGGGATATCTACCGGGAGTGCCGACGCCTGGGACTGGAAAGGGCCAGGAATTTCTCCTGGGATACCTGTGCCAACCGGACTTTGGAGATTATACTGGAAACATCTTAACGCTGGTTATAGTCCCTGGCTTTCTCAAGGCAATCTTTGCAGAGGGTGTTCCTGGAGGACTTTGGCAGCTTTTTCCCGCACCTGGGACACTGACCGCCCTCTTTCCTCTCGGCGTATCTTTCCCGCCTTTTAACATTGATTTCGTCCCGGTGTTTTTCCAGGAAGCGCTGCTGGCGCAGGCGGTTTGATTCCCGCGCGTCGTTTACGGCTTGCGTCTCAGGTATCGCCGGCTTCGTGGCGGTCTTAGCCGACGCTTTCGCGGCGGTTGACTTTGTGGCGGCCGGCTTCGCCGTAGACGATGTTTTCGTAACGGCCTTAGCCGACGTCTTCGCAGAAGCCGACGTCTTCGCTGTCTTTTCCTTTGTTCCTTTTGCGGCCTTCGCAGTCTTGGCAGACTTCGTTGCCTCGGACTTCGTCGTTGTTTTTATTGTCTTTGCTGGCATTTATATATAACTCCTTGATATAGGATAACATATAGTGTTCAGGTTCTTCAAGGCTAAATATCCTCGAAACGGAGCCCCTCACCGGCCGGAATAAATTTTTTCGCTTTTCGCCCGATGATCTTTTCTTCCCATTTTGGATGGAGGCCCGGCCTTAGTATCTTTTCGGTTCGAAGGGAGGCGATCATATTCTTTTCAATGATCTCGCCTTCCGCGATGTCCCTTAGGGCGTGAATGGAACGGTTTGTCCTCTCATAGTTGGCCTTCTCCGATTGGGCAAGCCGCTTTACCCCGTCCCCAAGAATTCCCTCAATCAACTCCCTGCCGTGTTCGCGGTACATGGCGTCCAGTGTTTCCTCCGCCCCGGCTTTTTCCGCCTGGCGCAGCGCCCTGGTCATTTGACCGAACGCGGCGGGAGGCAGTGCGATTGGGTCATCCAGACCCGGATCGTCCCTTGAAAGGCAGAAATGCTTTTCGACAACCGATGCGCCCATTGCGGCTGCCAGTACCGGCACAAGGCACGGATCGAGGCTGTGATCGCTCACCCCGGTAGGGATCCCGAAGACCGAGGAGAGGCTTTTCAGGACGCGTAAATTATAATCCGTTTCCGGGGCCGGGTATGAGGTAACGCAGTGCAAAAGGCAAAGCGGCGGCGCCCCTCCAGGGGATTCTTCCATGGTGGATATGGCTTCCTCAATATCCCCTAGCCTTGAAACACCGGTTGAAAGGAGGGTCGGCAGCCTGTAGGAAGCAACTTCCCTCAGCAATGCGGAAAAATTCAGTTCCGGGGAGGCGATTTTCACGAATTTAGGCTTTAACCGCATGAGTTCCCCGGCGCTTTGGAGGCCGAAGGGGGTACAAAGAAAGAGGAGCCCCTTTTTTTCCACCCTTTCCTTCATATCCGCGAAAAATGACGGGTCGCTTTCCAGCTCCCTGAACCGGTCGTAAAGCCTGATTTTCCCTCCCGGGAGCAATACCTCCCCAGTGTTTGGGTGGAGGATTTCCCGCGCATAGACAATCTGGAATTTCACGCAATCGGCGCCGGCTTCGGACGCGGCCTCAATAAGTTCCGCAGCCTTTATTCGATCGGCCCCATGGGATGTTCCCAACTCCGCGATAACCATAACCTTCCGGGGACTGTATTCAATACTATTCACCCGGAATTTTTCGTTTTTCACATTTTCCCCCTCGACTTTATTTGAATTGTAGGGTATACTTCACCGTGTTAATGGTTGATCTTCGGCAAATTCCCGACGCCAATCATTAATCTTAAATTAAGGAGCCTGAAATGAAAACCCTTACCTGTGATGTTTGCAAGAAGACCATTGAGTCTCCCGAACAAGGCCGAAATTACTTCTCCTATGCACATCGGGACATTTGCGAACCCTGTAATGAAAAGCTTGAATTACAGCTAAAAACTGTACTACGGTCAAAGTCGCCTTTTGACTACGAATGGTACAATGGACTGGTACAGGACTCTATCGAGAAAGCCATCAAGAAAGGTAAATTCGAGGTAAAATAGGGATCATACAATTTAGCGGGGTCTTTAGAATTCCAGTATTTCTTGCGAGCCGCAGAGGCGGCTGTTGCGTTCACAGGAGGATAGTTTATGTCAGGCCACAGTAAATGGGCGACTATCAAGCATGCGAAAGGCGCCGCGGATGCCAAGCGCGGCCAGACGTTCACCAAGCTAATCAAGGAAATTTCCATCGCCGCCAGGATGGGCGGGGGGAGCGTCGAGGGAAACCCCCGGCTAAGGACTGCCGTTCTAAAAGCCCGCATAGCCAATATGCCTAAAGACAACATAGAGAGGGCCATAAAGAAGGGGACCGGGGAGCTGGAAGGCGTTACTTACGAGGAACTTGCCTATGAAGCCTATGCCCCGGGCGGGGTAGCGCTCTTGATTGAGGTTTTGACCGACAACAAAAACCGCGCCGCCGCCGACGTGAGGAATATCCTTACACGCGCCGGGGGGCAGCTTGCAACTGCCGGGTCGGTGTCCCGCCTCTTCAAGCGCCAGGGGACGATAAGCCTGGACGGTGAAAAGTACACCGAGGATCAGGTGATGGAGGCGGCCATCGAAGGGGGCGCCGAGGATGTGTCCCTTTCGGACGGCATCGTTGAGGTAACAACGGCGCCCGAGGATTTTGAGGCCGTGGTGAACACTTTGAACGAAAAGGGTTTTGAAACCCTCAGCGCCGAGATCAGCATGGTTGCGGAAGTGGATGTCTCGCTGGATAATGAGGGTACCGCCAAAGCGTTGAGACTGATTGACAAATTGGAAGAGAACGACGATGTACAGAACGTCTATTCCAATATAAACATTCCGGACGGGTTTGAGTCAGAGTAATTTTGACAGAAGGGCTTCTAAAAGCGGCAGAGAAATATTTCCCCGCTTCGGGATCCAGTCAAGCGGTCCCTTCACAGGCAAGGGATAAGATGGGGAAGCCGGACATTCGAATCATCGGCGTTGATCCGGGGCTTGCCTCCACGGGATGGGGTGTAGTAGGGCTTTCCAGCGGAAAACCAAAATACATTGCCCACGGCTGTATCGAGACCTCCGCCGAAGAGTCGAACCCCGCGCGCCTTGCGTGCATTTATCGCTCTTTCCTAAAAATCCTGCGAAAATACAAGCCAGTCGAGGCCGCCATGGAAAATCTTTATTTCGGCAAAAATGCCTCCAGCGCGATGGTTGTAGCCGAAGCCCGGGGGGTTCTCCTCATGGCATTTGGCGACAAGGGCATTCCCGTTCGGGAGCTGACCCCCAATACCATCAAAAAGGCGGTGGCAGGCGTTACCAGGGCGGATAAAAGCCAGGTTCAGGAAATGGTGCGGGTAATACTGGGCCTCAAGGAAATCCCGAAACCGGATCATGCCGCCGACGCCCTCGGGGCGGCTATTTATGTGGCGCATAACGTAAGCAATGTTTAACAGCATCCGGGGAACCATAACAGGAAAACTCAAGGAGAGCGTTTACGTCCTTTGCGGGGGACTGGAATGGGAAATTTCCGTTCCGGCGATTGATATTGCCGCCCTGCCGCCCATCGGGGAAGAGGGGCATGTTTTTACCTGGCTTTACCACCGTGAAGATCAGGTGAAACTCTATGGTTTTGCCGGCGAGGAAAGACGCGCCACTTTTCTGGAGCTCATCAAGGTTGACGGGGTAGGCCCGAAAGGGGCCCTGAAAATAATGGGGGGCATAACCCAGGAAGAGCTTGAAAAAGCGCTTGAGGCGGAGGATATTTCACGCCTGGAGTCGGTTCCCGGGTTGGGGAAAAAAACCGCGCAGAAAATGATCCTGGCCCTCAAAGGGAAACTGGTTAGGCCCGCCCCCGAAACGCGCTACGGGGACCTGGTTGAAGCGCTGGCCGCTATGGGCTATGACAGGAAAGCCGCTTCTGACGCGCTTGCCAGGGCCGAGAAGGATCTTCCGGACGATGTCCCCGGCCCGGAAAAGGAGAAGCTGCTTTTCAAGCAGGCTATCGTGAGTTTAAGTAGGGACTGGGGAATGGGGAGTTAGGGAGTAGGGGAGTAAGGGTGCTCCTGGTTAGTAAAGGGCGCTTGACAAAAATACGCGCCGATTGCTAACTGGGCGCACCCCCAATCCCCAATCCCTTGTTCCCCCTTCGCTTGACGTTTTACATAATATTACAATATATTCTTATTATGGCCGATATAAAACGGATAAACTTCGATATACCGACTCTTCTGAAACTTGCAGACCTCGACATTCGGAGGATAGCGGCGGAGAACACTTCGCTTACAGTCGGCAGATACTTTGACACATTGTCGAGGTTTATGGAACTTGCCCCGGCTGTAACGGATGCCTTGACCTCAATGGCCGGTCAAACCTGCGACAGGGAAGCTTTTCAGAATTTGACTGAAATGAGGATCCTGCTGGAAGCTTTGGGTTATACGAAACTTCTTCCCGTAATTGACGGCATTCTCAGCGCGGGTATAAAGGGCAATATGGAATTTGTCGCCGGTTGCGCGAAAAGGATTTTGAATGATTTTGTAAGGCTTCATACCCGGACAGAGACCGCGATAAAAACCGGTATAACGGATAATCCGGCGGATGTAGTTGATTCCACGGACTTGGTGTTCAGTTATATGTCCTATTCCCGGAATTACGGCGTAACGGCCAGGGGGCTGCCCCTGATAAAAGTCCTGGAACAGGTGGACAGCACGGAAGCTTCGCGCAAGATGCGGATCCTTGCCGTTGACGATTCCCCCATTATGCTGAAAAACATTTCTTCCGCGCTGCGCGACGAATACAAGGTATTCACGCTTTCAAACTCGACACAGGTCGAAAGGTTTTTGAGGCAGGTAACGCCCGAGTTGTTTTTGCTTGACTATAAAATGCCCGAACTGAACGGGTTCGACCTTGTTCCGGTAATAAGAAGCTTCGAGGAGCATAAAGAGACGCCCATCATTTTCCTGACATCCATGGGGACAAAAGATCATATATCGACTGCCGCCATGCTTGGCGCCTGCGATTTTGTTGTAAAGCCGTTTGATTCGTTTACTTTGCACGAGAAAATAGCAAAGCATATAATAAGAAAAAAATCTTTCTAACTCTAATTTGTCGCTCTGATCGCAGATGTTATCATACATATCGATCCCGCGCCGCGTGAGCGGGCTAGCCATTCGGGCAGCTCGATGGCGCATTCATTGATTGTCTACTCTGACTGACTAAACAGCAATGGCTTTTTTTAGATCCGCCATATGCTGCCCTCATGGCTCCCCGCTCCACGCGGCACAGAAAGATATGTCAGATCACAAAGCAATCAAAAAGTCAATTTAGGTTTTTCTGGAGGGGAATTCTGCATACGGCCCTTCGGGCCGTAAGGAAGCTGCTTTCGCAGCAATCCGAAAGATAGGAATTGATTTAACGCCGCCAGCGCCAACAAGTTGGCGACGGCGGCCACGTCATTTCACCCCGCAAGCGGGTATTTTTATATGTTCTTATTAATATTTTTCTGGTAAAAAATAATAATGCTTTCTTCCTGTTATAAAACACTAATATGTCGCAGGTTTGTCATATAATTACTTGATTAATCCTGTTGATGGGTGGGCAAATGCCACAGAGAAAACATCTCTTGCTTTGACAGGAAGTTATAAATGCGAGGCCGAGTAAGCTCTGAGGGCAGCATATGGCGTGCTAGAATGAGGTTCTGCCGCGTGACGATTGAACTGTGTTCAAGCGCTCAGGCCGCGTTGAGAAGCCCACGGCCATCGAGCTGCCCGAATGGGCTTACTCGGCCTCGCAATTTGTATATTCTTGTCAGGCTAATGTTTTTGAGGCGGCATTAGCCCACCTGTTAGCATTGTATTATTGAGATTGTTTTATATGACAGACATCACGACAAATTAGAGTTTCGTAAAAGTGTTTGCATTATTACTTTTGCTGCCTCGTAGTCCATCATCAGCACGGCGTCTTTTATCCGCTCTATTTCATCCATTAACAAACCGCTGAGGTTCATCGCGTCGAGGCTTTCCATACCTTCGTCTATGGCAAGAAAATCGGTTTCGTCAAAAGCGGCGGTCAGTTTCTGAAAAATCGGCGGCAATTCGGGCGGTATTTTTATAGGGCCTAGCTTTTTGTTTTCCATCGCGAAGGCTTCCGCAATGCCCTTGCCTATTCTGGTTAGGCGTTCCAGGAAGGACGGTAAATTTGACGTGCAGAAAGCCATTTCTTCCCTGTCTGAAGCCTTTTCAAGAGCCAATGCGACGGCGGAGAGTTCCGACGCGCCTATAAAGGCAAGCGCGCTTTTCATGCCGTGTACCGATATGGAGAAGTTTCGCATATCGCTTTCCTCAAGGAAATCGTTGAGGTTCCTGCAGCATGTTTCAATTTCCTTTATCATCAGCCTCAGCGATGATTTATAGGAATCCCATCCTGCATTCATTTCCAGACCCGTCTCCACGGAAATTCCTTCTATTTCCTCAATGCTTCTCCGGAATTCATCCTGCGTATTGTCGGTATCGCTATCGCCAGTTGCATTGGCGTCGCCAGTTACACTGGCGTTGGCGGGCTCACCGGCTTCGCCTTTATCACCTGAGTCATCTGTTTCGGCGCTCGCCCTTGTGATTTTTTCGGCGGGAAGCCACTTGTCCAGCAGTTTGAAAAACAAAACTTTTTTAATGGGCTTTGTCAGCCAATCGTTCATGCCTGCTGCCAGGAATTCTACCTTCGCGCCGGCGACGGCGTTGGCGGTAAGGGCTATGATAGTCACCCTGGCGCCATTTTCACGTATGATTTTGGTAGCTTCCACCCCGTCCATTACGGGCATCATGTGATCCATAAACACAATGTCATATTGGTTATGATTGATCTTCTCTATTGCCTCCCGGCCGGACATGGCCGTGTCAGCCGTTATTTTGCAGAGCTTTAGAAGTCCGCACGCGACATTCAGGTTGACGGCATTGTCATCTACCACCAGGATCTTCGCGTCAGGGGCGTATATCCTGTAGTCATTGTCATTCGCGCCGCTAATCAGCGCTTCGTCACCCAAAACTTTCGGTATGCTGATATGGAATGTCGTTCCCCGGCCGTACACGCTTTCCACCGTTATGGAACCCCCCATCATTTCTACTACCGATTTGCTGATGGCAAGCCCCAGCCCGGTTCCTTCTTTACTGCGGTTCTTTTTCATGTCGGTCTGGGTGAAAGCGTCAAAAAGAAGGGGAATATCTTCTTCCTTGATGCCTATGCCGGTATCGCTGATATCAAAATTGACATTTGATTCCGTGACGCCAATGGCCAAAGACACATTGCCCCTGTCGGTAAATTTGACGGCATTATTAAGTATGTTAAGAAGCGCCTGTCTTAGGCGGATATCATCACCGAAGAGGCATTTGGGTATTTCACCTTCCTTAATCAGGCTAAAGCCTATGTCCTTGTTACCGGCCAAAAAGCGTACCATTGAATCAATGTTATTAATTACCATATGAAAATTGTAGTTTCCGGGTACAAGGCTCAATTTACCGGCCTGTATTTTGGAATAATCCAGGATGTCATTTATTATTTCCATCAGATAGGTGGCGGATGTGTGGATATTCTGGACATGATGAAGCTGTTCTTCGTCCAGTTTTTTCCCGGCTAGCAGAAGTTCCGACATTCCGATAATCGCGTTCATCGGCGTGCGGATTTCGTGTGACATATTGGCCAGGAAAAGGCTCTTTGCTTCGGAAGCGGCCTGGGCGGCATCTTTCTGGCGTTCCAGCAGCTTGAGCTTTTGATTCAACTCAATGCTTTCCAGCACCCTTTGCTCGTTGGCTTTTATTTCGCGCAGATCACGGGAGTAGGACAAATAATGGTAAGGTTCGTTCCGGTGAATTCGCACAAGGGTAACCTCTACCGGAAGGGGTTCTCCGCCGGCTGTCTTAAACATCCACTCAAAACCGGTTAAAGAGCCTTTCTCAAACAGGGCCAGGCTTATTTTCCTGGCCTTGTCGCGGCTTCTGGAGCCGTCGCTCTGATATTCCGGGAAAAAACTGTAAAAATTTTTTATAAAATCCGATTTATCGGAAACGCCAAATGTTTCCAGCGCTTTCTCATTGCAGTCTATTACATTGTTATGCTCATCATGCAGAAGACAGATCATCGGGGTATTGTTCAGCATCATCCTGATGTCTTCGTCATCTTCACTGGCGTTGCCATGGATTGTTTTTATGCTGGTCAGGTCAAAAAAGTATAAAAGCAGGCGGTAGCCGGGGGGCCATGAAATGCGGGTAGCCGTTACTTCGAAGTAAATGCTTTTCCCGTCATGTCTCCTCAACTGGAGGCTGGTCCGCGAATAGCCTTTATCCAGGGCGTCACGTATAAATATCTGCAATAGAAGCTCGGTCTCTGTCCCGTCGCCCTGGTAGTCGGGCTGAATTTCCAGCATGAATATATTGAACTCTTCAGGCGAAAGATCCTCAGGTGCGCCGAAAATGTCGGCTATTTCACTGTTATATGCAACCACGTTGCCTTTTTCGTCCCATACCAGGCAGGGCATCCGGGCAGAGGACATCATATCATTGATACGCCGCTCCGCTTCCTCAAGGCGCTCGTGGGTAACATCGTGCAAAATGAGGGCTATACCGTCAAATTGACCATCCTCGTCCAGAATCCTTTTATGGGTTATCCGGTAAAAGCGTATTCCATCCGCCGGCCATTTTATTACATCATCAACAATGATGGATCCTTCCCCTGTAATAATATCAGAAAACCGGAGCAGGCTGCGTTTGGCGTAATCCTGATCGGGAAATATTTCGTGTAATGCGCTCAGGTGTTTGCCGATGATTTCGCCCGGCTCCGTAAATACCGCGAGGCGAATGAAGTTGCCGCTGCAATAAACAATTTCCTTTTTATGATCGAACAACACAAACATATCTTCCGTGCTGTTGATAAGCTGCTTGATATAGTTGTCGAGTTTCCGCGATTCCGGGGTACCCATATCACCGCTTTTTTCTGCTGTATTCTGGTTTTCATTCGAAGTCTTCATTTTTCCCTGCTTTTGTTACTTCTTCAAATTCTTCGGATATACTCATGAATAAATCCGCCAGATCGGGGTCAAAGTGAGTCCCGCGGCTTTCCGAGATGACCTGCATGGCTTCCCTGTGCGATAATGCCTTTTTATAGGAACGTTGTGAAACCAGCGCTTCGTACACGTCCACGATGGCCATCATGCGCGCCTGCAGTGGAATGCTTAAGCCTTTTAGTCCTTCAGGATAACCGGTACCGTCCCATCTTTCGTGATGCAGGTGCGCCAGTGTTTTCGCGTAATCCAGGAAAGTCTGGTTGGGAACCTTGCTCTGCAGGCTTTCGAGCAGTATTTTGCCGTATGAGGTATGAAGCTTCATGATTTCATATTCCTCATCGGTAAGACGCCCTTTTTTCAATAGAATATCATCACGTATCTTTATCTTTCCCACATCATGCAGGGAAGCCGACTTTAAAAGCGCGTCAACATCCCATCCGGCCAGCTCGGTGGCGTAGAGTTCGGTTTTCTTCATCGCGTTGTACAGTATTTCAAGGTATTTCTGAACCCGCTCTATATGTTGGCCGGTTTCCTCGTCCCGGAACTCAACCATCTCCGCTGCCCAGACAATGATCGCGTTCTGGAGCATGGTTATGTCATTTGTGCGTTCCTTAACCATCATCATCAAATTCTCGTTGAACCTGCGCAGCTCGTTTTTTTGTGACTGCAGCAAGAGGTGCAGCTCTATCCGCTTGAGCAAAAGCGGTGGGGCAAAAGGCTTGGTTATGTAGTCCACCGCGCCGAGGGAAAGCCCCAAAAACTCATTCTCGGTTTCATTTTTCCCGGTCAGGAATATCACGGGGATCTCCGCTGTTTTGGGATTGGCTTTTAATTCCTTAATCGTGTCATATCCGCTCATGCCGGGCATTTCAACGTCAAGAAGTATCAGATCCGGCTTTACCTTTTGCAGGGCCAGGAGGAGTTTGTCGCCGGAAGGGATGGTAACTACGGTATATTTATCTTGCAGGGCGGTTTTCCCGGAGTTCAGGTTTATGGGGTTATCGTCAACCAGAAAAATACAACAGGAACGCTCTTCCATGCTTTCTCCGTAGTTCCAGTCCCCTATTATACCGTTTATTGGGAAGAGGGAATAGAGGAAATAAAGGGATCATGGGAATAAGGGAGTAGGGGAGTAAGGGAGTAGGGGAGTAGGGGAGTAGGGTTCTGCCAACGTTGAACTTCCCCTTTTCTTGGTTGTAAGTAGTAGGGATTTATGGTACAATTCCCTGAATGCAGTTTTCGACTGACAAACCAGGCAGAAGCAAGATCGCCTCGCGTTTACTTACCATAAACATACTCTTTCTGGCTCTCATTCTGGCTATAGCGACCATGTTGAGCACCGTCATGATCTCAGGCATTACGGAGGAAACGTCCAGGGAATTCGCGCGTTTTTATTCCATCGAGGTGGTGGAAATATTGGGCTCGTATTTAAACAGGGAGATTGCGCTAGTGG
>JGI24698J34947_10001373_pt1 | contig 12797 bp, 12 predicted proteins | sample TergutMp193P3_FD_34947 | JGI IMG/M metagenome (IMG submission 34947)
TTTGCCCCGCCGTGTTTGAATCCTTTCAGAGAACCGAGGCCGGCGGCAATGGTGGAAAACGTATCGGTATCGGCGGAAGAGACAACGTGTACCGCGAATGTTGAGTTGTTGCCTCCGCCGTGTTCCGCGTGAAGCACAAGAGCCAGATCCAGAAGCTGCGCCTCGTATTGGGTGAACTTTTGATCCGGCCTGATCAGCGAGAGCAGGGTTTCCGCGCTGGAACTTGACGGCTCGCTCTGATGAATTACAAGACTCTCACGATCAAAGTAGTGTTTCTTTGACATGTAGGAATACGCGACTATGGTAGGGAAACGGGCTATGAGTTCTATACACTGGCGCAGTACATTTTCAGGTGAAACATTTTCAGGGTCCTCATCATAGGGGTACAGGGCAAGTATTGAAGAAGCCAGCTTGTTCATAATGTCGCGTGACGGAGCCCTCATTATTACATCTTCCGCGAAATTTTTGGGAAGAGACCGGTTGTTGCCCAGGAGGGTTGTAAATTCCTCCATCTGTTTTTTGTTTGGAAGACCGCCGAAAAGCAGCAGGTAAACCGTTTCTTCAAAGCAGAAACGATTCTCCTTCGCGGCGGTGGCGGCTATATCTTCAACATCAATTCCCCTGTAAAAAAGTTTACCGGGGACGGCGACTTTTTCACTATCATCCACAATATAACCGTGTACTTCGCCGACGCGGGTAAGACCGACAAGCACGCCCGTACCGTCCTCGTTGCGCAATCCGCGTTTTACATTGAACTTTTTGTAAAGCTCGCCTTCAATGCCGTAATTAACCGTAATTTTTTTCATTTGCGCGTTAATATCTTTCATCTTTACTCTCCTTTATCCATGTTTTCTTCTTCACGTATCTGCACACGGCGGATTTTTCCGCTTATGGTTTTTGGAAGCTCCGTTACAAATTCCACAATTCGCGGATACTTGTAGGGAGCGGTGGTTTTTTTCACATGGTTCTGCAACTCTGTCTTTAATTCCTCCGAAGGGGAAAAACCTTTCACCAGTACTACTGTCGCTTTTACCACCATGCCCCGATCAGGATCGGGAAAACCCGTTATGGCGCACTCAAGCACGGCGGGATGTTCCATTAGGGCGCTTTCTACTTCAAAAGGACCGATACGGTAACCGGAACTTTTGATCACATCGTCGTTGCGGCCTACAAACCAAAAGTAGCCGTCCTCGTCTTTCCACGCGACATCGCCTGTATAGTATACATTGTCATGCCATACGCTGCCTGTCAGAGTATCGTCACGGTAGTAACCGCTGAACATTCCCCAGGGCTTGCGCTTGTCAGTGCGGACAACGATCTGTCCTTCTTCACCCATGTTACATGAAGATCCATCCTCGCGTACAAGATCGATATCGTAACCGGGCGCGGGTTTCCCCATTGAGCCTGGTTTCGGCGCAAGCCACGGCCACGCGCAAAGCGTAACGGTAAGTTCGGTTTGCCCGTAACACTCGCGCAGTTTGATTCCCGTACCCGCCAAAAACTTATCAAAGATTTCAGGGTTAAGAGGCTCTCCCGCCACAGTACAGGTTTTGAGCGCGGAAAAATCGTATTTTTTCATATCCTCTTTTATAAAGAAGCGGTATATCGTGGGAGGAGCGCAGAAACTGGTAAGACGGTATTTGCTGATAACTTCCAGCATTGCGGCAGGCACAAAGCGGTCGTAATCATAAACAAAGATACCGGCTTCGCACAGCCATTGACCGTATATGCAGCCCCAGGCGGCTTTTGCCCATCCGGTATCGGCGACAGTCAGGTGCAATCCATCAGGCACTACATGATGCCAGTATTTCGCGGTAGCGATATGCCCCAGCGGGTAGGTGAAATCGTGGCGAACCATTTTTGGCATTCCAGTCGTGCCGGACGTAAAATAAAGGAGCATGATGTCGGTGTTTGCGTTTGCAGCTTCCGGTCTTTTAAAATCAGGTGAAGCGTTATTGAAAAGCGCGCCGAAGTCATTCCATGACAACAGAGGTTCATGTCCTTTTGAGCCGCCTTGAACCGTAATTTTAGCCGGATCATGATCCTTCGGGGTGTGAACCGAGCGGATAAACGCCTTGTATTTCAGATAACAGGTTCTGCTGGATTCACCGCTTTGCTCCATGACTGCCTCGGCTTCGTCTATGCGGCGCATCAGATCGATATCATCTACGCAGATAATGCCCTTTATATCGGCTGCATTGCACCTGTACACGAGGTCCTTGGTGGTGAGCAAATGGGTAGCGGGAATTGCGATTGCGCCCAATCTGTGCAGGGCAAGGAGTACGGGCCAGTATTCCCAACGGCGTTTCAGTATCAACATTATCGTGTCGCCCCTGCCAATTCCGGCTTCGCGTAAAACGTTAGCCGCTCTGTTGGAATGATCTCTCATTTCCGCGTATGTAAAAGCCGCATCCGCTCCTTTTTCATCGCACCATTGCAGGGCGCGTTCGTTTCCTTTTTCCCGCGCAAGCGCGTCAACTACATCATAGGCGAAGTTGAAATTTTCAGGGATGTTGATTGTAAAATCCTTGAAAAAATCTTCGTATGATTCAAATTCAGTCTTTGACAAATATTTGTCAAGCAGTGCCATTAACACCTTCTCCTATGCTTGAATATAACAAGCGTATGAAATGAAAAATCCTCTAAAATACAAACGCCAAAAAACGGGCTGCCTTCCCGCCCAGAGCTTTCATGCCATGAGGCTCGCTGGAGTCGTAATATACGCAGTCGCCGGGACCCAGTTCAATATCATGGCCGCTGATCGATATCAGCAGCCGCCCCTCCAGTAAATAGTTAAATTCCTGCCCAGGATGGGTGTTCAGGCTTATGGGTCTGTTTTCAGTTTCGGGAGACGCTTCCACCAGGAACGGTTCCGCTTTTTTCCGGTGAAAATTGTAGGCGAGATTCCAGTATCCGTACATGGGGCGGCGTGTAACTTCAGGAGCCTGTCCCGCGCGGGTAACACAAAATGTTTTAAGTTTTGAAGCTGCCCCGCTGATCAACTCTGAAAGATCAACTTTATAGCGTGAGGCGATCTCCACAAGCGCGCCGACAGGAAAATCATTTTCGCCGGATTCCCACGAGATATATTCCGCCGGATCAAAGCCAAGTTCCTGTGCCAGGGCTGCCGCGGAAATTTCTTCAATTTCTCTGAGCACCTTTACACGGGCGGCTATTTCCTTTACGCTTTCGTTTTCTGTCATTGTTGTTTCCTTATTTCAATCGTTCCGTTTGAATGGGCAATGTAGACGACAGGCGGCTTTTTGGTAAAAAAACCATTTTCCACCACGCCTGGAATTTGATTAATTTCAGCTTCCATTGCTGAAGTATCCACGCAAGAATCAAAACGGATGTCAAGTATGATATTTCCGTGTTCTGTAATAACCGGCCCGGCCTTACGCAGCGCCTCTCTAAGCATAACAGACGCGCCGATTTTTTCAAGTGCCCTTGCTGTTTGGACTCTGGCTTCGGGAATAACCTCTACAGGAACCGGAAACCCCATCCCTAAGCGTTCCGTAAGTTTCGATTCATCTACGATAACGGCAAAGGAAAGGGAAGCATAAGCGGCTAACTTTTCAATCAACAGGGCGCCGCCGCCGCCCTTGATAAGGTGGTTTTGCGGATCAACTTCATCAGCGCCGTCAATGGTCAGATCCAGTCCGTTAGAAAACTTCCGTGAATTCATGGTGTACACAGGTATCCCGAGTTTCTCACATTCAATCTCGGTTTGAAAACTTGTCGCGAAGGCGCTGATGTCCCGCAATTCTCCGCAAGCCAAAAGTTCGCCGACTCTGCGGACCGCGTGTATGGCGGTAGAGCCTGTGCCAAGACCGAGTTTCATGCCGCTCTTAACCAGATCGTCAACAACAATCCTGCCGGCAGTTTCTTTCATTCCTTTGCCCGAATCCTGTTCCAAGTGCTTTCTCCTGTTTCATTAATCCGCGCCAAAAGCTGCTGGGGAATATCCCTTCCCGTAAAACTGGCGTATTGCAGACACGCCTGGCGGATCACCATATCGAAACCATTGATAGTTCTGCAGCCGGCGGCGGCAGCCCGTTTCAGAAAGGGCGTCCTGGACGGCGTATATATCAGATCCATCACTGATTCTCTTCCCGTAAAAGTATAAAGCTCCAGAGGATTAGCCTCTTCGTATCCCTCCATTCCAACAGAGGTAGTCTGAATGATTATGTCGGAAAATTTAGCCATCATCTCTATTCCATGATCATCAGGAGCCGCCCAGCGGAAATTGTAGCTTGACGCGAGATTCCTTGCCCTGTGGACAGTACGGTTCAATATAAGCGCCTTGCCTCCAAGCCGGAAAATTTCCGCGGCAACCGCGCGGGCCGCGCCTCCGGCTCCGACAATGGTTACCTTCTGTTTTTTCAAATTTTTTAATCCAAGAAAATTTAAAAGCGAATCTGAAAAACCGGTGCAATCGGTATTATCCCCATACCAGCCCTCAGAAAAATATTTCATAGTATTGCACGCGCCGATGGATCGTACAACCGTTGAATAATTCGCAAGTTTGGAAAGAACTTCTTCCTTGAAAGGGACAGTAATTGAAAGCCCCTGAACTTCCAGTTGTTTGGCGAGTTTAAGAAAATCGGCGACGGAGTTTGCGGGGAATGGCACATACACAGCGTCGGTATTTTCCAGCCCAAAAATTGTGTTGAAAAACCACGGGCTTACGCTGGCTTTCAGCGGATTGCCGGCAACGCCGAAGATCTTTGTCTTACCGCTTATATTTTTGAAACGGTACAATTCCGCCAATTCTCGCACATCAACCTGCCCTGCGGCTGCCGGGGCTTCATTTTCAGATAACGCGCTTGAATAACACAAAAATGAGCCAAACCTTTCGGCGAGGATTCTTGAGTAAACGCCGTAATGTCCCATGCCGATTAGAATTTTATCCTGAGCCGGGCTGCTTTTTGAAGCTTGAAAAATACGCAGAACATCGCCCGTCGATTTGACCGCAACCGCTATTTTTACAATTTCGTCTCCGGCGTGCCGCATGGATTTCATCTTAGCGGGAATATCCTCAATGACCCCGCTCAAATCGTGATATGAGCGGATTATTCTGGTTCCAAAGGTACGCGCCGCTTCTTCAAGACTGGGTACGTCGAAATCATCCTCAATATCCATGTAGGCGAAGTTAAACCTGCTGTCCGCGTTAGCGTACGCAAGCCCCCTCGCCAGCAATTTTACCCTTTCGCCTTCGCCGCCTGTAAAGTACCCTCCGTCAATATCCCGCCTGATTGCAAGGATCACTGGCAAACCCGCCAACTCGGGAAAACGGCGTATCAACAGACGTTCATCGGGATTAAGACAATCAACCCTCAGTTCTGCGATATCCGTAAACTTGCGGTATTTGTTGAGTATCTCAAGATTCCGGTCAATGGTTTTTGCGGTCAGGCACAGGCAAATCTTTGCCATGATAATCCTCTATAGTTTGCTGCGGCGGTATCGCCGCAAATTTTTTACCGGAGATTAACACAAAGTGCTAATAATCTCTCCCTTAATAATCTGAACGGTAAATATAAATCGCGCTGACAAGTCCCGCCTGGTTTATATTAACCCTGAACATCATTGGCCAGTTATTGCCGGATACCGGCAAGAGCAGATGATCTCCCATATCCTGGACATTGTCTCCCATAACCAGCAGCGCCACCTGCTTGGGATCCCTTACAGAAATACCGCGCACTGACGACAGCCTTACCTGCCAAACGCGATCTCTGTAAATGTAAAAATCTCCCACGTCATACTGGAAAACAACATCGTCCTGCCAAAGCTCACTACCCCTGGCCGCAAAGACCGTCTTTGGCGGCCCAAACCGCTCGATAAGTTCCTCCAGCCTTAAACCGACAAAGGAAAACTGTTCGTCAACATTTACCAGCCGCTCCTGCGTCCACAGCGGGAGAGTTAAAAACAGTAACAAAAGCAAAAAAGCCGCCCTCTTCATAGCTAATTTTATCGGATTGAGGGTGTCCTAGACAATAGGATCTGTAAACAGGTACGAAACAGAATCTTCGACATTTTTTAATTGAAAATATCCTTTCTCATACTGATTGTTTTGTTTCGTTTGTTATTCATGCTGGAAATCATATAAGAGCCAAGTCCTCTGTATTTATCCTGTAGTGTGACAGAAACGGCGAGTTTTGCCATTTTCATTGCGGGAATGGTTTTGAAAGGGTAGTTAAGATTATGTATTTCTTTTTCAGATACGGACAATTTGATCGCGTCCGCAATAAGAGACATATAGGCAGTGATTATGCCCGTGGCTCGTTCTCTTAATAACCATGTCAGAGCAATATGGGAACTCATTTTTTAAGCAGCCTCATAAGGGCATCTTCCTCTTCCTTATGACGTTTAAGAGCTGCTGCTGTAGGTTTTCGGCGAATCTCCGCAATCACTTCACAGACGATCTTCTTATCCTTGATCTCCGTCGGCTGGACGGGTTTTACTTTAGTTCCCATTTTATACCTTCCTTAAAATTTAACAATAAATTACAGGCTTTAACAAGGAGAAAATACAGACTGATACCGTCCATGCCTATCAATCCCCAACAAATTCCGTAAACACATAAGTTTTATCGGTAAAACGCAGTATTCCCTCAGCGGAGACCCACACATTTATGCCTGAGCGTACAGGGAAAACCGGCGTTTCGCCTTCCTCGAAATCGAAATACAGGGGTTCCGCGAAGGGGGAGGCTCCGTACCAGGGGCCGGCTGGAACCGAAATGGCTATGAATTTGGGTACTTCCGGGACAAGACGGCGCTGGTTAAAGCTGGAACTCGCGGTTTTTTCGGCTACGGAGCGCCAGTCTACAAGCCACGGGTCTTTGCGGACATCCTCGTTCAATGTTTCCAGTTGGAAAAGGGAGCGGAACCTGGGCCAGTCAAAGTAAGCGGGGTTTTTCGCGCTGTTTTGCCCGGCGGCTATAGCAAGTTCCCGGTAAAAAACCGCGTCCCGCCCGGCTTCCCAGCTTAAAAGGAGACGTTCCCCATCCGCGTCGAAGGGAAATAACGCGCCGGCAGGCTTAAAATGCCCGGGAATCAGGTTCCTGCCGGGCCAATAGGGCCAGGCGGTAACGGGGCTTGTCCAGGTTACAGGCAGTTCAATAACCGCGTTGTTACCAGGTAAAATGTCCGCGATTTGCTCCCGGCCATCCGAATCCAGCCATTCAAGACGCCAATCAGGTTCGCCCAACAGGGAAACCCAGGCGGCGGGCACTTCCGGCAGCGCCGTAACGTACCTTGAAGGGAAGGAATCCCCGCAGCAAATAAACTGCAGGGACATGATAAACATGATAAAAAACCTGAAAATATGTAAATCCATACCTATATACGGCGCGGATATGCTGTTTTGCTTTAGTGAAGCGCAAAAAAAGTTTCAAGAATTTGAGCTTTTCGTAAAACACGGTTAGTTTTGCAAGAGCCGCAATTGTTTTTTTTACTTATTTGTATCATACTTTAGTTATGGCGGAAACTGAACAGGCTAGTTATGCCGATGTTTTACAACAGACGCTTATAGCCAGAAAGGAATGGCTTGAAAGGGAAGAACTGGGCAGACTCAAGGAAGAATTGAGAGGATTTCATACTTCTTTCGCTTCACTGTACAACATCTACCTAAAGAAAAAACTGATAGATGAAGATCCATACAAGCAGGAGACCAAGATCAGCGAACTGGAAGTTCCTGATACAAGCACGTTTAATGAAACCAAACGGATAGAACAATTATCAATAAGGTTGTCCAATTATGACAACCAGTTGGACTTTTTAGTCAACTTTTATCAGTTGAGTACAGATTTTTTGAACCTTGACAGGATAAAGCGGATTGTAGGGCTGGTACGTTATGTTGATTGGGTAGCCCTGACTCCCGATTCCCAGTCCGTAATGACCAGGGCGGCGGCTGAATTATCAAACCATGCAAAATCCGGTGTAGACCCAATAACGCTTAGTATTATCGGCGAAAGCCTTACAAGACTGTCCAAGACGACAGGCATAGTTATGGGCATATTAAAAGACCTCAGCAGTTATTACAGGGAATGTTACAAACTTGATATCCGGCAAAAAGTTACGCAATCCATGCAGCCAAATGAAGCGACCATGGATAACATCAGAAAGAAAATGCAAACCGCAATGCCGGGATCGCCTTATTACAAGGAACTGATTGACGAACTCCTGAAGGAAGACTATTCCAAAAGCGGCCCCGATCTGAGGCAGGCGATTCTTAACACTCTTAAAGTCGCGGAAGAAAAACCGAAGGCAGCGAAGGCTGCCGTCAATTTTAAAAACATTCTGCTTGACGGCATTCAGGTTATTGGCGGCGCGGGAGCTTGTCTGACCGAAATTGGGGGAAAACTCGATGAAAATCAGACAGTATTGGAAAGCCACAGAAAATCCCTTCTGGAACTTATCAAACAGCTTATCCGGCAAATTACAAACGCTGAACCGGAAGAGGTTATCTACACAATTGAGTATCTTGATCCCACCAAGGGCGTACCTGTAAAGGAGAAGATCTATTTTAACCAATTCCGGGATGAAATGAACAAGAAAATAAAAATCCTGAACAGTTTTGTCCGCGGTCCGGCATATACCAAATTATCCGCAATGGCGGAAGATCAGATCATCGGTTATCTTGAAAGAAACATAAGGGACGTTCAGAACTTTCACAAGACATTGAACGCGCTGGATGAATTCTTTAAAACGCGCGTGGACTCGGAGGACCGGAATAAAATCAAGGGCATAAAGCCGGAATTATCAACGCTGAAAAATTCAATCGTAAGGGCCAATCAACTGCGTCATGAATACAGCGCCTCCAAAGAAGAAGAAGAACAGCTAAGACGCCTGGGTATCAATCCCGCCACAGTTTAGGTGTGATCGCCAAAACACGATCCGGCAATTCTACTCTAATGTGAGATTAAATCTCAGATATAATCTCAGATTTAATCTCAGATTAAGTTTTGGCGAGCGCATGTACCATAGCGGCGATTTTGTCCTTCAGGATGTCAAGTCCGGTTCCGTTTTTTACAGAAACGGCAATGCTTTCAGGAAAGCGGCTTTTCAATTCGTCTAACAGATCCTGCGGATCTCCATTATTGTCAAGGCGGTCTATTTTATTCAGGACAGTTATCATGGGAATATTTTGCGCTCCCAATTCTCCGAGTACTGAAAATGTCGTCTGATAATAAATATCAATGTCAGGTTCCGACGCGTCCAGAATGTGGATCAGAATGTCCGCCATTGCGGCTTCTTCCAGTGTGGAGCGGAAAGCCGTGATCAGCGAATGTGGAAGCCGGCGGATAAAGCCAACCGTATCCGTGAGCAGTACAGGGGAGCCCGGCGAAGGTTCAAAGCGGCGGGTAACGGCGTCCAGGGTAACAAAGAGTTTATCCTCCGCGGGAACGTCCGCGCCGGTCATGGCGTTTAACAAACTGGACTTGCCCGCGTTCGTATAGCCGACAATGGCGCAGACAGGCAGCCCGTGCCGTTCACGCTGGCGTCTTTGCGTTTGCCGTTGTTTGCGTATGTCCTCAATTTCCTTCTCAAGACGGCGGATACGCTGTTCAATTGCCCTGCGGTCGGTTTCCAGCCTTGTCTCTCCAGAACCCCTCGTTCCGTAACGGCCCCCGCGCTGACGGGAAAGATCGATGTACTTGTGGCTTAGCCTGGGTAAAAAATAGGAAAGTTCAGCCAATTTAACCTGCAATTCGGCTTCTCTGGTACTGGCCCTTTGCGCGAAAATCTGGATTATAAGTTCCTGGCGGTCAATAATGGGGATGCCTGAAAGATCTTCCCAGTTTCTTTGCTGTGAAGGGCTTGGCTCCCAGTCAAAAATAATACAGTCCGCCTGGAGATCGGCGGCTTTTTGCGCCAGTTCCGCGGCTTTCCCGCTTCCCATTCCGAATTTCGGACTTTTCTCCCGGACATTGATCCTTTCAAAACCGGCAATTTCCAATCCGAGAGTCTGCACAAGCCCCGGCAATTCATGTTCCCCGTCCTTTAGGATACTGACCAGGAACGCTTTTTTTGGTTTTTCTTCAATATCGTAATACTTTTGCATTTACATGGTAATCCTACCCATATTGGCGAACAAGTCAATAGGAACACCGCCATAAGTAACGTTGTTTAACAGTGTGTACCTGCCCAGATACGCCATGCGGCCATTAGAATCTCAAGATAGCTAAAAAAAATACCGTTAATTAAAGTAAATGAATTTACTATTGATCCATACCAAAGAGGAAGAAGATACAGCCATCCAAATTGAATCTATTTTATCAGGACTTGATATTTCTTTTGAAGGTTTTATTCTCAACTCCCCTGAAGATATAGATATCAATACATTCACTGCCTTCTTTGACTTTTCCAGTTCAGAAGAAAACGATAATGACAATGTAAACATTCCTACCCATGTACTTGTTGTTTCGCCCCTCCATCCCCAGTGGTTCGATTTTCTTGCGGGATTTGCCTTCGGTTCCCATATATCCATTCTGATATACAGGCAGGAAGCCATATCGGGCATATCAAAGGAATTCGCCGCCTTCTTTACCTTTCTGGGGACGGAAGCGTCGCTGCAAACATACCTTGAGGTCGAAAACGAAGTTTCCAAAAAGCAGGACGCCGCAAGGAATATAATCAAGGCCCAGCAAAACCTGCTCAAGATGGGTGTTCCCATAACTGTAGAATCCCTGGCTCAATGCGTTACTGAAAACCGTGTCAAGGAAATCTCCTTCTTTCTTGACGCGGGTTTCTCAGTCAATTCCAAGAACAGTACCGGGGTTCCCATGCTTAATATTGCCGCCAGAAACGGAAGCAGTGACGTTATTCGCTACCTTATATCCGTGGGCGTTGATGTGAATCTTCTGGCTGAGGACAGGGGTGCAACCGCCCTTATAGACAGCGTTATGGCGCAGTACGAGGATATCGCGGATGATTTGATTAAAGCCGGAACGGATTTGAACGTAAAGGACAAGAACGGGCAGACCGCGCTGGTTGTGGCGGCAGGGGCCAGCATGGAAAAAATGGTGGAACTTCTGCTCAAAGCCGGTGCCGACGCCGACATACCGGACAGCCTCGGCGCGAGCGCGAGGAAGTACGCGTCTCTCTTTAAAAATGAAGCCATACTGTCCCTTTTCAATACTTTTGCCCCTGTGAAGAGTACACCTTAAAAACGTGATTGACGCCTTCTGATAGATCAAGTTTTGGCGATCACAGTTCCAACTGACATTACAACAGCGCCCTCTCAAGCTGAACCCTTGGGTCGCCCTTTCTTGTTATAGTTTTGGCGGCGGCTATAAAGGCGGGAAGGTTCCGCCCCGAACGTTCGTACAGATCCGCGTAAAAATTGTCTTCCGCATAGTAGAGCCTGTACAGTTCCAGATAGGCGTTGTTTATCTGTATACCTGAAAAACCCCGGTAATTATCGCTGGAAAAGCGGCTTTCATATTCAGCGTCAAACCGTTCTTGGGCGGCGTTGATGATCCGCTCCTTTTCCAGCAATTTTTCTTCCCTGCCAAGGGAGCTTGCGTAAAGGATTTCAAGCTCCGCGATTAATTCCTGAATGAAGGCGACAAATTTTTTACTGTCGTCATCCGACGCGAATATTTCCCGGTATTCATCTGAATCGGTTCCGAAACGGGTTTCAATATACAGCCGCGCTCCTTCGCTGCCTATGAATTCCGCCAACTCTTCGTTGAACTGTACCTGTCCCTTCACAAAGATCGTGGCGTGTACAAGCTCGTGAATGATAAGGTCGGCGAGTCTGGCGGTAGAATAGCTTCGCATATATGAATACAGCGGGTCCCTGAACCAGCCCAGCGTGCTGAAGGCGGTTACCCCGCGTATCCACACATCCAGGTCCTTTTTTTCAAGTTTGTCCCGTTCCTTTCGCGCGTCCTCAATATTAAAAAAGCCCCTGTAGGGCATCCTCCCGACTATTGGGAAGTTCCATTCGTAACGGGTAAATGAATCCTTCGCCGAGGCGGAAACCACCGCCGCCAAATAGTTGCGGTCAAGCTCTACGAAACGGGTGTAATTCTTGCTCATCGCCAGCCCCAACTCTTCCATTGCGAAAAGGCGTATATCATTTACCCGGCGTACAAACTCTTCATCGTCCACTTCTTCCAGAGGAATAGCCCGGTTTAGATACCCCAGCATTGTAACGCCCTGCCTGACTGTATAGCATCCCGATAAAGAGCCGCAAATCGCCAGAACTGAAATTACGGTGAAAAGAACAGGTAAAAAGTAAAATCTGTAATGGTCCATATCTCCCTCTGTATACTTGACCTTTCAATAATAATTATCCTATTATACGATATTGGCTTTCTGTTTTCAAAACAATTGAGGAGGAAAACATGACAAGACCGGTAACGTTATTTTCTGGTCAGTGGGCTGATTTACCCTTTGAAAAATTATGTGAGAAAGTTAAATCCTTTGGTTACGAAGGTATCGAAATCGCCTGTTGGGGGGATCATCTCGACCTTAAAAAAGCCGCGACCGATCCCAAATATGTAGAGGATCGAAAGAACATCCTTAAAAACTACGGTTTAAAAGTTTGGGCTATTGGAACTCATTTAATCGGGCAGTGCGTCGGCGACAACTGGGAACCTCGGCTGAACGGTTTCGCGCCGTCGAACCTTGCGGGAAAACCTGAGGAGATTCGCAAATGGGCAATTCAGGAGATGAAGTACGCGGCAGCCGCGGCAAAGAACATGGGCGTTAAGATTGTTACCGGCTTTATGGGCAGCCCGATTTGGGCGTACTGGTACTCCTTCCCCCAGACCACGGAACAGATGATTG
>JGI24698J34947_10001374_pt1 | contig 12792 bp, 15 predicted proteins | sample TergutMp193P3_FD_34947 | JGI IMG/M metagenome (IMG submission 34947)
GTATGGTACTCACGATGATAAGTCTGTAAATGACATTTCGCCTTTGGCGAAACGTCATTTACAGACGCGATAGACGACATTGCAAGCAACGTCGTCTATCGTAGGTGTTTGCGACATCTGACCACTTATAAGTGGTCAGATGTCGCAAACACCCATAGGGGAACCTCGTCACTGTACGCTATTTTTATTCCGCTTTCTTGCCCTTGCCTTGTTTTTTACTCTCTTTATGAAGGTTAGCAAATAGTTTTATCTGCTTTATGATATATTCTCTAAAAAGAGGGTCAAGTTCTTTTATTATATCTACAAGTTGTTCTAACTCTACATCCGGCGGTGCAGATGAAAACATACCGCCTTTTCCAGTGGTTAACCATTCTTTATTGACATTGTATTTATTACCTATTAACTCTATTATTCGTTTATTGGCAATTCTTGTCCCATCCTCTATTTTTGCGTAAAAACTATGGGATATAAAAATACCGCTGGAAAATGCCCGTTGCGAAAGGTCTAACTCTTTTCTAACCGCTTTGATTCTTGAACTTATTGAAGAATTCGCCATTTACACACCTTACCAAAAAATATCATAAAATACCCTAAAAAACAAGGAAGAGAACTTGACTAATATACAAAGGATACTGTAATATGTATTCTATGGATACTATAATGAAGTGTAAGGATAGTAAAGTCAAGGAAGAACCTTGCGATTATGATGCCGATTTTAAGATTTTAACAAAGGGTGAAAAGCGTTTAATACTGAAATCCGCTAAAACCTTATTGGAAGTTCAAAAGAAAGATGCGGAAATGCTAAACCTTGCAAAAATGAAGTGTTAGGGTGGGGAAATGGATTTATTAACAGTTACATATAATGGGTGAACACGCGCCCAAATAAAAAACAAAAAGCAAGCGAATACAGCCCTTAAAGATATTACAAATAGTGAAACGGTCTTACAAACTAAAGATATATAATTTCCTTCAAATGTTACTCGGAGGAAATTATGGTATACGGATATATAAGGGTCAGCACAGACAAACAGACGGTCGAAAACCAGCGTTTTGAAATAACCCGCTTCTGCAAGGCGGAAAAATTAAAAATCGGTAAATGGATTGAGGAAAAAATCAGCGGCACGAAAGCGCCGGAAAAACGGCAGCTCGGCAAACTGTTAAAAATAGTGCAGGCAGGCGACCTGATAATATGCTCAGAACTCTCGCGGCTTGGAAGGTCTTTCTTTATGATTATGAAAATACTCTCCAATTGCATGGAACGCGGCGTTAAGGTGTGGACGATAAAAGACAACTACAGGTTAGGCGACGACATACAGAGCAAGGTACTGGCGTTTGCCTTCGGTCTGTCTGCGGAAATCGAGCGCAACCTAATCGCGCAGAGAACGAAGGAAGCCCTAGCCCGATGCAGGGCTGAGGGTAAGAAATTAGGCCGCCATCCGGGAAGAACTGTTAAGGTGAAACTCTCAGGACATGAAAAAGAGATACGAAGAATGATCCGCGAAGGAAAAAACAAGGCAGAGATAGGACGGCATTTTGGGGTGCATCGGCAGACAGTGAGAATATTCGTTAAGGAGCGGCTCACAAAATGGAAACTCAAAAAACTTTTTCCGGCGACATAATGAATCCACCCTTTAAAAGTGGCGGTTTGGGTAGGGACGCAATACGAAATATATTCGGCAACTGGAAAAGTTATGCGTATTCCTCCTCACAGGCTTCTGGGGCAGTAACAAAAACTGGCAATACTGACAGTAAAGTGGCTGCTTATGGATCAGATGATGGACATTATTTATTTGACTTTAGTTCATCTCGTGTAATCCCTGTTGGTTTAGAAAACTCTCCCAGAACGATATCTGTTCAGTACTGGCGGCGCGTTAGCTGACCCTGCGCCAGTATTGGATTGAGATTGTTCTAACGCTGTTCTCAAGGGCAGTAGGGATTGCACGAGACGGGTCAAATCCTATTCTGTTCCTCGTCTGGCCAATGGAGACGGGATAATTTTGGTAAGTCACTGAATGAAGAAAAAAAGGATTGTTTGCCGCAGAAACAAACGGAGATTCATTGCAAAGAGATGAGACCGCTACAGTAGAATCGCCGATAAAATTCCTTATCGCGTCTCTTCCCAAACCGCCACTTTTAAAGGGTGGTCTATTTCCGCCGGCGAAGGACGGGAATTTTCCGCCGAGTACAAGTTTGCACGCTACCTTTTTGCCGTTGTTTCCGCTGACAGGCGCGTTCGATACTGTAGCGTTAATCGCCAAATCCGCGGCTGACCATGAGGCTTGCGCTTCGATTCTCGCAACAAATGTCGGTCTGTAACTCGCATTGCTGTCGTCGCTTAACGGCGCCCATTTTATGGGATCAAACACCGCAGGGTTGCTTGTTGTAACAGCTTCTTTCGCCTTAAATATTTCTTGATCGCCTTCAGGAGATGTAAACAGCACATAGGCGCCGGCGGCATAGCTTGTGTTGGCAGCAAATGTTGCATAAGACGGCAGAGATGAGGATAAGCCGTAAAGCTCTGCCCTCGCGTTCCAATTCTCCCAATTTCCGACTAAGCCTAATTCAGGCGGAGTTTTATCGTTAGGAAGCTGTATGTATTTCCAGCCAATGGGATAATCTAAAGCAGTGACGCTTACGCGCGGCGCGTCGTCTGTTTCCCCTGTGTGCTTGTGTCCGCTTGACGCATTAAGCTTTGCGGTAAGCCATGTAATTCCACGCCACACGGTCTGCAGAAAAGTTGCGAAAGTTATCGCCGTATTGGAAAAAACCGCCTTTGCGCTTGTCGTGTCTGCCTCTATGTCAGCGATGCCGTTTGTTTCTATTTGCGGCGAATCGTCACCGCCGGTGTGCCGGTGCTCGACTGCCGCTTTCAGGGCAAGCACATTTTTGATGGCCAAAGCCAACTGATCAGGGCTTTGATTATTCGGGGTCGCGCCAAGCTCAATAATAAGTTCAGAAAGATTATCCAGAATCAAGTTGATTGTTTCAGCAGGAATAAAAGATGGCGGTACATCGGGATCGGAAAAACTGCCGTTGGTAAATTTTCCGTTTTCATCAACACCGGGCCATGAGACGGACTTTCCAAAAAGTTTGAGAGTTTCGTTATCGGGATATATTCCAGCCATTATGATTTACCTCCATTATAAGAAAATCGGGGGATATAATTTGCGAGTAACACTGATCGCATAAATGTCTCAAATCGGGCAATATGATCGTCGTTGCCTTGAGTGTCAATCAAAATATTGATGACTTGATATGATGCTGCGCTGGCAATACGGTTTATGCCAAAACGGGAAAACCCGAAAAAAGCAGGACGATACTGTAACTGTATATCGTTAATAATAAACCCAAAAATATCGGCGGCTATTTGCATATGTTTGTGGGCGATTATTTGGGTAGTTTTTTGTAAAAGTTCAGACCTGCGCTGCTCTCTATTAAGCCCGTATGAAACAAAACCTGCCAGTACACGTTCCCAGCCGTCAAAAAGTTCCTCGGCTGACTGCAGTTTGCTCTCATTCAGCAATACGGCCATCCTTTTGCGAAAACGTATGAACTCGGGAAGTTTTGCCCGGCAAAACAACGATACGTCGCTTTGCTGATCCGCAAATTGCCTGTCCCAGTAATCTCCCCGAGGAAATAACTTTTTAAACGCGGAGATATATTGTTCCGGGTTTGCCGCTACTATTCCCATGACACCACCCCGAGATACGGATATTGCAGAATAGTAGTGGGCATCGTTCCGTTTGGGCTTCCGTCAAGCTTTACGGTTGCATCGCTTATTATTATGCCGTCAATAATAGAATCTCTAAGAGTGCCGGCAGTGGTAAGAAAACCGGGTTTTGCCGTTAGTTGCAAATATTTACGCATCCTGTTTTCGGCTAGATCGCGGTTCTCTTGGCTGTCTTCCTGCGTTAATAACGAAACAACCGGATTAAGCGTTATTATTTGAGGGGTGCGAACCGTAAACGCCAACGGCGGAGCGTTCTGATTAATATAGTCTGTTATATCCAGAAGATTGCCAACCGGATTTACGCCGTCTAATTGATTCCCGTTTATAACCTGTATCAGCAGCGCGCCGAAGACACCGAAATTCGCGAATTCCCATGCGGCTGATACTTCCGGGCTTGAATCAAGCGCCCATGCCGCAAAGTCGCCGTCCTTGCCGTAACGAAACTGGTTTCGCAAATTCGCAAGAACGCGCATCAGATATTCTTCATCGGTCTCGCCGTCAACGCCGCCTGAAATGCCGTCCTCGACAGTTTCCGCCGCCGAGTCAACGCCGGCAGGAATTGCGGAAACAATTTTAAGAGCGGCTCCGGACGGGAGATTTGTTTTAGCTCCCAAACTTTCAGAACGGACATCGACGACAGCGATTCCAGCGGAATTAATTTGGTATTGTTTTTCCGTAAAATAACGTTCTGATATATTGGAAGAAAAAACCAATCCGGCTGGAACCGTCAGATTCGGCGTTCCGGTAACAATTACTTTACCAACGGCGGCGGACGCGTATAATGGCGGTACTCTCATTGACCAGTGTTCGCGCAGGTTGTCTCCTGAAGCGGTATCGGGGAATATTTGCTGTGCGAGATAATCCAAGTCCCCCAACAGTTGATGATAAATTCCGGCATCGACCGAAGAAAAAACTTTAAGCAGGTTATACCGCGCCGTTGGATCAAGCGGTTTGTACAGGCTGATATAATTCGCGTAGGTACGCTCTTGAATGGTTCGCAAAGAGTCCCTCTTAAACGGCATTCCACTCCCCCTTAATCTCCTCGCTATTGCCATTTATGCCGTAAAACGTTACGCGATAGAAAATTTCATTCTTGCCGGCGCGTTCCGTTTCGCAGTCGATTTTTTTTACCAGCCCGTCATCAACAAGCCATTGGGTGCATTCAAGTATCATCCGCCGGAACGTTCCAGCTGTCTGCCCGTCAACTTTTCCGCTCTGCCGTAAAAGCCAAAGCTCGCTTCCAAAATCAGGATCAGCCCACCATGAGCCTTTATCAGTCCCGATGCTCATTAACGCAAGTTCGCTGATTGCGTTCCAGTTTTCGATGGTTATCGGTTTAATTGCCTGTTCCATGCAGCACCTTCTCGCTCTCCAGATTTGAAAAATCCTCTTTATTAACCAACGCGGTCAGTACCGCGGCAATTTGCGCCTTGTACGTTGCGCCGCCGTCTTGGGCGGCAGTCTGCGAATTCTTCAAGGCATCTATAATTCCGTCAACACGCGCCGTCAATTTATCAAGCTGGCTTTTAAGTTCTTTGGCTTTGACAATACCTCCGGCATCTTGACCGAAAAGTTCTACCGTTCCGTTTTCGCGCGTTATTACAAAACCGCCGCCTGCTGTATACAGCGCCGCGTCGCCCTCTTCCAGTTTTGGCGGACACACGTTGTCATCTGCGGCGAAAGGCATTATTACAAAACCGTTAAAATTGCCTCCCGGACAAAAAACAAGAGCCTTTCCGTTTTTTGCCTTTGCGGTAAAGCCGTAAGGAAAATGCTCTTTGTTTTCCAGCACTCTGCCGGAAAACGTCTTGACCTGTACCTTGCCGTCGTCGTCATAGCGTTTTTGAAAATCAGCTAATGAAAAGAGATTGCGGACTTTCGCGATTAATTGTTTTATAAGCGTGTTGCTCATAAATACATCTCCCTGTTTACTAGCGTTAAATCGCAGCTAACGGCTTCGGCGGTGGCCGTGTATTCGACTTCCGATATTAGCAGACTAGCATTAAGGCCGAGCGACGGTATACTAACAGGGATTAATATATTCGGAATCCAGTAGATTTCTTTTTTTTTGGTTCCTCCGAGGCTTTTTATCTGCTCGTCGGTAAGCCCCCAGCCCGGCACGGTAACTGTAGTTTTATTTTCGCTCCGCCGCTTCATTTCCGTTTTCGCTCTGCGCTCAAGCCTGTCTTTATCAAATTCAAAATCAGTTAATTCGATAGTGAGAACACGGTTACCCGGACAGGTATCGTCTATAATGCGTGCCGGCTCAAGCCCGGCGCACTTTACTATATATTCGTGGAATTGTTCAGAACCGTTTTGAGTCCACTTAATATTCTTGACATTTACGCCTTCAGTAATATTAAACGGTTCAGGCCTGTCAACGCCGGGGACTTTCCAAAGATACAAATTGCCAATCTCGTTGCTGGTTAGGATACGGCATTGATTATCAGCTTCGCCTATCAGTTTAGTCCACGGGCTTTCGTTTTCAAATGCAAAAAAAGGTACTATACTTGTCGGATCGCTTTCCCCCGTTTTGTTATCGAGTACCCCTCCCTCATGTTCGAAAGTACTACACTTAATACCAAATTTTCCCCCTATCTCATTTACTATCTGTTTAAGCGTTCTATTGGAATCGTTAGGTGTAGATAGAGGATCGTCCCAATCCGACCATGTTGAATCTATTATGTCACGCGCCGGGGAACGCCCGTAAACTATAAGGCTGTGTTTTGCAATATCAGCATTTGATGTTATTTCGTCAACTAAAACGGTTGTTACGCATCTTCTGCCGTGAAAATCAATATCATGGCGGTTTTCACATATCACTTGAAGCCGGTTGTGCTTTTTGATTTTGGTTCTTTCCGATGGCGGAATTTCCAGCTCAAGCGTATGGCATATTTCGTCTAACGATTTCCTTATCTTTATTGAGCGCCACAGCAGTTCCTGTCCGGCAGTTGCGTTATAAACGATTATCTTAGACATAAGATGCCTCTCCTGAAATTAAAAACGAATCTTCTATGTCATTCATTGCTCTTAACCGGTCATCATCGCAGCCAAGATAGTGCGACAGGAAAAGAAGCGGCACAGGGCTTTCAACTGATCTCTTTAATTCGCGGTTCATGGCGCTTTGCCTTAGTTTTTCCGAGAGCGCTGAACGCATTTCCGCGACGGCTTTATATACATCGGGATTTTCAAGATTAATACAGTTTTCAAGTTTGGTGTAAAGCGCCCAGTACCCGTCCATTTGATTGCGCGTTGCCTCTTCCATTTCGCTCATAATTTGCGCCGCCGCGCAGAGGCTTACAGTGCGGTACAAATTTTCAGCCGCGCGTTTTGTGTCCTCTTCCTTGACAGTCGCTGGTACAATAGACAGCGTCCATTTTTCTGAAGCCAAAAAGTTTAAAAGCGCTTTTTTTGTATTGTTATTTTGTCCAGAAAAATATTCATCAACGGCTTGAGCCGATTCTTTAACAGAGGCAGCGCAGGCGGCGATTGAAAAAGCGGAGTTTGCAAGAGCTTGGGCAAACAGCATGGGCGATTGTATTTCCTGCGCTATAAGATTCTCTATTCCGAAAATTTCATTAACAACACTGTTTAGAATATTCTGCGGAAGCTGAAGCGCGACGGTAATTGAGAGCATCTGCGATTTTATAATTCCGAATCCTTTATGTAACATTGTCGAAGCTGAATTTATTTTTGCAAATAATTTAACGGCGACATTTGCGGCATCTTTCGGTTTTAAAAGATCGCGCCGGATTAACGCCCCAGTTCGTACTTCCAGCGAAACCCCTGCCCGTTTAAAAGTAAGAGTAATTTCGCACTGTCCGTTTTCATTCGCCGATTCATTTATATTATAGCTTTCAACAACAACCTTAAACCGCCCCCAAAGGGGATGATCGAAAAACCCGGGCGATGTGTCGGAAGTAGGAATCATCAGCGCGTCAAGAAAATCTACCCGTTGCGTAAGGTAATACTCGCCGCGCAAATATCCGTGAACGGTAATGGTTTGCGCTTTTTGGTTTAAGGCTTCGTTAGACCACATTCCAAAAAAAGGATATTCGGCGGTGTCAACTGACAGCCCTCCTGAAAAATCAAGACTCTTATATATAAAAGGAATAGGCTCACCGTCCGGCGCTTGGTAACAGGACAAGCGCGGACTATCATCTTTATCAGCTCGGTATGCTTCGCGCCATTTATCTTTATAAGGAACGGGAAGCTTAATATCGAAACGCGCTTCGCTCATGGCACCATCCCTGCTTGAACCCTCGCGCCGGTTGGAAATTTGATCTGAGTGGTATTGTCTCTTATTTCCACAGATGCCGTAGGGCTGACTCCTGAAAGATTTACATTTACATCCATAACGGCTTGACCGCCGAGTTCTACTTTTTGCTGCGGAACGCTTGAACCTGTCTGCATTATTTCAGACGGCAAATCGGAAACCAGCATTCGGCGACGGGTGGTGCGTCCGTATCGGCGATTATTGTTAGGTACACGGCTCGTTTTTGAACCGTCATCATCTGCCAAAGATTCGCCGATGCCTTCGCCGATCTTCCGTCCGGCTTTGCCGCCCAGATACATACCAAGAGCGCCTATGCCTGCGCCAACTAGTGCGCCAACCGCAGTGCCAAGTACCGGAATAACCGAACCGACAGCCGCGCCTACTGCAGCGCCTGCCGCTATACCGGCGGCTCCGCCTACCGCCGCGCCGGCAATACTGCCTGTCGCGTCTCCTATTGCTCCGCCTTTGGCTTTGCCTCGCTCTTTTGCTGTCAGCTCCTCGTTTTGTTTTATTTCGTCTAACTCGTTAATCATTTGAGGAATCTTGATAAAAGCGGCAGCAACTCCGGCGCCTGCCGCCGCTCCGGCATATTGTTTTGGCGTGATATTTTTAACCGCGTTTTGAGCATTTGTTAATGGGTTTCCTTGCCCTAATGACGGCTGTTGAAACTGCCCCCCTGATCCCATTCCCGGAACTCCGCCACCGCCCCAGTTGGTCACATATACCGGCATTGCCGATGCCATGCTCAAAGATTCAGTGATGTTTACATTTCCGCTCTTTAACTGCGATAAACTGCCGACAAGCCGGGATATTCCGGCAATGCCTTTGATTGCGGCAATCGCTCCAATTCCGACGGCGATTCCTGTGAATACTTTTTTTATTCGTTCAGGATTTTCCGCCAGTTTGTTCAGGAGTCCTGTTAGATCAGATAACGGTTTGCTTAAATTGCTGTCGGCAAAGGCATTAAATGCCGTTTGCAGGTTTTTTATATTTGATTGAAGCGTCCCTGCCATTTCAGCGGATTGTTTCTGCAAAAGACCGGTGGTATCGCCGAGATCGGTCAGGTTTTCATACATCCGCTCTCCATGCGTTACATAGGAGCGTATTGCCTGCATGGAAGAATCGCTGAATATTCTGTTCAAATAATCGGCGTTACGCGCATTTTCTGATTTTTTTGCAATCTCTAACATGATATCGTTAAAATCCCTGAAGCTTTTCGTTGCTGGGTCAAAAACATCAATGCCCATACGCTTTAAATTCTTCCGGTTTTCAGGATCGGCTAATTCATTCATTGCCGCATTAAAAGAGATTATTGCCTTTTTCGGGCTGTTTGTACCGGCGTTGATAATTTGCAAGGCGGCATTTACCTTTTTTATATTTTCCGGCGCGGTTTTGAAGCCTCTCGCATTCAAATCAGAAAATATCTGCGGAGCCGCTTGCGCAAAATCAGCCAGAGAAAAACGACCTTCATTTGCCTGCGCGACCATGTCATCCATGAGCGCGGAAATTTGTTCTGACGAGTATTTGAAATTGTGAAATTCTGAAAAAAGTGCGCCGATTGAATCGCCTGACTCTCCGGTTGCCTGAATAGCAAGCCCAATATTTCTGATATTATTTTCGGCGTATTTAAGATCGTTGGTTCTGCTGATTATTACTTCAAGACCGCCGAGAATGTGCGCAGGATCAACTTTAACATCCGAGGCCTGCGCGACATCAAAAACAGCACGTTTTAATTCAGTAATTTGTTCCGCCGATGCGCTGGCGGAAATGCCAAGGCGCGTCATGCGGTGATCCATTTCGATAATGCCTTTTGCCGCGGCTCCGACAGAAAGCGTCAAGCCAAGCGCCGCAAGTTTTGCGGTTGTGCCTGAAACTGCTTTGTCTACTTTGTCTATCGCGCCGAGCGTTTTGCCGGCAAAGCCTGTAGCCGCGCCTGCGGCCTTATTCATGCCCTGCGAGAATAAATCTTTTAATGATAAAGTTACGCCGGTTTTAATTTCTGCCATTAGTTTCCCTCGCGTATCGCCTTCGCAACATTAACGGCCTTTTCATGCCAAAAAGATAATTGATCCCAGTACATATCCATAAGCGTTGTAAAATCCATGCCCGGAAGCAGAAGAAGAATCTCCGCGACCATTTCCGCAACACGGTCGCAGATTTCTTCTAAAGTGAGAAGGTCTACGCCGTCTTTTCTTGCGGAGTTTCCGTTTCCTCCGCACTGGTAGGGTTTTCTTTGTATTCCGTTGACGTAAAATAAGAATTCCAAACAAGAGCGAGTTCGGTACGGATTCTTGACCAGTCGTCAATATCAATTTGACTGACAACAGACATTGGCAAGCCCGACAATGAAGAAAAAAGCGCGGCATCGGCGGCGGCGCTGTCAACGGGGTTGGTACCAACCGCGATGAAGTCTTTTGTTTTCGGGCGAGCGATTGTTACTTCATTAACTTTCAATTCGCCGACATCCAAAGGATGTAATAACTCAATTTTCTTCATCCCGTTCTCCTATACCAGTCTCGGGCTGGTTCCGGAATTGTAGACAATGTCCATTTCGGCATCGCCCAGCTCGCCCGGTTCCGTCACCCATGCGCGGGGCATCATGTACTGTTTGCCGCCGGTCGTGAAAATTGTCAGGGTGTCCTCCCCCTGCTTTGAAAGTTCTTCAATGCCCAGAGCGCCTGTGGCGTTGAGTTTCAATTTCAATTCCGCGTATGTCTGGCTTTCGGTGTAGCCGGTATTTTCCGGCACTTCACCGGCTTTCGTTTCACGTTTTACGCCGGCCGGTTTGAACGTCGCGCCTTTTTCCTGAATCGGCAGTTCGCCTAACGTCGCCGATATAACACGCTTTACTCTTTCAAGTTTCATGCTTGCCTCCTATTTGAATTGCAGAAGCCCGGCTCCGATATAGAACTGGCCTATCAGATTGGGCTGGTGGGAATATTCAAGCCGTGTCTTGCTTCCGGCTTTGATCTCAACATGGATCGATTTTTTATAATCCTCGAAACCCTGACACCACTGTTTTTCCTTGATGAACACTTCCTGATAGAGTTCCGCAAGGAAAGAGCGGAATACGCCGGCAGTCATTACCCGAGCGCCGGAGCCAAAGTTTTCTTCAGTGCTTGCAAGTTTCCAAGTTTTGAACCGCTTCTTTGCTTCGGCGTTAATGTACGTGCGCACGGCGTCTACCGTTTCAGTAACCTGCACGTCAAGGTAGCTGGTGTCCCTGCCGCCGCCCGTGTTTTCGGTGTAGCTGGTTACAAGCCGTTCAATAAGCACGTTGCCTGTTGAGTCCAAGCGGTAGGTGGCGATTCCGGCTTCAAGAAGTTTCTGCCGTGCATCAGCGTTGAATTCCGTACTGCCGATTAAGCCTGTGATTTTTACGTCGTATGTATTTGCCGCAGGATCGTCGGCGAGGATACGGCAGGCCGCCGCGCACCACGCCGCCGCCCACACGCAGGGAAGCTCTGGATTGTTTCCGCGCGGAATAAGGACAATATGAGGTGAATTTACTTCTCCGGCTTTTTCAAGCATCGTCCCTTCTTTGGTCTTGCTTCCCATGTCGCCTGAAAGGGCGATGAACATTCTGCCGCCGATCTGCCTCATCGGGCCGTAACGCGATTCAAGTTCGTCCGAACTTGCGCGGATGTTTTTGACGCCGGCAAAATCGCTTGCGATGAAGTTGTAACGAACTTCGCCTAACCCGTCGAGAAAGGATTTTATATCAGTCTCGCCTGTTCCTTCTATGGGTTCAGTTGCCTCGATTGAAATACCGGGAACGGAAGATATAACAAAAATTTTGTTATTGTTGCCAACCGTCCCCTTCACGTTTGCCGTAACGGTTACATCGCTTGAATCCGCTTCGGCGAAAACCGGAAGGGTAAGCTCCGAATTGATTTTTGCGGTAACAGCGGCGGCGACAGCTTCTGCGTCAGCGTTAGCGGAAATTGCCGCGTCAAAACGGCAGCCGTTAATGATAATAGAAACCGCTCCGGCTGTGATGGCAGTTCCGCTTACGGAAAATATTTTTTCCCAAGCGGTTCCGGCTTCCGGTTCGGGAATGGGAAGCACGTAAAGTTCCTCAACTTTGTTAAGCGCGAGGAACGTTTCCGCCATAATAGCGGCAGGGCTTCCAAAGCCGAAAAGCTCGTGCGCCTTCGCTCCCGAAAGCACATTGACCGGCTTTCCGTTTTCCGCGGTTGATGTGGGAAGCTTATACGCTATCATCAACGCCTTCTTGATGTCGCCTTGCGCGCCGGCAAGGGAATTGTCAATCTCCTGATACTGTCCCGGAACCAAAAGGTTCGCCGGAATATGCCTAATCGGTACTGGCATTTTTAACCTCCAAATTTACATTATCTTGAGCGACCGCATTCTCAACGTTATGCGTCGCGTCATAGCCTTCAAAATAATCAAGATCGTCAAGCGATATTCCGCTTTCATGGAAACAATCACCGCTGACATCCCACTTCCACCTAACGCCCCAGAGCGTGATATTGATCTGGTCGAGCGTTCCTGAATACAAACACTCCGCTTCTATGTCATGGGCGGCGCCCATGCTCCATTCGGCATCTAAATCTTTTAAGACAGGAATCAAAGCCGAAACTATTTTTAACGCGCCGTCATAAAGGCGATCCTTGCTGTCGGCGCGGTATAAAATCCAACTCGCGAAGCTGACGCTTTGATCTTCATCCGAATACCGCAAAAGAGATGTGAGTATTGCCGGAGTCTGATTGGCAAGCCGCTTGATCTCCGCTTCGTTAAACTGTCCGGGATGCGCCGCTATGTG
>JGI24698J34947_10001376_pt1 | contig 12780 bp, 12 predicted proteins | sample TergutMp193P3_FD_34947 | JGI IMG/M metagenome (IMG submission 34947)
GCGGAAGCCGCCGCTGTTGCTGTCTTTTTAGCGCGTAACGGAACGGCGAAACACGAAATAAAAGAGCGTATGGAAAAATACTACGCGCTTGATTTTAATCTTGACGGCATACGCAAGAGTTATCATTTCGATGTGAGCTGTCAGGGAACAGTGCCGCAGGCGATTATGGCTTTCCTTGAATCTGACTCTTTCGAGGACGCGATTCGCAATGCTGTAAGCATCGGCGGCGACAGCGACATTCTAGCAGCTATTACTGGGGGTATCGCCGAGGCTTACTACGGTATTCTTCCCGATCTAAAAAGCAAGGCTCTTGCCTATCTGGATCATGAGTTACGCGACATTTACACAGAATGGGAAAGGTGCTAAAAGCGAATTATTTTTCGCCTCCTTTACAAACACAAGCAAATACATTACTATACAAACGTAAGGCAAATATGCTGCACTCTATTACCAAAAACGAATTTCGCACTTTTCTGATTCATTACCATTCGCTTGATCGTCTTGACAGGCTGACAGGGGAAGCGGGTATCAAGGAATTGTTTGGGCGTATCGGTTCCATTCAGTATGATCCGTTGGATATTGTTGGGCGTAATCCTAACCTTGTTCTGCAATCGCGAATAAAAGGGTTTAAATCTGATATGCTTGAAAAACTTTTGTATAAAGACAGGTTTCTCGTTGACGCTTGGGATAAGGAGATGTCAATTTACAGAACGGCGGACTGGCCTTATTTTAAACGGATCAGAAAATGCAGGGAAGAAGGCACAAGGAATATGCTTGAGCGGCGGGGGCAGGGGGAAACTCTTTCTTACACGGCGCAGATTTTGAAAAAGCTGAAGAAGGACGGGCCTTCTATGGCATCCGGTATCGATCTTGGAAAATGCCGCGCAAGCGATTGGGGGCACAGAAAAATAGCGGGCGCGGCGCTTGATTATCTTTACGCGAAGGGTGATGTCGGCGTATATAAAAAAAAGAACGCGCAAAAGGTTTATGATCTTATACAAAATTTAATTCCTGAAAAAATTTTAAAGTCGCCTGAACCTTTTAAAAACGACAGTGATTTTTACGAATGGTATTTTTTGCGCAGAATAAAAAGTATCGGCATACATTGGCTGAAAAACGGCGGCGGGTGGAACGGGTTTTTTCTTTCGGACAGTCAGTTGCGTAAACGGGTGTTTGACGCTCTCGAAAAGAAGGGCGTTATCGAACAGATTGAAGTTCCTGAAATAAAAGAAAATTTTTACATCTGCCGGAAGGACGTGAAGCTACTCAACATAAAACCGGATTACGATAACAGCATTAAGATGCTGGCTCCGCTTGACAATCTTTTGTGGGACAGATCGATGGTACAAAAAATTTTTGATTTTCAATACACCTGGGAAGTTTATGTGCCTGAGGAAAAAAGAAAGTACGGGTATTATGTACTTCCCGTTCTTTATCAAAACAAATTAATTGCGCGTATGGAGCCGGAAAAACAAAAATCAGGCCCGCTTACCGTAAAAAACTGGTGGTGGGAGCCGGGAATAAAAACAAATAAAAAAATGCAGACCGCAGTTATGAACGGGCTGAAAACATTCGCGGAATACCTGAATATTGACGGCGTTAATAAAAATGTTTTAGAATTGATCAGGTAACAGGTTTATGAGTGAATATCCTTCGGTACTGCTCACTTTTTCCGCCGGGTTTCTTTCCTTTTTCTCTCCATGCGTCCTTCCCCTGATTCCGTCCTACCTGAGTATCCTCGGGGGCGCGGGAGGAGTTGCCGTTTCATCAACGGAAAGCGAACCGGCTAACAAAAAACGTTTTGTTCTATTTATTACCGCTCTTTGTTTTATTCTGGGATTTACGGCGGTCTTTATCGTTTTAAGCATCATCATCTCCGCTACCTTTTTACTGATGGGCGGTATCGCAAAATACATACGGATTGCCGCCGGGATAATCGTACTCATCCTGGGTTTGAATATCATTTTCGATTTTCTTGCTTTCCTTAATTACGAAAAACGTTTGCACACAAACGGAAAACCTCGCGGGCTTGCGGGGGCGTTTCTCGCGGGGGCGGCTTTTGGCGCGGGCTGGACTCCCTGCATAGGACCGATACTCACAGGCGTGTTGTTTCTGGCGGGTCAAAGCGGTAAGGCGGGTGTTGCCGCGCTGTACCTTGCGCTGTATTCGCTGGGGCTCGGTCTTCCATTCCTTTTGGCGGCGGTATTCTTTGACCGTTACCTTGTCCCCGCACAATGGTTCCGCGACCGACTGCCGTTGATAAAAAAAATCAGCGGGATTCTGCTCATCATTATGGGGCTTCTTATCCTTACAGGCCGCTTTTCCGCACTTAACATAACTCTGCAAAAATGGCAGTATCAATATATTTATTGGGCGGAAGATAAAGCGATGCCTTTTAAAATTATAGCGGATTGGTTAAACTGGATTCAGAGTTTATAGGAGATACTATGAAAAAAACAATCAGAAAATTTTCGTTTAACACGTTATTTGTCTTCACGCTTTGCGCGGTCTTTTTCGTTTTTTCACCGGGACACGCCGAAGCACAGGTTTCTCCCGAAGCACAGCGGGCGCTTCGTGACGCGAATATCAGCGTTCTCAGCCAGCGCCTTGATCCGCGTAATTTTACACTGCCCCTTCTGAGCGGAGGAAACGCGGCTCTTTCCGCTTACAGGGGCAAGGTGGTAATTTTGAACTTTTGGGCTACCTGGTGTCCGCCGTGCAGGGTGGAAATGCCTTCTATGGAAACTTTGTATCAGCGTTTTAAAAATCAGGGGCTGGAAATACTTGCGGTTGATGTGGGTGAGGATAACGTCACGGTACAGCGGTTCGTTCAGAGCAATGGATATACTTTTCCAATACTGCTGGACAGGGATAACAGGGTCAGCTCCGTTTATGGAATCGAAGCAATCCCCACTACCTATATTATTGATCGGGAAGGAAAGATCATCGGCAGGATAATAGGGAGTATCGTATGGGATGCTCCCCGCGTTATCACCGCCATTGACGCACTCTTAAAAAGTTAGGTTAAAAACAACAACCGAACCCGCTCACGCCCCGGCCTGATCCTGAATTGCCATAGGGACCCATTCCATAACCCATCATGCCATAGCCTGAGCCCATCATGCCGTACCCGCGTCCATTCGCGTCAAAATCATATAACTTGCCGGCAATGGTAACTCTTACGGGATAAAGAACATTCCCGTACTCATACCCTTCGACAGAAACGCTTGCCCCTTCTTTCAACCCTTCAATAAAACCGATGTACCGTGTCAAAGATGGAATATAATAAACAGAACTGCCGTTTGCTACCGCGATAGTGCCCCTTTCAAGCTGTAAAGTCCCGTCTATGGTTACGGTTCTCTCAATACGCTGTAAATCGTTCCTGCTTTGAGCAAAAACCGTCCCAATAACCAAAACAGCTATCAACAGAAAAAAACCGACTTTCTTCACACAAACCTCCAGAGTTTAAAATGCCTTGAAGCCTCAGTCCCTATAACTATAACCAAAAACCAACATTTATGTTACAATATTGATCATGAAAAGCCTGTTTTATTACAGCTACAGGATATGTAAGGTCGGGATTGCCGAAGAAGACGGAGCCATTTGCCGGCTTTTCTTCGGTAACGGAAAAACGCCCGCCGGTTTTGAAAAAGGCGAAACTCCCCTTATAAAAAAAGCCGGAGCGCAGTTAGGCGAATATTTTGACGGCAAGCGAAAGATTTTTGAGTTACCGCTTGTCCTTCACGGAACAGATTTTCAGATCACGGTATGGAAGGCCCTGCAAGACATTCCCTACGGCGAGACCAGAAGTTACGGGCAGATAGCCTTGATTGCCGGCAATCCAAAGGCAAGCCGCGCCGTCGGCATGGCGAACAACCGCAACCCAATAGCGATCATCATCCCCTGCCACCGCGTAATCGGCCATGACGGAAGTTTAACCGGCTATGCCGGAGGCCTCGAAGTAAAACGGCAATTACTCGAACTGGAACAAAGGGCTTAACCAACCGGGTTCCCGAGCAATTCAACGGTGCTGTGCCGCCAGAATTATCATTGAAATAAATAACAACAACGCCAGGGAAACGATAAATAAAGTAAGGGCTGTGGAAAAACCAAGGCTGATAACGAGCCAAATGCCCAAATTATTCAGAATTGTCCGGTATATAAAAACAAACCCGTGAAAAACCACCGGCATAACGGGAAGCAGTAAAAAGAAAAGATAGCGCGGTCTTGATTTGGCGCGGTAACGCCAGCCGATAGTTATTATAAGAATTGCCATCGGCAGAAAAAACACAGCGGAGCCGATGCGGTTCAGCACTTCCGCTTCGAAAATCTGGGAAATGTACCCTGAGGAGCCAAGCCTCCTTGAAGCGATAAAAAGTTCATCAATTTGAAGATTGGGCAGTCCGCGCCGTACATTGGAAATGAGAAGGAAATCATCAAAACTGATGTCCAGAATTACCCCGGCTGGAGACTTTTCGCCGGGAAGCCACTCGTTGTTTTCCCAACGAAACCATTCGCCCTCCCAACTGCGGTCTTTATCATAACGGCTTATCGCGTGAGTCAAAACCTTTATCTGCTGTCTTTCGTTAATGACAACAGGCAAAAGTTTCGCGTATTCAGACCTTACGCTTATCAGCGGTTTCGAATACGCGTCAAATTCCATATATTCAAAATTCATGCCGAAAGCAAAATCTCTTGAAGTGGAAAGATTTGTAAAGCGAAGCACCGATCTTCCATAACCCTTAGGCAGTGAGAAAACCGCGCCTGTTAGAACCTCTCCAAGCGATAATTCCATTTCATCAATAAAGAACGCGTTTTCCCTTGCACCGCGTTCACTGGCGGCAAGAAAATTTTTCGCATCACGTTCATCGGGTGTCAACGCTATCAGTTCCTGAAAAATAAAAAACGCCCGTATCCAGTCGCTTGAGTTCATCGCCTCGTAACCTGAAAGTTTCAAGTTGTAAATATCATAAAGTTTCCGTTCTCTTTGATTCGGCGTTTGGGAAGAAATCATATTCCACGCGTCGCTCGCCAACTGGGCGGCATTGGTCGCTTCGGGACTGCCGGGTATAGCCAGACGCTCTCCAAGCGTGGCAAGCCAATGAGCGTCAAAATATCGCTCGTCTTTTTTTGCGTCTTCGCTCATGGCAATAGCCTGCACAGCGTTTAACGGCTGTTGATCTCCCGACAACGGCGTAATATCCGCGCCCCGCCAATCCCTTGCCAACGCCGCGCGCGCGCTGGATCTTTCCACGCTCTCTTCAGAACGCACTTCATTCAGGTTCACATCAATCTCTATTCTTAGATTGTTTAACTCGGGGCTTTCAGGCCAAACCTGATCGCAAATATTAAGAAATTGAGAAGCCTCCTGCCATTCGCCCGCCCTGCTGCGTTCCTGCGCCTGCGCCTTGGCGAGGTGGTACAGTTCCCCCTTAAAACGCAGATTATCTTCATAATTCTTAACCATCGGAAGGGCAAGAAAAAAAATCACGCAATAAATGGCGGCGGAACAGATGGCTATTATTACCGAAGTAATCAGGCGCTTTAACAAAACCTGGGAAAAACTGGGGTAATTGTCTTCCAGCGTAACCAGCCCGAAGGGAACAACCAGCGCGGAAAGAGCCAGCGCGGGAAACAGATCGAACAATGTCAGCGCCCCGCATACCAGCCGCCAATTACGGGAATAGATCAGCAAGGGCGGATCGGAGCCGGGAAAAATAAAACGAAAAAGCATAATTAATGAGCAGGTAATAATCATGTAGAGAAAAAATATCCCCTGCGGAGAGCGAATCTTTTCGATATCAATCTTCATCTTTATTACGCCTTTTTGCTACATAAAATAAAATTGAATAAGTATGCACCAACAATCCAAAAACAAAAAAAATCGCCGGAACTACTGCCTGGGCAGGCAATATATTTTTAAAAAATGAGCCCAGCAAATCCTGCATTTCGGGAGAGTTAAGAAACGTTTCAACAGCGAGAACGCCGCGAAAGGCAAGGACTCCCACAAAAAGATTGGCTAACGGCCACACGCTGAGTTTAATCGCAAAATCCAGCGAACTCAACAGAAAGACCAGAGCCAGGGCATAAGTAAAATAGGGGAAAAAACCCTCGCCGAAACGCCTGTGCAGTTGTTCCTGACTCAGCTTGAAATCAATGGAAAGGCTTTTTATAAACCAGGGAGAGTCGTCCCCGAACGGGATGGGGGGGAGGCTTATATTCACATTGGCCGTTGATTCCTGAAAAAACAGGGGCCTGTCTGGAATTGCCGTTACCCTCGGCCCAAGCGGTTCAGCCGTGCCATTCAACAGGACAACCGCAGTTTCGTTTCTGTTCAGAGTACTGGAAAGTATCAAACCTTTCTCGCCCATCTGTTTGATGTTTGTTTCAGCGGGAGGCACGGATTCCCAGTGGTACAGGGCGAAAGAAACGCCGTAGTTGAAGAGCAGGGACAGGGACATTACGCAGATCACCGTCGCCGGCGCGAAACAACGTCTCCTTGCCGCGTAGCTTAAGGATAAAAGGATAGAGGTATACATTGCCAGAGACAAAGCCCAACGAGCGGCGGAAATAACGATAGTTAAAATAGTCTCAGGTTTTTGCGGGAGAATCCGCACCCATTCAACCTGCAAATCCAGGTATCGAACGCCTATCCCCGCTATAAAAGTAATGGCAAAACTGAGACTGACAAAAAGCGCCAGCTTGGCCAGATTTTTCACACTTTCTAGATTACCACGCCAAGACAGCCTGTGCAAGAGTTTCTATAACAGATGGGAAACGTGAATTTTGCACTTTCCTTTAATGGGTAAATACGGCATAATAAGGCATGGACTCTCAGATAGCGGTACTTGGAGCGGGAGCCTGGGGTACTGCGATTGCGAAAGTAATTGCCGAAAAGGGAAAAAATGTGGTCATCTGGAGCTACGAAGAGGCAACCAGGGACGACATCAATCTTAAACTGCGGAATTCAAGGTATTTGCCGGATGTCCGGCTGCCGGAAACAATAAAAGCCACTACGGATATTGAAGAAGCCTCGGAGGGAAGCCAATTCCTGATTTTCGCGGTTCCTTCCATGTTTTTGCTTAACACCGTTAAAAACGCAATTTGCGTCAATTCAATCCGGGAAGGAAAAACAACCGTCGCCGTTATAACAAAGGGTTTTCTGCCGTCGGAAAACGGCCCAAGGCTGATCCTCGAAACAATGGAAGATTACCTGCCGGGTTTTTACCGCCAGTCCCTTGTATACATATCCGGTCCAAGCCACGCCGAAGAGGTGTCCAGGGGAAAAATAACGGGGCTGATAGCGGCAAGCGAAAACGCCAAAAATTCAATTCGTTTCAGGGATTTACTAAAAGGCCCGAAACTTTTTGTGTACTCGTCTTTTGATGTCCGTGGAGTGCAGGTGGCGGCGGCTGCGAAAAATGTAATAGCTATCGCGTTCGGTATGCTGGATGCAATAAAAACAATCGGAGACGCGGATATATTCGGCGACGGAACGGGCTCTCTCCTGCTTGCCGCCGGTCTAAACGAAATACAGATTCTCGGAATGGCGTTAGGTGCAACTCATCCCGAAACATTCACCTCAATCGCGGGAATCGGCGATCTTGACGTTACCTGCCGTTCCGTGTTCGGGAGGAACAGGCGTTTCGGGAGAGAAATTATTGAAAAGGATATTCTGGAGCCGTACAATAATATTGAAGATCTGCTGGCGCGTATCGGCGAAATTGGATACCTTCCCGAAGGTGCGGCTGCGGCTAAACATATCAAAGTCCTTGCGGAGAAACACAAATTAAAAATGCCGGTCTCGGTCGGGATGTACAGGATTCTTAACCGCGAAATCGGACCGCTGGAATTTTTACGGAATTTTATTGATGAATTGGGATAAGAATGGCTTACGTTTTTAGCACATTCCTTGGCCCCGCGCTTGTACTCGCATTTGTTTTTGCCGAGTGCGCGGGAAAATACTCAAGCAACACAAGGCAGAAGTACCGTTTTTGCGGATTTTTAACGGCGGCGTTTATCTTACTGATAATAGACTTGATTTTTTCCCTTCTGCCGAATTCCGCAAAGATAATCTGGTACTGCATAGCCGCGTTGTTTTTGTACATCTATTTAAAGACCGCCAAAAACGAAGCAAGGATCGACACTCTTACAGGGTTGGGCAACCGTTACAGTTTTAACGAATTTACAGGCGGACTGTCCCGTCAAAAATCAGGGGAATCATGGATCATCGTAAAGCTCGATCTGGATCATACAAAAGAAATAAACAACGCTTACGGGTATCTTGAAGGAGACAACGCGATATGCCGTCTTGCATCGGTAATAAAAAACTGTGTCAGAAAAACAGATTTTACCGCCCGTTACAGCGGAGACGAATTTATCATTGCCACAAAACTGGAATACGGCATAGAGAACCTGATAAAAAAAATTAGAGAAGAGCTGGCAAGTTATAATGAAAAAAGCCGGAAGCCTTACAGGCTTGAAATTAGTTACGGGTTTGATATTTTCAAAACGGACGGCAGCAGGCAAATTGAAGAATTTTTAAATCACATAGACGAACTAATGTACAAACACAAAGAAGAACGCCGCCGTGCGGGAGATGCGAACAGCGGAGGAACGGCATGAATACCCTCGGCCCCTGCCTGATAATTATTCTTATAACGGTAGATTATCTTCGCAAATTCAACGTCGATTATTTTCAGCGAAAACTGCTGATTTCGACCCTTTGTGCGGCATTCTTATCAATATTGCTGGAATTTTTTTTGCAGGAAAAGACGGAAACGCCACAGGCGATGTATTATGTTATTTCACTTTATCTTATAACAAGAAACTGCGGTTTTTATTTGGGCGCGGTATTCATGGATTATTTCACGCATGGGAACAAAACCAGAACGATAAAACTGCTTCGCATAGTCGGCGTATTTCTGGGATTATACGCAATAAGCGTCATTTTAAATCTTCCTTTCGGCTATTATTTTACAATTGCCGATGACAGCGTTTTTGTACGCGAAAAATTCTATACCTTCCAGTTAGTAACAAGTTTTCTGCCCATGTTAATTATAATCGCGGATTTTATATCGTCTTCCAAACAATTCAAGCTGACGCACGGGCCGTTGATTATCGTCTTTACATCAGCCGTCGTTCTGGGAACAGCACTGGACATAATTTTCACCAGTACAGGCATTATCTGGCACTGCGTTACACCGGCTGTTTTGTACATTTATTTTTTCATAATAAAATCAAATTCAAAAATAGACAGCCTTACCGGAATAGGCAACCGTTACAGTTTTAATGAATTCATAGATAAACTTTCAGGACATAACACAAGGGAAGATTACACGATAGCGATAATCAATATCGATCATTTCAAGGAAATCAACAATACCCTCGGCCATCTTGAAGGAGACAATGCGTTACGTGATATGGCGGCGATAATCAAGAGCAGTATCCGTCATTCGGACACAGCGGCGCGTTACGGCGGTGATGAATTTGTGCTGATAACCAGCACCAGCGACAACATTCAGCGCATTATTGATCGTATAGAAGAAGCCCTTGAAAAGCAAAATGCCCTGCAAGCCCGTCCCTATCGGCTTTTTATAAGTTACGGCTACGATATATATACGACAAACTTCGGACTGCCAATTCAGGATTTTCTTGATCACGTAGAAAGTCTCGTGTACAAATACAAGGAGGCAAAATCATGCTTGAAAAATTAACGGGAAAAATTACAGACGCGTTTCGTTTTGTTACGGGAAAATCAACAATCTCCGAGAAAAACATTGAAGACGCGGTAGAAGCGATAAAGATGGCGCTGCTGGAAGCGGACGTAAACCTGCGCGTCGTGCGCCGTTTCGTCAACTCCACGATTGAAGAGGCAAAGGGCGAGAAGGTTCTTCGCTCTGTTGATCCAGGTCAGCAGTTTATCAAAATTATTCACGACAAATTGGTTTCCCTTCTTGGAGACTCTGACCCCGCAAGCCGCGCCTTAAAATTACGCGGGCCCGATGTAATTTCTACAGTTCTCATGCTTGGACTGCAAGGTTCCGGCAAAACCACAAGCTCGGCGAAACTCGCCCTTCGCCTAAAAAAAGAAGGGCGCAAACCTTTGCTCGTAGCCTGCGACCTTGTTCGCCCCGCCGCGATGGAACAGCTTGCCGTCCTCGGCGGGCAAATCGGCGTGCCTGTCCACAGGGAAGAGGGCGCGGCGGACAGCGTGAAAGTGTACCAAAACGCCCTGTCATGGGCGAAACAAAACATGATCGACACATTGATCATCGACACAACAGGCCGACTGCAAATTGACGAAACAATGATGCAGGAACTCTCGCGCCTGAAAACCGCCTCCGCCCCCGATGAAATGCTCCTTGTCGCCGACTCAATGACCGGACAATCCGCCGCCGACATAGCAAAAACTTTTAACGAAAAAATCGGGCTTACCGGAGTGATCCTTACAAAGTTCGATTCCGACACAAGAGGCGGCGCGGCACTCTCGCTTAAAACCGTTACGGGCAAACCGTTAAAGTTTGTGGGCACCGGCGAAAAACCCGAAAACTTTGAACCCTTCCACCCCGACAGGATAGCCGGGCGTATCCTCGGCATGGGCGATGTCGTCAGCCTCGTTGAAAAAGCGCAGGAAGTAATCGATCAGAAAGAAGCTATGGAACTCCAGAAAAAAATGGAGAAGGAAAACTTCACCCTTGAAGATTGGCTCACACAGTTACGCGCAGTAAAAAAAATGGGCTCGCTTCAATCCATGCTTGAGATGATTCCCGGAATGCAGGGGCAGATCAGCGAGGACGACATTGACAAAGCGGAACTGAAACGACAGGAAGCCATACTTTGCTCAATGACGCGCAAGGAACGCGCAAATCATCTGATCATCGGCCCCCCGCGAAGAAGCCGCATTGCCCGAGGATCAGGCACATCAGTCGCGGAAGTTGCGCGTCTCCTTAAAAAATTTGAAAAAATGCGCGGCATGATGAAGAAGATGGCGAAGGGCGCAAGAGGAGGAATACCCGCTAACTTTATGCAGGGCGGAGGCTAGTTCGCTTCGCTTAATGTTCGGTTATATGCAGTTTTGCCTGTTTTATTCAAATATATCCGCAAGAAACTGTAAAATAGCCTGACTAAATTCTGTATCCTGAGACGGATCATCGAAATATTCGTCGTAACAAATAAAATGCAAATCACCTTCGCGTATAAATGTAGTTGTTCGTATTCCTTTTGACTCAGCTACTTTCAGGAGCTTTTCAAACTCAGAATAAGGAACCTGTGTATCTCCGGTTGAGTGCATCATAAGTATTGGGCGATCTCCCAGTTTTGCGATTCCGTTTATGGGAGAGTATTTCAACGCGTCAAAACCAAAGTGAAATCCGATATACAGGTTAAGGAAGGGAATATCCATTATCCCAAGAAATTTCGGCATACCGAACATAGACATATTATCAACAAACAAATCGGCAAATGATGAAAATGCGGCAATTGAAATAACAGCGTCTATCCGAGGCAGTTCACCGGCAGCGATAATAACCGTACCGCCGCCCATAGATGTACCCATTGCGACAATGGGTAAATTTTTCGCATCTTCATCAAGAGAGAGAAAATCCACTCCGGCTTTGACATCAAGCCGCTCCGTCATACCGAGTCCTATTTCATCGCCTTCACTTTGGCTTCTTGCGCGCATTTCGATCAAGAGGGCATCCCATCCGTTATCCGAAAACATTTTGGCATACCCAAAGAATGCTGTTACGGAAGGGTTCTGTATACCGGATAAAATAATGACCGTGCCTTTTGTCGCGTCAGTCCACGCTCTTGTTCTCCAAGCGGCAAGGGCGAGGGAATCATCTGTTGTAATGGTGACTCTTTCTGATTCTATGCCAAAGTCAATGGAATCAAATTGCCTCCGTTCATATCGCTGTCCCAAAAACATAGGCATTACAAAAACAGGAATTAAAATTAAAGTTCCCAATAAAAAAGCAATGAAAGCAAACGAAATTATAACAACGATTTTTCTTGTCTTTGTTCTTTGGGCCTTAACATTTTTTGCATTATCCATTTTAATCTCCCTGTTACTCTTATCTTTGCGCCATTGAAATTATTATATCGCATATATCATCCGGCGCGTAGTGATGAATATAGTACCTGCCTGTCAGGGTGTAAAATCTTTTTTTTCGATTTGTTGTTTTTGCGGTTATCATTTTTATTTACCTTATTCTGTTACGGCACATCCTATTAACCATATTATACAACAAATCAAAAACAAAAAAGAACTTTTTCGGACATTTTTTAAAATTTATTATTTTATGATATTTTTTTTATTTCATCCTAAATTGCATTTAACAGACCGATATATGCTCCAGCACATTTGGGGCAGGGGTCATTGTTGCGCAATGCCATATCACCTGCCCCAAACATTGTATACAACCGGAACGTTATGCGCCATTGATCGTGTTAATTTTATTCTCTGCCCATGCCTGTAATGGAAAGAAAACAAAAAAACTAATGATTATTGAGTAAGTCAAACTTATTAAACTTACTGCAATATTGGGACCAAGTCTTTCAGGCGATCCCAAATTGGCAAGGCAGGCAGTCAAACCGGACAAAAACCCAAATCCTCCTACTGCAAGAATGAATTTAATTGTGTTTTTAACAGATACTGAGAGCCCTTCAAGTTCCGCCTTGGTATAAGTATGGTCTTTTTTAAAACTCATTACTATATACCTGCCAATTATATTTCCGCTTTTTGATATAAGCAGGAAAAAAAACAGAGAAACCAAAATC
>JGI24698J34947_10001377_pt1 | contig 12779 bp, 15 predicted proteins | sample TergutMp193P3_FD_34947 | JGI IMG/M metagenome (IMG submission 34947)
GAGTTTGTTATGTGCTCAGGCAGAAAATCGGAAAGCTCTTCGTAGGAAAGCGTCTTTTTCTGTTTCGCGTATTCAAGAAGTTTAATGATAGCGGGATCGGATGCCGCCTGTTCGGCGCCGGCCTGTTCGGCTTTTTCTTTTTCCGCGCTCCCAGCCTGCGCGTTTTTTAAAAGTACGCGGTTTTGGTTTCTAGAAAAATATTTCATTAAAGGAGAAGGTTTTTTATTTTTAAATTTTAAAAGATTTAACATAAATTATCTTCCTTCAAGTTTTCGAATTTGGGAGTCTATAAACTTTTTTTCCACCAGCAGTTCGTCGATATCAACAGCGGCATCCGCCTTTCGCTCGCTTTCACGCAGCTGCGCGTTAATTTCCGTAAGCCTTCTTTCAAGTATTTTTATTCTGATCTGGTTTATTCCGTCCTCCATAATCTTGCGGGGATTACCCTTGTACTCCTGTGATGTTCCCCTGTCCGCGATAAAATTGCGCAAGGCGGCGTCTTCGATCCTTGCCAGAAGAAAGTCAGTGCCGCTTTCATCATGCTTGTAACATTCTTCCAGCGCGATGAAGATTTCCTTGGCGCGAAGATCATCTATATCCTTGATTTCAACAGCTGCGCGAAATTCAGGATACAGTTCCATATTTATCGCTACATCGGCAAGCAGGCAGAGTTCCGAGTTTCTGCGGATCTGCTGATCTGCACAAGCATCGGCCTGCTTATCTTTAACGTTACGGGAATAATTTCCCGTTTTCCAATCCAAATAATCCTTTTGCACCGCGTTACGCTCAATTTTGTATGTATCCGCTATCCTTGTAATACTGTCATCCCGATCAACTTCGGAATCCAAAGAATCTAAATACGGAAACATAAAAGCCGCGGCGCGGTTTAAATCGCCCTTTCCCGCGGCGTATTGGGATTTGCTGCGGGATAAAAGGTATTCAAAGTCATTTATAGCGTAATTCATTATTTTTTTCAATATCTGAGAGTCGAATTTTTGTAAAATATCCGCCGGATCTTTCAAATTTAATGAATTTACGCCTTCGGTTTCACTTTGAAGCCCTTCCTGTATCTGAACAAGTTCGCAGGAACGGCCGTTTTTCCGGCAGGAGATAATGGCCTTGTAAGCCGCTTTTTGCCCGGCCTCGTCGGTGTCAAAAACCAATATGATCTTTTCCGCCCATAAGCCGAGCCATTTTGCCTGCTCGTCCGTAAAAGCGGTTCCAAGCGGGGCTACCGCGTTTGTTATACCGGCATTGTGAAGCGCGATTACGTCCATGTATCCTTCGGCAAGATAGGCGCACTTGTTCTGCCTGATTTCCGCCTTGGCCTGATCTATGGCGAAAAGGGTCTGGCCCTTTTTGTAAATCTCAGTTTCCGGCGAATTTATGTATTTGGGAGGCTCGCTGCCGTCGCTGTTTTTAGCGCCGGGCATGGCTCTTCCGCCGAAAGCCACGATTCTCCCCTGTTTGTCGGCAATTGGGAACATGAGCCTCCCTGAAAAAAGAGGGATAGTCCTGTATCTGGATGAAAACAGCCCCGATTTATCGAGAAAATCATCGGAATAGCCCTTCTGTTTCAGGAATTTATGCAAAAAATCACGATCCTGCGGCGCATAGCCGAGTTTGAAACGCTCGATTATATCCGCGCTGATGCCTCTTTCCTGAATATAGCCAAGTGCGGCCTTTCCTTCCGGTTTTTCACGCAGAAAATGCTGGAAAGTGACCGTTGTCCTTCTGTACAGTTCAAACAGCTCCTCTTTGGCTGAACTGTCAAATTCGCCTTCCTCCGCGCCGCCTTCTTCATAAACAAGCTCCACGCCGATTTTACGGGCAAGGCTTTTGATCGCCTCTGGATAGGAGAGCTTGTCCATTTCCATGACAAAGCCGATGACGCTGCCGCCCTTCCCGCAGCCGAAACAGTGGTACATTTTTAAATCGGGGTCTACTTTAAAAGAGGGGGTTTTTTCCTGCCCGCCGGCGTGAAAGGGGCAGCGCCCCCACCACCGCCCGCTTTTTTGCTCAAGACGGAGGTAGTCCCCGACAACGGCGATTGCGTCCAGCCTGTTATTTACTTCCTGAATAGTAGCTTTTGATATCAGGGCCATAAGGTTCCCTTTTTATAAATTTCCCTTGGGAATATACTGCCCCGCTCTTATGTGTTCGTCAAAAGTTCTTGAAAAATAATGCCTTCCGCTTTGAACATCTTCAAGGCGGAAATATAAATAATCGTTCTCTTGAGGAAACAGCGCGGCGCGCAGGGCGACCGCCCCTGGAGCCGAAATAGGCCCCGGGGGCAGGCCGGGCCTTATGTATGTGTTGTACGGGTCGCGGATTTCAAGGTCTCTGTTGTAAAGAACAGCGGGGTGAGGTTTGTCCTGTACCTCCGTGATAATGTACTCGACTGTGGCGCAGGATTGCAGCGCCATGTTTATTCCAAGGCGGTTATAAAAAACTCCCGCCATAACAGGCGCTTCTTCGGCAGCCCTGTACTCGCGTTCAACAATGGAAGCGATTATCACTTTTTCATTTAACTGCTGCGGAGTCAAATTTACAGCGGAAGGATCGATGCTTTCGATCCTGCTGAAAAAATTATCCGCCATCGCGGTTATGGCTCTTGACGCCGGATATTCGGCGGGGAAAAGGTAGGTATCGGGGAAAAGGTAGCCTTCCATCGACGTATTGGGTATCATGTAGAGGTTTAATATTTCAGGGTCTACCGCCGCTTCAAGGAAATCTCCGGCTGAACAGATTCCCGCTTCCTCAAGGATTCTTGCCGTCTTTTTCAATGTCGCGCCTTCTGGGATTGTGACCCTGTACAGAATCTGTCTTCCTGAAACAAGCAGGCGGTGAATGGCTATCTGGCTTGCAGGCTCTTCAAGCCTGTATGTGCCGCTTTTGACAGGCTCTTTATTAATGCGGCACAGGAGGTTCCAAAAATACCTGTTGTTAATAAGACCGGCTCTTTCAAGGCGCAGTCCCACCGATTGGGAACTTTCTCCCCTGCGCACGTCGATGTACCAGGCGCCGTCAGTTTGTTTTATGCCGTCCAGCAGCGAAAAGTTTACAGCTTTTGCCTGACGAGGCGGCGAATTGAAACGCATGAAAAGTCCCAGCGATACCGCGGTTATCACAAGAGACAGGGCTATAAGCAGAGAAATAGTTCTAATTATCGCGGAAAAAACCCGGCGTTTTTTCTTTTTTAAAATAGCCAACTAAACTCCGCTAGATAGAAATTTCCAGACCCTCAATGGCAAGGGTTAACTCAATTCCCTTTATGTTCATCCTTTCAAGATACCACCGCGCCGATTGCAGAATTCCATAGAGCTTATTATCGTCGTATGTAGGATCATGATGGAACATAACCATGTGCTTTATTCCCCAGTTGGCGGCAAAGTCCACAGCAAGGCTGAACGCGCTGTGTCCCCAGTTGTACTTTTCGATTGCCTCGCCAAGGGTATACTGACAGTCTATAACTATCATGTCCGCATCCTTGAAAAAAGCGGTGTTTTCATCGTTCATTAAAAAATCATTTGAGGTAAGTTCGGTATCTGTGGAGTAAATAAAACGCTTGCCGTTTTCGTTAACGCAATAGGCGAATGAATCTCCCGGATGGTTCATTTTTTTAAAGTTTATAGTGCGCCCCGCAATACTTATTTCATTTTCAAGGTAATGATAGGCTTTTCTTGAGCCCATTGCGCTGATATGAACGGGAAAGTAAGGATGAACCATCTGTCCGCTTAAGATTTTTTCTACTCCTTCAACAGGCGAATAAAAGTCCATTTTTACCGCCGGGTTGTAAGCGGGGCCGAAGAACGGCAGTCCTTGTATGTGATCCCAGTGAAAATGAGAAAAGAAAACATGAAATCCGGACGCTTTTCTTTTTTCACCCGCCTGAGCTATACCCATTTCGCGCATTCCTGAACCGCAGTCAAAAATGACCCATTCGTCGCTGTCATCAAAAGAGATGCTTACGCAGGGGCTGTTTCCGCCTACCGTTCCGAAGAGCCAGGGCGGAAGCCCCGCCAAAAACCTTTCACGGCTTTCCGCGTCAGCCAAATCCTCAACCGTAATCTGCTCCACAATGGCGGAAATCTTGCTCTTGATACGGGAGGGAGAAGTCGGCGTCGGAATGGAACCGCGTACACCCCAAAAATGGATATTCATTGATCTATACCCCCTGTCCAAGGCTGCTCATGTATTTCCATGATTCCTTTGTTATAACCGGCTGAGAACCGCGCAGTTTTACGCAGCGGTCTATTGCCTCTTGTGTATGCAGTTCTCCTGTGTTCATTCCCGGACAGGCCGCGGCGGCGATTTTCCAACTTTCAGGCGAAGAAAGTATGGAAGGCCAAAAAGGAAAAGAGCTGCACTGCAAGGGACGAACATTATAGACCGAACAGCCCGAGTCCCAAAAAACGCAGTCCTTATTCGGTTTTTCCCTTAATGACAAAGATTCCGTTCCCGTCATGCCTGTTACCCATCTGCAATATATCCCTACAAATCGATATTTGTCCATATCCAGGCTGTCCGTCAATTTTTTCAGGTCTTTTTCGGAAAGGAAAACATAACCTGAGTCGTACCGGCAGCAGGAAGAACAGCGCTTGCATGAAAATTTAAGACCTGACGCATAAAACGGCGCGTTTGTCATTTATAGGGAATTTATACCATTATTTTAGCGGAAAATCAACCTTTGTTTTCAGTTTTCCCGGCGTTCGCGCGCCAAATCGATATTTTGCCTTGCATCGGTATTTTCCGAATCGATTCTCAATACCGCCTGCCAATCGGCGATAGCCCTGTCGGTGTTACCTAATCTTGCCTGGGCGTTACCACGGATTGTATAGGCGCTGATATTGTTTCTGTCATGGCTTATCGCCCGTGTAGCATCGGCTACGGCGTTTTCCATGTCGCCCTTTTCATAATAGGCTCTCGCGCGGATTGTATATGTTACGGCGGAATTTGGTTCGAACCTTAAAACAACCGTACAGTTTAAAATAGCGTTATCATAATCTCCGATAATAAGGCATTCAAGGCTGCGTTTGAAGTATTCAAGCGCCCGTGGATTGAATTCTGACTGCCCGCTTGCGTTTGTTATCACCGCAAAAAAGCATAAAATTGATAATAATACGAATAGCGCCCGCTTCCTGTCAATTTTCATCCTGTCTTTCTCCTAAAATCCTTAATTTTGCGCGGTCCGAATAAACAACGCCTGTACTATATTATCGAAAATATAAACATTTATATAAACAGTATTAGTACATATTTGACTACTATCTTTGAGACTGTCAAGTAATATCAATACTTTCCGATGTCTTTGCGGTAATGAATCCCGTCAAAATTGATAGTTTCAGCGGTTTTATAGGCCGATTTTATGGCGGAGTTCAGGGAAGGCGCCGTTGCCGCGACGCCAAGAACGCGGCCCCCCGCTGTGAAAAAAGAGCCGTCTCTGTATTCGGTTCCGGCGTGATAAATGATGCTTCCGCTGTCCTTGGCGCGGCCGTTTTCATCAAGACCTGAAATCGCGAAACCTGTTTTATATGCCGACGGATAGCCTCCGCTTGCCAGAACTACGCAGGCGCAGGCGTCTTTTTTCCAGCCAATATTGACATTTGCGAGTTTGCCGTCGGTTACGGCTTCCATTATTTCAAGAAGGCCGGTTTCCAGAAGGGGGAGAACCGCTTGTGTTTCCGGGTCGCCGAAGCGGCAGTTGTATTCAATTACCGTAGGGCCGCGCGGCGTGAGCATAAGCCCGAAGTAAAGACAGCCCTTAAAAGGGCAGCCTTCTTTTTCCATTGCCCTGATGGTTGGTAAAAAGATGGTTTCTTCGCAGGTTGCGGCAATTTCGTCCGTGTAGTGGGGATTTGGAGCGATTACGCCCATGCCTCCTGTATTGGGACCTTCGTTGTTGTCAAAGGCGCGTTTGTGGTCCATTGAGGAGACCATCGGAGAAACAGTTTTTCCGTCTGTAAAGGCGAGCACGGAAACTTCCGGGCCTGTAAGAAATTCCTCGATAACGACGCTTGAGCCGCTTGCGCCGAATTTTTTTTCCATCATGATGGTTACAATAGCATCCAGCGCCTGCGCTTGATCGGCGGCGATTATTACGCCCTTTCCCAGCGCGAGTCCGTCCGCCTTGATTACAACAGGAAAGGAGATTGAATCTGATTTCAAATAACGCGCCGCTTTATCCGATTCATAGAAAACTTCGTAAGCTGCTGTGGGAATGCCGTATTTTTTCATCAGGTTCTTGGAAAAAACCTTGCTGCTTTCGATACGCGCGGCCGCCTTGTTCGGACCGAAACAACGCAAACCCTTTTCTTCAAGAACGTCAACCATTCCGAGGGCAAGCGGGTCATCAGGCGCTACGACAACATAATCAAGCGCGTTATTAACTGCAAAATCGGCCATTGCTGATATATCCGTCGCTTTTACCGGCACGCATTCCGCATCGCGGCTAATGCCGCCGTTCCCCGGAGCCGCGTAAAGTTTACTGATGCGCGTACTTTTTTTAAGCGCCTTGATTATCGCATGCTCGCGGCCACCTCCACCAATAATTAGTACTCTCATTTTTCCTCCAAAAATTATTCATCTTCCCGCTCTTCTCTGCGGCGCGCACGTCTGGCTAAAGCCAGACTATATTTATTACACGCTGTTAATTTTACTTGCGCCGGAACGTTTAGAGTTTATTCATCTACGCCCCTTAATGGGGCGCATATATTTGTTCTCTCGCATAACATCGCCACAGCTTTTGGCAGAAGAACCCATTCGGCTTCGCGCATAACGCGCTGTTGAAGCGTTTCCGGCGTATCATCGGGCAGAACGTCAACCGCCTTTTGAAGGATTATTTTGCCGCCGTCTATTACATCGTTGACAAAATGAACAGTCGCGCCCGTTACCTTTACGCCGTATTTAAGAGCTTCTTCGTGAACGCGAAGCCCGTAAAAGCCCCTTCCGCAGAAAGACGGTATCAGAGCCGGATGAACGTTGATTATTCTGTTTTCGTAAGATTGAAGCGTTCCCTTTCCCAGAATAGACAAAAATCCCGCAAGGACGACAAGGCCGATGCCGTTTTCAGCTAACGCGGCGGCAATAGCGGCGTCAAATTTCTCAATGCCGGCGTATTTTTTACGTTCAATTGTAATTGCCCTGATACCCGCTTTTTCAGCGCGCTCCAATGCCCCAACGCCGAGTTTTGAGGATATTACCAGCGACAGCTCTCCCCCGCCAAGTTCGTTTTTTTTCCAGGCGTCAATCAGAGCCTGAAGGTTTGTTCCGCCTCCGCTTACCAATACGGCTATTTTAGTCATGCTGCCTCTTATTTATTTTTTACCACAAACCCGCCTGACAACAGCGCCCGTTAGGGCGTTTCTTAAAAAAAATTAATACGGCGTAGGCCAACTAAAGGTTGGACTTACCGGAAAATGCTTTAGGCCGCACGAACCAGCACGAACAAAAGAAAGACAGCAAACTGCAAGTTCGTGGTGTTTGTTTGGTTCGTGGTAAAAATCCAATTTGTATTTTTTATTCAATTTTTACTCCTGAAATACCGTCTCGTATTTCGCCGATTATCGCGGCTTTTTCGCCGCAGGAATGTAAAATGTTCAACGCTTCATCCGCGTTTTGCGCCGGTGTGATTACGCACATACCCGCGCCCATGTTGTATGTGTTGAACATATCGCGTTCGGGGATTTTTCCTGCGGCGGCAATTAATCCAAAAATCGGCGGAATTTCAATCGCGCTTTTTTTAATAACAGCGCCCATGTTTTCGCCGAATGCGCGGGGAAGGTTTTCGTAGAAGCCGCCGCCTGTTATGTGACATACTGAGCGGACGGGAACTTTTTCCAAAAGCCGCAAAATTGATTTTACATAGATTTTTGTGGGTATAAGAAGTTCTTCGCCCAGGGTTTTGCCTAATTCGTCAAAGCGCTTTTCAAGTATTTTGCCGTCAGCGTCTATTCCAAAAACTCTGCGTGTAAGTGAAAAGCCGTTTGAGTGTACGCCGGAGGAAGCGAGCGCGATGACCGCATCTCCTTTTTTTACGCTGTTTTTATCAAGTATTTTTGATTTTTCAACAATACCGACGGAAAAGCCAGCGATATCGTATTCGTCCTCAGGCATCATTCCCGGATGTTCGGCGGTTTCTCCTCCTACAAGGGCGCATTCCGCCTGTACGCAGCCTTCAGCGACGCCCGCGACTATTTTCTCTACTTTTTCAGGAACGTTTTTACCTAACGCGATATAGTCAAGAAAAAAAAGAGGCTTCGCTCCCGCGCAGATGATGTCGTTTACGCACATGGCTGCGCAGTCAATTCCAACAGTGTCGTGCTTATCCATTAAAAACGCGATTTTTAATTTTGTACCGACGCCGTCCGTGCCTGAGACAAGGACGGGCTCTGTGCCGTCAGTTTTTGGAAGGGCGAATAAGCCGCCGAAGCCGCCTATTCCTTCGAGTACGCCGGAAATTTTTGTGCGTTCAACGTGCTTTTTCATTAACTCAACCGCGCGGTAACCTGCGGTTACGTCAACGCCTGAGGCTTTGTAACTTTCACTGTAACTGTCCTGCATTTATTTCCTTTTTTCCCGAAAAAGTTGAGTATATCTTACTCTCCAAGCAGACGTTTGAGGATTTCCCTGTAAGCGTCCTCTACTCCGCCTAAATCGCGGCGGAAGCGGTCCTTGTCGAGTTTTTCGCCAGTCTTGCTGTCCCAGAAGCGGCAGGTGTCGGGGGAAATTTCGTCAGCTAACACAATGTTTCCGTCTTTTGCGCGTCCAAACTCAAGTTTGAAGTCAATCAGTTCTATCCCCAGATCTTTCAGGTATTCGGTGAGTATTGTATTTACTTTGAAGGAATATGCCGAAATCTTTTCAAGTTCCGCAGGTGTTGCCAGTTTCATGGCGGCGATGTGGTAGTCGTTAATCATCGGATCGCCTAACGCGTCGTCCTTGTAGCAGTACTCAAGAACGGTTGAGGCGAGTTTTGTGCCTTCGGCGAGGCCGAGCCGCTTTGAAAGAGAACCGGCCGCGATGTTACGCACGATAACCTCGATAGGTACTATCTTCACTTTTTTCACCAGCGTTTCGCGCTCTGAAAGTTCTTCGACAAGATGTGTTGGTATGCCCTTTGATTCCAGCAGTTTCATCAGATGATTGGTAACGCGGTTATTAATTACTCCCTTCCCGACGATGGTCCCTTTTTTTTCGCCGTTAAACGCCGTCGCGTCGTCCTTGTAATCCACGATAAACAAATCGGGATCGTCTGTCGCGAATACTTTTTTCGCCTTTCCCTCATAAACCTGATCAAGTTTTTTCATTTTTCCTCCTGCTGCTTTGCGCTATTATATTTATTAAAAAAAATTTACCACTAACCACACAAACGCCATGAACTCGTAATTCGATTTTTTTTCTTGTTCGTGATGGTTCGTGTTTGTTCGTGGTAAATTTATACATTAAATTTTTCCAGTAGTTTTTTGTCTTTCTCAATAACCTGCTCTGCCATGTCGGTTTTCATTTTATTGATTTTTTCCGCGAGAGCTTCGTCGCTGAGTGCGATGATTTGAGCGGCTAAAATCGCGGCGTTGTCCGCGCCGTCAATGGCCACCGTCGCTACCGGAATACCGGCAGGCATTTGCACTGTCGATAACAGCGCGTCAAGACCGTCAAGAGTGGAAGATTTTACCGGGATACCGATGACGGGCAGCGTTGTGTGAGCCGCAAGCACTCCCGCAAGGTGGGCTGCCTTCCCCGCCGCCGCGATAATCACGCCGAAGCCGTCGCTTTTCGCTTTTTTCGCAAAATCAGCCGCCCTTTCAGGCGTTCTGTGCGCGCTCATGACATGCGCCTCAAATTGAATGCCGAAATCCTTCAACCTTTTAAACGCCGGTTCCAGAACCGGCAAGTCGCTGTCGCTTCCCATAATAACCGCAGCTTTTTTCATATCCCCTTCCTTTTTCTTGACGGCTAATTGTAGCATTTTTTAGGGACTATGAAAAGATGTAATTTTAGCGCTCTGATGCCCGCGTATGGATGGCATATAACTTTGTTTTTTATGATATAAATAAAAAATGCGAAAACTTTACGATACCGAGGATCCGGCAAAAAAATGTTTTTTGGTGAGCGTCTGGGACAAGCAGATCGATAAAATTGAAGCGCAGTCGCTTGAGCGCGAACTTTTGGGATTGGCATCTACTCTCGGCCTTGTTATCGCCGGACAGGAACTTGTTCATGTCCGGGAGAAACAGCCCAGATTCGGAATGGGGAGCGGAAAGGCGCAGGAGCTTGCGGAAAAAGCCGCGGCGCTTGACGCGGACTGCCTTATCTTTAATTATGAGCTGAGCCCATCACAACAGCGTAATTGGGAAGAACTGGCGAACATTCCCGCCGTTGACAGGCAGGAACTGATAATAAAAATTTTCGCGGAACGCGCCGTTACGCGAGAGGCGGAGCTTCAGGTGAAACTTGCTCAACTTGTCTACTCCCTTCCAAGATTGAGCCACAAGTACATCGATCTTTCCCGTCAAAGAGGCGGGCGTTACGGGACAAGGGGATCGGGAGAAACGTTACTCGAAACTGACCGCCGTCAGGTAGAACAGAAGATTCAAAAACTTGAAAAAGAACTGAAGGCAGTGCAAAAGCAACGGCAGCTTCAGAGGAAACAGCGCGAACGTCAGGGGCTTCCCGTATGCGCCATTGTTGGCTATACCAACGCGGGAAAGTCAAGCCTGCTCAACGCCCTTACGGGTGCGGATGTTCTTGTTGAGGATAAACTCTTCGCCACCCTTGACGCGACAACCCGCCGCTTTGAATATGAGCCCGGCAAGGCGGCACTGTTAGTCGATACCGTCGGCTTTATCCGCCGCCTTCCGCACTCGCTGATCAAGGCCTTTCGCTCAACACTGGAAGAAGCCGCGTTAGCCGCTCTTTTAATTCATGTGCTGGACGCTTCGGAACCTGACATCGAAAGTTTCTATCAGACAACCAACTCTGTACTCGGAGAATTGGGCGCGCAAAATGTTCCTGTTGTCACCGTATTGAATAAAATCGACAAAGTGGACGCTTCCGCGCTTGACAGTCTTCTATCGCGTTTTCCCGGCAGTACCGCCATTTCCGCAAAAGACGGAAACGGTCTTGCGGAACTGAAACGGCAGATTGGAATTCATGTCCCCTCCCCTTGTAAACATAGTAAACATAGTATAATATTAGGTATATTGGCACAAAGGTGGTAAAGTTTGAAAGTATCGACAAAGGGCAGATACGCTCTGCGGATGCTGCTTGATCTAGCGGAACACAACGGCAAATTTATTTCCCTGAAAGAAATTGCCGAAAGGCAGAATATTTCAAAGCAGTATCTGGAACAGATCGTGTCCCTGTTAAATACGTCAAATATACTTCGTACAAACCGGGGGAAACAGGGCGGATATATGCTTGCAAAACGGCCCTCGGAGTATACGGTAAAGGAAATTTTACGAATTACCGAGGGAAATCTCGCTCCTGTAACCTGCCTTGAAGAGGATATTAATGACTGCGAGAAAGCCTCTTATTGCAAGACGCTGCCTATGTGGACGGGGCTTCAAAAAGTTATCGACGATTACCTTGGCAGCGTAACGCTTCAGGATATGCTTGAGCAATGTCAGGACGGCGTTGATAACTGGGTGATATGATAACTGGGTGATATCAGGAGGAAATTGTTACCGCGTTGCGGTAACTCTTATTTTATGGTAGTTGCGTACGCAACAATTTAAAGAGCTTTCGCGGCTTAATAAAGAGGAATCATGGAAACAGTCGTATCGAAGGAAGCTCCTGCCGCGATAGGGCCCTATTCACAGGCCGTTATTGAAAACGGTTTTATTTTTACATCGGGACAAATTCCGCTTGTGCCTGAAACCGGCGAAATTGTAAACGGCGGGATCAAGGAACAGGCCGAACAGGTTATCAAAAATTTGAAAGCGGTGTTAACCGCCACTGATAGTGGGTTAACAGACGTTGTGAAAACAACCTGCTTTTTAACGGACATGGGAGATTTTGCCGCTTTCAATGAAGTGTACGCGCAGCATTTCACCGGCAAACCCGCCCGCTCTTGTGTAGCGGTTCTCGCCCTGCCAAGAGGCGCGAAGGTTGAGATAGAGGCAGTCGCGGTTAAGGGGGTGAGGAATTAGGAATGAAGAATGAGGAATTTATTTGAAGAAGAGCATCTCGCAGAGACGCGGAGAGCGCGGAAGGTTAAGAATAAGAAGAAGTTGACTACGGGGTTTCACTTGTGAAGGCCGTGCTTTTTCTCTTTTTTCTATTTTCATTTGTTTGCTTGATTTTGTTTCTAAAAACTGTTATATTTTTGTAAGAGGTAATGAGATGTCAGTCAAAGTCAAACCCGTGCAGCCCACAGAGATAAAAGACAAGAAAATCGCCCGCGAAGTTATTGAACAGATCCGAAAACCCATACCCGCCTCGGTGTATCGGCGTAACAGGGAGCTTGCCGACTTAATCGACAAAATGACCAGGAAATGAGCAGCCGCCTGAAAATAACCACAAAAAATGTGAGAGATTATTTTTTTCTTGAAAAACTCACTCCTGAAAAACTGTCTTTTTTATTTAAGTGTTCTATTGAAGAATACAATGATTACCTTTTTCATGACGCAATCCGTTCACTCAAAGATCATATCGCGAAAACATGGCTACTCTGTGAACATAAAACCGGAAAAATCGCAGCGTATATGTCCCTCATCATGGACGCAATCAAACTGTCAATGACCGAGAAAGAACTTCACGGCCTCAATTACCCATTTAAG
>JGI24698J34947_10001378_pt1 | contig 12779 bp, 17 predicted proteins | sample TergutMp193P3_FD_34947 | JGI IMG/M metagenome (IMG submission 34947)
CTGTAATCCCGCCTCGGCGCAGAGTTCTTTCAACCGCTCCGCCTTCATGCGGACGGACGGGTGCAATCTGTCTAACCCTCGCATTTCCCAACCCTCCCTTTGCAATGGTCGATTAAAAAATTGTCCACTTCGCGCAGACTGTACGCCACGCCGTCTTTCAGAACCTCATTCAGGGCGTCGGCGTGGCGCTTATACTCCTTACGCGCCAGAACATCCTTTTTGAAAACGACTTCAACCGATTTCATGGCTACGTCCTTTCCGGCACAATCCGGTACGTCATATCCTCCACAGCCGAGTTCACCGACACGACCCCGTCGTCCAAAAACGACGTCCCCGCTATCGGCGCGGTGCCTATCTTCACCTTGCGGCTGATAAAATCCGGCAGCAAGGTCGTCTTCGGCCAGTAGTGCTTGTATATGCCCCAGTGCGCGAACCCCGACGGGAAGCCCGGCGGGATTGTCCACTCCAAAAGTATCGTCCCGTCCCCTTGGTCGGTGGCCGTCAGGTCTAATACTGCCGTGTGCTCCTGCCAGCCGTAGGCCGCCGCGCCGTACTGCTCGCCCCACTGCTGCTTGTCGCCCCCGTTGATGAAGTAGCGCAGAGGATTATTCACGCGCGGTTCCGGCGGCTCGGTGATAACGGCCATACCGGCGTTGCGCGGGGTCAGCATCTCTACCACGGTGTGCATATCTAACCACGCCGTATTGGGGACGATGGTGCCGTTAAGCCACACCGCAGTATCCGCGAGGGCGGTATTTACGAACTGCGGAAAGAGCAAGCGGGGGTCAAGCGCCTTGCGCGTCGGGTCGATACCGGTGGCATAGGAACCGTTTTCAAAATTGTAGGCGTTGAGCAACAGTTCAGCCGTAACATGGGCAGACAGGGAACTCCAACCGGGCATAATGAGAGCTTGGCTATAGCCTACCGACCGAGCAGGACATAAGAATAGGTTGTTGCGGATGGTCGATTGTACGTTGCCAAAATCGGATTGCCCGTACACAAGAAAGATGTTGTTTTCGATTTCTGCAGGCAACCATATTTGTGCCAAGTTAGCGGATATAAGATGTACAGCATTACCCATCGCTATGAAAATATTGTTAAACATCCTAATGCGCAATTTATTGGTGGCGGAGCTGGCGTATAAGACTGTAATACCATTAAGAGATAGCGCCACGCAGTTGTAGAAAGTAATGGCGTATTCATTGTCGGCGGCGTGGTATGTGGGATTGGCGCCGCCGAGACCATATATAATAGTGGTGGCGTAGTTGCCCTTACGCGCAAAATGAATACGGTTAAAAGTTACGTTGGCCGCCTTATACTTGTTGAAATCCATAAAATAGACATTGGGGTTGTTGTCCACCGTCCTTATCCAGTTGTAATTTTTGGGGTTGGTTACGACGAAGTCGTACCCCATCGAATCAATGTTCGCGGGGAGCGTTATTGTCGTGTTGGGCGCTGTCACAGGGCCATCCTGCAAGAACTTCACGTGGCGCTGCTGCCGGTTCTGCGCGTCAAGGCAGTTCGCCGCCCACCACGCCACCGCGTCGCCGAGCCACACAAATTCCCCGTTGCCGGGGTCGTCATTCTCGCACCCGAATTTCAGAATATCATCAGCCATTTTACATCTCCTTTTTTAGGTTTTATGTTTCTTGTAACTTTTAACTCTAAACATTAACTGTACTGTCCGTAGGCCGCCGCGCCCAGATACGCCTGCGCCCCCGCCTGAAGCCCTCCCGACGAGTGCGCGTACGCGGCATTGCTCCACCATCCCGCGTTGTGCGGCCACCCCGCGCTGTCCCAGTCTATCTGGTAGTCGTGCGGTTTAGTCGTATGTTCGTAATCCGCGTTAGACCAGATGGCGTCGTACTCGTTCACCGTCCGCGAGTACCCGTCCGCGTCCACGTCCACGGCGGGAAGCGACGTATGCTCATAGGCGGCATTGCTCCAAATCCCGTCGAACTGTTCCACGGTACGCGACCAGATATCGTAGTTGGCCGCGAGGTCTTCGTCCGACATTTCCACATGCGCGTAAGCCGGATTCGACCAAAGCGTTTCAAAGTCAATCAACGCCCGCGGATACCCCCAAGACCCGTCAAGCGCGAACGCCCCCAACTCTATTTCGATAACGCAGTCGTCCGTAATCGCCCGCGTGTCGTCCCAATCCCCAACGTCCTCGCAGGTTACGTCAATTTGATACGTCCCCTTTACCACCCGAATCTCCCGCCCGCCCAATACCAGCGTGGTAACGTTCCCCGCGCTGTCCGTGAGCACAATCACGGTGTTCGGGAGCAGCGGCGTGTTTGCGGGGTCTGCGGCAGTAATGACAAACTCCACAAGCGCCGTATCGTTCACGGTCACGGTTCCGCCGCCCCCGCCGCCATACTCGCGCCCGTTGATAAATATTCTCCGCGCTTTCCCGTCGTTCATTATCTGGTTCATGGCTACGCTCCTATTGCCGCGAAGACGATTGTGTCAGGATGGTTTTCCGAGTACGTAATCGCTGCGTCCTCGTCGTTAAAGTCCTGAACGGTATAATACCCCACGGCGTCGCCGACGTGGTTCCATTCCAAATAATCGCCTGTGGCTCCCGCGCCCGCCGGCCCTTGTTCTCCCTGAATACCCTGCGGGCCTTGTTCGCCCTGAATCCCTTGCTCGCCCTGTATTCCCTGCGCTCCCGCCTCTCCCTGAATTCCCTGAACGCCCTGCGGCCCTGCGGGGCCTTGCATTACAAAGCGTACCCACGGCGTCGGGTCGGCGGTCGGCGCGGCTGTGCTGCCGGGCGTGTCCGAGGCGTAATAGTACGAATGCGTATTTACGCCGTCGTCAAAGACCACGACGTCATTGCGCTCGTAGTCCGTAACGTCCTCGTCCCAAATCCCGCGCGGGTTGATATTGCTCGGCGGCCCCGCGACGCCCGGTTCCCCCTGAATCCCCTGCACGCCCTGAATGCCTTGCGGCCCCGTGGAGCCTGCGGGCCCTTGCTCGCCCTGAATGCCCTGCGGCCCTTGTGGCCCCTGCGGGCCTTGCGGGCCTTGCGGCCCTTGTGGGCCGGTGCCCCCGCCCCCGCCGCCTGAACCGAAGTCGCCGGAGAGGACAAACGCCATCTTGCCGCTGTCCCACGCGATTTTGTATTCCTGATTGGCGTAGGCCATCAGGTTACTTTTGAACGGTAACTCTATATCAGCCATATCAATCCTCCTTCGTACACGCTTTAATTATCAATTCCAGCTTCTCCGTATATTCCAGCACGTCCACAACCCCTTTCACGGGGTCGGGATTATACGCCGGACGTTCCGGTACGGGCGCGTTGCATTTCACGGGCACGTACACGTCCTTGTATTCAATTTTCGTTACGACCTTCGGCGCGCACGCCATGAAAGCCGCGCATAAGGCCGTCGATAATATCCATGCGATTTTCACAGCCGTCATCCTTTTCAAGGCGTTGTTCGACTTCCGCCCTCGCCGAGGCGTACACCCCCGCGACGGCCTGAACTTTTTTGACAACTTCCACCGTGTCCACGCGCGCGGTTTCAATGGCCGCGTTTTGGCGGTCGATTGCCGCTTCCGCTTCGCGCGTCCGCAGTCCGCACTCCGCAAGCCGCGTTTCAAGGTGCGCTATTTCCGCCGCCTGTTTCTGGTTCTTGTTGTAAAGCCAAGCGTAATACAGCAAGGCCCCAACAACGAACGCGGCGAACACGCCGTAAATGATTTTGTCTACGATATTCACTTTTCCCCCTTGCTCTTGTCCCGCTCTTCAAGGATAGTGTGTATGACCGTTACAAGTTTTTCCATATTTTTCAGGTCGTTTTTCATGGCCGTGATGTCGTCGCCTCTGACCATGTTTAATTCAATCTGGTACAGGCGCGCGTCCAAGCGGTCAACGACGTTCTGCACGCGGGTATCCCTTTCTCGGTGCCCGTCGAGGTGCGTGTTAAAGGCATTGCTCAAACTGTCTACGCGCCCCGCTACCCGCGTTTCCATCTCGGACATCTGCTTGTCGCGTTCCAGCTTGCGCGACTCTGTCCGCTTCCGTTCGAGTTCGTCGGACATCTCGACCATCTTTTTGCTGTCGCCGCCGGTCTTCCAGACCCACAGCGCGAGCACGCCGAACAAGCCGATGACGATGAGCGCCAGCACCTGCCAATGGTTGGAGATGCCGCTCACCGACTGCGCCGCCGCTGTTATCGGTTCTGTGGGCATGTTATGCGCCCCCCTCAAAACATGCGCTAATTTCGCCGCTATTCGCGTTTGTGGCTTCGGGGGTACTTTCCCCCGTCTCGGCTCTGACTTGCGTCATACCGGCCGCTTTTCGCGCGTCTTCTGCGGCTTTCGCCATCTCCCTGTACATATCCGTCACTCCGTCGCTCATGGTTACGCGCCCTCCTCGCCCGACAGCATCTCGTCGAGGATGCTCACGGCGTGGAGCGCCTGAAAATTATTCGCCCATGCCCGGTCGTAGTTCCCCCACCGGTCAAGGTCGCCGGTGGTCTCACGCAGGCGCCCCGACCACAACGCCCGCAGTTCCGTCAGTTCTTCCCTGCTTATTGTTTCCCCGTCCACTGACCGCCTCCAATTTCTCCGTCAGGAGCCTGAACTCCTGCGCGTCGATTGTGAATGTCCCAATGTCTATTTTTACGCCTTGTTCCACGCAGACGGCAAGGCCCGAGAGCACGGCGTCCACGTCCACGTCTTCTACTGCCGCGTCCACGATACCCAGAGACTGCAGCTTCGGCAGCGCGGCCTTTACGAACGGGCGCGACAGAAACTCTTTCGTGTTCCGCCCCAAAGTCGCGCCAATGCCGAGGTAGGCAATGGCGCTGTCAAGCGACCCTTTGGGGATAGTGTAGCCTACCGCTTCCATTGCGACAGACCGCACAACCTTGTAAAAGTCGTCAAGTTTCATCAGGCCGCGCTCCCCGCAGTGGCTCCTGCGGTAATCGTCCCCACGTCGGCGGCGTCGATGTACTTCTTCGCCTCGATGTAGTGGGACTTCACGAAGTCATACACGCCCCTGACCTCGACATTCCGGCGTTCGCGTTCGAACCCGATTTCCTGCCTGAGGATAGCGTTCTCCGCGCGGACTTTCTCGAATTCAATCGCCGCGTCCTTGCGCACGATTTCGTCGCGCAGGACAACGTTCTCAATCGCCGAGTGCCCCGCGATTCCCGCGAAGCCTGCCACCCCCGGGCGGTAGTACCCGCCCGCGATGTTCTCCGCTGTCCCCGTCAGAAAGTTCATGGCAAGGGAACCAAGCCCTGCCAGAAGCCCTCCGCCGCCGAGTGTGGCCGCGAGCGTGGTTGCCACGCCGTTGCCTTCCCCTCTGTACTCCCCCATACTGCACCTCCGTTTTTTATGTTACACGTGCGTGCGCGAACCCCTCGCGCCGCTGTCTACCGTCCCTAACCGCTGGTTTATGGCCAGCGCGTCAATGTCGTCGTTCAGGTCAAGCCTCGCCCCGTGGTACGCCGATATAGTCGGCGACCCGGTAACGTTCTTCAACTTCTCCTGCACGGCGGCCAAATCGCCCTCTAACTTCGCGACCCGCGCTTCCAACTTCTCGACCCTCGCTTCAAGTTCCGGCATTGTCATTTAATATCCCCGCTTTAATACAATCCGGTAGACACGCTGGCCCCCAATACACCAACCCCAAGCCATGCGTCGTTGTCCTGACCCACCACTCTATACTCCAACACCAAACTTATTTTGATATCGTTGTCGTCAAGAGGTATCACCTCCGGAGCCAGACGAAGTTGGATATGTCTGTCGTTGTAAAACTTGCTTACCACCAAACAGCAATCTTCCAATCCCGCGAAATTCTGATTAGCGTCCTGAACGCGAACTAAACCCCCTTTAATCTCCGTGAGCTTAGTGTGTACGCCTGTCCCTTTCGTTATAGAAACCTTTTCGCCGGTTATCGCTGTTGCAGCATTGGCGTTCTCCGGCCCGGTAGCGCTCGCCGGCAGAATTACCTCCGCGTTCTCATCCATCGTCCCCCCCGCCAGCGGCAGATAGTTCCCGCCCACGCTCTGGATTACGCTGAAGTTCGCCGCGTTCGACAGCGGCAGCAAAAACGTCACGCTGTACGCCTGCGGAGTAGGGCTTTCGCTGCCGTGCATGGTATCGCCCGAACCGTCCGCCACCGCTATCACATTGGCGCCGTCCATCAGGGCGATACTCGCGATGGTAAACCCGCCGTCCTCGGTTGACGGAATCGTCCCCTGCACCTTAATCATGGGGTGGGCGGGGTCGGTGTTATCGACAGAAGTCGTTATCCCCGAAGTAATATTATACACGTTCGTCCCACCGATCCCCGTCGTGGTCGCCGCGCCGTCGCCAATGGCGATACTCGTCACGCCAAGCTGCGTGTTGCTCTGCGCCGCCGCCGCTATTTTGCCCAGTCCATAGGGCGTAATTGTTGAAGCCATTCCTTTTACCGCCTTTCGTTATATGGTTTGTACTACGTTACATACTGCCCCAAAGCCGCCGCGCCCATCCACGCCGTAGCGCCAACGCTCGCGAACGGAACATTTACCGCTTCCTCAAACACAACCGCCCCCGCCCACACGTTGGCCGTTACCGTCGCCGACACGCTCACAGGCTGCCCCAAAACCGCCGCGCCCGCGTATACGTCAGCCGTTACCGTTACCGAAGTCGGAATATCTATCGCCTCCTCCAATACAAACGCCCCAGCGTACACTCCCGCCGTGACGGTTATCGACACCGCGCACGCCGTACACTCCACGCCAACATACACGTCCGCCTTACACTCGCAAAGCCCCGTCATAGTCATCCGCGTAACCGGTATAAAATTCTCCGCGTCAAGCTGCGGGCGCGGCAGGGCTTCCATCTCGCAACCGTACCACCTAAAATCCCCGCCCTCCGGCACGGTCTTTTCCACCATGTACTGGAAATACTCCCCCACAAAATCCGCCGGGAGCGTAAAGCTCACGCACCGGCGCAGGTTCTCTATCCCGTGCGGCATGTTGTTTTCCCATACGTTGCGTTCCCCGTCCACGCCGTTACGCGCGTAGTCAAACGTGGCGCTGTACCGGTTGTTGAACGCCACAAACGTAAAATTGCCCGATTCCCGAAAGTCGCAATACGTAACCGCCCTAAACAGTTCGGACATATTCCTTTCCTTCGGGCCGGGGTACATCTGCCGCCCCCACAGTTTGAACGCGACCGGCGCGCTTACCCCCTCGCTTAATTGGTCGTTGTAGTCGTTCGCCCCCATGAAGTCAATGAACATGTTGGTATCGCTTCCGTTGGCGCACACCGTAACCGCCCTATTGGTATCGGTGACGGCTATCCCGCGCGGCGCGTACCGGTTGGCAAGCGGCCCGCCGATCTCCACGCCAAACGCGCCGGCGGCGTTATCCCGCGAAAGATACCCGTACATGCGCGGCGCCCGCGCGCTGTGTTTGTAGAATACCCATATCGTATCGTTCCAAAAGGCCGCCGCGCACCACTCAACGCTTGAGCGCGGCAGGCGCAGAAGTTCTCCCGCGAGGTGCCCCCATATCCCCTTGACCTTAAATTCCACGAACGGCTTGTAGTTCCCGCCGGTGCGCACGAGCACGGGCCCCGCGCCGGAGAGATAAAACAGCGTTTCTTCTCCGGCCACGACCGCGTTTATTATCGTGTCGGGGAACGGGCAGCCGAACATGTCGTTTATCTTGCGCACCGGCGCGGACAGCGGGTTGCCGCCCACGACCATAAAAACGCTGTCGTTCTTAAAGAAAAAGAGGTCGTCGCCAAGCGCGCGGATTCCAACAACCGGCGTCTGTTCTTCGACGTCGATGTCAAGCCGGTAATGGAGCGGTTTAAACCACAGGGCGTATTTGTCCCCCGCGAACTGCGCGGCTTCGAGGTTGCCCCCGCCGTCGCCGCCGGGTATCTCGGAGAAGTACACGCTGCCCTTGTCGCCCAAGAGGAATAGCCGTTCCTTGTGATAATACATCCGGTAGCCGTCGCGCGGCGGCATGGTGTACATGTCCGCTTCGAGTAAATTCATCTCGCCGGAAAGCGCGCCGTCGGGAATATCATCAAGCCATGAAAACGCGCCGGAATTATCTATCTCAATGTCGATAAGGAAGTAACGTTCCGCCCCCTCGATAACGTCTAACTTCTCCTGAAACGTTAATCCACTCCATTCTGCGGCGGTCATAAAATCATCGTTGCCGAACAATCCGGTCAGGTTGGCCGTGCGGTAAAGCCTGACGTGCGTATAGCCGTATTCCTGCGCGTGGGGATAACTGTAACTTCCCGTAACTGTTAGTGTGGATTCAGTAGTATCGGGTATTCCGTCATGGATGATGGCCCTGCGCATCTTGACATATTCGGTCTGCTCGATCACGCCGGTATGGTATGTCTTCGGATCATACTGCGGGTCGTCCATATCGTCGCGCCGTACAAGCGTAATTGAATATCCGTAGATGAACGGCCCCTTGTGATCCCCGCCGGTGGCCGTCACCGGGTTAAACCCGGTGATCGACGAAAACATGTTGCCGGGATCGCTCGCGCTCGGCACCGCCCGCGCGAGGAACAACGCCCGAACATCGTCCCATTCTATGGCCCACATATTACCATTAGATGCGCGGGTATAAACTATATCCCCTATTTTCACGAAGCCAAAATCGAAGTCAACGCCGTCTTCCCCCCCAACCACCAAATGGGAATTGTCGCTCTCCCTGAAAACCGGTATCGCTTCGCTTTCTTCTTTCGCGTCGTTGTCCAATATCACGGCGCGCAAACTATACAAATAATCTTTGTACAGCCAGAAGAATAAAACTTCCTGCCCTCCGAAATGCGCGTAAAAAGGTTTACCGGCAACCGCGCCTTCTACCGGAGCCTCCAAAAACTCCAACTCCCGCGCCGCGCACCCTTTCCTGACAACAAGCGGATAGCCGGGGAGCGCGTTGACAAGTTCAACGCATTCCCCGTCCCGTAGAATTTTCGGGTCATCGACCGTATTCATCCCGCGCGAGTAATTGCTGTCCGCTACTGTCAGAAATTTAGGCATTACCTGAACCCCGCCAAAAATCTGCCTTTCGGCTTGTTCATCCTGTTAAACATCTCCGCGCGGAGCCTCGCTAATTCCGCTTCCACGCGCCCGCCCCAATACCCGCATTCCTGCGATATTACCGATACCTGTTCTTCCACCTTCCACCTGAACCATGCGTCCGCCAGATTCTCATACGTCAGGCCCAGTTTCAGGTCGTCCGTCATGGAAGACACCGCATCGTATGGCGCGACAAAAAGCATTGTCACCGTCAGCGGTTCGGCGTCGGGGTCGTCGGGGTCAATTTCAGGAAACGTCGCGTCCAAAAGGCGTATCGCTCCGTTTTCCTCGACGAACCTGTACTCGTACTCCCGCGCGCTGTCGGTTATCCTGATGACGTTCCGGCACTCCGGCGGCTTGTCTATCCAGCAGCCGTCGCGCACCGTTACGTCCGTAGTCCAATGTTGAGGGGGCAGCATACCTGCCCCGCTCAAACGTTCCAACAGCGCGTTCGCCCATGATACCCAATAGGCCTCCGCGTACCGTTGCCGGTATATCTGCGGAATCCGCTCTTGATAATCTTCAAGCGTTGCCATCGCCCGCTTCTTCCTCAATGACCGGCTGCCAGAACGCCCCGCCAGTCGGGTACTGCGCCTTGACGTGGCGGTACACCGTCACCTTCTCGGTGTAGTCGCCGTTCCGCCGCGTGATTTCCAACTTGTTCAGCGTCACGGGCCCCGCGAGCGCGTACTTCATCCCGCTCCGGCTTCCGAGCAAGGACGCCGCCTGCGCGCGGGAGACTTTGAAGAACGCGAACCCGTCGGTATCCTTCCGCCTTTCCGCCGGCTTCCCGCCGTAAACCAAATCGGGAACCGTAACGCCCGGGGCCGGAAGCGCGACAACCCAAACGGAATCGTCCACTGCGGACGATTCGTCCGCCGCCGGAACCGCACTTGCCGCCGCGTTCGCCGCCGCGCTCTCGGCGCGGAGGGCTTCAATCGTAGAGTTAAGGATACCAATATGTGCGTCCTTATCTGCAATGCCCGTCTGAAGCCTTTCTATCTCCGCCGCCTGCTGCGCAAGCGCCGCCTTGACCTGTTCGGCCTCGGCGGTCTTGCGCGCGAGTTCGGCTTTCACCGCTTCAAGCTGCGACGCCGCTGTCGGCTTTGTCGTTGTCGTGCTCATAATCCCCCCTTATACGTAAGCGACCTGCCGCCACACAAGGGCCGTGCCGGCAGCGTTGCGGGTGTAGTGGAACTCCTGATACGAGTAGGGGTTCGCCCTCCCCGCCGCGCTGCTGTCCACCAGAAACACGAACGCCCTATCCCCAACCTGCGGGTTCGGGATGATGGTATTGTCCGGCGCAGTCGTGAGCACGTAGTCGCAGCGGCGGTGGTTTATCACCGCGTTCGCGGTATTGCCCGCCACCGCGTTTACAGACGGGAATTCCCCCGAAACGTCCAATATGTCAACGACGCTCGGAATGTTCGCCCCATTGCTGGCGACCGCCGACGCCCTCGCCGGGCGTACCCGGTGGGCGGTAATCCTCTTGTTTTCCTCTGCCGTAGTAGGCATAATAAATCCCTTTCGTTAATGTTGATTCCCATTTGGTAGGGGCGGCCCTTGTGGCCGCCCTTTCCGGTTTACCAATACCTCCAATTAACTCCGCGACGTCAGCGGCCCCTCGTCGTAGTTGAACACCACGAGCGAAGAATCGTTCGACATCTCGTCGCGCCCGTCTCTCGTATACCACTCGTTGCGCATCCAGCCGTCATGATCGTGGTAGCAGTACGACGCGCCCTTCCCGTGGTCGCCTTCTTTAACCGTGAACCACCCGCCGTCTTTGCGTTTCCCGCGCAAAAGCGCGCCGCGCCCCATGATTATCGTCGTCGTTATGTTGCTATGGTTCGTAAACGACTTCGAGCGCGGATCGACATTCAGCCCAGCGCCATAGACTACCGCGTTGTTTTCCGCGCGCGGCCTGAAATACTTCATCTGGTGGACGGGGAGATAGAAAATGTCATCCAGTTCGAGCGCGCCCCTGCTGTAAAGGGCCTTGTTGGTCGCCGCCCGTTCCGTCGCGTTTGCCCACAGACTGGGCAGCGTGGCCCCTGCCTCGCGGAGGCGGTAGACGTTCCACTCGTCAATAAGCGCAATCGCCCTGTACGTCTGCCCGCCGATACGCACTTCCTGAAGCCTCAAACTATCCACAAGGTAGGAAATCATCAGGTGCGTATCATACGTAAACGCGAACTGCTGCGAGTTATTCAGCCCGCCGAGCAAATTAGCAAGCGTCTGTTCGTGCGTCGCCGCGTTCGTGCTCGGCGTAGTCAGGCCGGGCTGGCTCGCGACGTAGGTATTGAAGCACGAACGCCCCTGACCCTGCGCCGCGCCGTTCAGCGCTACACCCTTGCCGCCGTCCGTCGTCAGAAGCAAGCCGCGTGACGCACCCATATACAGCGCGCGGAAAGCGTCAAAGTCAATCTCCTTGCTACGCCAGAGAGCGATGTTGCTTTTCTCCACGCTCACAAGCTCGTTGACGACCCGCTTGATGTTCTGCGCCGATTCAAACCCGACAACCGGATACGCCGGCGAATCAACCTGTATCACGGAGCACTGCGCGTGCTTGTACTGCGCGAAGTCGCCGGGCTTCACCTCGGCGTCGCCGTAGGTCGCCATGCCCTTGTTCTCCTCGCGCATGGTGAAGCGGGCCATATTGTTTTCGTCCATCGGCTTCTGCCACACCGGTGAATCGTTCCCCGCGTCGATAGTCACGCGGCCCCCGCCGTGGATTATCTCCGTCGTCTTCACTTCGCGCGGGCCGTTCAGCTTACCCACGAAGACAGTCTTCATCTGCGCCTCGTAACTAAGCCCTTTCACAATCTCAGGCATAACGACATAATCGTTTACGCCTGATCCGTGGTCTTTCCAATCTACCTGACCAGCCATATTTTACCTCCCGGTTTTCTTGTTAATTATTGCCCTGCCTTTGGCGGCGAACCCGTTGACCTTTTCAAGCCAGTCGAGATCGCCGAACTTCCTATTCACAACATCGTCAAAATAACCCTGATCGGTTACTAATCTCTCGACGTCAACGCCGTCAATGACAAGCGCCGCCGCCTTCTCCCTGTTCACCGTGCTGTCCGTCCCCTGCGTGTTGAGCGTCTTGCTCGCCGCGCTTTTCAGGAACGGGGCCAGGGCCTTTTCTTTTACTGCCGCCGCTATTTTCTTGTCCCGCTCTTTCGCGTTAAATACTACCGGCATGTCAAGCGCGGCAGCGGCGGCGGCGTAAAATGCCTTCGCTCCCATCTTGACAGCCTTGTCGCTGTCTATCCCGTTCGACTGTGCCCACTCGGATATTTTCCCGATGCCCTCCTTGAATTTCCCTATTTCAGGGTGGGCCTCGTTGTATACCCAATATCCATCTTTGAGCCGGTAGAACTTCGTTACATCCTTTTCCTTTACGGCCAGCCCCGCGTTGAACTCGGACAGCGACAGCAAGAGTTCATTCCCCTTGCGTGCGCTCTCCTGCGCCCTCCGCTGCGAATCCTGCACGGCCACGGTGCGGTTCGACAAATCCTGCGCCATATCCGTAGCAATGGATTCAATCCCCTTTTCGATAATCGACAAAATTTCAACCGCGTCACCTTCGGAAAGCCGGTCATCCTTATCGGCGATACCAAGATAATCGTTGATTTTGCCGATTACTGTTTGCTTCTCATCTGCCGTCATCCCCCGCACCTGCAATTCGGCGGCTCTTCCCGCCTCTATTGCCGAC
>JGI24698J34947_10001379_pt1 | contig 12775 bp, 11 predicted proteins | sample TergutMp193P3_FD_34947 | JGI IMG/M metagenome (IMG submission 34947)
CGCCTTTCGTTCCGCGAGCCGCCAAAGGCGGGGAGCTTCACTAAAAGCGCGGACGTCACATTTGATGCTATAGGTTGCATCTCAAAGTTGAACCGCTCTAGTCGCTGAAAAATGGGGGTCTGGCGCCAGCGTTCATGGCACATTCGGAGGTTTTGCAATTACCTCGTCTAATACTCGCCCATCGGTTCCATCTCTTCCAACTCGCGGAAAAGAACAAATTCTCCCTGAAAATAGAGAGGGATTATGCCTGTGGGGCCGTTGCGGTGTTTAGCAACTATCAGTTCCATTTCAGGTCTTTTTTTTGTTTCAGCGCCCTTTTCAGGCTGTTCCCCCACCGCGTCGGTTTTTGTCTTGTGAATGAACATGACGATATCCGCGTCCTGCTCAATAGCCCCCGAGTCCCGCAGGTCGGATAGCTGCGGCCTGCCTACCTGTCTGCGTTCAACCTCGCGGTTTAACTGGGATAGCACCACAACGGGGACGTTGTGCTCCTTAGCTAATAACTTCAGGGAGCGGCTGATCTCGCCTATTCGCACAGATTCGGATTGTCTGGCGGAGCGGCTGTCCAGGGGGCTTGAGATGAGCTGAAGGTAATCAACGACCACCAAATCCAATTTCAGGCCGGACTTCGTGCATAGCTTGTCAACCATCCCTGTGATTTCCCTCACCGTGATTGCCGCCCTGTCGCAAATAAAAACAGGAAGCCTTATCAATTCGTCCCTTGTATCGAGTATCTTTTGGTGAGTAATATCATCAAAATCGCCAATCGCTATGGATTTCATATTAATTTGGGAATACGAAGACAGCAGGCGATTAAAAATTTCTTCCTTGCTCATTTCCAGGCTGAACATAGCCGCGTTAGCCTGGTAGCGCTGGGACGCGCGCAGCATCCAGTTGAGCGCCAGCGCCGTTTTGCCTACGCTCGGCCTGGCTGCCAGCACAATCAGGTTGCCAGGTTGAAATCCCTGGGTTATTTCGTCCAGCTGAGAAAAACCAACCCGCAGCCCGGAGGACCCGCGTCCCTCAAGCCTGTTTTGCAGGTTCTGCATAGATTCCTGCGCCGCATGGGCGATGTGTTCCAGACCCCGCTTGTCATGGCCCTGGGCAATGGCGAACAGCTCTTGTCCGGCTTGATCAACGAGTGTTTCGGGCGGCTCTTCTTCGCCGGCGGCCCTTCTTACGAGTTGCGCCCCCAGGCGAATCAAGTCGCGCAGCTTGCGCTTTCTCATGAGCAATTCGGCAAGTATTTGCGGGTTTCTAACCTCATCGCCGCTCAATATTTCAACCAATCCCGCAAAATCGCCCACCCTGGAAAGGTCTCCGGCGCTATCGAGCGTGTCCTTGAGCGTGATCGCGTTTATTTCAACATCGGCCTCGATGAGCCGCCTCATAGCTCTGAACACGGCCCTGTGCGCCGGGTGTACAAAGTCGTCTTCTTTTAGCTGAAAGGCGACGTCAGCAGCATCTCTTTCAAGCCCGGGCGCGCAGCATGTGGCCAGAAGCGCCCTTTCAGCCTCAATATCCTCAGGTAGCCGCTCTGGAAGCCATTCGCTCATACATGAATTATACAGTGAGGTAATTGCGAAACCTCTGGAAACATTGCAAGCCAGCGTGGCAGTCACTGAAAAATGAGGGTTTGGCGCCTGCGTTCCTGGCAAGTTCGGAGGTTTTGCAATTAGCTCATACTTTTCGACAGAAAGAAAATAAAGTCCCTCGACTCGGATGTAAAAGATTGGGTCATAGCGCTAGACGGCATTTATAGTTTTAACAGATACGACAACGGTTTTTACGCCCTTGTCACAGCAGGCATTCAGCGCATGTCCTGGAAGCTGTCCTGGTATGATGATAGCGTGCAAGCAAGCGATAGTGGCTTATGCTATGGCGCGGGTGTTGGATATAACTTCGACAGACATTTTGGCTTCGAAGCCAAATATATCAAAGGCCCGGCTTTAGCGGATAAAGAACGGGATGGATTTGATTTTAGTAATAATTATATCCAGGTATCCGTTGGCTACCGCTTTTAACTAAAAACCAACCCCCATGCCCAGAACTGACATAGAAGGGTTTTGGGCATGGGGTGTGGCAAAACGCCAAGGGGCCTATCTGTGAGAATCGGCGCCCTTAATTTTTTGAAAAATGCGGGTCTCCCAAGGTTTTCAAATCAGGGGCGTCAAGCTCGCACATCAGCCAAACCCCTGGATCAACGACTTTTGAAAAACAGGGCTTGCCGTTTCTCAAGTTGGTTGAACATATTACACAGAGGTGCTCATGTCTCTTGATATTGCGTTGTCTTTCATTCGCTGGCCACTTCGTCACCCTGTTTTTCGCGGGCGGCTGTATGCCGGTTTGTCTTATGCTCTCTGGCTTTGAAGATACCCGGGAGGATATTCGCGGCCTGTCTGCGGTGATTTGGAAAAAATAGCGATTTGAGCCATGAGATTTGCCGTTCTCACCAGAGCGGCGATGTTCCTCATAGCACTATTCAAAGGGGACAGACCCTTTTCCCAGCCGCTCAAAGGGACAAAAAACGGGTTACGCCACAATCAGTCTGGCGCGATTCCAGCTTTAGCAACTCAGCCTTTTTTTCTAAGCCCCCCGCGTATCCCGTGAGCTGGCCGTTTGCCCCTATAACGCGATGACATGGTATGAGCAAAAAAATTGGGTTTGCCCCATTAGCCCTGCCAACGGCGCGGGAGAGATTGGCGTCGCCAAGGTCTTTGGCTATTTGTCCGTATGTAGTGGTCTTGCCATATGGGATAGTCGTCAGGTAATCCCAAACGCGCCGTTGAAACGGCGTTCCACTCGGCGCTATGGGGAAGGAGAACTCCCTTAGCTTGCCCGAAAAATATGCGTTGATTTCAAATACCAGTGATTTGGCCGCTAACGACTGGGCTTCATTGAGACGACCGCCTGCTGGCATTGCCGGAGGCGCAAACATCAATCGGGTTAAAATGCCCTTCAGGTCAAACGCGGCGTCGAGGCAGCCAATAGGCGTCGGTATTGTTAGCACTAATCGTCTCCATCCTCAAAGTCATCCAACGCCGTTATATCAACTGGCCTTGCGCAGAGAGCGGGGTAGGGGCAGTTATGGCAGTGATCCTCCGGAGTTGGCGGGTAGTCGCCCTGCTCAATTCGGGCGTCGAGATGCGCCAGTGTGCGCGCCAATTTTTCTTGCCATTTGCCGCCCTTTGAGGCTATTTCATGCAGCGGTCTCAAGTGGTTAGCGAATGGCTTGGGCGCTGCGTCACGGAGGGGGGCTAACACAGAAGTAGCCCGGCTGTTAAAGATTTTCATCACCATCCAGGTGTACAGCGGCGTTTGCAAGTGGGACGTAAATGGCGCGTCGTCGGCAGCGTACGCGTTCAGGCGCTGTTTTGTGGTTGTCTTGTAGTCAATGACGCGATAAAAAGACAAGTTTTCAGTTTCGGCGACATATTCCCATAATTCAACCCTGTCAACAATTCCGGCCACAGGGAGTTTAGCGCCTTCAGCATTGATTTCTAGCTCTATCGGCCCGAGTTTTTGCTCCAGACCCGTGATGGAGCGCCGCCAGTTATATTTATAGCAGTGATCGGAGTTAGACCTTGCGGTTATTTCAACTTTGTCTGGAAACAAAAGGGCCAGTTCAGGAATTGCAGGGCAGGCGGCCTCAATGTCGTTTTTCAGCCAGGCCGCTATATTTGGCGTTAAGGCTTCAATTTGCTCCCTGACCTGGCCATACTGGTTTGTATCCAGACGGAGCTTTTCCGTCAGCCAGTCATGCTGGTTTTTTTGCCAATGATCATTAACCAGAGCTTCCAGCGTAACCGCTTCTGTATCTTTTAAATTGTAATGGGCGACAAAGACTTCCGGCCAGTTGGGGATCAATATGACGGGCTGATACAGGCTCTGTAAAAGGTTGTGCGTTACAGTGCCGACGGCCCTTTGCGTTAGCCCCGCAGCGTCGCTCGCGTCCAAAAAACGCCAGACGCGCTCCGCCACAGCGCGGAAAGGGCAGCGGGCGAGGGATTCCAATACCGTTGGGCTTATGTAGGGGTTTTGGTTTTGCAATATCGCCCTGATCTCCGGTATGCGGTCTTCGTCCGGCGCGCTGGAGTTGAACAGGGCCTCCCGGCCCATGGCCCTGGCTGATTTAGAGCGTTCATCGGCCAGTTCCGCTCTGCGCGCGCCGTCCCAGGCCATACGCAAATTGCTGGCGCAGGTTTTAACATCGGGCGTCCATTGGGCCGCGCCTTCGATGGCGGTCCAAAACGCGCCCTGGGCCAGGTTTCGCCCAGATTCATCCTGAGCGGGACTCAGCGCCACTAAATGCTGCCGCGTCATTGCTAAAACTTTGTTAAAGGCATACGCGTCCCGCTGGAAGGCGCGGGGTATTTGATCTTTGTACTCCGCCCTTGGCAGCCAAAAGCGTTGCAGGGCAGGGGGGAAAGGCCCTTCGTGGCCTTCCGAAGCCTTCAAAAGAGCCGTGTTGATGGCCGCGCGGCAGTTAAAGTCGAGGTCGGGGTTTGTTATGGGCGCGGCTGGCCAGGCGCCTTCTGATAAATCCAGTATCAGCGTGGCAATGGCGCCTTCCCAGTCGTCCAGCAAGGCGGATGGCGAGAGCAACTGAACTCCGTCCGGCGCGTTTGGCGCGCTTGCGGCCCGGGCGGATTCCAGGAATAATCTTAAAGAACCAATCATGTGTTCAAAGTCCCAGCGTTTTTTTGACGCGTTTAAAAAACCGCCCCAGCACTCTTTTAACAAACCCATGGGGGCGTAGAAACCTTCCGGGGTTAAGGGTAAGCGCAGTTTTGAAGATATAAGGTCGTCTAAGGCTTCACACCATTCAGAGGGCGGACGCTTGTTTGTCTTTATATTTAGCAGCATTTGCCAGATATCCGCAATTTTTGCCCTGTGGCGTTCGGGCAGACGCTCGGCGCTGGTTTCAAATGGCTCACGGCCCGTCTGGTCTGAGGCGGCCAGAAGTTCGGCCCAAGCCCTGACTTCTGCTCGTTTGGATGTATGCAAACCCGTTGCGGCTGTGTGTGGGTCTAAATGGCACAGCCCCTGGAGAATACTCCATATAGGGATCCATACATCACTTTGAATTAGCGGACGCAATGAACTTGGCGAATATAACGACACGCCTTCGGCATTTAGCAGTAATTCCATGAAATCCCGAATTTTTTCAGGGTGTGGATGAATCAGGGTTATGTCGCGTTGGCTCAACCCCTGATTTATCCAGGCTATGATTTGCTCAATGGCGTGACGCAGGAGGTCAAGCGGGCCTTCAACCAATGCCCGTTGAAAACACGTTTCGTAGCCATTGAGGTTGAGCGGTCCTTCAAAGAGTGTGTCGAGACCCTCCGACCAGGGGGCTTCCCCCCATCCCTCTGGCTCCGATAGTTGTATATCGGCGGTGAATGCCTGGCCGTGGTTTTCAAGGCCGTCCAAAAACCAATCCACCAGTGGCTGCCCTCTGCCAAAAAGCCCGGAAGCGCCGCCCCGTTGTGTCGCCAGCCTGAACACGGCCCCGCCCAGTCGGGGCAAACAGGCCAATGCCCGCAATCTGGCCGGCTGAAGGTCTTTCAGGGTGGCCTGCAGCGGGCCATCTTCGGGGACTCGCTCAACCCACAGGCCGCGCCGGTTGTTCAATTCATCGTTTGTGGCCTCCCACAGGGCGGCGTTTGGCTCTATGTAGCCCGCCAGAGAAACAGCCTCTAAATAATTTTCAAGATGGTTTATCACGGAAGACAAGCTGTGCTGCGCTGCCGGGTTGCCCGGGTCAAGGCCGTGTTTTGAGAGATAGCGCAGAGTTGGCGGAAAAAGCCCATGGGCAATCAGGTCGGAGCAGGCGCCAGCCCTGGCCTCAATCGCGTCCCGACTGACCTGGCCTCCCAGACGCTCCGCGACGTGAAGGTGCAGGGCCGTAGCCAAGGCCCAGGGTATGGGGGGTCTCAGGTCGTCTAACAACACTCCGTCAAATGGGGCATAGCTCATGAATGTCTCGAATCGCGCTGACAGTGTTGCATATTTGGTGGCTGGGGACGGACTCGAACCGTCGACCTAGGGATTATGAGACCCTCGCTCTAACCGCCTGAGCTACCCAGCCAGAAAAGCCATTCTAGCTCTATAAGGGCAAAATGTCCAATCATAAATATTATCTTGAAAAGCAAAGCGCGTTGCGTCATTCAGGCGTGGATGCAAAGGATTGATTTATGAGCGTATTGTATAATAATCCGAACCTGAAAAAATGTGGTTTGCTTTTCGGGTTTGTTGATTATCTGAGCATTTGGGGGTTCATCATGGCTACTGACGCCACACGCAGGTTTGACCTCAAAAATCTAACCGTACGAATTTGCAGCGCCGCTATCTTTGCCGCTCTGTTCCTCACACTGCTCTGGTTTGGGGAAGCGCCCTGGGCCAAGCTGGCGTTTTTGGTCTTACTGGCCGCCGCAGCCTTTGCAGGCGTGCGCGAGTTTGCCATGATGGGCGCGAAAATGGGGCATTTTCCAAGCCTTGGCGCCGGGACGATACTGGCCTGGGGCATTTTGGCCCACTGTCATCTGTGGGGGATGGAGCGGGCCGAGAGCCTGCCTCTTTGGCTGGTGTTGTTTGTTGGCGCTTTGGTAATACATCTGAGCGCGTTATTCTCCAGGCGCAACCTGGATAACGCGCTGTCCAGCCAGGGCATAACATGGCTTGCGGGGCTTTATTTGGGCCTGGGCCTTGGTTTTCAGCAAAAGCTGTTTATGTTTAACCAGACGACCCTTGAAAATACTGGAGCGCGCTTATTGCTGGCATTGTTTCTCATCGTCTGGCTGGGCGACGCGGGCGCGTACTTCGCGGGCAGCCGCTTTGGAAAACATAAGCTCGCCCCAAGGATAAGCCCGAAAAAAACCTGGGAGGGGGCAGCGGGCAATATCATCGGCAACATAGCCGGGGCTGCTGTTATCAAGTTCTTTGTATGCACCGACTGGAGTCCGATTGACTTGGTTGCCATAGCTATCCTCTTGGGCGTTGCTGGCATATTGGGAGATTTGGCGGAAAGCGCCTGGAAGCGCAGCGCGGGTGTTAAAGACAGCTATTTTGGCATTAGCATTCCGGGACACGGCGGCATTTTAGACCGCGTTGACAGCCTGATATTTGCCGCCCCGGCTCTATACGCTTACGTACACTTTGTGCATGGCCTTAATTGATAGATGAGAAAACTCTCCATACTAGGGTCAACCGGCTCCATCGGCACGTCTGCGTTGGACGTGGTTGCGGCCCATCCAGACCGCCTGCGCGTGGCCGCCCTTGCCGCTGGCCGCAACCTGGACTTGATTCGGACTCAGTGCGAGAGGTTCAGGCCGGGCTTTGTCTCTGTCACCAGCCCTTCTGACGCGCTGACGCTAAAAAAACAACTCGGCTACAGCCCCGAAATATTCAGCGGGCCGCAGGGTCTGCTCGCCTGCGCCACTTATGACGAAGCCGATACGGTACTCGCCGCTGTGGTTGGAAGCGCGGGCGTCGCAAGTACAGAAGCCGCCCTGCGTTCCGGCAAGAGGGTCTGCCAGGCAAACAAAGAGAGCCTGGTAGTTGGCGGCGAGCTGATGAGAGCAGCCCTTGCGACAGGAGGAGGCGAACTGTTGCCCGTTGACTCTGAACACGCCGCCCTGCATCAGCTTTTGGCTGGGCGTCCGCCTGAAACCATTAGTGAAGTCCGCATTACGGCGAGCGGCGGGCCTTTCAGGGATTGGCCGATGGAGCGCATAATCGCCGCCGCCAGGGAAGAAGCTCTGAACCATCCAACCTGGAAGATGGGGCCTAAAATAACCATAGACAGCGCCACGCTGATGAATAAGGGTCTGGAGGTCATCGAGGCGGCGGTGCTCTTTGGCCTTGACGCCAATCAAATACATGTGACCATCCACCCCCAAAGTCAGGTGCACGCCATGGTGGGCTTTAAGGACGGCACTTACCAACTGCAGGTGTGTACTAACGACATGAAATTGCCCATCCAGTACGCCCTTTTATACCCGGATCGGGTTACAGGCCCCGTGCCGATTTATGATTGGAACACAACAAGAACATGGACATTCGAGCCGCCCGACCTGGAACGCTTCCCCTGCCTGGCCCTCGCCTATCATGCGCTCAGACAGGGAGGAACCGCTCCTGCGATACTAAACGCCGCCAATGAAGAAGCTGTGGCATCATTTTTAGATGACCGCATCGGACTATGGGACATCCAGGCCTGCATCCAACACGCGCTGGAGATTCAGGAAAACGTCCCTGCCGCCAGTCTCGAAGTGGTCATGGAAGCGGACGGGCGAGCCAGAGAAGTAGCCAGGAAATGGATAGATGAACATGCTTTTTAATACACTTTGTTTTTTCAAGTCGTTAAGGGCTGCGGGTCTAGGTCGCGGAACCGCCGGAATCAGCCTGGCCCTCTGCGCCGCAGTCGCTCCATTCGCCTTTGCCCTTTTGGGGCGGGCGTTGTGGGGGCCTGTGCTCATGCTGGCCGGGCTAATTTTTATACACGAGCTTGGACATTTTCTGGCGGCAAAGTTTATGGGAATGCCCGTTGAAATATTCAGCCTGGGATTCGGCCCCAGACTAGCAGGCTTTAAGTGGCGGGAAACAGACGTCTGTCTGGCCTTGCTCCCCTTAGGGGGCTACGTCAAGCTGGCCGGGTATAACCCCGAAGAGCCAGGCGCGGATGATCCTTATGGATTTTTGAAACAACCGGCCTGGAAGCGCACCTTATTTTACTCCGGCGGCATCATAGCCAACGTGGCGGCCTGCGCCGCTCTGGTTTATTTTGTCAGCGTTGACAGGGAGAGATACCCCCATGCCCCGATAATTAAGCTGCAAGTCCAGGAAGGCTCGGCGGCGGAGGATGGCGGACTTAAAACCGGCGACGAATTGCGCCGCGTGGGTGATCTGGAACTGCCTGATGCCGATTGGAACGACGATATCGTTCCATATATCAGGAAACGCGCCAACTTACCCATCGGGGTTCAAATAATACGCGACGGCCAAACGATGGATTTAACCCTTACGCCAAGGCTTCAGGGGCAAATAGGCATTTTGGGCATCACGGCCATGCAGTCGGTGAGCGACACGCCTTTAAGGCCTATGCTGTTTAAGGATTTCATCACGGCCGTACCCCAGTCTCTGAAAAAAACGGCCGTCATGGGCACACTGGTCGTTAAGGGATTTTGGAGGTTGATCAGCTTACAGGCCAGCGTCAAGGAAATAGGCGGGCCTATAGCCATATTAAAATTGGGCAGCGAAGCGGCCAAGGCGGGCTGGGCGGATTATTTTTACATGACGGCGTTTATCTCTATGAACCTGGCCGTACTCAACGCCCTGCCCATACCATTTTTAGACGGCGGTCATATTTGCATACTTGCCTTTGAACGCCTGCGCCGCAAAGACCTCAGCATAGAAATCAAAGAAAAAATCCTGACCGTGGGCTTTATCTTCATGGCCGCCTTGATGGTTCTGGTTGTTTTTATGGATATTTTGCGGTTGAGACAGTGGTAGTCTGCGAATGCGCAGTTAAGCACATGAAACCAGCTTGTTATTCCAATAACTTAAATCTCTCCGCTGGCATTTTTTTATCCAATGCCCGAAGTTCCTTACTCTTACTCTGGCGTCATTGGCGGTATTTCATTTGCTCTGTATCTGACGATGTTCGTCGTTCCAATGTTTTTCTGAGCCTTGACTCAAGCCAGGCCCAAAATTTTTCAATCAAGTTGAAAACAGGAATTGTCCTGTTTTCAACTTGATTGATTATAATGTAATTGGAAGGAGGCCCATGACACCCTTGAATCCATTTCTGCCAATGCTCATATTGCTGTTGCTGGCGCTTGTGGTGGGCGTGTTTACGCTGTTTCTGACGGGTAAGCTGTTGCCCTTTTTGAGGCTCAAGCCCAGCAACCCCAGACCCCACAAGCTGACGCCTTACGAATGCGGCGTTCCGCTGATACAAGCCGACGCCAGGCAAAGATACAGCGTCAAGTTCTACCTGACAGCCGTGCTGTTCATCCTCTTTGACGTTGACGTCGCCTTCTTGCTGCCCTGGGCCGTCAATTTCAGGGAACATCCGCACACATTTATCCCCATGCTCTTGTTCATGGTCACGCTTCTGATAGGCTTTGCCTACGTGTGGGGCAAGGGCGCGCTGGAATGGGAGCGATGAATGAACAGCACGGCAATAAACACGGAAGAAAAAATTCAGCAGGGCTGGTGGCTGACCACTACTATTGAAACCGTCGTCAACTGGGGCAGAAAGAACAGCCTCTGGCCGCTGCCCTTTGGCGTGGCCTGCTGCGCCATTGAGTTCATGAGCCTGATGACGTGCCGCTATGACTTCAGCCGCTTTGGCGCCGAAGCCATGCGCTTCAGCCCCCGTCAGGCGGACATGATGCTGGTTTTGGGTACCATCACAAATAAACAGGCCGCCGTCATACGCAGGATATTCGCCCAGATGACGGAGCCTAAGTGGGTGGTCTGCGTTGGCGCCTGCGCCTCTACCGGCGGAATTTATCGCACGTATGGCACGTTGCAGGGCATTGACCGCGTAATTCCAGTTGATATTTACGTTCCAGGCTGTCCCCCCAGGCCCGAAGCCATTATAAAGGGCGCGGTGGAATTGCAGGCAAAAATGATGAAGGAGGGCTTCAAGGCCAGAGAAAAAGACCTGGACGCCTTCTATAAGAGCATGGAGCGCCAGCAGACCCTGGAAGACGCCGGCATGTCGCCCCAGCAGGCCCTGCAGCAGATGTTCAGGGAAGCGGCCGCTAATGGCCAATCCAGGATTTGGTAGATGAGGATATGGGGGAGGCTTTATGATTATTGAGCGCATTGACGAAGTAATGCCGGGAACCATTACCAACCGCCACGATTTCAGGGGCGATCAAACCATAGTGATAGACCCGTCAAAATATCCTGACGTTGTTAAGTTTATATTTGACGAGGGCTTCCAGCTGATGATAGACCTCACCGCCGTTGACTGGCCGGATAGACAGCCCCGTTTTGATATTGTCGTTCAGTTTCAAAACCTGATCAGCCAGGAGCGCCTGCGGATAAAAATTCCGGTGGGGATGGGCCAATCCCTGCCGAGTATTACGGGCTTCCACAAATGCGCCAACTGGTTTGAGCGGGAAGTCTTTGACATGTTTGGCATATCCTTTGACGGCCACCCAAACATGACGCGCCTCTTTATGTGGAGCGATTTTAATGGCCATCCGCTGCAAAAAGATTTTCCTCTGGACGGCGGAGATACGTGGTGCAATTCAGACGCCGGAACGTCCTACGCGGGACGCGCAAAGTCCTTAGCCGATTAACCAAAGACATAACCTTTGAGCCGAGTTTTATATGCAGTCAGTCTCCTTTGAAAAAGACCCCGCCCGGGACGGGCGGATGATAGTCAACCTGGGCCCAAGCCACCCTTCCACACACGGCACCTTGCAGGTTGTCCTTCAAATGGAGGGCGAAAATATCATCAAGGCCGATCCGGTAATTGGTTATCTGCACAGAGGCGTGGAAAAATTAGGCGAAAACCTTTCTTACGCCCAGTTTATCCCCCTCACGGATCGCATGAATTACTGCTCTCCCATACAGAACAACGTGGGCTATGTCCTGGCCGTGGAAAAACTGCTCGGCATACAAGACCCTCCCAGAAGCAGGGTTCTCCGCGTAATGCTCTCGGAATTGACGCGTATCTCTGACCATCTGGTCTGCATTGGCATCAACGCCGTTGATATCGGCGCGTTTACCGCGTACCTGTATGTATTCCAGGAGCGCGAAATTATTTATGACTTGCTGGAAATGGCCGCCGGTCAGCGGTTGCACACCAGCATCACCCGCATAGGCGGGATGTTCAGGGATATTCCCGATGAATTCACCCCCCTTTGCGAAAAACTGCTGGAGAGCTGTTCTAAGACCATTGACGAAATGGAGAGCCTGCTGACCCGCAATCCAATATGGGCCGATCGCACCAAGGGCGTTGGCGCATTTTCCGTTGAGCAGGCCATTTCATGGGGTTACACAGGCCCCTGCCTGAGAGCCTGCGGCCTGCCCCACGACCTGCGAAAGGCACAGCCGTATCTGGACTACGAGACATACGACTTTGACATTCCGGTTGGCACAACGGGCGATGTGTACGACCGTTACCTGGTGCGCGCTGAGGAAATGCGCCAGAGTTTGGTCATCGTAAAGCAATGCATCAAGCGCCTGAAAGAGATAGGCCCGGCCCCAATTATAACCGACGACTACAAGGTGGCCCTGCCTCCAAAGAATAAGGTCTATAACAGCATGGAAGGTCTGATACGCCATTTCAAGCTGGTCATGCACGGCATGGAAGTACCCGTTGGCGAAATATACAGCGCCACTGAAGCCGCCAATGGCGAACTGGGCTTTTACATCATTTCAGACGGGGGCAAAAGCCCCTACCGCATCCACGTTCGTCCGCCCTGTTATCCCATATTCAGCAGTATCGAAGACAAAATAAGGGGCCGGCTGCTGGCCGACTTTTTAGCCGAAATGGGTTCGATGAATATCATCGCCGGAGAATTGGACAGATGAGGTGATTGCAAAACCTCCGAATTTGCCATGAACGCGGCCGCCAGACCTCCATTTTTCAGCGGCTGCCACGCTGGTTTGCGATGTTTCCAGAGGTTTTGCAATTACCTTGAGCGTCATACGCGCAATCCGCCAGATCGTAAAGATTTGTCACCCGTTCACTGCTCATCTGCATCAGCGGTATGGCTGCTTGTGAATCATGCACTGACGCGCTGGTTAGTAT
>JGI24698J34947_10001380_pt1 | contig 12773 bp, 9 predicted proteins | sample TergutMp193P3_FD_34947 | JGI IMG/M metagenome (IMG submission 34947)
CCTCAAGCAGCATAAAGTCTTCACTCGCCCCGATCATTACCGTCCATGTTATGCCCGAATCGCCTATGGGAAAAGGCATAAGTTCTATTTGCACATTTGTTCTAAGGACAGATGAATAACTTTCTAACTGTACCTCATCTCCTCTCTTAACTATTTGCAGGACTTCCTGCATTCGATTACCGTATATCGTATCTACATCGGCGAGGTTTTTGCCTACGCGCTCGGGTACATAGCTTGCCAAAATAAACCCGTCGCTGAAATAAATTGACATTGCAACGATGACCTCAAATTCTTTCATGACATCTTCCAGACCCTGCTGCATCACTGAGATATCCAAAAGGCATCCCACACCCCCTACCGTTTCATTGGTACGGGGGTTAACGATGGGAGCCATATATCTGAGCAAGAAGGTGTCCTTTCCGGCTATGTTTCTGGCAAAGGGAACTTCCACTCTGGGTTTTTTTGAATTGGGCCCGTTAAAATAAGCTATAGATGCGTCTAAATCGGATGTGGCGCGGACTTCTAATCGACCGTTTTCTCTGGTGTAGACTGTGGCGTACTGCCCTGTGGGAGTTGACCCGATCCTGTCGATATTCGCAGAGTCCCTGCCGTCAACGGCGTTTGGTTTCCATACTGTATAAATTTGAAGGAGGTCAGGGTTGGCGTTTATGGTTCCCTCCAGCATATTATCGTAACGGTCGCGCCTGTCTTCGACGGGTACACTCTCATAATCCGCCATTATATCCGCCAGAGCGCTCAAAAGCACCAAACGCTTTTCCTGCCGGCTTTCCCAGTATTCCGCCTGAACATCGGCCAGGTAACTAATGGCGTCAATATTAAGCTGAACGGTTTGGCTGGACGATCTATTCAACAGTATTGCGGAAATTCCCGCTACCACGACCGCCATGATGACGATCACCATGATACTTAGTTTGAATTTCAGTTTCATTGATATACCCTACCTTAAATTTTGGTATTACTATAAGAATATTACTACTGATCCGGCCAATTTACAACAACATTTTTGAAACAAGCAGGACTATTGGTTGTTCCAGCCACATTTGAACATATTTTTGATGAGGTATCGAATGGAAAAAGCGGTCATTTCCCGCGAAAAGGCAAAGTATGCCTCTGCAAATTAAAACTTCCTGGTAAACGGCAGCGGCTTGCGCATTCGAATCAAAAGAAGCAAGGGCATCAGTACGTACGGCAAATTGAAGGAGAGAAATTTCACCGGGTTGGGCGTTCTCCATTCAGCCTCGCCGAAGAATTCAACGCCGAACACGATAATGCCGGTAATGGCGGCAATCATCGTTGCGTAAATTACCGAGGGAAGTTGAATACGATTCCAGCCCCGCCAAAGGGAAATTACAAGTATTATGTAAAACGGCATATACACAAAAGCCGAAAGACCCGTAACAATACGCATCCAGACAGGCGGATTTTGAAAGAGCGGATCTGTGTCATGCGCGTACCAATAGTTCGAGTTTACAATGAAGTTTTCCGAAGGCTGATTGAAGTCAATGCCAAGAGTTGGAACCATGTCAGCAATGCAGGAAGTAACAATAAAGAGTGAAAAGATCACCATGAAAAAAATATCAATGGGTCTTTCGCGCAATGTAAGATTTGCCGGAGAATTAATGTTTGTTTCAGTTTTCATGGTTGGCAGTTTATATCATTTTTTACGTTTTGTAAAGTGAGTTATATGACAGTAAAACATTCAGGAATTGTCTATGCCTCTGCGGGTTTCTAACTGTTGTGGTCAGCAATAACAGCTTATACTCTTTTTTCCCCCGGCATTATACTCTCCGCCCTAATAGTTTTTTATCAGCACTTCATAGGTGTCTTTCCCGGTATTGTCGTTAAAACTTATATAATTACTTTTAATACGGACTACCCTGTATTTTTGCGCCCATTCGCTGAATATGCCATTATAGTTTGTTTTATGCCGCAAGACATTTGAAACAGCAAAACGGATTTTCGCTTCGTTAAGTTTGTCAAGAACACTTATCAATCTTTTTTCACTTTCCTCATTCCACAATTTATTGTACTCGCTGAAAGTAATAAGATAGGGCGGATCCATATAAACAAAATCATCCTGAGAGACATGAATCTTATCCAGAAATTTTTCAAAATCCATATTATAAAAACAAATAGTTTTCTCTGCAACAAATGAAAAATAGTCATTGATCGCTTGATGCGTATTTGCGTTAAAATCGACATTTCCAACAGGGAGATTGAAATCGCCTTTTGAATTAAAGCGCAGTATCCGGTTAAAACCGTAAATGAGCAGCAAATACAGAAGCTGGACGTTTGTTTTATCTTTGTTGTAATCAGAACGCATTTTATAATACGCTTCCTTATTATAATGGGCAAAATAAGTTTTTCTATACTCTTTTTTTAAATCTTTCGGCACATCACGTCCCAAAAAAGTCGCCGAAAGACAGTAGTTTTCGATTATATTCTTTATATTTCCCCAAAAAATTTCAGGAGCTTTGCTCTGGCTGACAAAATATTCATGTAAACCTACCATATTGGAATCAATATCGTTGAGCAAATATTTTTCCGCCTCTACGTTTAGAAATACGCTTCCGCCGCCGCAAAACGGTTCTATAAAACGTTTGATGTTTTCAGGAAAATTTTCTTTTAGCTGGGGAATGAGTTTATACTTATCGCCTACATAAAAAAAAGGCGAACGCCTGACATGAACGGATTCACTATTTTGCACTTTTTCTGCAATAAACAAATATTACCTGTGGTCCGGTAAATCAGTCTTGCATGTATTAAAAGCCTTGCAGCTCTTTGACAGCGTTTTTACCTTTCCATATTTTGAAAGTATATCGATTATCTCATTAAAAGGAAATGATATAGATCAACAAAATGAAAAGCGATATAGGTTTACTTGATTTTATGGTTTATGCAAATTTTGGAGCCTGGTAAAGTGTTCGCACTATCAATGAGAAAATACCAATAAACAATGTAAGATCTTACCAAAATAAAACAGAATATTTCTTTATTGTCCTGGAAATATCTGATATTCAAATTGACTTCTGTACTATTTTACGATAATATAAACGTAAAATAACCTATGACAAGGAGAGGAAGAAATGAAAAAATTAATTGTGGTCCTTGCTGTTTTTTTCGCAGCGGTATCATTGTCCGCAGACCCCATCGAACTGGGAAGTTTTCCCATAGGGCAATGGCTGGACGCAAATTATGACGCAGTATGGGAATTCTCGTCGAACAACATAAGGATTCTCACCCCCGGAGGCACAGTTCTGTACGATTTTTCCACGAAAACAATTCAGAACTTCAGAGTTTTTGTGGATGGAACACAGCCGGGTATTTCCTTTACCTGTCCCGAGGCGGGAAGGTCATACCGCTTCGTAAAACCGCTGACCAATACTGATGTAGTTATGGAAATCGAAAGAAGCGATGAGCCGGCCTACACTGTAACAATGAGAAGACAGTAGCCTTATACTAAACATCGTAAAAAAGCTCCGCACTACGCGGGGCTTTTTTTCTGATACGCGGAGATTCGCATTTACTATACTTCGCGCTAAATCTCCACCACTCCGTCATACACTTTCACGCTGTTGCCTGTCATGTACACTGTCTCATCTGTGTAATTGATAACAAGCTCGCCGCCGGGAAGCTGTACTTTGATATCCGCGCCCTTGTCGCAGTGTCCGTTAAGGACGGCGGCTACCACGGCGGCGCAGGCTCCCGTGCCGCACGCTTGAGTCTCGCCGCAGCCGCGTTCCCATATACGCATTTTCAAATGGTTCCTGCCCATCACCTCGACAAATTCGGCGTTTACTCTGTCGGGGAACATAGGATCGTTTTCAAAGAGCGGGCCTATTGTGTGCAAATCAAGTTTGTCCAGGCGGTCGCAAAAAACCACAGCGTGGGGGTTACTCATGGAAACACAGGTGATGGCGTACTGCGCGCCGCCGATTGTTACCTGTCTTGCGACTACGTTTTCTCCTCCCAGTTTGACAGGGATTTTTTCGGGGCGCAACTCGGCGCGGCCCATATCTACCGTAACGGACGACACCTCCCCATTTCCGGTTGTTAGGTGAATATTCCTTATACCGCTGAGTGTCTCAATCTGCATCTGCCGCTTCGGAACGATACCGTTATCAAAGAGATACTTCGCGACACAACGGATGGCGTTGCCGCCTATGCTGTCCTCACTGCCGTCAAGATTGAATATTCTTATTTTCGCATCGGCAGTATCGGAACGCAGGATCAGGAAAATGCCTTCACCGCCTATTCCTGTATGACGGTTGGACAACAGCACTGACAGAGATTCCGGCGAATTTATTTCGAGATCAAAACAATTTATACAGATATAGTCGTTGCTGCAGCCGTGCATTTTGGTAAAGGGCAGTTTTATGCGGCTGCTTCTTAAATTGTTTATGTCAACTAACTCGGTATTTATTTCACTGTAATCCGAAAGCAGGGAGTCCGCAAGCGCGTTAGCTGTATCAATTGATGTCAGGCATGGTACGCCAAGAGAGCAGGCTTTTCTGCGAAGTTTCACATCGTCTAACGCGGGGTCTCTTCCTTTTTCAGATGTAGAAATGATGTAGCTTATCTGTCCTGCTGCCAAAAGTTTTTCGGTGTTTTCGTCAGGATTATCACAGATTTTATCTATGGGCTGAACGAAGAAACCTTTTTTCGCAAGGAATCTCGCGGTTCCCCGTGTCGCGTGGAGCGAAAACCCGCATTTGACAAGTTTTTCGGCAACTCCCGCAATTTCCGCCTTGTCGCCGTCGCGGACTGTGAGCAGCACGCCGCCCTTCTTTTTCATCTTGTAGCCGGCGGCGACAAGTCCTTTGTAGAGCGCTTCCTGGAGGTTCTTCCCAAGTCCCAAAACTTCTCCCGTGGATTTCATCTCTGGTCCCAGATGCGTATCCACTCCTGCAAGTTTTTCAAACGAAAAGACGGGAACCTTGACTGCAACATACGGAGGAATCTTCGCGAAACCCGACGACCAGCCAAGAGAGGCTAACGTCCCGCCCGCGCTGACCTTTGTCGCAAGTTCACACATGGGAACGCCCGTAACCTTGCTGATATAGGGAACGGTGCGTGACGCGCGCGGGTTTACCTCAATTACATAAATTTCGTTTTCATAATAAACATACTGAATATTTACAAGACCGCGGACATTCAGCGCCATGCAGAGTTTTTTTGTTACTTCAAAAATATTTTCAGCTAACGCATCGTCGATATTCAGCGCGGGGTAGACCGCGATACTGTCGCCTGAATGTACTCCCGTACGCTCAATATGTTCCATAATGCCGGGTATCAGCATGTCGGAACCGTCGCAAATCGCGTCCACTTCAATTTCCCGCCCGCTTAAATATTTGTCGATTAGCACGGGATTTTCCTGTTTCGAGCGCAGAATAATTTCCATGTACTCGCGGATATCTTCAGGTGAAAACGCGATGATCATGTTCTGCCCGCCAAGCACGTATGACGGGCGCATAAGCACCGGGAAGCCCAGTTTTTCAGCCGCCTCCAGAGCCTGCGCTTCCGTCATCACGCCGAAACCTTTCGGGCGTTTTATTTGCAGACGTTCAAGCAAGTCGTCAAAACGCTCCCTGTCTTCGCAGATGTCGATACTTTCCGCCGAAGTGCCGATTATGTTCACGCCGCGCTCGTGCAGTTTTTTTGTCAGCTTGATTGCGGTGCCGCCGCCAAACGCAACAATGACTCCGACAGGTTTTTCAATTTCAATTATGCTCATAACATCGTCGATGCACAGCGGCTCAAAGTATAACCTGTCGGCGGTGTCGAAGTCGGTGGACACAGTTTCGGGGTTGTTGTTAATCACGATAACTTCGTAGCCCAATTTCCTGAGCGTCCACACGCAATGGACACATGCGTAATCAAACTCAATCCCCTGCCCTATGCGGATTGGACCGCTGCCAAGAACAACGATCCTCGGCTTAGCGCTTTTCTGTATAAACGGCAATGCCTCGTTTTCCGAACCGTTTTGTATTGAATAGAAATACGGCGTTTTCGCTTCAAATTCACCGCCGCAGGTATCAACCATTTTATAAATTAGCGGCTCTGTCTGCACACCATTTTTTGCGATACGAACCAACCCGTAGAGGAACCAACGATCAACTTTTGTTGTCAGGTGCAATTCATCAACGGTTACTCCGCGTTTTATCGCTTCGTATAACACAAAGAGGCGCTCATCGGTTACAGTGTTGAGTAACGCGCGGATTTCGTCATCGGTTTTTGCGGCAAGACGAGGCAGGTCGAGGTTTGACAGTCCCAGCTCCGCGCCGCGCACGGCTTTAAGGAGGGCTTCTTCAAAAGTGTCGGCGATTGCCATTACCTCTCCTGTCGCTTTCATCTGCGTTCCCAATTCTTTTTGGGCGTACACAAATTTATCAAATGGCCACTTGGGGAATTTTACCGCAACGTAGTCAAGAGTAGGTTCAAAGGCGGCGAAGGTGGTTCCGGTGACGGCGTTGGTGATTTCGTCGAGGGTGTAGCCGATGGCAATCTTCGTCGCTACTTTCGCGATTGGGTACCCTGTCGCCTTGCTTGCAAGCGCGGAGGAACGGGAGACACGCGGATTCACCTCAATGACGGCGTAGTCAAAGCTGTGCGGATGAAGCGCAAACTGAACGTTGCAGCCGCCCTCGACACCTAACGCCTTGATGATGTTAAGAGCCGCCGTTCTCAGCATCTGGTACTCTTTGTCGGCAAGCGTTACGGCGGGAGCGATTACAATGCTGTCGCCTGTGTGTATTCCCACCGGATCGAAGTTTTCCATTGAGCAGACTGTGATTACATTACCAACGCGGTCGCGCATGACCTCGAACTCTATTTCTTTCCAGCCGGCGACCGATTTTTCCACGAGTATTTGATTAATAGGCGAGAGAGAGAGACCGTTAGCCGCAATTTCGCGAAACTGCGCCTCGTTAGCCGCAATGCCGCCGCCTGAACCGCCGAGCGTAAAGGCGGGACGCACGATGAGCGGATAACTGATCTCACCTGCGAATTTGACCGCCGTTTCCAGATCGTTGGCGATAGCCGAGGGAATTACAGGCTGGCCGATGCTTTGCATGGTTTCCTTGAATATCAGCCGGTCTTCGGCCTTGTCGATGGTTTCAGGAGAGGAACCGAGCAGACGCACGTTCATTTTTTCCAGGAAACCGTCGCGGGCAAGCTGCATGCACAGCGTAAGTCCCGTCTGCCCGCCGAGTCCTGACAAAATGCTGTCGGGGCGTTCTTTCTCAATTATGCGCTTGACCGTTGTGAGCGTCAGCGGCTCAATGTAGATTCTGTCCGCGATGTTTTTGTCGGTCATTATCGTAGCGGGGTTGGAATTGACAAGAACGATTTCAATTCCGTCTTCGCGAAGCACGCGGCAGGCTTGCGTCCCCGCATAGTCAAACTCCGCCGCTTGCCCTATGATAATCGGGCCGGAACCGATTACCAAAACTTTTTTAATGTTTTTATCGAGCGGCATGGGCTAACCTCTGTTTAGCGCGGCTGCATAGCCGCGCAGTATAATCGAACATGAAACTTTGTTTCATGCGTCAATCCTCTTTATAAAACGGTCAAACAGAAACGAAGTGTCCAGCGGCCCGCCGCACGCTTCAGGGTGAAACTGCACGGAGAACGAGTCGCCGTAATCCATGCCCTCGCAAGTGCCGTCGTTGACATTTACAAACGAGCCGTTATCCGCAACAACGGCGTAACCGTGATTTTGACTTGTGATGTAGACGCGACCGGTAGCGATTTCCTTGACAGGCTGATTGGCTCCACGGTGACCGAACTTCAGCTTTTTTGTCTGGCAGCCCTTTGCCAGCGCCAGCAATTGATGTCCCAAACAAATCCCGAAAATGGGTACGCCGTTTTGCAAAAGCGTGCGTATTGTTTCGATAATCCCGCTATTCGCAGGTTCCGCCGGGTCGCCTGGTCCGTTACTCAACATTATGCCATGCGGCTCCTTTTGCAGAATTTCCGCCGCCGTCGCGTCATACGGGAATGTCCACACTTCGCAGTCCCGCGCAGCAAGCGCGTTCGCGATTCCGCGTTTCGCGCCAAAGTCCATGAGAGCCACCCTGCGTGAGCCGCCGCCTGTTTTTGTCACGTTACGCGACGAAACGGAAGCGACGGCGTTCGTGACAGAATACGCTTTCACCTCGGCGCGGTCGGTATCTTTGGGCGGAGAGGCTGAAATTTTGCCGTTCATTACGCCGTTTTCGCGGATTATTTTTGTAAGGGCGCGTGTGTCAATGCCGCAAAGGGCGATGATGCCGCGCTCTTTCAAAAAAGCGCCAAGAACGTTTTCGCTTCTGAAATTGGACGGAGTTTGACACGGATATTTCACGATATACGCCCTTGCCCCAACCGCGGCGCTTTCAAAATCGGAGGGAATAACGCCGTAGTTGCCGATGAGGGGAAATGTCTGAAGGACGATTTGCCCGTAATAACTTTGATCGGTGAGCGTTTCCAGATAGCCTGTCATTCCGGTAGTGAAAACAATTTCACCTGTTATTTCACCCTGTGCGCCAAAGAATTTCCCTTCAAATGTCATTCCGTTTTCTAAAATCAGATAGGCAGTATCGCTCAAGATAACCCCTTTATCATACAGCCAAATGGCCGCGCATTTTTATCAGGCATGAAACTAAGTCTCATGACAACTTCTATTTTTTATAACTTTCCAAAAGTTCAACAAAGCACTTAAGATCCTTTGTGGTATCCAGATACGCGTACTCTCCGCTGGCATCGCCGTATTTTCCCTGCTGAACGCATTTGTACCCCGCTTCGCCGCAAGTTTCAATAATCTTACTCATGCCATTAACCGGAAAAGCGATATGGTGTATTCCCTCACCGTGTTTATCAAGAAAATCCTGCCATGTACTTTTTTCGCCGTTGGGCTGGATCAATTCAATCTGCATATTTGGTCCCGCGTTAAAAAAAGCCATTTGACATTTTGCTTTGGGCGCACCCCTGCCCTTGTACTTTGTTTGCGTAACTTCATAATCCCCGGCGTTTACTGTAGGAGGAACGGCAACGCCCAGAAAGGCAGCCCATTTTTGTTTTGATTTTTCAATGTTCTTGACAATCAAACCGACCTGAATAACTACATTCGTTTTAATCATTCCTTCCATAAATCATTCCTTCCTATTCAAAAATATTTTTTTTCGCACGCTCCGTTTCCCCGTTACCTGTAAAACAGGCGGTGCAAAACGGAAGCGCACATTGCATACACGCCTCTTTCAACCCCTCTATGCTGATAAATCCCAAACTGTCCGCGCCTATTTTACGGCAGATTTCGTCCAAACTCATCTTGTTCGCGATCAGGTTTTCCTCACTGTCAATGTCAGTTCCGTAATGGCACGTATGACGGAACGGCGGCGATGAAATTCTCATGTGAACCTCTTTCGCCCCCGCGTTTTTCAGGCTCTTGACAATTTTCTCGCTCGTTGTACCGCGCACAATTGAATCGTCAACTAACACTATCCGTTTCCCGCGAATACTTGCAGATAACGGATTGAGCTTGAGCCTGACGGCGCTGTCACGCTGGCTCTGCGTCGGATAAATAAAACTGCGTCCGATGTACCTGTTTCTCACAAATCCCGTAATCAGCGGAATCCTGCTCCCCGCGCTGTAACCGTACGCCGCGTCCACTCCAGAGTCGGGAACGCCGCAGACAACGTCGGCTTCTACCGGATACTCCTGCGCAAGAGCCATCCCCATGTTGTACCGCGCGTTGTACACGCTTAAACCGTCAATCACGGAGTCGGGGCGGGCGAAATACACGTACTCAAAAATGCAGACCCCCCTCGCGCCTTCTTTATTTTCCAGCTTTACGCCCTCGTGCGTTATCTCTCCGTTTTCAATCATTATGACTTCACCGGGAAGAGCGTCGCGTACAAATTCAAAGCCGCAGGCGTCAAGCGCACAGGTCTCCGACGCGACAGCGCAGCCGGTTGCGTTTTTTCCGATGCAAAGAGGACGAAAACCGTTCGGATCGCGGACAGCAATCAGTTTGTTTTTGCTGGTTACAATGATAATCGAAAAAGCCCCTTTTAGTAAACCGGCGGCTTTGGTAACGCCCATTAACGAGCTTTTCTCCGTGGTTATGTGGTAGGCAATTGAGGAGGAAACAACCTCACTGTCGCTTGTCGCGCCAAAATGCAGTCCGTAACCTGCCAATTCTTCACGAATCTCATGCGCGTTTGTGATATTGCCGTTATGCGCAGTCGCGATTCTGCCGGTCAGGTACTCCGTAACAAACGGCCCTACATTTTCTTTTGTGTTGCGGCCTGTCGTTGAATAGCGGGTATGTCCGACCGCTACCCGTCCTTTTGGCAGGTTTACAAGTTCTTCACCTGAAAACACTTCGCTGACCAGACCTACATCTTTTCTGCATATTATATTGCGGTTATTCGCAACGGCGATACCCGCGCCCTCCTGACCGCGATGCTGGAGTGAAAGCAAACCGTTATATGTAATGCCGGCAGCTTCATCGGTAGACAGGCTCACACCGAAAACAGCGCATTCCTCATTTATTTTCCGCTTAATTCGCATACGTTTTTAGTATCTCCTCCGCAATTGCCCTTTTTGTGGAACGCAGATCCATCGCCTGCTTTTCAATGAATCTGTGAGCTTCCTGCTCACTTAAGTTAAGGTAAGAAATCAACAAACATTTCGCCCTGTCAACTATTCGAATATCTTCAATTTTTTGTTTCAACTTCGCGTTTTCAGTCTGTATGCGCTTTATAATATTGCCTGCCGATTTAGCCAGTGAAAGCGCGGACCAAAAAATTTCCCTGTCTACAGGTTTTGAAATTGTCAAAACGCCGTCTTCTTCACAAACAGCGGATATCGCGTTAAAAAGTTCGTTTTTAACGGCAAGGATCACCTGCGACAGTCCTTTGGAAGCGATGTGACGTGAAAAACTTTCGCCGGATTCATCTGAAAGGGGGGCGTCTACGATTACAAGATCGAAGTCCTGTTCCAAAAGATGCCGCCGCGCTTCCCCCGCGGAATTCAAGATGGAAATTTGCTTGATACCCGCCGTGTTCAAAACTTCAGAGAAAAAGGCGGCGCTCTTTTCTGTGTATGAAACTATCAGAGCGCTTTCCATCGTATTACCGCCTTTCATCTTCCCACAATGAATTTATACAATGCTAAAATATCGTTCTTTATAAAACTTTAGCCTGTCCCTGGCGGCGGCAAAATCGACCGCCTCGTTTTTTTTAATTTCAAGATATTTCGAGAGCAGTTCATCGCCTAACACGCCTTTTACAAAAGCGCTTTTTTCCGCAAAGAATACAGCTTTGTCAAAAGTGTCAGGTAACGGCGCAAGATCCACCGCTGTACTTTTGTCAGCCGTATACAAATCAGCGTCCACCGCCTGAGGCAGTGGCAGATTGCTTTCTATTCCGTCAAGCCCTGCGGCGATGATCAGCGCGAACGCAAGATACGGATTGAGCGACGGGTCGGGAGAACGAAGTTCCATTCTGACCTTTTCACCCATAGCTGCGGGAATACGCACAAGCTGAGAGCGGTTCTGATGCGACCATGACACATACTTTGGCGCGTCAAAATTACCAAGGCGTTCATAGGAATTCGCAAGCGGATTTAAGAATAAGGTGATCTCCTGAGTTTTCGCGAGGATGCCCGCTATAAAACTTTCCGCGATTTTAGAGTGACCCTCTTCCACGTTTTTAAAAATATTTTTTCCGTTCTGGGAAAGTGAAAGGTTGATGTGCATACCGCTGCCAGGAGCATCCGGCACGGGCTTCGGCATGAAGGAGGCAAACAGACCGTTACGCGCAGCGATTGCCTTGACGACAGATTTGAAAGTTTGCAGATTATCCGCGCAGGAAAGAGCGTCGCTGAAACGGAAATCGATCTCATTCTGCCCCGGACCCTGTTCATGGTGAGAGGCTTCCGGCTTTATTCCCATTTCCTCAAGCGTAAGGCAAATCTCACGGCGGATGTCCTCGCCCTTGTCAAGCGGAGCGATGTCAAAATATCCGCCTCTGTCGAGAGTTACTTCCGACGGCTCTCCATTTTCACCTGTTTTAAAAAGATAGAACTCACATTCCGCGCCAATTTTGCAGGAATAGCCCATATTTTCAGCACGCTCTACAACCTGCTTTAACACTACTCTGCCGTCATGCAAAAACACTGAACCATCCGAGCCTTTAATATCACAAAAAAAACGCACCACTCTTCCAGGTCCCGGACGCCACGGAAGCACAGCGAGGGTAGCCGGATCGGGAAACAGGAGCAGGTCTGATTGCGTAACATCGCGAAAACCGCGTATTGCGTGCGCGTCAAAGGAAACGCCGTTTTCAAACGCGGACTGTAATTCATCCGTCATGATCGAAATATTTTTTTGAGAGCCGAACAAATCACAAAAACTCAAGCGTATGAATTTGACATCGTTTTCTTTTACGAACTCCAATACTTCACTGACCGTACTCATAAATTAAATACCCCTTTGTCTACTCTACCGTAACGCTCTTTGCCAAATTACGCGGCTTGTCAATATCCAATCCCTTGTTAGCGGCTACATAATAACTGAAAAGCTGCAAAACTATAACCGACAGCGAAGGCGAAAACAGTTCCATTGTTTCAGGCAGGCTGATAAAAAAGAGTTTTTCCGTCTCTTTCGCTTCCTTGCAGTTTCCGATTAACAGCACTTTCGCGCCCCGGCTTATAACCTGTTCCGCGTTGCTCATTATTTTACCATATAATCGCTCGCAGTTCGAGAGCGC
>JGI24698J34947_10001381_pt1 | contig 12753 bp, 11 predicted proteins | sample TergutMp193P3_FD_34947 | JGI IMG/M metagenome (IMG submission 34947)
TCCGCAATATCCGCCAGATTTTGCGGATTTCCCGCGTAAGTCAATTTGTCGAAATTAACGATTTTTCCGTCAAAATTCGTTTTCGTCAGCAAATAGCGGATAAAATTCGAACCGATAAATCCCGCTCCTCCCGTAACCAAAATATTTTTCAAAGTTCTCATATTTTATCTCTCAATCGTTGCGGTATATTTCAAAACCACTTCTTTGTCTGCGGAAACGTTTAACTCGAATCTCGCGGTGTTCGCGTTAAATTTTTTATATTTCACGTCGCTTTTTATAGTCCAGTTTCCGTAAAGCGTTTCGTCAAACAGCAAAGTAACGCTTTCTTTTTTGTGATTTGAAACGGTTATTTCTTTTGTAAATTCCGTTTTTTTGTCGTTAATTCTTTTTTCGGAGGTCTTTTTCTCAAAGCAGGTAATATCGAAAGCGTTTCCGCTTTTAAGCGTAATTTCTTCGTTCACGGGCGTATGGTTTATATTGTCCTCGCCGATAAAAACGCTGTTTGCGCCGTCTTTTTTATAAATTCTTATTACGCCGCCGGGAAACGGCAAATCCAAATTGTTTTTCTTGCCCGTTTCAAAAACGATTTCCGTTTGAACTTTAAGCGCGTTGCCTTTTTCGTTTTCGCCGCCGCTTCGCAATGGAACGTACATACCGCCCGATTGCGTACGGTAGCGTTTTTGCACTTTTATATTTTGCGCAGAAAACATTTCTATCTGCTTTTTCTGATTTTCTCTTACCGACACGGGATTTGCGACCGTATATAAATGGTATTCGTCAAAACTTCTCTGGTCGACTCCCGCGACGCTTGCGCTCTGTACCATTGCCATATCCGCGCTGGCTTCAAACATCGTTCTGCGCGCCTTAAACGTTTCCTGCGCCAAATTCACTTCGCCCGCTATCAACTGCAATTTCGCCTTTTCAAACGAAGTTCCCGACTCGTTCGTAAGCGTTATCCAAGCGGTAATGGAAGCGGATTTATCGTTGTCGGCGACAAGTAAAACGTAATCGGCGTTCCAAGAAAATCCTTCCGTGAGATACGAAACGTTAGTCGATATGTCGCCCGCTTTTTGCGCTTGCACGAGCCAGTTAAGAGTAGGTTTCGCATAAAGATTTTCGGGAATTTTAGGAAGCAATATTTTGCCGTCGAAGCCCAAAAGTATTTTGCCTTCGACTTCAAAAACGGGTTGAAAATTATTAGCGACGATTTTAGCCGAAACGTTTGAAGCGTTTTTTCTCTCGCCGAAAATTTTATCTTCGTCTATAAGCGTAACCTCTTTTCCGACGTATTTTTCCAAAAGTTTTTCGCGGCTTATCAAATCAAATTCGTAATTTTGCTCCAAAACCCGAAATCCGCCGTTTGAAACGACGATAAGCGACTGCGGAATAATCGCCGCCGACACGCCTTCAAAACGAATCGTGGAAATTCCTTTGTTGAGTGAAATTTTTCTGTTTTCCTGAACAAGTGCGCGATTGTTGTTATAAACCGTAAGATTAAGCGATGTCCTGTTTTCCGCCGACGATACGGTCTCGTTAGAAAAAACCGTTCCCGCCGACAGAGTTAAAATCAGCGACAAAATATAGAATTTTATTTTCATATATTACTCCTTTAATTTCATTTTTTTTCTCAAAAATACTTTTTGTTTCGCTTGAAAAACGATTTTTTTATTATTTTTTAACCGAACGCGGCGATTATTGAGGATAAACGTAATGGAAAGAATTTTAAAAGGCATAGTGCTTAGGTTTACGCATTTCGGCGAAACGAGCGCGATTTTGAACGTTTTGACGAAAGACGGCGGTATTTCGTCCGTTTTGCTTCACGGAGTAAAAAAGCGCGGCGGAAATTACGGAACGGGCGCGGTCGTAGAATGGCATATTTCCAAAAAATATTTTGAAAAAGGCGGCTTGGCAAAAACGTCAAAATACGATATTTTGGACAATTATTCTTTCGGCGGCGACGTAGAAAAAATATCTATTCGGGATTGCGCCATTGAACTTATTTTGCAGGTTATTCCGCAAGATACGGGCGGCGCGAAAGAACTGTTTGTCTTACTCGAAAAATATTTTAAGTATTTGGAAAAATCCGACGGCGATATGTTTTTTGCGTTTTGGCTTTTTTGCGTTCGGCTGGCGCAATTTCTGGGTTACAAAATAAATCTTGAGACCTGCGTAAATTGCGGAAACGCTTTAAAAACCTGTTTTCTTTCGCAGGAAAAAGGCGGCTTTTTATGCGAAAATTGTTACTCCAAACCGAATTGGCGCGAAGAAATATTGCAAATACTTTCAAAAGGCAGCGCGGATATTTGCGAAGAGATGCAAAAATTCTCCCGAAAAGAAAAAATTTTCGTAACCCAGCGGCTAATTTCTTACATACAATATCACTGCGGAAAGAAAGAAAAACCGCTAAATTCTTTCAACTTTTTTTGCGATTTTGCGAATTTTTCCTGAAAAAAAGAATTTTTTCAAATATTTTTTCGTTTTGGCAAAACGTATTTTGTAGCAAACGGAGAGGGAAAATATGGTAAATAAAATAACGTCTTTGTATTTGGACACGTCAATTTTTGGCGGTTATTTCGACGAGATATTTATGCAAGATACACGCTTGCTTTTTGAAAAAATAAAAGCGGGAAAGTATATTATTTTTATCTCCGATTTGGTGGAAAGAGAATTAAAAAACGCACCAGAAAACGTAAGAAATCTTTTGAAAGATATAAAGTATCAGTTAATAACAATATCGCAAGAATGTAAAATTTTAGCGGACGAATACATAAAAGAAAAAGTTGTCGGACAAACAAGCAGAGACGACTGCATCCACATCGCAACCGCGACAATTTTTAATGTTGATGTTTTAGTAAGTTGGAATTTCAAACACATCGTAAATTTTGACAGAATGAAAGGTTATAATTCCGTAAATTTAAAAAATAAATATAGACAATTAGAAATTCATTCACCAAAAGATATGGGGGTTTACGATGACAAATAACGACGATACTTTTCGCTGGGATTGCATAAAAGGCACGCGGGCAATTAAAGACAAAATAGATGCGGAAATTGCAACGATGACGTGGAGTGAATTGCAAGAATATTTACATAACGCGCACATTGAATTCACTGAATATATTACTTCCGTTCGCGCCAAAGAAGGAATAGTATTATGAAAAAAAACTTAAAAATCTTTTCGTTTCGGCAAAAAGTATTTTTGGAAAAAATTACGCCGAAAAAGGAATTATTAAATTATGGCGAATATTAACGCTAAAATAATCGATTATATATCAAACGTCGAAATAAACGCGACGCCCGAAGAAATTGAAGCGGTACAAATATTTTCGCGGCAATTAGTCGAAGATTACGGCTATCCGAAAGAACATATTCAAACGCGTCCGCAATATCGCGTGAAAGTGCGCCCGTCCGATACAAAAAAGGAATATCCCGTCGATATTGCCGTATTTACAAACGACGCGAAAATTGACGATAATTTGTATATTGTCGTTGAATGCAAAAAGAAAAATCGCAAAGACGGCAGAACTCAACTCGAAAATTATTTAACGCTTTCTTCCGCAAATTTGGGCGTTTGGTTTAACGGAGAAGAACGCTTTTTTATTCGCAAATTTGTAAAATCAAACGGCGAAATTATTTTTGAAGAAATTCCAAATATTCCGCAGTTTTCACAACGAGTTGAAGATATTGGCAAATTTACTCGCGCCGATTTAAGAGCAACGCACAACTTAAAAGCGATTTTTAAGTCGATTCGCAATCATTTGGCTGCAAATACTATTGGCGCGACTCGCGACGAAATTTTGGCGCAACAACTTATAAATATTATTTTCTGCAAAATTTACGACGAAAAATATACGTCGCCAAAAGATATTGTAAAATTTCGCGCTGGGTTCGAAGAAAAACCAAAAGAAATTGAAAAACGAATTTTGGACTTATTTAACGAAGTAAAAACCAAAATGCCCGAAGTTATCGACGCGCAAGATAAAATTACTTTGGATACAAATTCTTTGATTTTTATAGTTGGCGAACTGCAAAATTATTCGCTAACGGATTGCGAAAGAGATGTTGTCGCGGACGCTTTTGAGATATTTATCGGACACGCGTTAAAAGGCGGACAAGGACAATTTTTTACGCCGAGAAATGTGGTAAAAATGATGGTAGATATTTTGCAACCGACGGAAAACGACAAAATTATTGACCCTGCTTGCGGTAGCGGCGGCTTTTTAATAGAATCGTTAAAACACGTTTGGGAACAGATAGACAAAAGTTACGCAAAATTAAATTGGAGCGAAGTAGAAATTAGCAAAAAGAAAATAGAAGTCGCCACAAAAAATTTTAGGGGAATAGACAAAGATTATTTTTTGAGCAAAGTCGCCAAAGCGTATATGAATTTAGTCGGAGACGGAACGACGGGAATTTTTTGCGAAGATAGTTTAGAAAATCCTGCAAATTTCAAAACCGAAGCGCAATTAAAAATACAACTCGAAAGTTTTGACGTTTTGCTGACAAATCCGCCTTTTGGAAAATCCATAAAAGTAGAAGGGCAAAACAAATTGCAACAATTTGATTTAGGGTATAAATGGAAAGCAAAAGACGATAATTTTTGCAAAGAAAAATTAAAAGACCACGAAGCGCCTGAAATTTTGTTTATAGAACGATGTTTGCAACTGCTAAAACCAAATGGACGAATGGGCATAGTGCTTCCCGATGGAATTTTTAACGAGAGCGTATCTTATTTGAGACATTGGTTATTAGAAAGAGTTAAAATAATAGCGATAATTGACGTTTGCAAAGAAACGTTTCAGCCGAACACGCCAACAAAAACAAGCGTACTTTTCTTTGAAAAGAAAGCAAAAGAACAAGAAAATTACGAAATTTTTATGGGCGTCGCTTATTTCTGCGGACACAATAGACGCGGAATAGAAATAGACAAAGACGATATTCCTGAAATACTCGAACAGTTTAAGAAATTCAAAAGCGGTCAAGAAATTCAAAAGACAAAAAACTATTTTACGACTAATTTAAGCGAGTTGAAACGAACTAATTTTTGGATACCAAAGCATTTTTCGCCATACTATACGCAGGCAATAGATAAAATAAAATCTAAACATCAAATAGTAAAACTTGAAAAAATTGCGACATTCAAAAAAGGCGATGAACCGGGCAGTGAAAATTACATTGATTTTATTGACCGTAGCGACGACGATGTTCCTTTTATTCGCACGGGCGATTTGGTAAATTTTGCGGTAAATCATCTGCCCGATAACTTTGTCGATGAAGAAATTTACAATACGTTCAATCAAAATTTACAGCCAAAAGATATTTTATTTACAAAAGACGGAAAAATAGGCATTACCGCTATGGTAACTCAAAACGATAAAGTTATGATATCGTCGGGCATACTGCGAATACGCTTAAAAGAAGAGGCAAAACAAAACTACGGCATTACTCCCGAATACCTTTTTGCCGTATTGTCAAATAAATATACGGGATATTTTCAGGCGTTACGTTCTACGGTAATTGCGGCGACAATACCTCATTTAAGAGAAAAACGAATTGAAAATTTTGATATTCCAATACTCGACGCCGACACGATAAATAAAATAACAATTTCAGTTGAAAAAAGTTTCAAACTAAAAAACGACAGCGCAAAACTTGACGCAGAAGCCATAAATTTATTAAAAGACAAATTTTAGTTAGAGAAATAATAAAGTATTTTCTCATATCGTAATATACAAATAGTATTTTCCCGATACTACATACAACGATTTGTCGGAAATTTAATTTCCCGCACGTCGGCTGTTTTTTTTAATGTTTAACAAAGAGGAACTCCCCTTTTTAGGTTGTTCTGTTTATTCCCTCTTTATTAAACATTGGGCGTAATCGTTGTATGTAGTAAAACTTTGATTATGGGCAGAGCAGCCTTTTTCAGTTTTATTGCGGATAATTCTCACCCCGAAATCATAAGTTTTTTGTATAATATTTTGTCGCTAACGATAATTATTTTGGTAATTGTCGAAAGCAAAAAGAAAACGCGGAAAAGTTTATCCGTATTCCGCGAAGCAGGAGCAAAGCGGTAATGTAATCTGTCGCTTATCCTGCGGAGGAAGCCGAAATTTTATTCGGCTTCCTTTTTTGTTTTTAAATTTTCAAATGTTTTTTTGTTTTGGCAAAACGTATTTTGTAGTTTATTTATTAAATAATTTGGGAAAAAATGGAAACAAAAGAGAAAATTTTTAGCGATTTGGATTTCAACAAAGTAAAAGATTTCAACGAATCCGACGTTCGCGCCGTAATTTGCGAACCTATAATAAAAGCGCTCGGTTTTTTGGACGAAAATATTATTCGCGAAAAACATTTTGAATTGCAGAGCGGCAGTAAAAAAGAAAAAACGACGTTAATTCCCGATTATTTGCTAAAAATTGGAGAAAGTTACGCTTGGGTTTTGGAAGCGAAATCACCCGACAAAAATATTTTCGATTGCATAGACCAAGCGTATAGTTATGCTGTTCACAAAGAAATAAGAAGCGTATATTTTGCGCTTTGTAATGGCATAGAATTTGCCGTGTTCAGAACAAACTCCCCCGAAAACCCCGTTTTGTCTTTTAAGATTTGCGAAATTGACATTCATTTTGAATCTCTAAAAAAATTACTCTCCGCAAATAGTTTCAAAAATAGCGAAAATATTATCTACGATAGAGTAATAATTTCTCCCAGAAAAAACGAAACTTTTGACTACGCCAGTCGTACGCTACTTAAAGAAATACCCATAAAAAGACAATCGGCAAAAAGACATTACGGAGTTCACGCATATTTTACAAAGCAGTCGTGGAATGTGGTAGCCGAATATATAAGAAATTTTTCTAATAAAGGGGACATTGTTCTTGACCCGTTTGGCGGAAGTGGCATTACCGCAGTTGAAGCGCTAATGAACGGACGCAAAGCGATAAATATCGATATAAATCCTTTGGCTATTTTTATTGTGCAGAGTTTGCTTGCTCCCGTTAAAGAAAAAGAATTGAAAGACGCTTATTTTGACGTGTTAGAAAATTATGTTCGACTTGAACCCAAAACGCAAGCCGAAATTAAGGAAACTTTAAAAAAGTATCCGCGTCCAAAAGCGTTAAAATTACCAAAAGGTTCAGACGTAGATACGACCGACAAACTTTTTAACGACAAACAAACGGCACAACTTGTATTGCTAAAATCACTTATTTTGAAAATAAAAAATGAAAACGTTAGAAAATCGCTAATGCTGATGCTTTCGGGGCTTATTCACTACTACAATTTAACAAGTTTTGATAATTCTCAAGGAGGCGCTACCGGCTCTTCTGCTATGTGGGTATACCGATATCGTATTGCGAAAAAGCATACCGATTCCGATTTTTTAACGCTGTTTAAAAATCGTTTCAAAGGTATATATGCCGCAAAAAAAGAAATAGAAACAATTTGTTTATGCAATCAAAAAACAGTGGAAGAGGTGATGAAAGACGCTAAAATACTAAAAGGAACGGCGACCGATTTATCGTTTTTGGACAACGAAAGCGTTGACTATATTTATACCGACCCGCCATACGGAAAAAATATACAATATATTGACCTTTCGGCAATGTGGCATTCTTGGCTTGATTTGGAAGTTAGCGAAGAAGATTATAAATTAGAAGCAATAGAAGGCGGCGAACTCGATAAAACAAAAAGCGAATATAAACAACTTATTTCAAAAAGTATTGAAGAAATGTTTCGCGTTTTAAAGTTTGACCGTTGGCTTTCTTTTGTTTTTGCACATAAAGACCCCGATTTTTGGCATTTAATAATTGAAACTTGCGAAAAATGCGGTTTTGAGTATGTTGGCGCGGTTCCGCAAAAAAACGGGAGTAGCAATTATCATAAACGACAGCATCCGTTTACCGTGTTGTCTGGACAGTTAATAATAAATTTTCGCAAAGTTCGTAACCCAATCGCGATATTAAAAGCGAATCTGGGAATGAGTATCGGCGAAATAGTTATACAGACGATAGAAGGAGTTATAGCGAAAAACGACGGCGCGACGTTAGAGGAAATTAACGATGAATTGATTATTAAAGGATTAGAATTAGGATTTTTGGATTTATTAAAAAAAGAATATTCCGATTTAACGCCGATTTTGACAAATAATTTTGACTACGACGTAAAAACCGAAAAATACAGCATAAAGAAAGACGCGAAATTTCAGACGCGCATAGACGTAAAATTGCGTATAAGATATTATCTAATAAGTTATTTGCGGCGAATAGAACGCGAAAGGAAAACTGCGTCTTTTGATGAAATTGTTATGAACATTATGCCGCTGTTAAAAAACGGCGTTACTCCCGAAGCGCAAACAATTTTAAGCGTTTTAGAAGATATTGGCGAAAAAATTGGCGAAAATACTTGGAAATTAAAGGACGAAAAATCGACGTTGTTTACGGGTGCGGAAAGTTGAGAGTTATTAAAATAATTTTGAGATAAAAAACGGCGACAATATAAATATCGCCGCCGTTAAACACAAAAGTTGCTTTTTTAATGGTCTGTTTTTGCGATATTTTTACCTTTGGTCTGTCCGATGTCTTTAAGCAACTGTTCAAACCACGGCGTATCGATATTAAACGGTTTTCCGCCCGCAATTCTCGTAAATTCTATTGCGCGCAAAATGTTTCTGTTGTCTTCGTCGTGTCCGATAACTCCGCCTTCTCTGCGTAAAGCGCAGTCGACCGCCAAGTCCGTGCAGGATTTAATTAAAGACAAATCGCGAACGTTTGCCGCGGCGGCTCTAGCGTAATATCCCGATTTTTGCACCAAAACCTTTTCGGCGTTAAGTTTTTTCGCAAACTGGTCGCCAAACCATCTGCCGGGATTTATCGTATCCAATTTAATATGTCCGAAAGCGTCTCTTTGAACTTCCTGACCGCTCGCCTCAATTTGTTTTACTATCGCGTCGACGCCCGCGCCTTCGCTGATAAAAATATTTACGCAGTCAATTTCGTCCATAATTTTGCACAATCTTTTCGCTTCCGCTTCAATGTCTATTTCCATTTCGGGAATAAAAACCGCGTGAACGTCTATTCTTTCTTTGGAATATCCGATTTCGGGAAGATAATTTAAGTTTTCTATCTGCTGGCGATATTCGAGCGCGGTTGTTGCGGTAAGCCAGCCGCAAATTCGCCCCATAACTTCGTGAATTATAAGCATTCGCGGATTTGCCGAATGTTCGGCGGAAACGTTTCTAAAATATTCCGCGCCTAACTGCGCCGCAGTCCACGCGCCGAGCGACTGACTTATCGGAAATATGTCGTTGTCTATGGTTTTCGGAAGTCCTACGACGGTCAAATCGTAATTGTGAGTCGCCAAATAAGCCGCCAAATCCGCGGCGGTCGTGTTTGTGTCGTCGCCGCCTATGGTGTGTAAAACGTCGACGCCGTCTTTTGTGAGTTGCTGAGCCGCTATTTTCAGCGGGTCTTCGCCTTCTTTCACAAGTCCTCTTTTTATGCAATCCTTAACGTTGGTAAGTTTCACGCGGCTGTTGCCTATCGGACTTCCGCCGTGTTCGTGCAAAAATCTTGCGTTTTCTCGCGCTTTCGGCGAAATTTCTATGTAATTTCCCTGCAAAAGCCCCTTGTAGCCGCCGACGTATGCGATAATATCCACGTCGGGAGCGATTTCCGTGTATCTTTCAATCAATCCTCCGACCGCGCTCGACAAACAGGGCGCAAGTCCGCCCGCAGTCAGTAACGCCACTCTTTTAACCGACATAATTTACTCCTTGTAAAAGTTGTTTATTTTTTAATTGGTTTCTTTATTGGTTTCCTTTTCGCGTTTTTGTTTGCGTTTTTGTTATTTCCCAAACTGCTGTTAATAGTTTCGCCCAAATTATTGTTAAATTTGTTTTTTTGTTTTTTCAAATTCTTGATATTGTCTTTTTGCTGTCTTGCGGCGACGACCGATTGCAATTTCGTTTCTCTTTCTTTTTGCAACTGCTTTTTTGATTTTCCCGCGCTCGACATCTTTTTAGTCGCAAACATCGCAAGTTTATAACGCAGTTTTTTGAAAGGATTTGTTTCGTTGTTCATAAGAATTTCTATGGACGACAAATTTAATTTCAGCGCGATTTCCTGCAAAATCGGCGGCAATTCCAAATACGCCGCGCTTCCGACGGGCTTTGACGACATAATATAACTTTGAAGTTTCTGCATATTTTGCCCCTGCGAAAGCGGATATTGATACTGACGAATTATCGCCTGCTGTTTTTTCGCTATTTCGTTTTGAACTTCCTGTTTAATCGATTTCGGGTCTATCGGTTTATTCATAAATTAAATCCTTTTTTAAGGTTTTTATTGTTTTTTTATGAATTTTCCGACGAATTTCAGCGTATCCTGTTTTTCGCTTATCGTCGGAAATTTCCATCTTTTCACTTCTTCCGTCACCTGCTTTTTGCTTGCTATCGAAACAAAATCTTTCCCTTTCACAAAGCAAGTGTCCACCGAACCGTCGGGCAAAATTATTAAGGTCAAATCCAAATCTAAAATTTTTTCCGCGTCGGAGCCGTTTTCAATTCTGCTCAAACAATATGGAATATAATATTTTTTCAGCAGTTGTTCGCGTTCAAAATTAAACATATCGTAAGGAATTTCGCGTTCGTCAAAACTATAAATTAGATTTTCGCGCAGCCAATCCATAAGAGGTCTTTGCTTTTCGCACGATTTCATATTTATCGTTTCTTTGCTCGGTTTCAAGAGATTAAGAGAGTTTTCGGGAAAAAATTCTTTAAGTTCGCCTTCGTATCTCGTATATGCGGCGCCGTCAAAAAAAAGCGTGTCGTTAGAAAAAGAAACTTTGGCTACAACGTCGTAAGCGCTTCTGCCGAAACAAGTGTCGGGCATAAACCAAACCTCGTTTATTACGCGCAAATTCGATACGGCAATTCCGTCGGTAAATCTTGCCGGCTGCAAAAAACTTGTAGAAACGCAAGAAATTTTGTCAATTTTATCATAAGGAAACGCGAAAGTTTTTTCGGTATATCGCCAAATAATTCCGTTGTCTTTCAGTTCTATTCTGTCGTATAAATTTGCGCTTGAATGTTCCCAAAATCCCGCGGTTTGTTTATAATATATTACTCGAAGCGAGTCCATTTCGCGCAAAAACGGCAAGTCAATTTCTCTTTGCGTAAACACTGATTCAAGCGCTTGCGTGAGAAGATGCATTTGGCTCATCAAAAAAAGCACAAAAAATAACGCGACTAAAAGTAAAAGTCCTTGCGCCATAGGATTTTTTGATTTTTTTTTCTTTATATTGTCGTGTTCGTTAATCATTTATTTTTTATCCTCGCTTTTTATCTGTTTTTTTACAAAAATAATATTCGCGCATAAAAAGTTGCGTATTTTTTTGAGCGAATAGTATTTTCATAAGAAAATTAAGGAGAAAAAATGCCGAAATATCTTGACCCGAAAAACGATTTATTATTTAAGAAAGTATTTGGAGAACACAAGAATTTGTGTATCAGTTTGCTTAATTCTTTGCTGAAATTTGAAGGCGGCGCGCAAATAGAATGGATAGAATACGATACGTCCGAACTTATTCCCGAAATTCCCGCGCTTAAAGATACGATAGTCGACGTTCGTTGCAAAGACAAAAACGGTCGTCATTTTATAGTAGAAATGCAAATGAACTGGACGAAAGATTTTGAACAAAGAATACTGTTTAACGCGAGCAAGGCGTATGTAAAACAAATAAATCGCGGCGAAGAGATAATACTTGCGCAACCTGTATATTCGCTAAATTTGGTCAATTATACATTTGACGCGGAAGCGAAAAACGAATTTTATCATCATTACAAAATAGTAAATATACAGAACACGGAGAAGCAGATAAAGGGTTTGGAATTTGTATTTGTAGAATTGCCGAAATACAAGCCGATAAATCCCGACGAACAGAATTATTTTAATTTGTGGCTTCGGTTTTTGACTGAAATTAACGAAAACACTAAAAGCGTTCCCGATGTTTTATTGCAGAAAAAAGAATTGAGCGAGGCGTTAAAATGCGTGGAAGAGGCGTCGCTTACGTCGGATGAATTGGATATTTACGACAGGGTGTTAGACGCGATTTGGGCGAGAAAACTACTTATAGAAGGTATTCGCAGAGAAGTCCGAGAAGCCAGAGAAAGCGTAGAAAAGGGAAAAGCGGAAGGCAAAGCGGAGGGAAAAGCCGAAGTCGCAAAAAAAATGAAACAACGCGGAATGTCCGCGGAAGAAATATCCTTTTTAACGGAATTAACTTTGGAAGAAATAAAAAAATTATAAAAAAGATAATGCAAAAAACTTTTCACAAAATATTTTGCAAATTAGCGATACATTCTTCAACTCCGCACACAAAAGTATTTTCACCCGCAGGATACGACCTCTCAATCGGCGCGACGACAAAAGAACGCTTAATTTTTAAATCTTTAAGCGCAATATAAAATCCTTTTGGAATTTGCGGCGCAGAAGACGATTTTATTTCTATCGCCACAAGTTCTTTTTGATTATCCAAAACTAAATCTATCTCTTCGCCTTGATGCGACCTGTAAAAATACGCTTCAAATTTTTTGTCCAAATTTATTCCCGATAAAATTTGCTCTATCGCAAACGATTCAAAAGAAGTTCCATAATCTGGATGCGAAAACAATTCTTCAAAATTTTTTATATTCAATAAATAATGCAAAATTCCGTTGTCGCGAAACAAAATTTTCGGCGATTTTACCAATCT
>JGI24698J34947_10001382_pt1 | contig 12752 bp, 15 predicted proteins | sample TergutMp193P3_FD_34947 | JGI IMG/M metagenome (IMG submission 34947)
AGAAGGGAATTTCTGTGGTACCTGCCTTACCATGAATTTGACGCTACCTGGTATTCTTTCTGCGCTATCCGCGGCGATCTTTTGTACATGGGAACGGCGGACATTTACTACGGAACATATCTCGGTTTTTACGCCATTAACCGCCATACCGGAAAAGTGGTGTGGAAGCAGCAACGCGAAGGAATATTGCCTTTTAATAATTCAGAAAATGAATTTATGCTTTTCATAAGAAACGTGGAAACATTGGACTTTATGGCTCCGACCGTTTGGAAAGATTTGGTTATTTTCACCGGCGGAGACTGCGCCGCCCGCGCGTTTGACGCCGATACCGGCGTTTTGCGCTGGGAGCGTATATTTGACGCGCCAATAAGCTCCGCTCCCACAATTGCCTCAGGCAGGGTGTACTTCGGCGTGCTTGGGGAAGGCGAAAGCCCGCCGCAGCTTGTATGTTTGTCCGCGCGGGACGGCAAGCTGTTGTGGCAGATGGAAATTGAAGGCTCCATTTTGTCCGCCCCCGTAATCGCCGGCAAGAGGATTATCTTTGGAACCGATGAAAGCGTCTTTTATGTTTTGGAACGGGTTTTTTAAAAAAAGCCTGACCCCGAAGGTCAGGCTTTTTTCAGGCATGGTTTTTACCGTTTAAAAAAGGTTATTTCCGTAACTTCGATGAACTTAACGTTTACATTGGAATTCTGGAAAAGAACTGCTCCGGGAGCCTTGGTGAATCTTACAGCCGAACCTGCGTCTTTGCTAATACCACTGCTGTTTCCGCCCAGATTATATGTTTTGAGTGGCCCGTTAGCAAAGGGTCCCTGACCCTCCGGTCCCCTGATGTCGCCGTTAGGATCATAAATCAACGTCACCATCGCTTCACCATCCTGTTGTCTTCTTTCTTTGCCGTCCGCGTCATAGTACTTGGCTTTGATGATTGCCCTGTTAAAGTTAGCCCAGTTAATGTTTGACGGCCATGGGGGGAAGACAATCAGTAAATCGTCATAGTTCTTGGCAAACGGGGTATCATTCTTCGTCACCGGCAGTGTTGAAAGATCGACAGTCAGCCTGTCCTGGGCGAAAAGACCAATCGCCCCCACGATTAAAAAGAGTGCTAAAAAAATAGGACCATTTAAATCAAGCAGCAGCAGGGGTCCTAAAAACACAAAATTTGGTTGTTTTTGCAGGCGTAAACGCGCCTTCCACGTGTTTGACGTTGATTTTTGCGTTTTTTTCCGTGCTTGGGAGCGTGTATTTTACACTCCTGTAAGTTCAGCTTGCCGCCGGGCAGGATGTATTTCTGCCGGCTTTGGGAAGAAAAAAGTCCGCTACAGCTTGTCTGTTTGTCCGCAATATTGAGAAAATGTCTTTTTTTCCTGAAACAGGTTTTTTAGTGTAATTTTTTTGACTTATTGGGGTTTACATGGTATATTAGCTTATACGGAGCGTATGTTCCGTAAAAAAACCCAATATGCAAGGAGATTTTTATGAAAAAAATCGGTCCTATTTTTTTAGCGTTGTTTTTAATCGTTGGAGCGGTTAGCATTTTCGCCCAAGACAGGTTGACTGTCGATCTTTCAACACTGCCATTAACAAAGAATGATACCCCGTTTACCAAGAACTATGACGATTTACTGATTACCTTCCCCGCATGGCCGTCAAACATTAACTGGGCTAATTTTAACAGGATAATCGTCAAAGCCAAATATTTTGGCGCGGACGGCAGCGAAAGAAAACAAGCCGATACCGAAGCGATGGTGTCGCTGATTTATGATCTTAAAGGCGACATTAGGGGACCTGATATGGGACCCGGCCCGAATACACCCCTCAAACAATTTAACGTAGGCGGACCAAGCGGCGGTATTAGCAGAGACACAGGTTCGGCTGTAAGGCTTACCAAGGCGCCTGAAGCGATTCTTTTCCAGAATTCAAATGTAAACGTTAAGTTCATTGAAGTTACGGAAATAACCTTCTTTAAACGGTAAGAACGCTGATTGAAATAAAAAAGGCTGTCAAAATGACAGCCTTTTTTATTTGTTGAAACAGACTTTTGTCTTACTTGTACAGAGAAGCTCTTTCGTTAATTACTTCCTGAGCGCCTGAAGCAAGCCAATCCCTGATACCGGCATCCCAAATACGGTCAAAATTCGCGACAGGTGCCCTAATCGCCTGAGCGAGAAGTTCGTCCGCTTTATCCTGCAGGGTTGCGGCATACTGATTTATACGGGTAGTCGCCTGATACACAGCCGAAGCGCGCGCGCCGCGTGTGGAAATCATGTAAGCGTTTACAATAACGTCGGGCGGTGTGTTGCCGTAACTTAAAGCCATTACTCTGGCGTTGAGTTCCGGGGTTCCCATCTCCACGCCGTTCATCGGTATGGTGTAGTCGATATTTTGGGCGGAATTCTGGAACCATGGATCGCCTGCGGGCCTTCCGACAATATTGGGAACGCCGTTTACGATAGTATGATTGACTCCTTCACGGCCAATTTGAAGAAACTGGTAATTTTCCGGTTTCGCAAGCCAGTTAAGATACTTGAGAGCCCCTTCACGATTCTTGGCGAAAGAGGGAATAAAGATACGCAAGCCGGGTTTGTCCATCATGGTCTTGTTTTGAACAACATCTATAGGTACAAATTCCGCGCCGCGTACNTTTGCCGCCAGCTCTTCGTTNATTTTNTAGTCCTGCCTGTAAGGAAGGTCCCAGTTCTGGCAGAAGGCGCCGACAACGCCGCTCTTTATCTGGTTGTAGAAATCATCGGCGGTATCCATAAGGGGGAAGTCCTGGAAAATCAGGCGTTCATTGTACCACCTGTTCATCGTGCGTACGCCTTCTTTGAATCCGGGATAAAGAAGCTGGCGTTCATGAACCTCGTTTACCCAGCGATCCCTGTCGCTCATATTGGGATTGACGTGGTGATTGATAAGGCTCGCGAGGCCCCAGCGGGCGTCTTCGTTTTGACCGAAGGGGACTACCCTGTTTCTGCCTACGTTGCCGGGATCGCGGTCGCGGAAAGCTACAAGCGCATTGTAGAATTCATCGAAGGTTTTGGGCAGGGGGAGTCCGAGTCTGTCAAGCCAGTCCTTGCGGATAAAGACATTCCGCTGGGCCAAAGCTACGCGGTAACTGGGAATTGAGTAGATTTTTCCCGTCAGCGGCTCGATGTCGCGGTAGACTAAGCCCTTGCCGGTTATTGCCGGATCATCGCCGAGCAGTTTTTTAAGATCGGGCAAATGGCTGTCAATGTATGGCGCCAAATCCAAAACACCGCCTTGATCCCTGAAATTGGCAATCATGTCCAGTGCGTACGTATAGCACAGATCTGGAGCTGTTCCTGACGCCATCAGGTTTACAATGTCGGTGTTTTCCGACCAGCGGCCAACAGGAACGAAAGTTATATCAAGGCCAAGGTCTTTTTTTGCCTTTTCCTTGATCCAATTGGTCCACGCGTTGTCATACGCCAGAGACCTGCCGCCGTCAGTTCCGCGATCAAAAATCTCTACGGTAAGCGCGTTTCCGCCGGAATCCCTGCCGCCTCCGGCAAACACCAGCGCCGAGGTCATCAACAGGATAACCAAAGCAAAAAGAANTTTTTTCATCATACAATCCTCCAAAAAAAATATTATCTATGTCTATACTTTCGTATAGGTCATATTCCGCAATTGGTTNCAGGCTTTATCAGCCCTTTACCGCTCCTATGGTAACGCCTGCAATGAAGTANCGCTGAAGCCACGGGTATATCACAAGAATCGGCACTGTAGCGAACATAATAGCCGCGGCCTTGATCGCGTCCGATGCCCTCGGTACCGTGCCGGCGACCATTTCCACGGTACTTATGTCAATCGACGTCATGTTTTGAATAAGCTGCCAGAGTTTTAACTGGATTGGAACCCANTGCGGCGCCGAGTTGATATAGAGCAGGGCGTCGCCGAATCCNTTCCAGCGGCCTACCGCGTAGAACAACGCCAGNGTTGCCAAAACAGGCGCCGAAAGAGGGAGGTAAATCTTTACCAGTACGGTAAAGGGGTTGGCTCCGTCTATTTCCGCGGATTCCCGAAGNCTGTCGGGAANTCCAAAAAAGAAACTGCGCAGAATTATCATGTTAAAAACCGAAAGACAGTTGGGAATAATCAGAACTAACGGATTGTTAAGCAGATTCAGNTTTTTCATCAATATATAATTTGGAATGGTTCCCGCGCTGAAATACATGGTNAAGATTATTATTGTATTTATGACGGCCTTTCCTCTGAGCCAGTCGTATGTAAGAGGATACGCGCACAGTATGGTCATTGACAGTGAAACAAGCGTACAAATTACCGTAAGGATCGCCGTCCACCACATGGAACGCGCGAAAGCTTTATCCAAAAAAACATATCTGTAGGATTCCAGCGTTGTTCCGTATTTAAAAGTATTCTCCTGCGTATTATGAACAACCGGCATGAAAGACACCTTTCCGTTGATGACAGCCTGCGAACTGCTGAGGGACTGGGCAAGAAGATTAAGCATGGGCATAAGACAAAGCATTATTACGAAAAAACAAATCAACGCGACAGTCAAGTCTCCTATTTTAAAATGTCTTGATTTGGTTTTCATAATCCGCTCCCCTTACCAAATACCGCGTTCGCCAAATTTTTTGGCAAAGGTGTTGGCTCCGATAAGGAATACCACGCATATTACCGACTGGAAAAGCCCGATTGCGGCAGTTAAAGAAAACTGGAATTGCCTGATACCTACGCGGTATACAAGGGTGGAAAGTACGTCCGCGACTTCCATTACAATACTGTTCATCATGGTGTAGGGGCGATCAAACTCGATCCCCAAGATGCGCCCGATGTTCATTATCAACAGAACGACGATTGTCGGCCTGATCCCCGGCAGGGTAATATGCCACAGCTTGCGCCAGCGTCCGGCGCCGTCCACTTCCGCGGCTTCATACAGTTCGGGGTTGATTCCCGTAATCGCGGCAAGGTAAATAATGGTTCCCCAGCCCATTTCCTTCCATACTCCCAGAACGATGTATGTCCCTACCCATAATTTTTTGTCCATAAGGAAGTCAATCGGCCCAATTCCAAAGTTTTCTACGAGGAACATATTGACTACGCCGGAAGTAGGAGCCAAAAGCCTTGAGGCGATGCTCGAAACAATAATCCACGACAAAAAGTGCGGAAGATAGATAATGGTTTGTGTCAATTTTTTATATTTTTTAAAGATAAGTTCGTTCAATAAGAGGGCCAGTATAATCGGGGCCGGAAAACCTACCATCAAATCCAGAAAATTGAGCCACAGGGTGTTCCGCATGGCGTTCCAGAAATCCCTTGAGGCAAAAGCGGTCCTGAACCACTTGAAACCCACCCACGGCGAACCTTCCGACCAAACTCCCTGAAATAAATTGTAGTCTTTGAAGGCCATTACAATGTTGGTCATGGGAACATAGCGGAATACGATGAAAAACGCCATAGGGAACACCAGCATTGCGTAAAGCATCCATGAGCGTCTAAAATAACTTGATTGAACCGGGTTTTTTATTTCTTTTACGCCTGTTTTAACAGCCACAGCCTTCCCTTCAGTCCTTCATTCTAAAACGAAACGAAGGGTTTTGTCAAGGTTTTTAGCTTCCGTTCTTCGGCTGATTATAAACTCTCACATAATCGACCAGCATTTCGCCTTCGGTGAAGCCTAACGGTATACTGCCGGCCCAATCGGCGCCTTCCACCGTCAGTTTGATGTAATTCGGGTTTTGATTTATGCCGGCGTTTTGAAACCGGGAGCCGCCGTCCGCGCGCCAGAACTCTTTGCCGTCTACGTAGAACACGTATTCGGAAGGCGACCAGTCAAGCGCGAAGACGTGGAATTGCCCGTCGTAAATATTTACGGGTTTGGCGCCTTCACCGCTGCCCGTACTTTTGTGCTTGTCGTCGTAACCGTTCCAGTGCAGAGCGGCGTTGTACTCGCCATTATCGTTGTGAATGCTTTCTACAATGTCGATTTCCGTGCCGTCAACGCCCTCGTCGCCAAGGAGGTGCTGCGTCGGACTCATCAGCCAGAAAGCGCCCCATGTTCCGCTTACTACGGGGAATTTAATACTGGCCTCATAATAGCCGTAGCCGCTGTCGAACAGTATGGAGCCGTCTTTTTTGCGCGAGCGTATTCCTCCGGCGCGAATCCAGTTGTCGGCAAGCGTTTTATTAGCCGACTTTGAAGCGCCAAGCGTCTTATCCAGCCTGAATTTAATATGCAGATTTCCGCCGCTTACAGAAACCATGTCGTCTCTCCATGAGCTACGCCCCTGCCTGTCCCATTCGGGGCATAACTCCCATTTGTCCGTATTAAGCGAAGTTCCGTCAAAATCATCGGAAAAAACAATTTGAGCGGCGGCGTTCTCGCCTGCCGTTTTTTCAAATTCGATCCTGACGACGAGGCTTCTGCCTCTGGTTTCAACGGAAATGCCCCCGCTTTCTACGCCTTCCACCGGCAGACCCCTGACATCGGCAAGAGTTGTGCCCTCGAAAGTGCGCTGTGCGCTTGCGGGATCGAGTGTCAGTGCGGCGGTGTACTTCGTATCTGCCGCGAAAGTTTTACTTACCCTTGGCGACCATTCAAGGGTTTGCGTAAACTGCTCCTCAACCAGCGACTTCGCTTTGTACGGATACTTGAACAACCCCTGCGGATAATTGCCGGCGACAGGGGCTTTGACTGCGTAAATTTGCGGCGACGTAATTTGCGGCAATTTTTCTGTTCCTTTTGTTGTTCCTCTTGCAGATTCGCCTGTTGAACACGAAGTCATAACATAAATAAGAAGACAAGCGGAGAGCGTCTTGTTTATCATTAATACAACTTCCTTGTTGATATTTCCCTGATTATAGTGAATTATGAAATATTACAGAAGGGGGCTAACGTGGATAAATTTGTTTTTCCGAAAGATTTTATTTGGGGATCGGCAACCGCCAGTTATCAGGTGGAAGGCGCGACGCGCGAAGGCGGCAGGGGCGAGGGTATCTGGGACGCCTTTGCGCGCAAGCCGGGCGCGATATACAACGGGGAAAACGGAGACGTTGCCTGCGACCAGTATCACCGTTACGCGGAAGACGTGGAACTAATGGCGGAAATAGGTTTTAACAGCTACCGTTTTTCCATTGCGTGGCCCCGGATCATTCCCGGCGGAAAAGGCAAAGTGAACCCCGAAGGCATCGCCTTTTACCGCAAGTTATGCGACGAGCTGCACAGGCGCGGCATTTCGACCTGCGTTACGCTTTACCACTGGGATTTGCCGCAGATTCTGGAAGAATCAGGCGGCTGGACCAATCGTTCCGTTTTGGAGCCGTTCGAAGAATACGTAAAAGTCTGTTTTAAAGAGTTAGGTGACGTTGTTGATATGTGGATCACTGTCAACGAGCCTCTGTGTATCGCCTATCTGGGTCATCTTTCCGGCGTACACGCGCCCGGGCATCGTGACCTGCAAAAAGCGCTGGCCGCCGTTCATCATATAAATATGGCGCACGGCATCGCCGTCAGGGAATACCACAAAACAGGACTAAAGGCGCCGATTGGAATCACATGGAACCCCGATACGCCCAGACCCGCTACCGTGAAGGAGGCCGACATAAAAGCCGCTGAAATCTCCAGAGCCGTCAACACCGAAGTTTTTGTGTTCCCGATTTTGGGCAAGGGTTACCCGGAGATTGTTACAAAAGAGCTAAAGCTCGCTCTCCCGATTAAAGAAGGCGATCTTGAAACAATCGCGCAGCCCATTGATTTTTTAGGGGTAAATTATTACTTTGAGCATCCCGTGATCGCCGATAAAAGCGCTCAGTTTAAATATTCAATTAAACCTTCATGGCATGAAACTACCGCCATGGGCTGGCCTGTCATTCCGGGCGGCCTTGAAAGGCAGCTTGAGTGGTTAGCCGCCGTTTCAAAGGGCGCGTTTGGCAAGGCGGAGATTCCCATTTATGTTACCGAGAACGGCTGCGCCTACGATGATGAAGTAACCGCCGACGGCAGGGTTCACGACAGAAAGCGGATTGAATACCTGCAGAAGCATCTTGCCGCCTGCGCGAACGCGATGAAAAAAGGAGTGCCCCTGAAAGGGTATTATGTCTGGTCTCTTCTTGATAATTTTGAATGGGCGTACGGCTACTCAAGGCGTTTCGGCGTTATTCATGTAGATTTTAAAACCCAAAAGCGTACGTTCAAGGACAGCGCCTTTTTTTTCCGCGACGTGATTGCCGGATTTGGAGAGTGGTAGACATTCTCCGTTTTTAAAATATGTCCGATTCGTTATTTTCAACATTAACCAAACTCAAGGGTAATCAGCGCGCGTGCGTTTATACCGAACCCCTTTGGGGCCTCTCCATGAATCTCTGTATGCCGTATATTTCGGTTTATATGCTGGCGCTGGGCTTGAGCGATACGCGGGTAGGTTTTATCGTAACGATAAATACGCTTTCGCAGATGGCGTTTTCTTTTTTCAGCGGCCCCATTACAGACAAAACCGGCAGGAGAAAAGCGACGGCGATTTTCGATGTTCTTGCGTGGTGTATTCCTGCCTTAATCTGGTGGCGCGCTGAAAATTTCTGGTTCTTTTTAGCCGCCGCCATTCTTAACGGGACAAACGGAGTTACAGCCAATGCATGGAATTGCCTTCTGGTCGAGGACGCGGAAAAAAAGCAGATAACGCGCATTTATTCGATAGTAATCGCCTGCGGACAGTTATCCGCCGTTTTTGCCCCGATTACGTCGATTTTAATTTCAAAGCTGACCCTTGTTCCTGCGATACGCATTCTCTACGTCAACGCTTTTGTTTTAATGTCTCTTAAAATCATTATTTTGTACCTCGCTTCAAAAGAAACAGCCGCCGGAAAAATGCGGCTTGCCGAAACCAAAGGCAAAAGTATTTTTCAGCTTGCAGCCGGTTACGGCGACGTCATAAAAATAATACTCAAATCCCGAGGCACTGTTTTTTCCATAGTGATAGCGGCGCTGGGCTGGATAGTGGGAACGATTAACGGCGCCTTCTGGCAGATTATCGCCAATAAAAAACTCCTTGTCCCCGAATCCGCGCTGCCGCTTTTTAATATATTCAGATCTGTTCTGGCGATTGTTTTTCTTTTTTTTGTCATTCCCAAACTGCTGAAGGGGCTTTTGAAAATCCCCCTTGTTTTCGCGTTCGCGTCCTATTTTATCGGACAAAGCCTGCTAATATTGGTTCCCGTTGAGGGGATGTTAAAGTACCCCATGTTGTGCCTGTCGCTTGTGTTTGACGGCTTCGGACTGGGAGCCCTTACCATGCTCTGTGAATCCCTGATAGCGATACACGTAAATCCCGACGAACGCGCCAGAATTATGGCCATTCGATTCATGTTTATGATGATAGTAACGGCTCCCTTCGGATGGATAAGCGGAGCGCTTTCCGACATATCAAGAAATCTGCCCTTTGCGCTTAACATGGGTCTGCTCGCCTGCGGCCTGTTGATCACGCTGATTTACTACCGCAAAGAAGAGGAACATTCCGTTTGACAACGGGGCAGACCTGCGGCGCATCTATTGACAAGTATCATTATTTGTACCATTATTATGATAGCTATTTCAAGGAGGCTCTAATGCCGGCAATACCCAAAATTCGCCCCGTTTCATATCTTAGAAACAAATTCAGCGATATTTCCAGAGCGGTACACGAGTCCAATGAACCTGTTTATTTAACCAAAAACGGCATAGGCGATATGGTTATAATGAGCATGGAAACCTATGAACAGAATCTTTTTGAATCGGAAATTTATTTAAAGTTAAAGGAAGCGGAGTATCAGGCCGCGTCGGTAAAAAAACGTTATACGCATGATGAAACAATGGCCGAATTAAAAAAAATTGTTTCGGGAAAAGAAACACAGCGAAAAAACAGACGCGGTTAATCCGGTGTACAAAATTCATTATCTTCCTTTGGCGGTGGATGATTTAAAGGATATTGTAAGATACATCGCTTACAAACTGGAAGCTCCACGGGCGGCGGAAAGTTTAATTTCAAAAATCGGAAGAGAAGTTAAAAAAATAGCGGATAATCCATACCGCTGCCATATATTTTCCTCACGGGAAAAACTGAAACATGAATACAGGGTTCTGCACATCGATCATTATTCGCTTTTTTACGTAGTGGAAAATGAGAAGATAGAAATCTATAGGGTTATTCATGCCCGAAGAGATACTCTGCGGATATTGGAAAAAGAGGAACATTCAGCGGAACACATATAACCCCCGCTCTTACACCGCGGCGCGTCTTGTGTTAAAATAAACCATGAGAACATACACAGAACAGAGGTATTCAAAGCTCGGGGGCAAGGTGGTGAAGGCCCTGAAAAACCGCTCCTTTGAGGCGTGGTATTTTGACGACGAGGCGGAGGCGGCGGAAAAAATTGTGTCGCTGATACCGAAGGATCATCTTGTTTCATGGGGCGGCTCCATGACCGTAAGCGGACTGGGTATTCAGGAGAGGCTGGCGAAAGAGGGCTATAACCTGCTGGACAGGGACAAGGCGGCTCCCGGAGAACGGGGGGAAGTCATGCGCCGCGCCCTGCTGTGCGATACTTATCTAGCAGGGACAAACGCCATAAGCGAAGACGGCCAGCTTGTAAACATCGACGGAAACGGCAACCGCGTCGCCGCCATGATCTACGGCCCCAAACAGGTGATTGTCGCCGCCGGCATGAACAAGGTCGCCAAAACCCTGCCGGACGCCGTTGTCCGCGCGAGGAACATTGCCGCGCCGGCGAATGTTCAGCGCTTTCCCGGCCTGAAGACGCCCTGCAACGAGACGGGAAACTGCGCGGACTGCCTGTCCCCCGACACAATCTGCTCTTTTTTGGTAACAATCAGGTACTGTAAGCCGGCAGGCCGGATTAAAGTGGTCCTGATAGGGAAGGATTTGGGGTTTTGACGGTTTTTGCCCTATTTTACAATTTTTTTCGTTTTTCCTATTGAAACTCTTTAAAATACTCGATATATTATGTATAATATCAGTGTAGACCGGTAATTAACATTAGGGGGTAATGATGAAAAAGATAATCGCAGTACTTGTGATTTTTGTGTGTGTGGGAACGGCACTCTCCGCCCAGATTAGCTTTAGCGCGGGCGGTGGTGCGCTCCTTGATATGAGCTTCGGAAACGGGGCGAAGTATAAAAAAGACAAGGATAGTATGACTTTTGGAACGCGGAATATAAGTTTTGGCGCTTACGGATTCTTTGACGTTACCTACGCTGAAATTGACGTCAGTTTTGCCTACGGATCGCTTACTGATACTTACAAGGAAAATATAGATGGTAAAAAAGATAGTGATAGCGACAAGGGTGGCAGCCTAATACAGCTCGGTATCACCTTGTTGGGAAAATACCCCATTAATATGGGTTCATTGACTGTGTTCCCTCTTGCCGGCATTGGTTATAACATAGTTCTTTCCATGAATGATGACAAGGGTGATAAAGTTGAATGGCCTGATGATCATTCTGCAATGAAAGACTTGAGCCAGTTTGCCATTCTTGCCGGCGGCGGCCTTGATTTTGACATTACCAGTAATCTTTATCTGAGAGGGTCAGTGCTGTTACAAGCCCGTTTCGCCAATAAGGCTATGAGAGATTCGGTTAAAGACGCGAAAGATACCAAGACAACCTTGGGTTTTGGCCCTGTTATCAAAGTTGGTGTCGGTTACAGGTTCTAATCTGTCACAGCTTGTGTTTCAGCCCGGCGCTTGCGCCGGGTTTTTTTATGCGCGTGGGGGGTGGGAGGCGCGGCGTTAGGTGACATGAGACGAAATGTCCCCCCATTGACAGTTCTCCTGAAGTGTTATATACTTAAAATTGATATTTTGGAGGATTTTATGGAAATAACCGTAGAAGAATTAATGATTCAACCTGATGAAATTTTTTCCCGTGTCGGCCAAGGGTATGACGTAACCATAATGTATAAAGGCAAGGCTTATGCCAAAATAATACCTTTTAATAATGAAATTACGGAGACGGAAATAGACGATTTCGAAAATGAATTGTTTGGTTTATGGAAAGACAGAATCGAAGTTGATGATGTTGCTCAATATGTGAGAAGAATGCGGGAAGGGAGAAAGTTATGATTATTGATACCGATGTATTAATATGGTATTTTAAAGGCAATAAAAACGCGTTAAATGTAATAAAAAAACATACGCCATTTAGCATTTCAGTTATAACATATATGGAACTGATTCAAGGAATGAGAAACAAAAATGAATTACAAATGTTAAAGAAATATTTGACGAAATGGAATATAAAAATATTACAAATAAATGAAAACATTTCCGGTAAATCAATGTTTTTGGTAGAAAATTATTATTTAAGCCATTCATTGGAATTAGGCGATGCGATAATTGGAGTAACTGCACGGGAAAATCAGGAAATTTTATTAACCTCCAATTATAAACATTATAAAATAATACAGGACTTAAATATTGAAATATTTAAACCTGATTATGAAGAAGGCGCAAACAACGCATAACATGAGTTAGGTGAAATTACATGTCATTATTTATACGCATCCTGTCGGCTTTCAATATCAATCATGAAGATTATTTTTCCTTTTTCTTCCACTTTATAAAATAATCTGTAATTTCCCATTCTAAACCTGAAAATATCTTTGTATTCTCCCTTTTTTTATATCATCCAATCCCTTTTTCAAATCTTTTTCAGAAGACAGTATTTCGTTCATTTCGTTGTCATCAACAGTATTATTATTGAAGATATAATT
>JGI24698J34947_10001383_pt1 | contig 12747 bp, 9 predicted proteins | sample TergutMp193P3_FD_34947 | JGI IMG/M metagenome (IMG submission 34947)
AGTACCTGTACCGGATAAACGAAGGTTTTGATACCGACAGCGGCGAAGTAATCGCCAGCGGCATTGATCCCAATGTACAGACCCCCTATGTGATTGAAGAAAACAAGAGCATTACCATACAAATATCCAATCCCTCAAACCTTGAATTTAAAACAGCCTTTATCAAAATTTTAAACGCCCATAATTTACCCTGCGAGCTCAAATATTATGGAAGGGTGCTCCGGCAGAACAACGGTAATTTTCCCATCGCACCCTTCAAAACCGGCATTTACAAGGAAAGCGTCCCCGATAAGGGGGAGCTATATTCCGGCTACACCGTTGCCACCACATTTGAAAGCACCCCTGTTCCCGATTTTACCGTAAACAATGGCTACATATACAGTTTTCACTATGACGGAAACTCGGTACATGATGGTAGTCTGGAAAAAAAGCCTGAACCTAAGATAGAGAAAATGGTGTGGAGGTAAATAATGAAAAAACTTTTTGCGGTATTGATTACATTTGTGCTGGTCTTCGCGGCGTGTGATGATGGTGACGATAACAGTACAACATTGAGAATAAGGAATGAGTCCTATATTGAGATTAACGATGTAATCTGGAATAATATTTCATTTACAGACAATAAAAGTGAAGGTTCAATTATTACCGGTACCAATGTATCAAAAAATGTTGAACAAGGAGCAGGATACATTTATTTTAAACGCAAAGGAAATCCTGTTGCTGTTCGTACCAGAGATGTGGTTACAGTTGCAAAAAATGAACAGAAAGAATTTGTCTTAACCGATAATATCATTATTGTGGATGTGAACAATACTGCTAATACTGATACGATTGGAATGTTTTATAAGAAACCGCAAATAACTGTAAAGCGTTACGGTGAGATTATTAATAACTATGGTGAAATAAATCTGGGGTCTCCATATGGTGAACTGGATAATCCCTATATCATTGAGAATACAGGAGAAATGCCCCTTACTTTTGTTCCTTTAAATGGCAGTTATCTTTATCTTCAGGGGGGTGATAATCCAAATAATATTTTTAGTATTACTCAAAGACCGCCTGTTACAATGGAACTATCCCCAGGAAATACAGCATCGTTTGTTATTCATTTTTCTCCATATATTAATGGGGTTTTCTTTCCATTTTCTGCTTGGACTAGTGTATATATAAAAACAAATAGCCATGTTGATAGTGATTTTTCATTTAGGATTAGTTCTAATGGAAGAAACTAAGATGAAGAAACTTTTTGCAGTATTGATTGCTTTCGTGCTGGTTTTTGCGGGGTGTGAAAAAGAACCAGATGAAACAAACGAAGTGTCAACAACCCTTAAAATTAACAATCTGTCTGATTACCCTCTGATTTCCGTTGAATTCTCAGCGGTTGATTTTGGCACTATTGGAAGCGGCAAGGATGTAACCAATGAAGTAAATGCCGGAACAAAATATATTTACTTTGTTCTGCTAACTAATACCAGCGGTATGGTACGCTGCAGGACTGAAACTGTAAATTGTGAAGGGAATAAAAACAATGAAATAATTATTATAAATAATACTGTTATTACCATTACAACCACAGAAGAAAATGACACTCTTAGTAATATTTGTAAAAAATACGGTGTAAAAGGTATATTGTACGATATTGGCAATACAGGACCCGGAGGCGGTATTGTCTTTTTTGCCGAAGGCGGGCAGTACAAGGAGTGCAGCGGAGAACTGGGTACATATCCGTGGGCTGACGCAGTAACTACGGCGAAGAATCACAGGGGCGGAGGTTTTACCAACTGGAGTCTTCCCGACAGAGGGGAGTTAAGTCTTATGTATCAAAATCTTCACAGTAAGAAATTAGGAGGGTTTTACAATGGTTCTTACTGGTCATCAGTGGAATATAGTTCTATTTCGGCATATTATATGTACTTTTATAATGGCTCTCAGAGTTACGACGGCAAGTCCAATTCCAATCGAGTTCGCGCAGTGCGGTCTTTTAGTTTTTAATAAGGGAGAAAATATGAAAAAACTTTTTGTGGTATTAGTTGCATTCGTGCTGGTTTTTGCGGCGTGTAGTGATGGTGACGGTGGGAACGATGAAACACCGCCAGCGTCCACGCCAAAAACTACGTCATTAAAAATAAACAACCAGTCTTTTACTGAAATTACCGATGTGGTCTGGAATAGTGTTTCTTTTGATGTCAGCCAGACAGATAAATCAATTAAAACCGGTTCCGGTATACAAAAAAATGTACAAGCCGGTAGCGGATATATTTTCTTTAAACGTAAAACAAACCCCATTAATGCCCGTACCAGAGATTTGGTTGTAATCGCAAAAGATGAAAACATCGAATTTGTTTTAAACGATAATACGATCATTGTTGATGTAGACAATCCGAGCCGCAGCGGGACACTCTCTGCTTTACAGCCGCTTTTTACCACCCTGAAAATTAAAAATGAATCCCTTGTTGAAATTACCGATGTAATCTGGAATAATGTTTCTTTTGCCAATAACCAGTATGAAAATTCAATTAAACCCGGAACTGCTGTAACTAATACAGTTCAGCCCGGAGCAGGGTATATTTTTTTCAAACGGAAGGCAAATCCCATTATTGCCCATACAAATAATATGGTTATTATCAAAAAAAATGATGATATAGAATTCATTTTTACTGACAATACGTCCATTGTTGAAATAAACAACCCCGGTAATAACGGAACCCTCGTCGCTCTGCAAAGCACAGTAGTCTGGTGGGATGATGCCGAAGGGGCGATGCAACCTTATACATTGAAACAGAATTTTGTCGGATACTATACCCAAACTGCTGATTTACTTAATAATAGTTACAATTTCACTTATTTCTATCCTCCTAAAAACGGCAGTAAATCCCTAGCTATTGGTGGGACAAATACAGCATTATTGCATTTAAGAATTAATCTTACAAAGAACGCAAAACTTTCATTTTGGTATGCAAATAGATTCAACGGCAATATGGGAACTATTTTTTCTATTAATGATGAAGAGAAAGAAAAATGGATCACCGATATTAATTGGTCTTTTCTTGAATTTGATCTTGAACCGGGTATGTGTGATCTGAAATGGGAGAAGAAAGACGGTACACATGATGTTGATTATTTTGGACCTAGAGCAGCGTATAATTACCTTTCCCTCGATGACATTTTAATTTACTACACGGAGTAAGGAATAGTCAAAATGAAGAAAATTTTTGGTGTATTTATTGTTTTTGCACTAGTTTTTGTAGCTTGTCCAACAGATGACGAAAACAACGGTGACAATTCCGATGTTATAGGCGTATGGACTGGTAGCTATAGCTATCGCAGTTCCACGGGAACACTGACACTTGATATTGCCGATGGTACATGGGTAATGGTATTTAGCGATTCTGATGGTCCTCTTACTGAGAATGGTAAATGGACTCGGGACGCAAATACTTTAAAATTAAATAGTTGGGCTACTGCGTCATTATATGAAGGTAAATTATTTTTAACTCAAAGTATATATTCTAATAGGCCAACAAATATTACGCTTACCAAAAAAGTTGAAACGCCGCCGGTGCCGCCAAGTACTACGTTCTTAAAAATTAAAAATGAATCCTTTATTGAAATTACCGATGTAATCTGGAATAATGTTACCTTTACCGGCACAATTAGAACCGGAACAAGTATGACAAAGGCCGCACAAGCCGGATCGGGGTATATTTATTTCAAACGGCAAGGAAATCCCATTGCTGCCCGTACCAATACTTTTATAGTTGTCGAAGCGGATACAGAAAAAGAATTTGTTTTTACCAACAATACAATTATTGCGGAAGTGAGCAATCCCGGTAACAACGAAACATTGGAAACATTTTATACAAAACCGTGGATAGTAGTAAAACAGAATACCGCAATAATTACACAAAATGGGGAATATAATTTTGGAAGTATCTTAGCCGGAACAGAAAAAGATATTACATTTACCATAGAAAACATAGGGGGAGGGAATCTTGTTTTTGAAAATGTAAATGGTAGTCGAGTAAATCTTGAAGATAACACGTCAGAATATTTCAGTATTATTCAACAACCGCTTATCGCGGCAGTCACACCCGGAAATACAATTCCTTTTACGGTTCGTTTTAATCCTCAGACAATCGGAAACAATTATAGTGCCGTTCATATTAAAACAAACAGCCAAAATGCGCAGGAATTTGCTTTCAGTATAAAGGGAAGCGGAAGAAACTATATTATCGGCGATACAGGTGCCGGAGGTGGCTTAATCTTTTCTGTTGAGGGCAGCCGTTTTTTGGAGTGCAGCGGAGAACTTGGTATTAATGATTGGAATGGCGCAATACAGGTAGCACAAGATTACAATGGTGGCGGTTTTACTGACTGGTACCTTCCGACTCTAGGGGAACTACAGCTAATGTATCAAAATCTTCATAGTAAAGGTTTGGGAGGATTTTATTCTAAAAATTATACTGCTGATTCTTGTTATTGGTCTTCGACATTGTATTCATCTTCCAATTCTGTTCTATATTTTAGTTTCTACACTGGTGGAAATAGTTATTCATCACCATCATATTCTTACCGAGTTCGTGCGGTGCGGGCTTTTAGTTTTTAATAGGGGAAAAAAATGAAGAAACTTTTTGCGGTATTGATTGCCTTCGCGCTGGTTTTTGCGGGGTGTGATGATGGTGACGGCGGAAACGATGAAAAGCCGTCGGCCGTAACAAATTTAAAAATAAACAACCAGTCCTTTACCGAAATTGCCGATGTAACATGGAATAATGTTTCTTTTGCTGAAAATCAGTATGTGAATTCAATTAGAAGCGGTAATAATGTAACAAAAGATGTAAAAGCCGGGGGCAGTTATATTTTCTTCAAGAGAAAATCAAGCCCCATTACCGCCCGTACAAGGGAAATTATTATGGTTGAAGCGGGTAAAAATAGTGAATTCGTCTTTACAGATGAAACGGTCATTATTGAAGTAAACAACACCGCCAATACCGGAACCCTGAAAGACTTAAAAAATACGGTGGTCTGGTGGGACGATGCAGAAGGGGAAATGCAGCCCTATTATGAAAACCGGAGTTTTGTTGGGTATTATACTGACAAGGCTGATTTATTATATTCAAATTACAATTCTTTCTATTCTCCTAAAAACGGGAAAAAATCAATCGCCGTTGGCGGTACTAATACGGCGAAATTGCATATAAAGATTACACTGGAAAAAAACGCAAAACTTTCATTTTGGTATGCCAATAAATATAGCACCAGTGCAGGAACAGTTTTTTCGATCAACGGCACTACCCAGCGGACATGGACAACCGATGTTAATTGGTCATCAATGGAAGTTGCTTTGAAACCGGGTGTGAATGACATAATATGGGAAAAGAAAGATGGATATTTTGGTTCTTATATTGAATATTATTACCTTTCCCTCGACGACATTTTAATTTACTACACGGAGTAAGGGGTAGCCAAAATGAAGAAACTTTTTGCGGTATTGATTATCTTCACGCTGGTTTTTACTGTATGTGAAGATGAAACCAACGATAACAATAATGAAACCGTTGACACCGATTACGCAAAAGTAACATTCACTAATGATACCCAATTCCATGTTAAAGTATACCGCGATACCACCATTTTACTGTTTGACGAACTTGCCCCGGGGCAGACAACAACTGGCGATATTCGTGAAAGCATAGAAAATCACATCGGAACAACATTCCGCTATTCATACCGTTATAAATTGTCAGAACCGAACGATACATTCAGCGGCGAACCGTTTGCCGAAGGAAATGCCGGTGGTCTGGAGGAAACATTGGTAATAGAGAATGGGAAAAAATATGAGCGAAAAATACCCATACCGGAGAATATTACTTTTGATAATGCTTATATGAGGGTAAAGAATAATATTTCATATAACGTTGCACTCAATCGGATCGGTTCTTTAATATTGCAGCTTGGAAATCAAGAATTAATGATCCCGGCTAATAAAACTGGCATTTACCGGATTGGACGAAACGATTTGGATATAGGCGATTATTCCTTACAAAACGTAGAAACCCCATACTATTTCCCCAATATAATACTGGAACCGGGCTACATTTATGATTTTATACTTACCGATATAGAGAATACGCCAAAGGTTATTTTAGATGTTCATGCCAAAATAAAGCCGGAACCGACAAGCACATGGAAAAAAGATATAACCAATTATAGTGCGGGTAATTTTTCCAACACTAATTCAAATCTCAATAACTATTTACGTTCTATTCATAGATACAATATCTCTCATTGGCGTAGTAATTATCCGGTAAACAAGCTGTTCTGCCATGACGGTGTTATCGTCAGCGGCGAATGGAGTTTTGGCGTTATACCGGTTATCATACAAAATACCGGCATTGCCGAATCTTATGAAATACCGTGTATTACGGCAAAAGACGCAGACTGGGAAAATGCCGTTTTTCCTGCCAAAAATGTATATGCCGGAACAACATCCATCGCCTACCAAACCGCTTTTAATGATATTGTTCAAATCAATAATAACTATGTTGTTCTTTCAACCTATTCAAAAGGTCTGCGGACAGGAATATGGTTGTCGTTCTTAAATCAGCAGGGACAACTTAGCGATTCATGGGATATTCCGGCAAATGACTCTCTGGAAGGTTTAGCGGGAACACAATTAGTTAAGGTTGATGATAACTCATTTTTGGTATTGGGCAGTAAAAAAGAATACACGAGCGAGAGTGACGAACATTTTACTTCCAGTTCATCCATCATATACAAATACCAATACGGCAATAAGACCGCAATATGGTCAACTGAATACAAGTACTCCAGCCATTACATCAATACATCTATTTGCGGTTTGGATACAGATGACAATTATTTAATATGCTGTTATGCGGGCGATAATAATGAAACAAGAACCATAATTCTCAAAATAGATAAAACAGACGGCACAATTGCCGAAATTCAAAATTATGGCAGCGCAAGCGAAAGCTGGCGGCCTTTTTCCATAAGTTCTGATGTTTCCGGTAATATTTTCATAACCGGTATTGCTACCGAAGGAGCCACGTCCAAAGCGTATGTATTAAAATTAGACCCCTCATATAATCAAATATGGCTTAAAAAATACGGTAATTATTATGATAATTTCCTGTTTGACTTGCATATAACAGGCAATTTACTTATAGCGGCAGGTTCCGCTAACAACGGCAGTGTACACGATCCTTCTTTTTACGGTTGGCAGTCGGGAACCGGATGGCTCATAAGAATTGATGCCGAAACAGGATTAGTATTAGGTGAAACGTTCGATAATTCGGTTTCCTCTTATAACTCCATAGCACGGCTTAACGATGGCGGGTATATATTAGCGGGAATACAGAGTATTGATAATACAAAACCGTACTGGTTTAGTACAGCGGCTGTAAAGGTAAATGAGAATTTGGGAAGGTAGGAAGATATGAGAGAAACATTTGTCAAAATATTAACTTTCTCTATTTTAATGTCTTTAATAATTGTAATTACATCTTGTGATGAGTATAAAGAACCGGAATACATAGTAACATTTGATGGAAACGGTGCGACAGGTACGCCGCCGCCGCCCATGAAAGCGTTTGATAAAGACTTAAACCCTCCTTATACTGTCCGTTTGCCGGATAAGGGTAATCTTATTTATATAGGTAAAATGTTTTATGGCTGGAATACTGCGGCTGATGGCACTGGAGAACTATATTTTCCTTATACTTCAGATTATACATTTAGACCCCATATTAAAAAAAATACCACCATGTATGCCCAATGGATAGATGAATTATTTCCTCCTGTTCAAAACTTAAAAGTAAAACCGGGGGCATGGTCTATTGAACTGAGCTGGGACGCTGTCCCGGAGTATTCAAACCTAGAAAATCCTAAAGATATGTATATGTATGATGGCATAAAATTCGTAACCTATGTTGTGTTACGAAGAGCTACTAATGCGGGTCGTTATACGACAAAAGATTTTATCACGATTGGCTTTTCATCGACACCATACTACAGTGATGGCAGATTTGATATTTCAGAAGGCGGCACATTTGAATATATAGTAGCCCTTGGGATGGTTACAGCAAAAAATTTAGGTTCTGATTTTGATGTAATTTTAGGAGGACATTCTAATGTTTCTCATGATAACATTGTAGGTACACGTTTCATAGGTGCCGGTAATTTTATGGCACCGCCAACATTGTTCGATGTTGTGGTAAATTCAGCAACGAGCGTTACATTGTCGTGGCGCAGGGCGGCAAATCTTAGTTCTCATCCATGTTTAGGGTTTTATGTTTTCTATAATATTGTTCCGCCCGGCACCACTATTGACGGAAGAAATTGGGTGCAGGAAAATGTATTTATTCGGTATAACGACGATGCGGATTATTATACATCTTTCAGACATACCTATACCAAAACGGTCAACCCCTCAACTACCTATTACTTTTCTGTAGCGGCTGTATACAATGACGGCAGAGGAGAATTAGCGACACCTATTAAAATAACAACGCCGGAGCCGCCAATATCGGTAACTGGGGTAATGGCGACAGCTTATTCGTCAACTTGTATTAATGTATCATGGAATAATAATGACCAAGCAACCGCTTATAAAATATACTATGAAAAGGGAACGTCAACTGAAAAATATGCGGTAGAGACGGTTACAGGCACAACATTTACGCATACGGGATTGGAACCGGACACCGTTTATCGCTATACCGTAAGAGCGGTTAATATTGATAAAGAGAGCACACAATATTCCAATATGGCTATATGCAGAACTTTAGCCTCATCTGTGTTACCCGACCCCATTTTCTTTATTTTAACCAATAATAGTTATGTGCCATTAAGAACTATCAGAATAAATAATGGAGAAAACGAACTTGTATCAGATTTATATAAAGACACAAGTTATAAGACGGCATTAAGTCCCGGTACATACTCAATAACGGTACATGATACAGAAGACAGGCAACATAACTTTAACATAGAAATAAATGATACTGATATAAGGTATACCATAACCGATAGTTCCTGGCCGCCGGCAAGATTAACCATAAGAAACAACTATGGTTTGGCAATTCCTTCCACTTATTTAAGAATAAAAGATACCGGCAACTGGGGCAACAATAGATTAAGCGGACCTATAACGACTAATAATTCGCAAAATTTAGGTGTTTTTAACCAAGGGTTATATGAAGCTTATGCGGAATCTACCCAATATTATCGCGTAACAACGGGTACGGCTGAAAATGGCATAACCGTAACAGGCGGTGTAATTGATGGGTATCGAAACGTTTGGTATTACATACCATCATTCACCTTTACAGTTGATACGACTTTAACATTTCCAGCTACCGGCTGGTCAATAATTAGGCCGGAATAGGAAGAAGGAAAAATGACCAAAACATTGAAAGTATTAAATAACATATTATTTCTTGTTGTTTTTATGGTATTTATCTCATGTGATGATCCTAAACCAGAAATTTATACGGTAACATTTGATGTAAATGGGGGAATCGGCACACCGCCTGTGACAATGAATACAAATGAATACGGAAATATTACATTACCGGATAAAGGAAATATGAGTAATAAGGACAAACATTTTTCAGGATGGAACACAACAGCAGATTGTAAAGGGAAATGGTACTCTCCGGGTTACTACTTACATATCAGTTCTAATATTACACTATTCGCACAATGGGAACAGTTTGCAGTGCCAACCAATTTAAGGCTCAGAGAAATCAATGTATTAACATGGGATGCGCCGGAGGGATATGAAGATCTGACAAAATATGAAAATGTAAGAGATGGTCATGTTTATCTATACGATGAATGTTCTTGTACACGAGTAGCATATTTAATTTTTAGGCGTCCTGCTAATTCATCAGTAGCATTCACCTGCTATCGTAATTCTACAGCAACCATGACCTCAATTTCAGGTTGGGAATATGGGGCGGGAGGTTCATTTGAATTCTTTGTTGCTCTTGGTATGATAAAATATTCAGATATATTCCATACAGAATCATACATCTCTGTATTGGGAGCACACTCGAATGTACTGAGTGCCAGAATTTATAGTGCAGATGAGGTACTGCCCGCACCGACAGGCTTGCGTGCTGAGGTACTCTCAGCGTATACCGCTCAATTATCATGGAACCCTGTTTATCCTACAACTATTTACACGATTTACAGAAGTTATAACGGCTATTCCTGGGAAGAATATGGTAGAAAGTATTATCCGGGAACAGAAATAACAGTTACTCAAGAAGCCGGAAGTACCGCTTACTGGCGGGTATCAGCTATAAATGGTACTTTATTAATAGTTGGAACACCGTCCGATGCAATAATGGTCAAGACTCCCGGTGGTTGGCCGGATATGGTAACCGGATTAAACGCAGTAGCAACTTCGTCTAACAGTATTAATCTTTCATGGAATGCATCCGATAAGGCAACAGCTTATCAAATTTATTGCTATACAGGATCATATATTTCGAGTTATTTAGTTGACACCATTATCGGAACAAATTATACACACACTGGCTTAATTCAAAATACGGACTATAATTATTATATTATTGCTATCAATAACGAATTTAATTTTATTTATGAGGGCAGCAATTCAAATTCTGTTTCTTGTACTACGCCATCTTCATCGGACAGTGTACCGCCATCCATGCTCATTCTTACCAACAATACTTCCAGTCATGTAAACTCTATACAGATAAATAATGGCAATAATGTACTATCTGACAACTTGAATAAAAACACCAGTATACAAATACTATTGGAAACCGGCACATATATAATAACGGTGATTGATATTGAAGAAAGAAAGATGAATTTTGACATTACCATAAATAGTGACACGGTAAGGTGTTCCATTGTTGACAGCGATTGGCCAACATTCAATATTACTCTAAAGAACAATTATTCCTATGCTATTGCCGGAGCGTATTCAAGAAAAGTGTACGCCAATGACTGGGGAACAAATCTAATAAAAAACGCAATCACCACCAATAATTCAGAATTACTGGGTACATTTGAACAGGGACCCTGCGAAGTTATGGCAGAATCACAGGAATATTATCGGGTTTCAACAGGAACGAATGACGGCGGAATAACCATAAGCGGGGGTGTTCTTGATGGATATAAACCAGTGTGGTACGTTGCGCCTTCTTTTATGTTAAACGGCGATATAACGGTAACCGCGCCGGCTACAGGGTGGTTGGGAGCCAAACCATAGATTTACAGAGTAATAAAGGAGTTTTTATCGTGATATTATCTTCCATCAAATTAAACATAAAGAAAATTATTGTATTGTCGATAATTCTCTCCCTATCCTCCCTTAACCCCGCCTACTCACAAGACAATGTTCATCTGAACAAAGCGATACAGGAAATCGCGGACTATCTGGAAACACGCCTTCCCGCAAAATCAGTCGTAGCGGTGTTAAACATAAAATCGGACAATCAAGCGTTGTCAAATCATATAATCGGCGAACTGGTGAATACCCTTATTGATAGGAAAAAATTTATACCCATTGACCGCGAACATATAGCTTTTATTCAAAATGAACTGCAATTCCATCTGTCCGGCGATGTCAGCGATGAAACAGCGCAGGCAATCGGGAAAATATTGGGAGCCCAAACGATCATATCCGGCGAAATTATTCCCATAAACAATAAAATGTACCAGTTGGCAATAAAAGCCATATCCGTAGAAACGGCCGCAATACAGGGAACCATCAGCAAAAATATTCAAATTGACAAAAAAATCAAAAAATTAACCGGCGACTCGGAGAATTTCCCTATCAGCATCGGCGGCGGTGTACACCTCGGCGGCTCGTTCACGACAGGAACGCGGGAAGAACAAGGAAAAGAAAATATTACCATAAGCTCATCTAATTATAATTCCAATTATATACTCACCGAAACAAACAGCAATGGTGCGTTTGATATAGGCGGCTTTATATTTTTTGACTTGAAATATGCCGAAATCAACGCGAGTATCTATAACAGCACGGGAAAATCGCGGTGGTCATGGAACAAAGATTATTATTACAATGATTATCTCACCAATACCAAAATATTAACAGAAAATAAAGGCCACACCGGCAACTTCTCCGCGCTGTTACTCAACATCGGCCTTCTGGCAAAGTACCCCTTCTACCTGAACAACGTCACCCTATACCCCGCCCTCGGCGCCGACTACCAATTCTGGCTGCGGCGCACGGAAAACAAAAAAACCGTCCCCGGCGACCTATCCGCCAACAACGCCCTCTGGCTCAAGGCAGGCGGCGGCATAGATTACCACATTACCCGCTCCCTATTCCTGCGCGCCGAACTGCTCTGGAGCGCCAAACTCCCCAGCAAAACCGAACGCGGCGATTCATTCACCTGGTTCACCCACAGCCCCTCCGCGCATATCGGCATTGGGTATGTGTTTAGCGGGAAGAATTGACAAAATTATCAATTATGCGCTAAAATATAGGTTATGGAAGAAAGGATCCAAACGGAACTGACAGCCGTTATACAGGCAATCACTTCAAACACGAAAATAGAAGCGTTATTTCTTTTTGGCTCATGGGCCTATGGGGAACCAAAGACAGGCAGTGATTTGGACATTTATCTTGTCATACCCGATAATGATGTCGATATATTTGAATTAAACGCCGAAATTCGCTTTGCGCTCTATAAAAGATTATCGCTTCCGCTCGAT
>JGI24698J34947_10001384_pt1 | contig 12743 bp, 8 predicted proteins | sample TergutMp193P3_FD_34947 | JGI IMG/M metagenome (IMG submission 34947)
TACGCCCCCGCCAGAGCTGCGCGCCGCTCCCCGGCCGCGACTATTCACGGTAATTAAAGATTTAGAGACAGAAGCCCTGACTTGTACGGGGAAAAAGTTGCCAAACTGAAAATTTTTCAGCCTATACAATGAAATTTTCAAGTTGGCGGTTTCCTTTTTTGCCGCTAAATGCAGAACTTCTGTTTTTGTCTTTAATTACCGTGGATAGGCCCGCCCTGCCGCACATATTCGCCGAAAATTAAAACTAAACCCAGAAATCCTGAAATTCAGCAAGAAAAATGAAATTTTGCCGATATATATGGTAAGATTAAGTAAGAACAAAAAAATGAATAAAGCATTGTTTTTTACGGTTTTATTACTCCTGNCGGCGTTCTCTTTTGCGCAGGAAAACCTGCAAAACAGGTTTATTTTCATCGAGGGAACGGCGACCGAGAAGGAGCATCTGGACTTTTTTCTGCAGAATTTCGCTATGGAGGCGACCGGAGCCGGTTATATCGCAACCGAACAAAAGAGCGATGCCGCCCACACCCTTAAATTCAAAGTTTCCCCCGACCCCGACGTACCCGGCGAATTCGTCATCAATATAAGCGTTTTAAAAAACGATGATAACTCCGAGCTTGTCAATTTCGACTTTTTTTTCGCAAATCTTGAGGATATGTACACATTTAACCGTACCGTGTTCCTGAACGCCACAGTTAACATCCCCATCCCGATAATAACCGAAGAATTTTTGGCTTCGGAGCAGGAAACCAGAAGCCTCTGGCAGAACAAATGGCTTTATGTCCGGGCTTCCTTCGATTACCCCATTACTTTTTACATATTATCGAAAGACGGCAACGATGATTTAGTAGGGAAGGCAGGGCTTTGGGGCGGCGATCCTGATGACGACACGTNCAGGACTTCTCCNATNGGGCATGAAATTATGGCGATGCCCGGCGGAACGGTAGGCCTTGAAGTTCAATTTCTGAATTTTATGAGCCTTGAGGTTAATTTTCAGTTCAGCATGGGAGACCCCCGGAATAATTACTTCTTGAACATGGCCGCCGGCGCGGAATTAAAAGTACCCATAAAATTTAATAATATAGTACTGGTTCCCTATGGGACGGGCGTATATTTTTTAAGCGATTATAAACAATCCACGCCGATCATCAATCCCGATAAAAAACCCGCACAGTCCACATTCTCCGATTTCCCGATTTACGCCGTCGGCGGCGGCATCCAAGTCTGCGCAAAAGGNGGCAAAAACGGCGCGTTTTTTGTTGACGTAAAGTACCTNTTTTCTTTAGACCCCGCCGTTATGAACAACCCCTATCTGGCCCCTGACGTACAGCCGCTTTATCCCAACCCCGAGAAAATTTCCTACAACCGCTCAGTCATCGGCCTCGGCATAGGCTACAAAATCGGCTTCATCGACAGAAAATCAAAACCCCGCCGCTAACCCCCCATTTTAATCCTTAATTATAGTGAAAAACGCGGCAGGGGACGGCGCACAGCCCTGCCTGTTTCTTGACATAATCCTCCGTATAAGCTATAAAACAATCACGGGGGAAAGGAAGGATCATGGGCTACATAGACAATATAATCGGTATTATCGAAAAAAGGGACGCAGGCCAGCCTGAGTTTTTACAGGCCGCGAAAGAAGTTTTGGACAGCCTGCGGATTATCGTGGATCAGGACAATACCTACGAAAAGGCCGGTCTTCTTGAGCGCCTAATCGAGCCTGAACGCGCCATTGTTTTCAGAGTGCCCTGGATAGACGACGCGGGCAAAGTGCAGGTAAACCGCGGTTTCCGCGTGCAGTTCAACTCCGCGATAGGCCCGTACAAGGGCGGCCTGCGGTTTCATCCTTCCGTAAATCTAAGCATCATCAAATTCCTCGGTTTCGAGCAAATCTTCAAAAACTCGCTGACCGGCCTTCCAATCGGCGGCGGCAAGGGCGGCTCCGATTTTGACCCCAAGGGCAAGAGCCAAAACGAAGTGATGCACTTCTGCCAGTCCTTTATGACCGAGCTTTACCGCCACATCGGCCCCGATACCGACGTTCCCGCCGGGGACATCGGCGTCGGCGGCAGGGAAGTCGGCTTCATGTACGGCCAGTACAAGCGCCTTGTCAACGCCTTCGAGGGCGTGCTTACCGGAAAGGGCATCGGCTGGGGCGGAAGCCTTGTCAGAACCGAAGCCACCGGTTACGGGCTTATATATATAGTAGAAGAATATCTGAACGAAAAAGGCGACAGCTTCAAAGGCAAAAAAGTCGCGGTCTCGGGAAGCGGCAACGTCGCGATTTTCGCCGCTGAAAAGGCGTTTGCGTTGGGCGCGACAGTCGTCAGCATGACGGACAGTAACGGCTTTATCTACGACAAAGACGGGATCGATCTGGACACCATAAAAGAGGTGAAACTTATAAACAGGGAGCGCCTTACCAAATACGCCGAAGAGCATAAGTCGGCGGTCTACACCGAGACCGGAAAGGGCAGGGTGTGGGACATCGCGTGCGACATCGCGCTCCCCTGCGCCACTCAGAACGAGCTTCTCCTTGAGGACGCGCAGAAACTTGTCGCCGGAGGCTGTAAAGTTGTCGCCGAAGGCGCGAATATGCCCACGACGCAGGACGCGACCGAATACCTGCTCAGCAAAGGGGTTGCTTTCTTCCCCGGCAAAGCGGCCAACGCGGGGGGCGTGTCAACCTCCGCTCTGGAAATGTCCCAAAACAGCGCGCGCCTTTCGTGGTCTTTCGAGGAAGTGGACGCGAAACTGAAAAACATCATGTGCGGCATCTTCAAAAACATAGACGAGGCTTCCAAAGAATACGGCAAACCCGGCAACTTTATCCTCGGCGCGAACATCGCCGGTTTCAGAAAAGTAGCCAAAGCCATGCTCGATCAAGGCGTAATTTAATTCACCAGCGTTAAAGTGACAGGCGGCTCCAGCAGATCCTGGATGCCGACTGTGCCCAGGCGCACGCGGGAGAGGCTTATCGCCGCGCCGGGGGTATTCTCAATCCTGTAAACCATTCTGCTGTCCTGGCCTTCGCCCGCGCTTCCGGGGCGGAGTTCCAAAAGCTCCTGTTCGTCAATTTTAAAGAAAACATAGCGTCCCTTTCTTGATATGCCGGCGGATTGTAAAGTGTACTCGCCCGTGTCGTGGAATTGGAGCCTGCCCCATGAACTGTCGTAAAGGGCGTTTACAGCCGGCCTTATAGACCTGCCCGCTCCTCCCAGATTTGCGGCTCCGGCGCGCCTGTAGGAGCCGTCCCATGAAGTGCTTACGGTGATTTTCAGCCGCACGTCCTCGATTACCCTCAACCTTATGCTGTCCAGAGACTCAAGCTCAATATCAATAAACCGCAGTAACGTGCTGATCGAGATGTTCTGGCTNCTTATNTAAAGACCGTAGCGCGTCGGNGTGGAATTCTGCCAGAGGAAAATCTGCTGGGCCTCGTCGCCGAAAAAGATAATCTCCCTGCCGGATGGGTTAAAGTACAGGTACTGCCTTGAATCTATCGTTCCCTGAGGGCTTACATAGTACCAAAGATCGTTGATGAAGTTTTCAAAAACCCCGGGAGCGCCGCTTAAAAGCTCCCTCAGCCGCCTCTGTTCAACCTGCGAACCCGGTATCCTGGAGACATTACTGCGCTCGTACTGTTCGCTTAGGGCGTTGTATGTGTAGATTGTCTCAATCTGATCCAGAATATTGTTTGAAGACCTGTCCTGTCCGTAGGCGGCTATGTTAAAACTCTGCCCAGTGGTAATTCCCTGCTGATAGGCAAGAGAGCGCCCGGTTTCCTGAATTACTATAGACCCGTCAATCTGCAATTCCGCTATTTTTTTGTANGCCTGATCTTCCCTCTGCGCGTAACCGCGCCTGAAAACGGTCATGGTATGCTCGTTGCGGCTGTTCATCCCNGTAACAATGATGCAGTTGTTTCTGTCGCCTAAAAGGTCCTGCGTAAAAAGCGAAATGGTTTCGGGGCGGGCGGCGGCGGTAGGCGCGTTCCACATCCGCCTGTACTTCCTGCTTTTTTCGTCATAGCTGATTAGGGTTATAAATACCTCTCTCGCGCCGCCGGACGAGTAGCGGTAGGCCGCGATNTGTTCTTCCGCAAGCCCCTCCTCNCTCTCGCGCACCAGTACGGAAATGACGATTTCCCCGTCTTCCATCGCAACTTTGGTGCTGAGGTGTTCATCCCATCCCGNTTGTTCCGCCGGGCCGGAGTCCGAAAAAGAACCCGCTTCCCGCGGCATAACGATTCTGGTTCTTGTATCCTCCTCGGTGTTNGGATACAGAAACCTCTTCCANAANCCGGTCGCCAAAAGAACAATCAAAACAATGCAGACCGCTAAAATGCCTGCCGAAAAACCAATAAACGCTTTTTTCATTATAACGATTACCTTATCATGAATTTAGCCGCGCCTTCAAATTGGCCAGCAGCCTTAGCAATGTTTCTTCCATACTTAATGAACACTTAAAGCCCGCCGCGGTAACATGGCCGCCCCCGCCGAATTCCTGGGCGACTTTCGAGACGTTTACCATACCTTTGGAACGCAGGGAACAGCGCATCTCTCCTGTCGGCCTTTCCTTGATAATCAGGGAAACTTCCACTTCTTTTGCTTTAAGCGGTATGTTGACAAAATGATCCGCGTCCTCAAATTGGGCGCCCGTTTTTTCCAGGTCTTCCTTGCGCAGGGTCAACACGGCGATCTTCTGGTTTTCGTGAAATTCAAGATTCGAGAGGGCGTGTTTTTGAAGGAGTATGGCCGAACACGTAGAGTTTTCCATTAACTGCCTGTAAACATAGTTTGGGTCCGCGCCCCATTCAAGGGTTTTAATAGCGGCNTTGAAAGTCCTTATNGTGGTTTTGGGATAGGCGAAAAACCCCGAGTCGAAGACAATCCCGGTGTACGCCGCCGTCGCCGTCTGCGGATCNAGGCCGGTTCCCATTCGGCAGGCAAGCTCGATAGCTATCTCGGCTGCCGACGANGCTGTGGAGTCAACAAAACCGGCAAGTTTTGAGCGCAGGCCAGACTCATGGTGATCGAAGACGAANACCTCTTTTACCTTTGGCAGAACCTTCCTCATACAGCCGATGTGAAACTCGTCGGCAGTATCCACGATCATCAACGCCGAATTCTCCAAAAGAGGCGTGTGCGCTTCCGCGTCCCATTCTTCCAAAACGAAATCGGTNTCCAGAAACAGCAGGGACTCAGGGATAGGATCGGAGTTGATGATNCTNAAGTCCTTTCCGGCGTCTTTTAAAACAGACGCCAAAACCATCTGCGCCCCGATTCCGTCCGCGTCCGGNGAGTCGTGNGTCGTTAAAATGAAGTTTTGGTTTCTGTCAATGAATGACAATACATCTTCAAACATTTTCCGGGTTTTTTGCCGTTCAGGAACCTAAGAAAGCGGCTGCGGCCCTTCTTACTTTCGCGTCAAGGTTCAGCCCCACAACCATCGACCGCCATCCTGAAAATTCCTCCACTCTGGAAAAACGCAGAAGATTTGCCTGCGCCCCGTTGAGGGTTGCCGTAAGCGCGGCCGGAGACGCGCATATCAGCAGGGTATAGCTTATATTTGAGCTTTGACGGTTGGACGCTTCCCTTAAAGCGCCGGAATATTCAACGGTATTCCCTGAGGGGGAAAGATCGGAAATGCTTTTCTTTAAAGCCTCAATGTCCGCGCCCCCGTTCATTTTGCCCGAATACACAAGCCTTGTGCCCGCCGCGGCGTTCCAGACTGTAACCATGTCCCCGTCCGCCAGCACTTGATCCAGGTGCCGGAAAAGCCAGCTTGTGATTTCGCCCTGCACGCCCGCAAGGGAAGCCGAACCGTCTATTATAAGATTAACATCAATCGGAGAACGCTGGATATCCGCCCCGTACAGAGGCGTAAAACAGCAAAAAACCGCTAAAACCAGAAGCAATTGAAAACGGCCGATTTCAGTTCTACGATTGCCTCCCAACCCAAAGGTTCTCTTTTGGGGTAAAAACCCGCTTGCGCCTGTTTTCTTCATAGTGTCAATTATAGCACATTTTATGAATTTTGGCTAGATTTTAATTGAAAGCTGTTTTCTCTGAAAAAGGGCTTTACATTTATACCGCGAATGTGTTATCCTTCTATAAGGTTGTAGTATTAATCTAAATTTTAAGGAGAGTTTATATGGGAACAATTGATCTGCCCAAAAGCCCGAATGTATTTCATCCGGAAAAACCAAGTGCCGTAGGTTCACGCAATTCTTTAGCCCAGGAGTATCGTGACCAGCAGACTGAAGTTAATTTGTTACTGGAGGAGGAAACCAATAAAGTTATCCACCACCTGACAGCGAAACTGCCCAAGGACGTTCTCGAACGCCTTGACGTAATGGGCGGCCTGAAAGAGAAGCTGTACAATTACTTCAATCAGAATTACCAGAACATGTTCAACCGCTACATGGTAACGAGCGAAGATGAAATGGTAAAGAAAGTCAGGAACTTCATCGACAANGAAGAAACAAAAGTCCTGACACGGTATACGCCGAAGGAAATCGCCGACTTGCTTGACGCCGTAGGCGGCGCGGACAAGTTCAACACGGGTGAAATTGAAAAATCTCTGGTTAACATGTACGGTCACTTGCAGGGACATATTCAGAGGGGCGTCAATGAGCTTGAGACTCATACAAACAGCATCCTCCGTCAGAAGACCGACACCGGCGCTTTCGTCCGCGGCGAGAACGCTTACTCAATCGTAAAGTGCGCGTTCAAAGANAACCAGATAAAACCCAAGACCGTAACCGATGTAAAACTTTCGGTCAACATTCTTGACGCCGAGCTTATCAGCCCGATCTTCCATTATCAGGTTACAGTCGAGTACATCATCAAAGACCTGATTTCCAAACACATCACCGACAGCATCGACAAACTGGTCGAGCAGATCAAAGACGACAGAATCGACAAAGGACAGGAAGAGCTTTCAGACACCGAAATCATCTTTACCAAAATCGGCAAGGTCGATAACTTTACCGATGACAACGCCGAAGAAGCCAAGTCCAAACGCTATTCGATCATTGCCAAGACGCTCATGGAAAGAATCGCCGATCTCCGCGCTGAAATCGACCCCGAAAGTTTTGACGCCCTGAATATCCGTGAAAACATCAAGAAGATCATCGACATGGAAAATATCCGCAACCGCGGTTTCAACACGGCGATCAACTCAATCACCTCAATTCTGGACACCTCAAAAATGGGATACCAGTACATTGAGAACCTCAAGAACGGCCGCGAAGTAGTCATCCGCGAATACGAAGACACCGACGTTGCCAATCTGCCGGACGAGCGCTATCAGATCAAAATGCGCTATTTTGACAACGCCCAGCTTATCGAAGACCGCAAGGCCTACGATGTCCAGCTCAAGAGCTTTGAGACCGAGATCCAGCACCTGTGGGATATTCTGGAAGTCATTTACCAGGACTCCAAGAGCATGTGGAAAGTCAACGATTTTGACGATCTGGCCAAAAAGAACAAAAACCGCGTCCGCAAGGTCATCAAAGAAAAAACCGGCGAGCCTCTTTACGAAGATATTGCCAAAGTTTGGGACGAGATTTCCTTTGTCAAACCGGCGGAAACCGAGGTTGAAAAATCCAACCGCACCTATGTCTACGAAAAAGACAGAATCCGCACCCGCATCATCAGGATGCGCAACCGGATGAAAAAAATGTACGACTATCTGTACCCCATCGAAAGGCGCGTCATGGAAGACAGGCTCACCTGGCTCGAAAGGGAATATTACAGGTTCGACTACATGATCAACCCGTACCACCTCCAGCCCGGCATCCTGCTGGACGTAGACATTACCTCCATAAAGAGGAAAAAGGTCACTCTGGACGCTATGGCGAACGTACTCAACGAGTTCCTGCACGGCGTATCCAAGGGCTTCTCCGATGCCGCTTTCGCGTCGTTCAGCCGCAGAAGGTCAACCGTCCGCGAAGACATCAACCAGTCTTTCGGCGCTTCTATTCCTGAAGAAGGCGATCATCATCATGAAGCAGTAGCTGCTGCCGCTCCCAAGCCCAAAGCAATTGCCGCTCCAAAGAAGAAAGCCGGAGTTGTAGATTCGAAGGCGAAAGCCGCTAAAAAACCGGCCCGTGGTGGTTCGCAGATTGCGGAAATCTAATCAAAGGGAACCATAGGGAACAGTTGTTTATGGTAAAGCGCCCCCGAATCAGCGCGGTTTTAACCGCACTGGCTCTTTCGGGGGCGTTTTTTGTGTAATTATAGGAGTTTTTATGACAGATAGTGCAAATCTCGATGTACTTTCTACCCGTTCAGGCTTTAATAGCGCCGTAAGATATATAAAAAACGCGATGGAAATATCCGCAAACGCCGGGTCCGGCAATCTCGGCGATCTTCTTCATGAATTGGACGACGAAGAACTGACAAGCAGCAGACTCGGCCTGCTTTTAAGGATGCTTCTTGTCGATAAACTTGGATACAAGACCGCTTCCGCCAATCTTTCAGTAGAGGTTGAAGATACCACCTTATTGGCGGGCGAATTTGAAAAATGGAACGGAGTTGATCTGATCGCCGCGTACCATCACCCCGAACTTGGCCTTTTGGTGGCGAACCCCAAAATAGCCGAAGAACTGGCGGATTTTGGCGATCTGCGCAAGCGTGAATTGTTGGTAATATATGCCGGGCTTCAAAGCAAACCGGCTGATGAAAATTGTCAAAAAGCGGCGGACCTTGCCCTGCGTTTTTTTCAGGGCGCAAAGGCGGCGGTTCCTCCCGCGCTGACAAAGGGTAATTTTATGGTTAAAAAAGTTTCCAAACCAAAAAAGGCCGAAGAAAGCAAACCGGCCGCCAAGTCGAAGGCCAAAGCGCCGGCCAAGAAAACAGCCAAGTCNGCGGAAAAACCGGCAGAAAAGACAAAAGCCGCTTCCAANCGNGGGGCCGCTCCGGTTATCAAGGCTACCGCGCCGCAGGCAAAAACCGCTGTCGGACCTGTGAAAATGACTCCGCGGTACGCGATTGTCGTTCAGAACGAGCTGTTTCATAACGGAAACGTGGAAGCCTGGAAACGGATTATCGCGAGTTACAAGGCAAAACACCCCGAACTGGATGTTTATATCTACTACGAAAGAGAAAGAATTATGGATATTAATTCATTGTTCAAATGGGGCAAGGTAAAACACGGCACCGCTATTGAATTTGCCGTTGCCGGAAACAATATTCAGGATGTGGCAAAATTGCAGCGGTACTTGGCGCAGGGGGCCAGCAATCAGTTTGAGGCGTTCCTGCACGGGCCGGTAAATACAGTGCTTAAACTGTTCTAAACAAGGAAGACACATGGATTCAAGAATACATTTTTTCAGCCAGAACACGGTTATACCCTCCAAAAACAAAGTGGATTTGCTGGGTATTCGCGGACGGCAGGCTAATGAATTTGCCGAACTGGCGTTTCCCATTCTGCCGGGAATAATTCTGGATACGGAAATTGCCTCGGAACTCGATTCCAAGGCAATAAAAAAAGACATTGNNGAGCTTTTGGGGAAATGCGCCAAAATAGTCGGTAAAAAATTCGGCGACAGCGAAAACCCCATGCTTTTGAAAGTGGTTGTCNCTTCAAACATGGCAATTTCAACATATCCCGCCCTGCACAACTTCGGNCTTGTAAAGCCGACAATCGACGGTTTCGCGAAATGGGTAGGCGCGGATTTTGCCGCCAACGAAGTTTTATTCCTCATCAACGGGATGATGGCAATCCAGGAACGGATCAAGGAACTGGAGGATAATCAAAAAGAGAAGGACGAAATCGCGAAGGAAATAAAACTTCTAAAGCGGCTTTTGGGCATTAAAGCCCCGTCCAACGAACTGCACGGCACAGAGGACGAAAAGCCTCTGCCGAAGAGAAAATCCGCCGTGGAGTACATGGACGAGTACGCCAAGTATTTCCCCAAAGGTTTCTTCGACGACGCCGAGAGCCAGCTTCTTATTACGCTTGACGAAATATCAAGAATGTTGGACATGGACGAGCAAAACGACAACGACACGGCGTTGATGATACAGCCGATGGTATACGGCAACTACGGCAAGGACTCCTGNGCCGGCGGTTTTTACAGCCGCGATGTAATAACAGGCGAAAAGAAACTCCAGGGCAACTTTTTCCGCAATAAATTCAACGAAATNGGCACCGAAGGAGACGAAATCGGCAAAATTGATTCCGTATATCTGAAACAGCTTGAAAAAATCGCCTGGACTCTTGAGGATAAATTCAAGGAAATACGCTATGTCCGTTTTACCGTTGAAAACGGCAAGCTGTGGCTGATTGAACAGAGGCTGGTGGATCAAAAATCGACGCAGGCGGACATCAAACTTCTGCTCGACCTTGTAAAGCGCAAAATTGTCGATTCGGCCTATGTGATAAAAGCCATCGATCCTCTGCGGCTTAATGAAATTCTTCACTCTGTTATCAACATGCCGAGCGTCAANAACTTTAAATCGTGGAAGGGCGGCATCGCCGGCGCTCCNGGAGCGGCTATCGGGCGCGTTTACTTCAGCACCAACGCGCTCCTTGAGGCAAANAAAGCGGCTATCCANAACGGAGAGGACGAGCGCCTTATCCTGGTGCTTGAGTCTTCGTTTGCCGANGACGTTAAAGCTATCGAAGTGAGTACNGGCGTATTGACAGCCGAGGGCGGTTATTCCGCTCACGCGTCTGTAGTTGCGCGCCAGTACGGAAAGGTGTCTCTTGTTTCGCCGGAACTGAAGATCAANGGCAAAAAAGCGACGCTGGGAGAATTCGGNTTTTCCGAAGGNGAGTACATNACCATCAATGTTCCGTTCTACGGCGAGTCTACCGTGTACGAAGGAGTGGCGGAGTTAATCGAACCGGACCCCAAAGAATCCGGCCTGCTGGACTTTATCGGGATTTCAAANGGTTTCCTTAAAGACTTCCATGTCCGCTGTAACGTAGACACTCCAAANGACGCGGCTCTTGCCCTNAGCTTCGGCGCGGANGGCGTCGGCCTGTGCCGTACCGAGCACATGTTCTTCAAGGAAGACCGGATCAATGTTTTCAGGGAAATGCTGCTTTCCGATGAGCCGAAGGAGCGCAATAAAGCGCTGGAAAAACTCCAGGTTATGCAGAGGGACGATTTCTACGGCATCATGAAAGTGATGGCGGGGAAAGAGGTAACAATCCGTCTTTTGGATTCGCCNCTTCATGAATTTATGCCGCACAATGACGATGAGCTGTCGGCTTTTATCGCNCATGTCAGCAAGTCCAAAACAACCAAGCCCTCAAAAGCGGACATTCTTGCCCGCATAGACGCCATGCACGAATTTAACCCNATGCTCGGACACAGNGGCTGCCGTATCGCGGTCTCGTATCCTGAAATCTACGCCATGCAGGTAAAGGCTGTTTTTGAGGCNGCCTATAAACTGCGCGCCGAAAAGATCGATGTCCANCCCGAAATCATGGTNCCGATTGTAATGAATTTTTCGGAGNTGAAACTTATCGCCTACGGCAAAAANATCGAAGGTTCCAGTTATTTGGGCATTGTCGATATCGAGGAATCGCTTAGAAAAGAAAAACAGGCTAAGGAAGTTGAATATAAAGTCGGCACCATGATAGAGCTTCCCGCCGCGGCGCTGGGCGCCGGTGAAATTGCCAGGTACGGGCGTTTCTTCAGTTTTGGAACCAACGACCTGACCCAGACAACATTGGGCCTTTCAAGGGACGATTTTACCGCCTTTATGCCCGATTACACNCTGTTCGACCTTATCGACGGAAACCCGTTCAGCACTCTGGATAAAAGGGTAAAAGANCTTATTACGATGGCGACGGATCGCGGGCGGATTACGCGCCCNGACNTGGTCTGCGGTCTTTGCGGCGAACACGGCGCGAACCCGGCCAATGTGCGCTTCTGCATGGANACCGGCCTTAATTATGTNTCATGCTCTCCGTACTCGGTGCCGATTGCCCTGCTTGCGGTCGCGCAGGCGGAGATCGAAAAAACAGAAGCGGCGAACAAACAATAACCGCCTCGCGTACCCATAAAAAAAGCCCGGCATTTGCCGGGCTTTTTTTTATCAGCGTGTAATCTCTTACTCGAACTCGCCTCTGAAACCCATGGTTTTTTCCGCGGTTGTGGCGATAAGAGCCGCGGCTTTTTTTGCGTCCGATTGGGGAACTTTCCTTTGCAGGTTCAGCGATTTTTCGAAGAAGTCCGCAAGCGATTTATACATATCGCCCAGTTGGTAGAATACTACCGCGAAGTTCAGGCTGAACGGTTTTAGAATAGTGAATGAACCGGTAAGCTCATTCGGCTCTTTGGCTACCATGATCCTTGTCTGGTTTTTCGCGATGATTGTTTCCAGCTCGCTGAAACGCTTCGGAATCCTTTCGCCTTCCGCCCTGCTGACCGGCTCTTCGTACTTCTTCGCATAGGTATCGTGTTCGACAAGAATATGCAGTTTTTTTCCGCCGGCGACAAATTGAAGCCCTGTAGCGGTCGGGAAAATTTCCTTAACGCCGCCGTAGGAGACAATCTCGTAAATGGAATAAGCCGAACTCTCGCTGAAAAACGAAGAGACAATGTAGCCGTTGGCAAACGGAAGTTTTCCCATAGCATAGGCATCGAACAGGTTGCGGAACTTTACATTTGGATCGGGCGCGTCATCCGGTATTTTGGACGCTTTTTTCGCTGCCGGTTTCGCCGCGCCGGTTTTCGCGGGCGGTTTCTTTGCGGCAGTTTTCGCGGCGGGTTTTTT
>JGI24698J34947_10001386_pt1 | contig 12737 bp, 8 predicted proteins | sample TergutMp193P3_FD_34947 | JGI IMG/M metagenome (IMG submission 34947)
TGGTGTCAATGGCGACGCCGGCCTGGAGGCAGCCGTCGATGAGTATCTCGTAATTTGTGCTGAGGTCAAAATCGTTGATGAGGAGAGACGCGGCGGGGTTCGCCTCTTTCGCGGCGGCGAAAACCTCCTTTACCATTTTGACCCTGCCCAGCTCCCTGCATATTCGCGTAACGGCGTTGTCGTACTTGTCGAAAATGGGCATGATCACAACTTCGTTGATCACGTCCCACTTGTCGATAAGGCCCCTGAAAACGCCCACGTCCCGGCGTATGCGGTCAAGCTGTTTCCTCAAGATTTCCGCGTTGGAATAATTCATCAGCCAGGGGGCGCATACAGTGTGCCAGCAGAGGGGATGGCCCTTTGTAACGATCCCACGCTCGGCGTAATATTTCGCGGCGGCTATTGTCCGGCTTTCGTCAGGCTTCCCCTCCTCCGGCTCGTAGCGGCCCCAGTAAAAGGGCAGGGTTGCGTAGTTGCAGAGGGCGAAGATGCGGTCAAGGAGTTCCTTCTGGCTGGCTTTTTGCCCCTCGTCAAAAGCGCCGCCATCACGTTTCCCTCCCGCAAAATCCACCGCGTCGAAACCGCCGCAGCCGAAGAGGAACTCATGGCGCGTTTGGTACAACTCCACGGTTTCCGCCGCGAGGGGGCTTCCGTCGGGTTTCCTGAAACAGAGCCTCGCCCTGCTTTTGCGATGGCTGTATTTTTCCGGGCTCACATCAACTCCTTAGTTTTTTCCTGTTTTCCCCTCCGTGTCCTCAGTGTAAAACTCTGTGTCCTCCGTGGTTCATCTTCTCTTCTTATTCTACTCTTTCACGCCGCCCACATTGAGGCCGACCACAAAGTAGCGCTGCATGAACGGGTAAACAACCAAAATAGGCGCGGCGGCAACAACCGTAATGGCGGCGCGTATGCTCAATGGCGTAACCGTGTCCTGCGAGATTTGGGCAGTCAGGGCCATTGCCCCGGCATCGGCGGAAGACCGGCCCCGCGACTGGCTTGATTGCAGGTATTCCATCAGCTTGTACTGAAGGGTGTGCAAATTTAACTTGCCGGAATTGTAGATCATGGTGTCAAACCAGGCGTTCCATGAGCCGACCGCCACGAATAGGCCTATAGTCGCCAGTACCGGAAGGCAAAGGGGCAGAACGATACGGATGAAAATGTAAAAATCCCCGTAGCCGTCAATGCGCGCGGACTCAATTATGCTTTCGGGAAGGCTGCGCATATATGTTCGCATAACGACAAAGTTAAAGGCGTTGACAATGCCCGGAATTATGTATACCCAGAACGTGCCAATCATTTTAAGGCTGCGGATCAAAAAGTACGTTGGAATGAGCCCCGCGTTTACATACATTGAAAGTATCAGGATGAACGTAAACGGTTTTCGCATAACAAACTCGTTCCGGGAAAGGGCAAACGCAATCATGGCGGTAAAAAATACGTTTGAAACCAGGTTGATTACGGTCCTGGCCACGGAAATAAAGAAGGCGTGGGGAATTTCACCCGTACGGAAAATCACCTGGTAATTATAGGTGCTGAATTTCCTGGGCCAAAAGGTAATGCCGCCGCGAATCGCATCCATCGCGTCGTTGAAGGATACCATTATGGTATTCCAGAAAGGATAGAGCGTGATAAATGCAAGCAGCAGCAAAAAAGAGGTGTTAAGGGTATGAAACACAATGTTTTCAATTTTTGATGCGGTGTATGCTTTCACATTAAACGCTCCTCCCCTGCCCTTTTGGCGAGTTCATTCGCGCCGAAAATCAGGCCGATGTTGATAATGTTTTTGAACATTCCCGCGGCTGTCGCGAGGGAATAGTTGGAACGGCTCAGGCCGTAGATCAGCACGTACACGTCGATTGTGTCAGATACGTCCATCACGAGCCCGTTTCGGAGGAGGTACTGCAGCTCAAAACCTGCGTCAAGGATACGCCCGACGCTCATTATTACCAGAATTATTATCGTGGGCTTTATACAGGGAAGCGTTATGTGCCACATCTTGTGATATCGGTTACAGCCATCAATAGCCGCTGCCTCGTATAAATTGGGGTCAATGCCGGAAATTGCCGCGAGGTAGATAATCGTGTTCCACCCGACTTCCTTCCAGACATAGGTGGCGCCTACAATGCCCCAGAAATAGTTGGGTTCCGCAAGCCAGAGTATAGGCTCTTTGATTATGCCCATGGCCACGAACGCGCCGTTTATTGCGCCGCTGTCCGTGCTCAGCATCACGGAAACAAGGCCCGTGACAATAACCCATGAAAGAAAGTGCGGAAGGTATGAGATCGTCTGGATGAAACGCTTGAAAAGCAGCTTCCTGACTTCGTTAAGCAGAAGGGCAAAGCCTATGGCCGTGATAAAGCCCAGAGTCGTGTTTATTAGGCTCATCGCGATGGTGTTTCTTACTGTCTGCCGAAACACATGATCATCAAACAGGAACTTGAACCACTCTATGCCGACCCATGTCTGGTTCGAGAAACTCCTCGCGGGCCTGTAGTTCTGGAACGCCATGGTCCAGCCCCAGAGGGGAACATAGGTAAAAAGTATGACGTAAAGTATTATGGGCAGACTCATGAAGAGAAGCTGGCGCTGCCGACCCAGTTTTTGAAAAAATGTCCTTTCCCTGGAAGCTGTAAGAGCAGGCATTTTTCCCCCTCTATCTTTGATGTAGCGAGCATCGACTCATTTTTACCACGGAGTTTCACAGAGTTCCGCTGTCCGCCTTTGGCGGACAACATGGAGTTACACGGAGTTTTTTCTCCGTGTCCCTCCGTGTCCTCCGTGGTAAAATTCTTCAGGTAATGTTAGCTCCAGTCCCTGATTCGCTGGTTAAGCATATCCTGCATATACTGCTCGTACACGCGGATGTTGTTGGTAACCTCCATCTCCCTTACATACGCGTCCCACAGCCTGTCAAAATCGGCGGTAGCCGCAAGGATCATCTGGGGCAGGGACCGTTTCATGGTCTCCTCACAGCGCTGAAGGGCAATCTGGGCGGCCGAGCCGTCCGGGGGATTAGGCATATTCCAGGTGGGATACCAGATGTTGTTGGGCCTGGGGTTCTTGTCCATCATTTCATTGGTGCCCGCTACGCCATAGGCGTTATAAATTTCCCTGTCTTCCGGAAGCATCGTAGCCTCTCTCATCGGGAAGTAGTTGTTAAGGTCGGTGGGATACCCGTTGGAGAAAGTGCCCTGGATCTTGGGCATAAAATCGCTCACGAGAAGCGCGCGGTTCTGCTCCTGCCAGTCCTGGTTCCGCCAGTTGTCGATCTGCTGCTGCGTGCGGTAAGGCTCGCGAGGACCGGTTTGGTACGATTGGCGTGTGCCGGTAATATCCCTCCATTGCCAGTGCTGGCCCTCAATGCCCCAGTTCATGGCGATCTGCACTTCCTCTGTCATAAACTGATCGAGGAAACGGGCAATCCTTACGGGATCCCTGGCGCTGACGCTGATACTCATACCGCGGTAGAGGTTGGGGATGGTAATATTCCGGTACCAGGGCCGTGTACCCGCGTTTAACACGATTGGAAGGGGATACTGCATACGGAGCACTTCGCCGCGGTCGCGGTTCTGGTTATCGTAACTCTGCATCTGCCATCCCTGAACGGACTGGCCCAATACGCGCCCCGAGGAGATCTTCGCCGCATATTGGTCATAGGTGTCGGTGAAGCTCGTCCTGTCGATTAAGCCCCGTTTGTCAAGCTCGTTCAGCTTCCTGAACCATTGCTTGGAAATATCCATGGTAAAGAAAGTCTTGTACTCATAGGTACCCCCGGCTCTCGCGGGAGGTGTAACTACGCCGTTACCGTCGTTGGGATTGCCCGCGAGGAAGTTGGGCGGATTCCAAAGCTCAAAGGCCCGCCAGTCGTGGGTCAGAATCGCAAAGGGAATGGCGGGCTGGCCGTTGATGGTCGGGTTCCTTCTGTAGTAGGCCTCAATAAGGTCAAAATACTGGTCAACCGTTTCTACTTTCGGGTAGCCCGCTTCTTTCAGGATTACTTTTTGAATCCAGAAAGCGGTCTGGTCATAGTTGGGGGTATGGTCCTGGCCCTGGAACGCGCCGGCGTTGATAAGGTAGTACCAGTGGCCGTCCGGGTGCTTCATCTGGTTCCACACGCCGGCCTTTTGGTAGTAGTCTATGATCCTGGGGGCGTATTGCTGGAGAAGGCCCTCAAGCGGGATAACCGCGCCGGCCTCGATAAAAGCGCTTTCCCTCAACTCAATCAAATCGGGATAAACGCCGCCGGCGATCATGGTGCCGCGCCTTTGGGCAATATCGCCAACGAGGAAGTCCCAATCAAAGGTAACATTCAGTTTTTCCCGCAGGTACTGGTACATGGGATTATTGGCGGAAGGCCGCTGGCGTACGTCCATCTTGAAAACCGTGAGGTTAATCGGATAGTACGGGTCAGTCGGGGTAGCGGTCGCCTGACGGCCCCCGGTCGCAAATACCATTGAGGATACCATAATGATACCCACAATCACAAAAAACAATCTCTTCATAAAATCCTCCTGTAAGTAATAGAAAAAATTCCTTCAAAACAGCCGGTTTCCATAAATAATTCCTCCAAAACAGGGACAAATCCAGCCGTTCCAAACCTAAGATATCTTATAATTTTGAACCCAGATCCTGTTATTGTCAACAAAAATGATCAAAAATGTTACGGGTACCCTTACTCCCCATCCCCTATTCCTGTTCCCCTTGTATCTTTCGGAAATATGGATTATGATAAGAAAATTAAGGCGGCTTCATAAGAATGATTGACATAAAACCCCTGCTCGAAATATCTGCTTTGAAACTCGCGGGAAAAATAGAGACGTTTGATGGCGAACAGATGAATCAATACGAGCAGTTTTTGGTCTCATTTATAGAAAGCTTCCCCGAGAACGAACAAAAGATAAAGGCCGCCATGGAGGCGAAAGACAGGGAATCACTGGCAGCAAACCTTGAAGTGATATGCGGAATGCTGGAGAAAATACAGGCAACCGACATAGCCTCGAATTGCCGTGGGTTCATCAATGTGCTAAAAAACCATGATTATGAAAACGAGAAAATCGAAGCTTACGTAACGGCCTTTTTGGGATCGACAGCCATGCTGTCAATAGATATACAGATGGCGAAGTATCTGGAAAAGAAAACAAAGGCGGCTTTTCTGGAAAAGAAGATGGAGAATGCGGCCCCAAGGAACCCGGATCAAAAAACCATATTGGCGGTGGATGATGCGGCGATTTTTCTGACCATGCTTAAGAAGAGCCTGGAGGGGGAGCCGTATAAATTGACCTGCCTAAACTCAGGCGAGAGCGCGCTTAAGTTTCTCAAGACAAACAACCCCGACCTGTTTATTCTGGATATTGAAATGCCCAAAATGAACGGGTACGAGCTCGCTGGAAAAATCAGGGAAGGCGGGCATGAGGCCCCAATCATTTTCCTGACGGGCAACGCTACAAAGAGGTACTTGATGAGGGCAATACAGGCGGGGGCATCGGATTTCATTGTAAAGCCGATCGACAAAAAGAACATTTCCTATAAGATATACAAACATCTCTATTTGCAGGATGCATAGAAACGAAAAAAAACGTGTACTCAAGGAAGATAAACTAAGCCTATGCATATAACCGGCAGTGACACATTCGACAGCTTCATAAAAGAGGTCAGAAAAATAGAAGAAATCAACACGGAGATCGGGCTCAACCGCTTCCAGGACAAGAAAGACACTTACCGTATGACCATGGATATGATCCAAAAAAAGCTCCCCGAAGGCTGCAATAAGATGTCCGATTTTTTGGCCGCCAATGACATGGAAAATTTCGCAATAACCGTTCACACGATTAAATCCAATCTTGCCACTATTGGCGCGATGAAGCTGTCCGAAACGGCATTTGAGCTGGAAACAGCCTCAAAGAAAAAGGAAATTGATTTTTGCCGCCGACGGTTCCCTGAGTTTAGGGAAAAGCTTTTGTCGCTGCATAAAAAATTATCGGCCGTTTTCCCCGGCGGCCAGGATATGCGGGAGAAAAAGCCGGGGGATATGAACCGCCTGAGGGAAGATACGCAAAAGGCTCTTGCGGCTGTCAAAGCTTTTGACAGCGATACCGGGATTAAGATATTGGAAAATCTGCTATCCTGCGACTTTGGCGCCGAAACCAATATTCTGCTTGAAAACGCCCTGACCGCGCTTGAAAACTTTGAATATGAAGGCGCATCCGAAAGTTTAGGGAAAATAAAGTGAGATCATGCGTATAACAAAACGAATTACCGGCATCGCCACAAAAGGGCGATACGGCTTAAGGTGTATTAAGAAGGAAATAGAATATAAAAAAGTGAATGCTGCTGGTGGGAAGATCACCGCGTACCCGGAAAACGCATAAGAGATTGCGCATTCGCAATTAAAGGAGTTTTTATGAAAAAGTCTGTTTCCATTCTGGCCCTCGTTATCCTTACCGGAATTGCCCTGGTACTGATTGATTTTGGTATCCTGCTCTTTTTCGGGCATTCTTTTTCGGTACTCCGTTTCAGGTTCGGCCTCCCCGCCCTGGTCTTTTTTATCGTGTATTCATGCGTCCTGGGGCTTAACTCCAGGTGTTTCGCCCCGGATTTTTTCCAGGACTGTTCCGAAACTGAATATGTTAACCGCCTAAAAAAAATCGGCTCCATCCCTATCAAGTTTATCGCCCTCTGCGTAGCTATCCATACACTCTTCCTCGCAATTGTCTTTTTTACAGGCAATTGGCTGGGTACAGACCCCGCAATCAAGACACCCTTGTTTCTGGCAATACTTGCTTTTGGGCTGCTTATAGGGACTTCCCTGTACGTTATGTGCGACGGGCTGGTCTTCAGTACCATGATAGGCAATAAGCTGACACGTTACCCCCGTGATCTGCGCGAGAGGCGGCAGGAACTGAAATTTTTTATTGTCCCCGTAGTGGTTGCGCTGATGACCGCGCTTTTTGGATGCGCCGTTACCATACTTGGCATAAACCAGGACATCGATATTATCGAAAATATTAACAGAAGCGGCTGGTTCATTGTGCTCATCCCGATTATCTTTAACATATTATGCGTCATTGCCATGGCACTCGTTCTAAAGAAGAACCTCTCGGGCTTCTACTCTTCGATAATCGAACAAATGGAAAATTTGACCTCCAAAAACAAGGATCTGACACGGCGTATCAATGTTGGTTCGGTTGACGAGATAGGCACAGTTTCAGGAATGGTGAATGCTTTTTGCGAGGATCTTGGCGACGGAATAAGAATAATAAAAAATAAAGTGAACGCGCTCACGAATACCGGTTATGAGCTTTCAGTCAATATGGACAAAACTTCAAAAGCGGTGGGCGATATTTCGACAAACTTTAAAGACATACAGGACCTGGAAAGAAGGCAGAAAGAAGAATCGGCTGCCGTTGACAAGGCACTGGACAACATAAAAAGCAATATCGACTTTCTAAAGAAGACAATAGACGATCAAACCGAGAGCGTAAACGCGTCGTCTTCGGCCATTGAGGAAATGACGGCTAACATACACTCGGTGAGCCAAACGCTGGCGGAAAACAGCAAGAATGTCGATAGCCTGACTGAAGCATCGGAGCACGGAAGGTCTGCGGTTCAGGCGGTAGTGCAGGAAATACAGGAAATCGCCAGGGATTCGGAAGGGCTCCTGGAGATCAACGCGGCAATGAACAAAATCGCGAGCCAGACCAACCTGTTATCGATGAACGCCGCCATTGAGGCGGCGCATGCCGGGGAGGTGGGAAAAGGGTTCGCCGTGGTAGCCGATGAAATCCGCAAGCTCGCCGAGTCATCGGGTCAGCAGTCCAAAACCACCTCGACCATGCTGAAAAAGATCAAGGCGAGCATAGACAACATTACCAAGTCTTCCGATGAAGTCCTTTCACGTTTTGGCGCCATAGACACAAGCGTAAAAACTGTTGCCGAGCATGAAATGAATATCCGCAATGCGATGGAAGAACAGGAAGCCGGCAGTAAACAAATACTGGATGCCGTAGACCGCCTTAAGGAAATCACCGTTGATGTCCAAAAGGGATCCGAAAATATGTCCAAATCGGGCGATGATTTGGACAAGGAAACAGATGAATTTATCAAGATAAGCAATGAAGCGTTAAAAGGCATGAACGAAGTTATCAACGGCGCATTGAAGGAGATAGAAAAAGCGGTAGGGCATGTTACCGAAATGAGTGCGGAAAACAATAAAAACTTTGAAGGCCTTAAAACAGAGACGGAAAAATTCAAGACAACCACGGGGCATGAAAAGAAAAAGATCCTGGCTGTGGATGATGATGTAGCCCAACTGAAGATAATCAGTTCTTTCCTGGAAGAAGACTATGACGTTGTTGGCGCCAAGTCGAGTGAAGCTGCCTTAAAGTTTCTTTATCAGGGACTTGATCCCGTTCTTATTCTATTGGATTTAGTGATGCCAGGAATAGACGGATGGGATACCTATGAAAGAATAAAGGGGATTAGCAATTTGCACCATGTTCCGATAGCGTTCCTTACAGGCTCAAGCAATCCCGACGACATAAAACATGCAAGGGAAATGGGGGCTGTTGACTACATAATGAAACCGGTCTCAAAGGACGAGCTGTTGGGGAAAGTGAAAAAGGCATTGAAAGCCGCCTGACCGGGATATGTTGCTGAAGGCGGGACCCAACCGGTTTTGACCGCATCCTGCGTGATTTTACTTGACATTCTACAATATTTCAGTCTATCCTGTACTGGCAAAAGAAGCATACCAAGGTTTGCCTGGCCTCCGGAACTGTAGGCGGCGTGTTCGAATCCCGCGTCTGTCATAAGGAGAAATTAAGGGGGGAAATAATAATTGATTGACAAAAAACTCCTGTTTGAAATCCCGGCTTTAAAGCCGGACAAGCTGGATGACGCCCAGATGAATCAGTACGGGCAATTGTTAGTCTCATTTATAGACAGCTTCCCCGAAAGCGAACAAAAAATAAAGGCCGCCATGGAGGCGAAAGACAGGGAGTCACTGGCCGCAAACCTTGAAGAGATATGTACAATATTGGAGAAAATACAGGCAAGCGAAATGGCCTCGGAATGCCGTGAGTTCATCAATGAAATGAAAAAACATGACTATGAAAGCGATAAAATCGAAGCTTACGTAACGGCTTTTTTGGGGACCGTAGCCATGCTGTCAATAGACATACAGATGGCGACGTATCCGGAAAAAAAAACAGAAACAAAATCAGGAAAGAAAAAGGAGAACACGGACCCCAGGAACCCGGATGAAAGAGCCATATTGGCGGTAGATGACGCAGCGATTTCCCTGACCATGCTTAAAAAGAGCCTGGTGGATGAGCCCTACAAACTGACCTGCGTAACCTCCGGCGAGAACGCACTTCAGTTTCTCAAGGCAAACGACCCCGACCTCTTTATTCTTGACATTGAGATGCCCAAAATGAACGGGTACGAGCTCGCTGAGAAAATCAGGGAAAACGGGCATGAAGCCCCAATCATTTTCCTTACAGGCAACTCCACAAAGGAATGCGTGGCTAAAGCAATACAGGCGGGTGGATCGGATTTCATTGTAAAACCGATCCATAAAGAGAATTTAGCCAGGAAAATACACAAGCACCTACATTCACAAAATGCATAACAACGAAAAAAACCGCATACTCATCGTGGACGATGAGAAGACAAATATTGAGATTCTGAGCAGCATTCTAACTCCTGAGTATACCGTCTATATGACAAAGAGCGGCTTCAGCGCCATTGAACTTGCAGGCAAACATTCACCCGATATCATTTTGCTGGATATTCTCATGCCGGACATGGACGGCTATGAGGTGCTGGCGGCGCTGAAAGCCTCGGAAGACACAAGGGATATTCCCGTTATTTTTATCACCGGGCTTGACAGCGTTAAGGATGAGGAAAAAGGGCTGTCCCTGGGCGCCGCCGATTTCATACACAAGCCCTTCAGCAACAGTATTGTTCAGTCAAGGGTCCGCAATCAGGTACAGCTTATCAACCAGATCAGGGAACTTGTCAAACTCCAGGAGGAACTGGAAACGGCCGTAAAAACGGCAGAAACCGCAAACCAGACAAAATCGGCGTTCCTGGCGAAAATGAGCCATGAAATACGCACGCCCATGAACGCCATAATAGGCATCTCGGAAATCCAGCTTCAGAACAAAACCCATTCGCCGGAAATAAAAGACGCATTTAGCAGAATCTTTAATTCCGGCGATTTGCTCCTTGGCATTATCAACGACATACTTGACATGTCAAAGATTGAGGCGGGGAAGCTCGAATTGACGCCGGCAAACTACGATGTCGCGAGCCTGATTAACGACACCGTCTTCCTGAACATGATCAAATACGAAAACAAGCCCATTGACTTTGTCCTTGACGTGAATGAAAACGTCCCGGCGGCGCTATTTGGCGACGAATTGCGTATCAAGCAGATTCTGAATAATTTATTGAGCAACGCTTTCAAATATACAAACTCAGGCGAGGTTAAGCTTTCGGTATCTTCGGAATCTGCTGCGGCAGTTTCCGTTGAAACTTCTGCGGCAGTTTCAATTGAAACTTCCGACGATGACGTGACCCTCATATTCCGTGTGCGTGACACCGGGCAGGGAATGACGCCTGAGCAACTGGAAAAACTGGGGGATGAATATTCCCGCTTTAATCAGGAAGCCAACAGGATGACCGAAGGCACGGGCCTGGGCATGAGCATAACGCAAAATTTGATACGCATGATGAACGGCGAGATGCTGGCTGAAAGCGAGCCGGGCAAGGGCTCACTGTTTACAATTCGGTTGCGGCAGGGCAATGTCGGGGCGCCGCCTCTGGGCAGGGAAGTTACCGATAAACTGAAGCAGTTCCGTTCAAATTACGAAGCGAAATCAAAGAAAGCAGAGATTGTGCATGGAGGCATACACCATTCAAAAATCCTTGTGGTGGATGACATGGACATGAACCTGTATGTCGCCAAGGGAATGCTGGCGCCTTACGACTTGGAGATTGACACCGCCACAAGCGGGCACGATGCAATTGAGAAGGTTAAGCGTAAAAAGTACGATCTTGTGTTTATGGACCACATGATGCCGAAAATGGACGGCATTGAAGCAACCCAGGAGATCAGGAAGCTCGGGGAAGAATATGGGAAACTTCCCATCATCGCGTTAACTGCCAATGCGGTTGCCGGCATGAGGGAAATGTTTTTGGCCAACGGATTCAGCGGCTTCATATCAAAGCCCATTGCCGTGCAGGAATTGGACAAGGTTCTCAGAGAATGGCTGTCGATTGAAAAAGTTCCGGAAAGCGGAGAGGAAACGCCAGACTCGGCAAAGGTTGATGCATTCAGCCGCTTTATAGCAGAGGTTGCAAAAATAGAGGAAATCAACACGGAGATCGGGGTCAACCGCTTCCCCGGCATGAAAGAGGTATACCGAATAACCGTGGAGATGTTCTATAAAAAGCTCCTCCTTGAATGTAATAACCTGACAGATTTTTTGGCCAGGGAAGACCTGGAAAGTTTCGCAATCTCCGTCCACGCCATGAAATCATCCCTTGCCACCGTCGGCGCGATGCGGCTGTCCGAAATGGCGGCTGAACTGGAAACCGCTTCAAAGAACCGGGAAATTGATTTTTGCCAGGGGAGGTTCCCCAAGTTAAGGGATAAGCTTTTGGCTCTAAACAAAAAATTATCTGTCATTTTCGATGTGGAGCCGGATTCACAGGAGAAAGAGCCGGGGGACATGAACCGTTTGCGGGAAGACGCAAAAAAGGCCATTACAGCCGTCGAAGCTTTTGATGACGACAAAGGCACGGAAATAATAAAGGGCCTCTTGCCATACGATTTTGGCGAACATATCAACGGCCTTTTGGAGAGTGCGCTTGCCGCTCTTGAAAATTTTGATTATGAAAGCGCCGCCGGGAATTTAAGGAAGATAGAGTGAGCGTATGCGTGTATTGAAACGCGTTATCCGCATTGCCGCTGTCGCTCTGGCGATCCTGCTTTCAGCCTGCGGCAATCAGGCCGTTCAAACGCCGAAATCGCCTGACGACAAGTTTAAATACGCCTCATTCCGGGATATCCCCGGGGTGACCGATGATGAAATAAAAGCCATTGAAGAGCTCCAGAGGGAAAGAACTTCTTTTGTGTACGGAATGCCTTTGAGTACCGAGGCCTTTGAGGGCGAAGACGGCGAGATAAGAGGGTTTACCGCCTATTTCTGCGAGTGGCTGACAAATCTTTTTGGCATCCCCTTTCAGCCCCGGCTTTACAAGTGGCTCGACATGCTCGCTGGCCTTGAGACTCTGGAGATAGCTTTTTCCGGCGAATTAACGGCTACGCCGGAACGCATTGCGGTTTATTACATGACAAGCGACATCGCCTCGCGCCCGTTGATGCAATACCGTCTCGCTGATTCCAGGCCCCTGTCAGATATAGTCCGTGATCGCCCGGTTCGTTGCGGCTTTATTGTGGGGAGAACCGTCATGATTAGTACCGTTATTTCCGGGATGGAAAGCGGAACATACGAAGTCATTCTATTGGACGACGCCAGCCTCGTTTATGACGCGCTTAAAAGTGGGGAGATTGATGCCTTCTATTACAGCAACTCTGTGGAGGCTAATTTTGTCCAGTATACCGATGTGCTTGAATCGTATTTTTATCCGCTGCTTTACCGTCCGGCTTCCCTTGCGACCCAGGACCCGGCGCTCATTCCCATTCTCTCGGTGGTGGATAAGGTACT